>Ga0070699_100004651_pt1 | contig 12145 bp, 12 predicted proteins | sample KBSK1503metaG_FD_65473 | JGI IMG/M metagenome (GOLD analysis project Ga0070699, IMG submission 65473) | Corn, switchgrass and miscanthus rhizosphere microbial communities from Kellogg Biological Station, Michigan, USA - KBS K1-50-3 metaG | ecosystem: Host-associated > Plants > Roots >...
GGTCGAGCTGAAGGAGCGCAAGCACCGCATCGAGGACGCGGTGCGCAACGCCAAGGCCGCGGTCGAGGAGGGTGTCGTGCCCGGCGGCGGCGTCGCGCTGCTGCAGGCGGGCCGGAGTGCCTTCGAGAAGCTCGACCTGTCGGGCGACGAGGCGACCGGCGCGCAGATCGTGCGCCGCGCGCTGGAAGAGCCGCTCAAGCAGATCGCGGTGAACGCCGGCCACGAGGGCGGCGTGGTGGTCGAGAAGGTCAAGACGCTGCCCTCCGGGCAGGGCCTGGACGCCTCGTCCGGTGAGTACACCGACATGTTCAAGGCGGGCATCATCGACCCCGCGAAGGTCACCCGGTCGGCGCTGCAGAACGCGGCCTCGATCGCGGGCCTGTTCCTCACCACCGAGGCCGTGATCGTGGAGAAGCCGGAGAAGAACCCGGCCCCTGCCGCGCCCGGCGGCGGCGGTGACATGGACTTCTGATCCACGGAAGTCGAGTCAGCCGAACGGCCCGGGGGATTCCCCCGGGCCGTTCGTCCTGCCCCGGCCGGGGCAGGAGATCAGGCTGTGCCGAGGGTGCTCAGAGGTGTGCCCGTGGCGTATGTTTCTGGATATAAGCGCTGGGTATAGGGCCAATGCGATCTTGAATCATGGGGGAGATCGCTTTCGGACTCCGGCCTCGCACGCGATCCCGTCCCAGCACCATCCGAACGTGTGAGGCCGGACCGGAATGACCTGGGCAGAACCGCGGGCCCGGCGGTGCCAAAGACCCCGGCGCCGCGGACGGCGGCAGGCCAGGGACGAGCCGGGACCACCAAACCGGCCATAACGAAGCTGCGATCCGGCGTCCCGGACCGATAGCCTTAGAAGTGCCCATAGCATCCTGTCGGTCGCCTGATCGCTGGTTGTTCAGTTCTCTTTCGACGTGAGGTCTGCGCGTGCCTACCGGCAAGGTCAAGTGGTACGACTCCGACAAGGGGTATGGCTTTCTCGCCCGTGATGACGGCGGCGAGGTGTTCGTGCATTCGTCCGCGCTGCCGCCGGGGACGACGTCGCTGCGGCAGGGACAGCGGGTGGAGTTCGGAGTGGCCGAGGGGCGTCGCGGTGCGCAGGCACTCCAGGTCAGGCTCCTCGAGCCGCCGCCGACCGTGGCCGTCGCGAAGCAGGCCCGCAAGAAGCCCGACGAGATGGTCGTGATCGTCGAGGACCTGATCAAGCTGCTCGATCACGCGTCGACAACCTACCGCCGCGGCAAGCAGCTGGACGCCAAGGAGGCGAAGCGGATCGCCACCGTGCTGCGCGGCGTCGCCGACGACATCGAGCCCTGACGGCGCCATTCATGATCATGGAGGCTCAGCACAACCGGGGAGTAGTACCGATACCTCCAGGCCGCCCGCGGGCCGGGCCCGGGCGGTGAGCTGGCCGTAGTGCGCCAGCGTGACGGACCGCACGATCGACAGGCCGAGGCCGGTCCCGTCCGGCGAGCCGGCCCGGCCGGACAGGCGGCGGAACGGCTCGAACAGCGATGGCACCAGCTCCTCGGGGATCGGCTCCCCGCCGTTGGCGACTTCGATGAACGCCATCCCGCTACGGATGCCGGTGGCTACCTGAACCCAGCCGTCCGGGACGTTGTGCCGGACCGCGTTGTCGACCAGGTTGGTGACCAGCCGCTCGACCAGCACCGGGTCGCCCAGGGCGAGTCCGGGCAGCAGTGCCGCTTCGACGGTAACCGGGCGCGCCCTGATGGCCGGGGCGGCCGCGTCCAGCGCGTCCTCGGCCAGCACCGCCACGTCGAGTTGTTCCCTCAGGCCGGCGCCGCGGTCGCTGCGGGCCAGCGTGAGCAGCGCCTCGATCAGCGCCTCGGCCCGGTCCACGGCCGCCCGCACCTCGATGGCCATCGCTTCGAGCTGGGCCAGCGTGCGGCCCGGCTTGGCCAGCGTGACGTCGATCGCGGCTCGCATCACGGTCAGCGGGGTGCGCAGCTCGTGCGAGGCGTTGGCCACGAAACGCCGCTGGCTGGCGAAGGCGGCGTCCAGCCGGGCCAGCATGGCGTCGAACGTGTCCGCCAGTTCCTTCAGCTCGTCATCGGGGCCGGCCAGCGCGATCCGCTCGCCCAGGTTCTCCTCTGACGCCCGGCGCGCCGCCGCGGTGATCGCGTGCACCGGGCGCAGCGCCCGTCCGGCCACGATCCAGCCGAGCCAGGCCGACGCCAGGACTACCGCGGCCAGCGCGGCGAGCGAATAGGACATCAGATGACGCAGCGCCTGGGCGCGCTGGTTCATCGCGGCGGCCTTCGCGGACTCCTGCAGGGACTGCACGGCCTGCGCCTTACACTTGATTATCTGGTTCTGGGTGAGATTCCCGGTATTGCAGATCTTGCCCGCGGGGTACTCTTCTTGGTCAGCGGCACCGGCCGCCCGCAGCGGCTGACCCGGCGCCGGATCCGGTCGATCACCAGATCCCCGTGGTACACGACCGGCGGCGCGGACGGGCGGCGGCGGGCCAGCGAGCGGACCCGCGCGACCAGTTCGGCGAACGCGAACGGCTTGCCCAGGTAGTCGTCCGCGCCGAGGTTGAGGCCGTCGACCCGGTCGTCGACCGCGGCGGCCGCCGTGAGCATGAGGATCCTCGCCTCGGCCGGGCCCGCGACCAGGCTCGCGCACACCGCGTCGCCGTGCACCCGCGGCAGGTCGCGGTCGAGGACGATGACGTCGTACCCGGTGAACGCGGTGATCTCCATGGCCGCCTCGCCGTCGTAGGCGACGTCGACCGCCATGCCCGCATCGCGCAGGCCCTCCGCGATGCGGTCGGCCAGCACCTTCTGGTCTTCGACTACAAGCACCCGCACGGGCCCATGGTGCCCCCGGGCAGATGACAAGGACATAACAAGCCGGGAGCGCCGGCCACCCCGGCGGAGCGTCACGGCGCGGCGATCGCGCAGGCCGCCGCCGCGGCGTAGCGGGCTGGGCGGCCCGCGGGCGGGCAGGCTCCGGCCGGGTTCTGTTGGGCCTGTGTCACGGGCCGGCGCCTACAACTGTTCCCGAACGGTCCAGTCGGGAGGTCCAGAATGAGAAACGGCACGTATGTCGTCATCGCCGCGCTGGGCGGTGCGCTGCTGCTGGCCGGATGCTCCGGGTCGGCGTCGAGCTCGCCCGCCGTGCCCAGCCTCAGCCAGGCGGCCGCCAGCCAGGGAGCGGCCGCCGGCCAGGCGACGGGGAGCGGCCGTACCGCCGCGCTGCACGCGGCGGCGCAGTGCATCCGCCAGCACGGCGTCCCGTCCTACGCCGATCCGGTGCTGACCCCAAGCGGCCAGGTCTACAGCGACAGCCGCAGCATCCAGAACTCCGGCCAGGCGACGCTCAACGCCATCCGGCAGGCCTGCCGTACGCTGATGGCCCAGGCCGGCCTGAACCCGGAGCATGAGCCGCCCGCGCCGGCCCAGCTCGTCCAGACAGGCGTCCGTGCCGCCGAATGCATGCGCGCGCACGGCCTGCCGAATTTCCATGATCCGACGGCGCAGTCGACGTACACGCCCGGGCACGGGTTCCAGCTGACCTTGGGCGAGATACCTTCCGGCGGGAAGACGGACCCCACCTACCTGCGGGCCAGGCAGGCCTGCAACTCGGCGATCGCGGCTGAGGTCCGCGCGTCCACGCTGGCGAGCCTCGGCGATGACGGCTGACCGGCCCGCCGGACGGCGCGTCAAGCGGCCCGTCCTGGTCGCCACCCCGATCGTGCTGGCCGCGGTCACGGCCGCCGTCGTGCTCGGCGGCGGGTTCCTGCGGCCCGCGCGCCCTGCCGCCGCGGCGACGACGACCGGATCGGCCCCGGTGGTCAGGACCAGCCTCACCAACACCGTCCAGGTCACCGGGTCGCTCAGCTACTCGGGCAGCTACACGGTCGTCAACCAGGCCCAGGGGACGGCGTTCACCGCCCTGCCCGCCGTGGGCACCACGATCCGCCGCGGCCAGGAACTGTACGAGGTGGACGGTACGCCGGTCGCCCTGTTCTACGGGGCCAGGCCGGAGTGGCGGGCGCTGTCCGCCGGGGTCACGGCCGGGCGCGACGTGGCGCAGCTGGACCGGAACCTGATCGCGCTCGGCTACGGCGCCGGCCTGACGGTCAGCGACTACTTCACCGTTGCCACCGCCTACGCGGTGGAACGGTGGCAGGCGGCCCGCGGCCTGCCCGTCACCGGGACGGTGCCGCTCGGCCAGGTCGCCTACGCGCCGGTCCCGCTGCGCGTCACCGGCGTGACCCCGGTCCCCGGGTCGCCGCCGCAGCCAGGCGCCAGCGTGCTGACCGCGACCTCGGTGACGCCGGTCGTGGTCGCGCAGCTGCCGGTGAGCCAGGAATACCTGGTCGAGGCCGGAGACGACGTGACGGTGACGCTGCCCGACGGCGTTACGACCGCGCCGGGGGTCGTCGCGTCGGTCTCATCGGTCGCGTCTGCGGGCAGCGGTTCCTCCGCCGGTAACGGGGGCGCCGCGCCCGGCGCGTCGGCCGGGCCGGCCTCCGGCTCCGGCTCCGGCCAGGACACCGTGCCGATGACGGTCAGGCTCACCCATCCGCCGTCCGGGCGCCTGGACCAGGCGCCGGTGACCGTCAACATCGTCTCGGCGCGGGCCGGCGGCGTGCTCGCCGTTCCCATCAGCGCCCTGGTGGCGCTGGCCGGCGGCGGTTACGCGGTCGAGGTGGTGCACGGCGCGGCCCAGCACCTGGTCGCGGTCCAAACCGGCCTGTTCGCCCAGACCCTGGTCCAGGTCAGCGGGGCGGGGCTGGCCGCGGGCATGCGGGTGGAGGTGCCGTCGTCATGAGGCCCGTGCTCGAGATCACTGGCGTTTCCAAGTCATACCCGGGCTCGCCACCGGTGACCGCATTGGACGGCGTGGCGCTGGAGATCCACGCCGCCGAACGGACGGCCGTGCTCGGCCCTTCCGGCTCGGGCAAGACCACGCTGCTGCACGTGGCGGGAACGCTGGAGCGGCCGAGCGGCGGCAGCGTCAGGATCGGCGGCCAGGAGGTCTCCGCCCTGCCGGACGCCGAGCTCTCCGCGGTCAGGGGCCGCCGCCTCGGCTTCGTGTTCCAGCAGTTTTACCTGCTCGACCATCTGGACGCCGTGCAGAACGTCGCGCTCGGGCTGCTCTACCGGGGCGGGCCGGCCCGGGCGCGGCGGGCCGCCGCCGTCGAGGCGCTGGACCGGGTCGGGCTCGGCCACCGGCTCGGTCACGTGCCCGCGCGGCTGTCCGGCGGCGAGCGCCAGCGGGTGGCCATCGCGCGCGCGGTCGCGGGACATCCCGACGTGGTGCTCGCCGACGAGCCGACGGGGAACCTCGACTCGAGGTCCGGCCAGCAGATCATCGACCTGCTGGCCGGGCTCGCCCGCGACGGCACGGCCATCGTCGTCGTCACGCACGATCCGGCCGTGGCGGCGGCGATGACCCGTCGGGTCGTGATGCAGGACGGCCGGATCGTCAGCGACGACCGCCAGGTCCCCGGATGAGCGTGGGGCTGCGGACACGCGGAAGGCGCGGCCAGGCCGCCGGGCCGGCCCGATCCCGGCTGCGGGCCGCGGACCTGGTGCTCGGCAGCTGGCGCGGGCTCGGCGCGCGCAGGCTGCGGACGGCGCTGTCCTGCCTCGGCATCGCCCTCGGGATCGCCGCCGGCGTCGCGGTGCTCGGCATCTCCGCCTCGTCCAAGGCGAACCTGCTGGCCGAGCTCGGCGCCGAGGGCAACCTGGTCACGGTCACCGCCGGGCAGAACTTCGACGGTTCGCCCGCGCCGCTGCCGCTCACCGCGGAATCCATGATCGCACGCATCCCGCCGGTCGAGTCGGTGACCGCGATCGGCTACGTGCCCGGCGCCACCGTTTTCCGTACCGCCGCCGTGCCCGCCACCGACAGCGGCGGCATCTCGGTGCTCGCCGCCCAGCCTGGCCTGCTCGGCACGCTCGGCGGCGGCGTGGCCGCGGGGACGTTCCTGAACGCGGCCACGGTCAGGTACCCCGCCGTGGTGCTCGGCGCGGTCGCCGCGCGGACGCTGGGCATCGGCCAGGTGCGGCCGGACACCCAGGTGTACCTGGCCGGCCGGTACTTCACCGTGGTCGGCATACTCCGGCCGGTGCCGCTCGTACCGGAGATCGACGAGGCGGCGCTGGTGGGCTTTCCCGTCGCCGACTCGCTGCTCGGGCTGGATGGCTACCCGACGCAGATCTACCTGCGCGCGCTGCCCGACCAGGTGCAGCCGGTGACTAGCGTGCTGCCGTTCACCGCCAATCCGGCCGAGCCGGAAGGGGTGCAGGTCAGCCTGCCATCCAGCATCCTGGCGGCCAGGGCCGCGGCGCGTACGGCCTTCACCGGGCTGTTCCTCGGCCTCGGCGCGGTGGCGGTCCTCGTCGGCGTCGTCGGCATCGGCAACATCATGGTCATCTCGGTGCTCGAACGGCGCGCGGAGATCGGATTGCGGCGCGCGCTCGGGGCGACCCGGCGGCACGTCGGGCTTCAGTTCCTGGCCGACTCGCTGCTGCTCTCGGCGCTCGGCGGGGTGGCCGGGGCCCTGGCCGGAGCGGCCGCCACCGCCGGCTACGCGCTATCCAGCGGGCAGCCGACCGTGGTTCCCGCGTCCGCCGTGCTGGCCGGCCTGGGGGTGGCCACGGGCGCCGGGGCCCTGGCCGGCCTGTATCCGGCCATCCGCGCCGCCCGGCTCGCCCCCGCCGAGGCGCTCCGCGGGGCCTGACCGCTACCGGGGCCTGGGGCCCGGGCGGCGCGGGGCGGTCTGGGCTTCCGCGTGCGCGGCTTCGGCCTCGGCCCGCGCGCCGAGGATCCGCCGTCGCCGCCGGGCGACGAGCGTGACCAGCGCCACGGTCAGGAAGGCGGCCGCGATGGCCAGTCCGGCCTCGCCGTTGTCCAGTATCGAGACCAGCACCCCGGCCAGGCTGCCCGCCACGTTCGCCACCTGGTTCAGCGTCTCGGAGACCGCGAACGCGGACGACCGGATCTCCTCGCCGATCTCGCGCTGCACCGTGGAGTCGAGCGCCAGCTTGGCCAGCCCGGCGGCGAGCGCGGCGGTGAACGCCACCGCGATGACCGAGGTCAGGCTGAAGAACCAGGCGCAGGTCGCGGTCACGATCGGCGCCAGGGTGAGCATGGCGAACAGGATGAACGCCGGGGCCCGGGCGCGCAGCAGCGAGCCGATCGCCATCGCGGCCAGGCCGCCGGCCGCGGCCGCCGCCACCAGGGCGCCCAGCGCCACGTTGTGCGACACGCCGAAGTGCGCGCTGCGCAGGTAGAACGCCAGGAAGAAGACCATGTAGCCGGAGAACGCGCGGAGCACCGCGTTGCCCCGCATCGCCTCGCCCACGATCGGGCCCACGTTGGCCAGGCTCCGCCACCGTCCGCCCCCTGCCGCCCGGCCGTTCCGCCCCGCGGCGGCCTGGCGATCCGCGCCGGGCTGGGCTCCGGGGGGGAGGGCGGCGGGCTCGTACGGGAGCGTACGGCCGTCCCGCCCCGGTTTGCCCGCCCAGGCGTCGTCGCCGCGGCCGGGGGCGTATCGCCCATTCTCGTTCGGAAAATCTGGTGGCGGCCCGGCCGCAGCGGGCGGCGGGACGGGACCGGCCGGAGCCGGCGGCACGTCCACCTGGTCAGGGAGCCGCAGCGCGAGGACCATCGCGGCGAGGTAGATCAGCGTGCCCGCGCGCAGCACCCAGGCCGACCCGGCCGTCGCCAGGATTCCGGCCGCCACCGCCCCGCCCAGCATGGAGGCGGTCAGCGTGATGAGCTGGGACCGCGCGTTGGCGGTCACCAGGGTGATCTCCGCGGGCAGCAGCCGCGGCGTGACCGACGCGCGGATCACCCCGTACGATTTCTGCAGCACCAGGATGCCGAACGCCGCGGGCAGCAGCGTCACCGGGCTGTTGATGGCGGCCGACATCCCCCAGCAGAGCAGGCCGCGGGCCAGCAGGGTGCCGGCCAGCAGGAACTTGCGGCCCTGCTGCATCCGGTCCAGGGCCGGCCCGATGAACGGCGCCAGCACCGCGAACGGCGCCATCGTCACCAGCAGGAACAGCACCACCCGGCCGCGGGCCTGATCCACCGAGGTACTGAAGAAGATCGTCCCGGCCAGCGACACGGCGACGAACGCGTCGGCGGCGCCGCCCGCCGCGGTCAGTTCGATGAGCGTGGACAGGCCGGTCCGCCCGGCCCCCGAGGCGCCGGTCACCCGGTGCACGAGGCCGCCCGTGCGGCGGGTGGCGGTGGCCCCGGCCCGTGCGCCGGACCGGACCGCGCCGCCGGTGGCGCGGGCCGCGCCACCAGTTCGCCGCATCGCCTCGGACAGCCGCATGTACCCAGTATTCTTGCTGTTGGTCAGTGCGGCGACCCCGGACCCTCAGCCCATCGCCCTAACCGGCGGGTATCCGCACCTTCATGCTGCGTGATGAGTGAGAATTGGTAGTCGTGAGCGCCACCCGCACCAGAACCAGGGAACCAGACCAGGCCTGCGCCGAGGCCGTAGACCTCGCGCGGGACGCCGTTGTCGCCGTCGCGGGTGCCGCCGCGGTCGGCGGCCATCTCGGCGTGCAGGCCGAGGGTGAACGCATCGTCACCCACCTGTTCGAGAGCGGTGACCCGGCCTACGCCGGCTGGCGCTGGGCCGTGACAGTCACCCGGGCGCCCCGGTCCAAGATCGTGACGGTCAGCGAGGCGGTGCTGCTGCCCGGGCCTGAGGCGCTGCTGGCGCCGGACTGGGTGCCCTGGCAGGACCGGCTGCGGCCGGGTGACCTCGGCGTCGGCGACCTGCTTCCCGCACCGCCGGACGACGAACGGCTGGTGTCGCTGGTCGTGCTGGAGGGCGACGACGCGGTGGTCGACTGGTTCGACCCCGAGGCGGACGACGCCGACGCGGGTCCCGCCGAGCCGGGTGAGCTGCCCGCTCCTGGCCGGTCGCGGGTGCTGTCCGCCATCGGCCGGGAGTTCGCGTCCGAGCGCTGGTACACCGGCGAGCACGGCCCTCGGTCGCCCATCGCGCACGCGGCGCCCGCGCAGTGTGCCAGCTGCGGCTTCTTCGTCTCGCTGAGCGGGGAGCTCGGCCGCTTCTTCGGCGCCTGCGCGAACGCGTACGCGCCGGACGACGGCCGGGTGGTGTCGGCCGACCACGGCTGCGGGGCGCACTCGGAAGCCATGGCCGACGCGGTCGCCGCCCGGACCCTGGCGCCGGTCATCGACGAGTTCGGCTACGACCTCGTCGACCTGCCCGGGGTCTCGGTCGAGGAAACCGTGTTCGAGCCGCTGGCCCGCGGCGCCGACTGATCGTCGTCCGGCTGATCTTCGTCCCGGTGCTCGCCCTCTGCCCGCCGGGCCTCGGCCCGCGCCCGGCCGCGCTTCAGCCTCGGCACGTACCAGAGCCCGAACAGGCCGAACGCCACGCCGCACACGCAGGTCCAGATCCACCAGCGCTGGCCGGGCGGGAGGCTGCCGCGGACGATGAGCAGGACCACGAGCGCGACCGCCCACCCGGCCGTGATGACCCGGATGACCAGCAGGTCGTTGGCCTCGAGCGGGGGCGGCGGCAAGGGCCGCGCCGCCTGCTCGCCGGTCGGCTTCGTCGCGTCCACCCCTCCAGGCTACGACCGGGCTCGCAACCGTGATGTACTTAGTCCACGCCCTAGGCCTGCCGACGAAGGTAGCCGATGATGACAGCAACGCAGACCAGGACCGATGCCGGGCTGGCTACGGCTCTCCGGATCTCCGTGAGCAGGCTAGCGCGGCGCCTGCGCGCGCAGCGTACCGCGTCGGGCATGACCGAGGCGGTGCTCTCCGAGACCCAGCTGGCCGCGCTGTCCGCCCTGGAAGTGCACCAGGCGATGACCCCGGGCGAGCTTGCCGAGCACGAGAAGGTGCAGCCGCCGTCGATGACCCGCGTCATCGCCGTGCTCGAGGAGCGCAGCCTGGTGCTGCGCTCGCCGCACCCGACCGACCGGCGCCAGGTGATCCTCACCGTCACCGAGGAAGGGCGGGCCGTCGTCCAGCGCGTCCGGCGGCGTAAGGACGCCTGGCTGGCCCGGCGGCTGGCCGAGCTGACCGCCGAGGAGCGCGCCACGCTCCGGGCCGCGGTGCCGATCCTGGAGAAGCTCAGCCAGTCGTCGTGACCGGCCCGGTCGCGGCCTGCGGCGGACGCAGCGGCCAGTTCGCCAGCGAGGTGTACCGCGGGTGCTCGGTCGCGCCCAGCCGGCTGCGGACCAGGTGCACCCGGTCCGCGGTCCACGGCTGGCCCTGGTAGCCGTCCAGCGCGGCCACCAGCTCGGTGACGTCCGCGGGCATCCGGCACCTGGCCAGGGTCAGGTGGGGCTGGAACCGGCGGCCCTTGTCCGGCGGGGGCGCGCCCGCGCGGCTGGCGCCGGCCGCGACGGATTCGGCCAGCCGGGCCAGCGCCCGCCGGTCCCCGGACAGGCCGCTCCACAGCACGTTGGCCCGGGTGGCGGCGGGAAAGGCGCCCGCGCCCGCGAACGCGAGCCGCACCTGGTGATGCCGCCCGGCGGCCCGCTGCAGCCGCGGTACCAGCCTGACCGCCGCGGCCTCGTCGACCTGGCCGAGGAAGGCCAGGGTCACGTGCCACGCCTCACGGTTGGTCCAGCGCATGTCGAGCCGCCTGGCGCGGAGCGGCTCGACCAGGGCGTCAAGCTCGTCGAGCACCGCCGGAGGCGGCGCGATGGCCACGAACAGCCGCATGAGTTCCCCCGGAGCGGCAGGCGATCCAGGGGGCCGCTCGATCCCCTCCGGCTGGGTCCCAGGGTCTAAACCGGTCCGCGGGGAGCGCGCGGGCCCGCTCAGCAAGTCTGCCCGGTGAGCGTTGTCACCCATGACCCACCTCGGATCTTCTCTTATCTGCTGATTTGCAGGCTGTCATCGTGAACCGGCTGCCCGGATGGCCGCTCCCGGCCGTGCTCGTGCTCCTCGTGCTAACGGTACTGATCGGGTCGGTCATCCGTTAGCCCGCCCCCGTCAGCCGGCCAGGCGTTCGGCGACGTAGTCGATGCAGGCGGTCAGCGCCTCCACGTCGGTCGGCTCGACCGCGGGGAACATGCCGATGCGCAGCTGGTTGCGGCCCAGCTTCCGGTAGGACTCCGTGTCCACGATCCCGTTCGCCCGCAGCGAAGCCGCGATGTCATCGGCGGCCAGCCCGCCCATCCTGTTACCCGTGATGTCGCCCGTGATGTCGCCCCTGATGTCGATGGTGCCGACGACCTGCGAACGTTGTGCGGGATCGGCGACGAACGGGTCCGCGAAGGCCGCCTTCTCCGCCCATGTATACAGTATGGCAGCCGACCGCGCGGTCCGGGCCGTGGTCCAGGCCAGGCCGCCCTGGCCGAGCATCCATTCGATCTGGTCGGCCAGCAGGAACAAGGTCGCTACCGCGGGCGTGTTGTAGGTCTGGTCCTTGGCCGAGTTCTCCAGCGCGATCCGCAGCGAGAGGAAGTCGGGTATGTACCGCCCGCTCGCCGCGATCTCGTGCACCCGCTCCACGGCGGCCGGCGACATCAGGGCGATCCACAGGCCGCCGTCCGAGCCCAGGCCCTTCTGCGGGGCGAAGTAGTACACGTCGAACTCGTCGGCCCGCACCGGCAGCCCGGCCGCGGCGCTGGTCGCGTCGACTACGATCAGCGACCCAGGGTCGGCGCCGGGGACCCGGTGGACCGGCATCGCCACGCCGGTCGAGGTCTCGTTGTGGGTCAGCGCGTAGGTGTCCGCCCGCGGGTCCGCCTTCGGCGCCGGGTGACTGCCGGGGGCGGACTCGATCACGGTCGGCTCGGACAGCCACGGCGCGCGGGCGGCCAGCGCCGCGAACCTGGCCGAGAACTCGCCGAAGCTCAGGTGCTGGGAGTGCTCGCGGATCAGCCCGAACGTGGCCATCTCCCAGAACGCGCTGGTGCCGCCGTTGCCGAGCGCGATGGCGTAGTCGGCCGGCAGGCCGAACAGCTCGGTCAGGCCGGCCCGGATCCGCTGCACCAGGGACCTGACCGGCGGCTGGCGGTGTGACGTGCCCAGGTAGGCGGCACCCGAGCCGGCGAGCGCGGCCAGCTGCGCCGGGCGGATCTTGGCCGGGCCGCTGCCGAACCTGCCGTCGGCGGGCTTGAGCTCTGCCGGTATCACGAGGGCCGGG
>Ga0070699_100004652_pt1 | contig 12144 bp, 13 predicted proteins | sample KBSK1503metaG_FD_65473 | JGI IMG/M metagenome (GOLD analysis project Ga0070699, IMG submission 65473) | Corn, switchgrass and miscanthus rhizosphere microbial communities from Kellogg Biological Station, Michigan, USA - KBS K1-50-3 metaG | ecosystem: Host-associated > Plants > Roots >...
CACGATCAGGACGAGGCCTTGTCGCTTGCCGATCGGATCGTGGTGATGAAGGACGGCGTGGTCCAGCAGATCGGAACGCCGGCCGAGGTCTACGCACAACCCGCCAATCTGCACGTTGCGCGCTTCATGGGCTACCGCAACGTCATCGAGCTGCCGGTGACCGGCGAGCGCGACGGGCGCGTGACGCTCGAGGCGCCCGACATCAAGCTCACCGGCGTGTCCAGGCTGCCGCTCGACGGGCAGCGCGCGTCAGTCGCGATCCGGCCCGAGGAGATCACGATCGCGACGCAGCCAGCGGCGGAGAACGTCATCGCCGGACGTGTCGACAACGTCGAATACGGCGGTCGCGATTCGCTCGTCGATGTCGTGACGGCGGGCGGCACGCGGCTGCACGTGCGGGCGGCGGGCAATGTCAGCCTCGGCGCCAACGTGCTTGTCCACGTAGCGCCCGAACGCGTGCTCGTCTATCCGCGCGAGCGGACGGAGTGAGTCAATGAGCGTGTTGGCGCCGCGCGCACCGTTCGACCGGACGTTGTTGCTCGTGGTGCCGGCGGCGGCGTTCATGCTGCTGTTGTTCGTCTATCCGTTCCTGTATGGCCTCGTACTGTCGTTCGAGCCGGCGCAGGGCGGATGGCTCGCGAATTACCACAAGTTCTTCACGACGGGGAACCTGTGGCCGACGATCGGCACGACGCTGAAGCTCGCGTTGCCGGCCACGCTGATCAACGTCTTCGTCGCGCTGCCGATCGCCTACAGGATGCGCGTCAAATCACGCTGGCAGCGCTGGACAACCGCGCTTCTCGTCGTGCCGATCACGCTCGGTACCGTTCTCATCGCCGAAGGCATGCTGATCTATTTCGGCTCCAGGGGCTGGCTTGCGCAATTCCTGCAGGTAACGCATCTCTACGACGGGTCGATCCGGCTCACGCACAACTACTGGGGCGTGCTGATCTCGCTCGTGATCTCCGGCTTCCCGTTTGCCTTCCTGCTGATCCTCTCGTACATCACCGGCATCGATCCTGTGCTCGCGCGCGCGGCGTCGACGCTCGGCGCCGATCCGAAGGCGCAATTCCGGCACATCTACCTTCCGCTGCTCGGGCCGGGCCTCGCGATGTGCTTCTGCCTCGCGTTCGTGCAGGCGTTCTCGGTGTTTCCATCCGCCGTACTGCTCGGCGCGCCGGCGGGCCCCACGCGCGTCATCTCGATCGCGGCGTACGAGGCGGCATTCGAGCAATACGACTATTCGCTCGCCTCCGCGATCGCGATGATCATGGGCGCCGTGCAGCTCGCGATCGTCGCCTTCGCGCTGTCGCTGCGCGGCTGGTTTTACAAGGGACCGGTTACCGGCGGAAAGGGCTAGCGAAACTCATGAATGCAACGCTGCGCGATGTTGCTGCCGTTCCGGCGGTTCGCAGCTATCGTGGCGCGGCATGGGCCGAACGAGTCTGGCGCGGAATGCTGTGGGGCGTGATGACGCTATTCATCGTCAACGTCGCGCTGATGATCGCCGCGGTCGCGACGAGCTCGTTCGCGCGCCGCTGGCTCGGCACCTGGCTGCCGATTGGCTGGACGACGAGCTGGTACGCCGATGCGTGGAAGGAATTCCAGCTCGCGTCCATCCTGTGGGTTACCGTCGAGGTCGTGTTCGCGGTCGTCTTCCTGTCGCTGCTGATCGGCGTCCCCGCGGCGTACACGCTCGCACGGCGAAATTTCCGCGGCAAGCGCGCGCTGATGCTGCTGTTCCTGCTGCCGCTGATGGTGCCGCCGATCACCTACGGCATTCCGCTCGCCACCGTCTTGTACCAGACGCATCTCGGCGGCACGCTGTCGGGCGTCATCCTCGCGAACCTGATCCCGGCTGCGCCGTTCGTGATCCTCGTGATGACGCCGTTCATCGAGCAGATCGATCCCAATCTCGAATCCGCCGCCCGCGTGTTCGGCGCGAACACCGCGCGGATGTTCATGCATGTGCTCGTTCCGCTGCTGGCTCCCGGCATTCTTGCTGCGTCCTTGCTCGTGCTCGTGCGCACGATCGCGCTGTTCGAGCTCACGTTCCTCACCGCCGGTCCCGACTCGCAGACACTCGTCGTGGCACTCTATTACGCGGTGTTCGCGGCCGGCGTGCGCGCGCCGCAATCGGTCGACGCGATGGCGATGATCTACATGATCGTGACGCTCGTCTGGCTGCTGATCGCGATGCGCTTCGTCAACCCGACGCAACTCGTTTCGCGCGTCAAGGAACCGCCGCAGACGGCTTGACTGGCTCGATGACCCGCCGACTGAGCTTGTCCACGCTCGATCAACTACCGGCCGGCATCGCGCGGCCGGCGTATCCGATCGCCGATGTCGGCATCGGCATCGTTCACCTCGGCATCGGCGCCTTCCATCGCGCGCATCAGGCGATGTACACCGACGATGCGCTGGCGCGCGCCGCCGGCCGCTGGGGTATCTGCGGCGTGAGCCTGCGCTCGCCCGACGTGCGCGACCGGATGGCGCTCCAGGATGGCCTGTACACGTCGATCGAGAAGAGTCGCGAAGGTGTGCGGCGTCGCGTCGTCGGCAGCGTTCGCGAAGTGCTTTTCCTTGGCGACCAGCGTGCGCAGATATGGCGGCGCCTCACGTCGCCCGACACGCGAATCGTGTCGCTGACCGTCACCGAAAAAGGGTATTGCCACGAGCCGTCGACCGGACGCCTCGACATCGGCCATCCGGACATCGTGCACGACCTGAAATCGCCGGATGCGCCGCGCAGCGTTGTCGGACTGCTGGTCGCCGCGTTCGCCGAACGCCGGCGCACGCACGGCACGACGCTGACCGTTCTCTGCTGCGACAACCTGCCGCAAAACGGCGCATTGGTCTGCGGGCTCGTCGTCGCGTTCGCGAGTCTTCGCGACGCATCGCTTGCCGAGTGGATCAGCCGCGAAATCGCGTTTCCGTCGACGATGGTCGACCGCATCGTGCCGGCGACCACCGACGACGATGTCGCGGAAAACGATCTTGCACTCGGCGTGGAGGATGCGGCGCCCGTGGTGCACGAGCCGTTCGTCCAATGGGTCATCGAGGACCGTTTTGCCTCGGGTCGGCCGGCCTGGGATGTTGCGGGCGCCACCTTCGTGCACGAGGTCGAGGCGTACGAGGCAATGAAGCTCCGTCTGCTCAATGCGAGCCACTCGGCGCTCGCGTATCTCGGCTTTCTCGCCGGGTACGAATTCATTTGTCAAGTCGCGGCGCAGCCGGATTTCATCGTCTGGATGCGCCACTACACGGCTGACGAAGTCTCGCCATCGCTCGTCAGGCCGCCGGGCATCGATCTCGCGGCGTACCGCGAAGCGCTCGTGCGCCGCTTCGCGAATCCGGCGCTCCCGCATCGCACGCAGCAGATCGCGATGGACGGCTCGCAGAAGCTGCCGCAACGCATTCTCGCGACGATCCGCGACAACCTCGCGGCCAATCGACCCATCGAGCTGGCCACGCTCGCGGTCGCAGGGTGGATGCGCTACGTCTACGGCGAAGACGAGCGCGGAAGGCGCATCGACGTCTCCGATCCGCTGGCACCGGCGTTCGCATCGCTCGCGTCCGCGCATCGCGGCGATCCGGCGGCCTTCGCGCAGGGCCTCTTCGCGATACGGGCGATCTTCGACGAGGACCTGCACAACGAGCCGCGCTTCACCACTCCCGTCATCCGCTGGCTGACGGAACTGTTTGCTTCTGGCGCGGCGAAGACCGTCGCGCACGCCGTCTCATGATCCCCCTCGATCTCCATCCCGATCGCCTCTTTCCTGCCGATCCGGCCACGCGACGACTCGCGCGATCGCTTTACGAAGCGGTGCGCGACCTGCCGATCGTCAGTCCGCATGGACACACCGATCCGCAGTGGTACGCCGACAACGCGCCGTTCCCGGATCCCTCGGCGCTCTTCGTCGTTCCCGATCACTACGTTTTCCGGATGTTGTACAGCCAGGGCATCCCGCTCGAGTCGCTTGGCGTGCCGACAAGGGACGATCCCGCGGTAAGGCCGCCGCATGACGCGCGCGCGATCTGGCGCCTGTTTGCTGCGCACTACCCGCTCTTTCGCGGGACGCCGACGCGGCTGTGGCTCGACCACGCGTTCCACACGATCTTCGGCATCGACGAGCGCCTGACCTCGGATAGCGCCGATCGGTATTTCGACCGGATCAGCGCATGCCTTCGCGAAGATGCGTATCGTCCGCGCGCGCTGTTCGAGCGCTTCGGCATCGAGGTGATCGCGACGACCGAATCGCCGCTCGATCCGCTTCTCCATCATCAGGCGATCCGCAACAGCGGCTGGCGAGGCCGCGTCGTCACCACCTATCGCCCCGATTCCGTCGTCGATCCGCAGTTCGACGGATTCGCGGCGAATGTCGCGAAATTCGGCGAGTTGACCGGTGAGAACACGGCAACGTGGCCGGGTTATCTCGCCGCGCATCGCGCACGGCGTGCGTTCTTCCGGTCGATGGGCGCGACGTCCACCGACCACGGCCATCCTACGGCACGCACCGAGGATCTCGACCCTGCGCACTGCCAGCGGCTGCTCGACCGTGCACTGAAGGGAATGGCGAGCGCAGACGAGGCGGAGTCGTTTCGCGCGCAGATGCTGACCGAAATGGCGCGGATGAGCGTCGACGACGGCCTCGTCATGCAGATCCATCCGGGCAGCTTCCGCAACCACGATCCGCGGGTGTTCCGCCGGTTTGGACGCGACAAGGGCGCCGACATTCCGATGCGCACCGACTACGTGCATGCGCTGAAGCCGCTTCTCGACAACGTCGGCAACGCGCGCGACCTGACGATCATCCTGTTCACGCTCGACGAGACGAGCTACGCGCGCGAGCTGGCGCCGCTGGCCGGTCATTATCCGGTGCTCAAACTGGGTCCGCCGTGGTGGTTCCACGACAGCTTCCAGGGGATGCTGCGGTTTCTCGAGCAGACGATCGAAACCGCCGGCTTCGCGAACACCGTCGGATTCAACGACGACACGCGCGCGTTCCTGTCGATCCCGGCGCGCCACGACGTGTGGCGCCGCGTCGCGAGCCGATTCCTCGCCACGGCGGTCGTCGAGCACCGCTTCGGCGAGGACGAGGCGATGGAGCTGGCGCCAGCACTCGCGCGCGATCTCGCGAAGGCTGCATACAAGCTGTAGTCATCGCGTGGGGAAAGATGCAATCCGTTACGCATCGGCCATACGACCGATTTGCCAGACGGCGCATTCGCCGTTAATCTCCCGGGCATGTATCGCGGCGTCCTGACGGGCTTGCTGTCGTTCTTCCTGCTGTTCATGCAGCAGGAAAGCGTCCGCCACGCGCTCGAGCATATCGGCGCCGAGCTCCAGCGATCCAAGCATTCGGCGCTCGAGCGGCCCACCGGCGATGTCTGCGTCGAATGCGAGCTGCTGGCCGCCGGCGCGTCGTCGATACCGGCATCGTCGTCCACGCAGCTCGTCGATATCCCCGCATCGGTCGTCATTATCGCGCCCGTCTCGCGCGCGAGCGTCACCGCCCCGTCGTATTACGAAAGCCGAGCGCCACCCCGCATCCTCCCGTTGGCGTAAATCGTCCGTCGCTCCGCGCGACGGTACCGCGTTTTACCGGAGGATCCACCGTGTTCCGAAATCCGCTCGCGCGCGCCGCGATGGCGATGGCATTCATCGTCGCGCCGGCCGCGCACGCCGCAACCGATACCGATCTCGACGAGCTGCGCAACGAGATCAGGCAGCTCAGGCAAACCTATGAGGCGCGTATCGATGCGCTCGAAGCGCGCGTCAGGAGCGCCGAAGCCGCAACCAATCGCGCGGCGCAGGCGCGTGACAACGCGCCGCTCGCGCCGGGTGCGCCGCCTACCGTCGCGACGGCGCCGGCTGCACCACCCATCGTCGCGACGCCGCCAGCCGCCGGACCGGTCAATGGCGCACCCGCGAGTGCCAATGCGTTCAATCCGGCGATCTCCGCGGTGCTCGAAGGCGTCTACTCGAACCTTTCGCAGGACCCGACGCGTTATGGATTGGCAGGCTTCCCGCTGACCGGCGACGTATCGCCCGGGCGCCGCGGACTCGGCATCGGCGAATCCGAATTCACGCTTTCCGCGAACGTCGATACGCGATTCGCGGGCAATCTCACCGTCGCCCTGACGCCGGAGAACACCGTCTCGGTCGAAGAAGCGTACGGACTTGCGACCGGTCTTGCGAGCGGGCTCGTGCCGAAGTTCGGGCGCTTCTTTTCCGGCATCGGCTACCTGAACGAGCAGCACCAGCACGCATGGGACTTCTACGATGCGCCGCTCGCGTACCAGGCGTTCCTCGGCGGCCAGTACGCGACCGACGGCGCACAGGTGAAATGGCTCGCGCCGAGCGACCAGTTCCTCGAGTTCGGCGCAGAGATCGGCAACGGCGACAGCTTCCCGGGCAGTGTGCGCAATCGCAACGGTGTCGGCGCAGCGGATGTGTTCGTGCACACCGGCGGCGACGTTGGCGCGAGCCATAGCTGGCGCGCGGGACTGTCTTACGTCGACGCGCGTGCCAACGGCCGCGACACGACGCAGTTCGATGCCGCCGGCAACCTCGTGCAGACGAGCTTCGCCGGCAAGAGCCGCCTCGCCGTCGCCGACTTCATCTGGAAATACGCGCCCAATGGCAACGCGATGGACACGAACTTCAAGGTCCAGGCCGAATATTTCTGGCGCCGCGAGCGCGGCGACCTGACGTTCGACGCCGACGGCGCGCTCGGACTCACGCAGGCCGCGCCGTATGCGTCCGTGCAGGGCGGCGGCTATTTGCAGGGCGTGTGGCAGTTCATGCCGATGTGGCGCGTCGGCGCGCGCTATGACCGCCTCAATCCCGGCAATCCCGATTACGGCGCCAACGGTCCGTTCCTCGCGACGCCCGGATTCCATCCGCAGCGCTACACGTTCATGGTCGACTGGACGCCGTCCGAATTCAGCCGTTTCCGGCTGCAATACGCGCGCAACGACCTGCGTCCCGACGTGACGGACAACGAGTGGTTCCTGCAATACATCCTGACGCTTGGCGCGCACGGCGCGCACAAGTTCTGACGCCAAAGGACTTCGATCATGCATGCATTCATCAAGGCAGCCGCGGCCTTCGCGGCGCTGGCGCTGACGCCGCCGGCCTTCGCGGCGCTGGCGATATTCGCGACGGTTCCCGAATGGGGCGCGCTCGCGCAGGAGCTCGGCGGCGACACGGTGAGCGTCTATACGGCGACCAACGCGCTCCAGGACCCGCACCACGTCGAAGCGAAGCCGAGCCTGATCGCCCGTGCGCGGAAGGCGGATCTCGTCGTCGCGACGGGCGCGGAGCTCGAGATCGGCTGGCTGCCGCTCGTGCTGCAGCAAGCCGGCAATGGCAAGGTGCAGCCGGGGCAGCCGGGGTATTTCGAGGCGGCGTCATTCGTCACGACGATCGAGCGGCCGACGCGTCTCGATCGCGCCGAAGGCGACGTGCATCCGCAGGGCAACCCGCACATCCAGACCGATCCGCGCAACATCGCGCGCGTCGCCGCCGCGCTGTCGGCGCGGATGGCCGAGCTCGATCCCGCGGACGCGGCATCGTATCGCACGCGCTATGCGGCGTTCGACGCGCGCTGGCGCGCATCGATCGCGCGCTGGCAAGCGCAGGCGGCGGGACTGCGCGGCGTGCCGGTGCTCGTGCAGCATCAGGCATTTTCCTACCTGTTCGATTGGCTCGGCATGAAGGAAACCGGCGCGCTCGAGCCCAAGCCCGGTGTCGACCCGACCGCTGCCTCGCTGTCGGAAATCCTCGCGCTGCAGCAGCGGCAACCCGCGAAGATGGTCATCCGTGCGGCGTATCAGAGCGACCGGGCCTCGCAGTGGATTGCCGAGCGCGCGCACATCCCGGCGGTTGCGCTGCCGTTCACCGTGGGCGGCGATCCCGCGGCGCACAACCTGACGACGCTGTTCGACGACACGATCGCACGCCTCGTCGAGGCCGCGCGATGAATTCGGTAGACGTCTCCATCCTTTGGCCGGCGCTCGCCGCGGGACTGCTGGTCACCGCGACCCACGTGCCGCTCGGAACGCAGGTGCTGGCGCGCGGCATCGTGTTCATCGACCTCGCGATCGCACAGATCGCCGGCTGCGGCGTCATCCTTGCCGATCGCCTCGGCTTCGATGCGGGCGGCGCGTCGGCGCAGGTCGCCGCATTGCTCGCGGCGCTGCTCGGCGCCTTCCTGCTGACATGGACCGAACGGCGCTGGCCGGAGGTGCAGGAAGCGGTCATCGGCGTCGTGTTCGTGCTGGCCGCTACCGCGGGGGTATTGCTGCTCGCGAGCAACGTCCATGGCAGCGAGCATCTGCGCGATCTGCTGGTCGGGCAGATCCTGTGGGTACAGCCGCGGCAGCTCCTGATCACCGCCTGCGTGTACGCCGGCGTGCTGGCACTGTGGTTCGGCGCGGGCAAGCGCCTTGGACGGACCGGCTTCTACCTGCTGTTCGCGTGCGTCGTGACGCTGTCGGTGCAACTGGTCGGGCTGTATCTCGTGTTCGCGACGCTGATCATTCCGCCGCTGGCGACGCGGCACGTCGGCAGCAGGCGTCTGGCGCGCGCGTGGAGCGTCGGCATCATCGGCTACGCAAGCGGCATCGGATTGTCCGCGGCGTTCGACGTCCCAACCGGCCCGCTGATCGTGTGGACGCTCCTGCTGTTCGGGATCGCGCATTACGCGCTGTCGGCGCGGCGCGTGCCGGCGACGAGCGCGGCGACCGGGTGATACGCGCGATGACGCATGCGAGGGCTACATCACGGCGTCGGGATCACCTTGCGCTCGACTTCGACGAGCCGGCCGAGCTCGAATGTCAGCGTGGTGATCGTCCCGGGGTCACCGGGCACCGGCAGATAAGTCCAGCGCACGATCTTCCGTCCGCCGCTCGTCGACATGTCGGGACGCCCGACGCGGGCGACGACTTCGCCTTCGCCGATCCCCGGCACGAGGAACTTGCGCTCGGCGGGATTGCCCTGACGCTCGGCATCCTTGCGCGCCTTGGTCCCGCCACCGGCGCGCGCCGAGCCAGCGCGCGGCGCCACAACGTGCGTATCGGGGCCGGGCGCGATGCGAAACGGCACGACCGAAAGCGTGGGCGGATCGCGCTCGAGGTCGCGCAGCTCCTTGCCGGCCGGGCACGGGCTTTCCTGATAGGTGACGGTGCCATCGTCCCGCGCGCATTTGTACAGCCCCGCGAGTGCGGGCAAGGGCACGCCGAGCACGGCAAACGCCCATCCGGCGACGACGGCGACGCGTGCGATTGCGGGACCGGTTCTGTTCATCATCGCGCTAACATAACGCTTTCGGCATGCTAACTGCACTAAGACCTTCGATAGAGCCGTCCTGACGATGATTGCGAAACCTGATTTGAGTTCGGTGCGTGTCCACGCCCAGGCGCTGTGGCGCCGCAAAACGGCGGCAACTGCCGCTCCGCGGCGCAGGCGTCGCCGTCGCTGGCCGATCGTCCTCGCGGTGCTGGCCGGCGCGGTCACGCTCGCGGCGTGCGCGACATTCGAAACGGTCGACTATTACTGGCAGGGCGCCGCGGGTCAGCTCGAGCTGCTGTCGAGCGCGCAGCCGATCCCTGAAGTCATCGGCAAGAGCGACGCCGCGCTCGCCGCCCGATTGAAGCGGATTCGCCAGATCCGCGAGTTCGCAAGCCGCGAGCTCGGGCTTCCGAACAACGGCAGCTACACGCGCTACACCGATCTCGGACGGCCGTACGTCACGTGGAACGTGTTTGCAACACCGGAGCTGTCGCTGCGGCCGCGCCAGTGGTGCTTTCCAATCGCGGGCTGCGTGAATTACCGCGGCTATTTCCGGGAGGCGCAGGCGAAGGGCGAGTCGAAGCGACTGAAGGCGGGCGGGGACGACGTGTACGTCGGCGGCGTTCCGGCTTATTCGACGCTGGGCTGGTTCGACGACCCGGTGCTGTCTTCGTTCGTGAGCTGGCCCGAGACGGAAATCGCCCGCCTCATCTTCCACGAGCTCGCGCATCAATTGCTCTATGTGAAGAGCGACACGGCGTTCAACGAATCCTTCGCAGTCACGGTAGAGGAGGCGGGCCTTGCGCGCTGGCTCGCGTCGCGCCACGACTCGCAGTTGACGAAGCTCGCCGCGCGTGCGGATCGGATGCGCGGCATCTTCCGCGATCTCGTGCGCACGACCCGCGACCGGCTGAATGACATTTACGCAAGCAATGCCACCGACGATGCCAAGCGGCGCGCGAAGCACGAGATCGTCGCCGCGATGAAGGCGGCGTATGAATCGGCGAAGGCGGACGAGCCGGGATTGTCCGGATACGACCGCTGGTTCGCGCAGCAGCCGAACAACGCGGCGCTGGCCGCGGTCGGCCTGTATACCGATCGCGTGCCGGCGTTCCGTGAACTGCTCCACGAGTCCAACGACGACCTGCCGACGTTCTATGACCGCGTGCGCGCGCTTGCCGCGCGGCCGAAGCGCGACCGCGACGCGCGGCTCGACGCATTGGCGAAGCGCGCGGGCGCAGCCGCAATGTCGGCATCGCGAGGGAACGGCGAAGGCGCGTCCGTAGAGCGCCAGCAAGGCACATCCGGCGAAGGCGGGTCCCGCATCCGTCCGGCGTCGGCTCGCCGGGTCGCGGCCAGCGGATGAAGAGCGTCGGCGGAAGCGGTCTTCGACACAGTCGGCCTTCGTTCGCGCTCCGGCACCTGCTATAATCGCGGGCTTCCTTGCCTCATCCTTGGCAGAAGGGTGAGGCCGCAGGCGCTGCCGGATTCTCCGGCACTCGCGCCTTCAACGACCGAAAGGAGTGCTCTGCTCATGCGTCACTATGAGATCGTTTTTATCGTGCATCCCGATCAGAGCGAGCAGGTGCCCGCGATGATCGAGCGGTATCGCACGATGGTGACCGGCCCGGGCGGCCGGATTCACCGACTCGAAGACTGGGGACGGCGCCAGCTCGCCTACCCGATCCAGAAAGTCCACAAGGCGCATTACGTACTGATGAACATCGAGTGCGGCCGCGAGACGCTGACCGAGCTCGAGCACGCGTTCAAGTTCAACGATGCCGTGCTGCGCCACCTGATCGTTGCGGCGGATGAAGCGGTCGTCACGCCATCGCCGATGATGAAGGAAGAAAAGGCGCGGTCGCTGACCGGCGGCGGCAAGGACGGCGAGCGTGCGGAGCGCGCGTCCGACAAGGCCGTGCCGCAGGCGCCGGCGCAACCCGCACCCGCGCAGGCCTGACGCGCGTCCGTACGGCGTGCTGTCCGCCAACCGGTTCGCGCTCGACGCGATCCTCGGCAAGTGCGACGCGTTGCGACATACGCCGGCCGGAATTCCCGCGATCGAATGCGCGCTCGACCACCGGTCGACGCAACGCGAAGCGGGCGGCGAGCGCAAGGTCGAATGCGAAATGCACGCGGTGGCCTTTGGTGAAGTCGCGAAGGCACTGGGCAAGCTGGACATCGGGTCGGCGTTGCGTTGCGAGGGCTTCATCGCGCGCCGGTACAGGACTGGAACGAGCGTGACGCTGCACGTGACGCGCTTCGAGCCGATCGAAATGACGAAAGGAAACTGAAATGCCACGTCCCGTGGGAAGAGGCAAGGGCAAGTTCAAGAAGGATGGCAAGCGCCGCGAGCGCGGCAACAACCTGTTCAAGCGCAAGAAGTTCTGCCGCTTTACGGCAGAGAACGTCAAGCAGATCGACTACAAGGACATCGACGTCCTGAAGGACTTCGTGCAGGAGAACGGCAAGATCATGCCGGCGCGCATCACCGGCACGAAAGCTCGCTATCAGCGTCAGCTCGGAACAGCGATCAAGCGTGCGCGCTTCCTGGCGCTATTGTCGTACACCGACCTGCACTGACGGAGTCTTCGCATCATGCAAATCATTCTGCTGGAGAAGATCGGCAACGTCGGCAATCTCGGCGATGTCGTCAAGGTGAAGGACGGCTATGCGCGCAATTTCCTGATTCCGCACGGCAAGGCGAAGCGCGCGACGCCCGAAAACCTGAAGGCGATCGAGGCGCGGCGCGCCGACCTCGAGAAAGCCGCCGGCGAGAAGCTCGCGACGGCGCAGGCGCTTTCCGAAAAACTCGAAGGCTCGACGCTGCGCATTGCGCAAAAGGC
>Ga0070699_100004653_pt1 | contig 12141 bp, 15 predicted proteins | sample KBSK1503metaG_FD_65473 | JGI IMG/M metagenome (GOLD analysis project Ga0070699, IMG submission 65473) | Corn, switchgrass and miscanthus rhizosphere microbial communities from Kellogg Biological Station, Michigan, USA - KBS K1-50-3 metaG | ecosystem: Host-associated > Plants > Roots >...
AGCGCCAGCGGCGCCAGCTCGGCCGGATCCCCCATCCGCCCCAGCGGCACGAACGGGACCTCGGCGCCCTCGGGCGGTGCCCACCCCTTGCTGATGTCGGTGCGGAACGGGCCCGGCAGGATGGCGTTGACCCGCACCCTGGGGGCGTAAGCCTCGGCCAGTCCTACGGTGAGCGCGTTGAGGCCTGCCTTCGCGCACGCATAAGGGAGTTCTCCCACGCTGGCCGTCAGGGAGGCGGTGGTGCCGATATTGATGATGGAGCCCCCACCCACCTCCCCATCCCCCTTCACTGCAGCCATGTGCGTGGCGGCCAGGACTGCCAGCCGGAACGGGCCCTTCAGGTTGACGGCCAGCGTCTTGTCGAACAGTTCCTCGCTCACCGCGTCGAGGCTGTCGTACAGCGGTGACATACCGGCGTTGTTGATGAGCACGTCCAGCCGGCCTGTCCGCGCGAGCGTCTCGGCGATGAGCCGCTCGCAGTCGCCCCACCGGCCCACGTGACAGGCGATGGCCATCGCCTGGCGCCCCGTCGAGGCCCTGACCTGCTCGGCCGCGGCCTCGCACGCGTCAAGCTTGCGAGAGGCGATAACCACATCGGCGCCCGCTTCGGCCAGCGTCTGGACGATGGCCCGGCCGATGCCGCGCGATCCCCCGGTGACGACGGCCACCTTGCCGGTCATGTCGTGCAGTGCCGCGAAGGTAGTCACGAGCCGATGGTGCCACGGCCCGGGCTGAAACATCGTCTTGATTTGTTTCCATATCGGGTGATCCGCCGGGAGAATTGAAGTCGGCGATCAGCGGCTGCAGCCGGCGAGGAGGCACGATGGCGTGGGACTTCGAGACCGACCCTGAGTACCAGGCTCAGCTCGACTGGGCCGACGAGTTCGTCAGGGAGGAGGTCGAGCCGCTCGACCTGGTGTGGCGCGGCAGGCAGTTCAGCCCGCCGGACGACCGCCTGCGGCGGGTCATCGACCCGCTGAAGGAGGAGGTCCGCAAGCGTCGGCTGTGGGCCACTCATCTCGGTCCCGAACTTGGCGGCGAGGGGCACGGGCAGCTCAAGCTGTCGCTGCTCAACGAGATCCTCGGCCGCTCCTCGTGGGCCCCGGTGATCTTCGGCTGCCAGGCCCCGGACACCGGGAACGCCGAGATCATCGCGCACTTCGGCACGCCGGAGCAGAAGGAGCGCTACCTCCGTCCGCTGCTGGCCGGCGAGATCTTCTCGTCCTACTCGATGACCGAGCCGCACGCGGGGTCTGACCCGACCATGTTCACCACCCGCGCGGTGAAGGACGGCGACGAGTGGGTCATCAACGGGTGGAAGTTCTTCTCCTCCAACGCGAGCACCTCGTCGTTCCTGATCGTCATGGCGGTCACGAACCCTGAGATCAGCCCCTACCGCGGCATGTCGATGTTCCTGGTGCCGACCGGGACGCCGGGGGTCAATATCGAGCGCGACATCGGCGTGGGCGGCGAGCCGCTGAGCGGTGGGCACCACGCGCTCATCCACTACGAGGACGTGCGGGTGCCTGCCGACGCCCTGCTCGGCGGCGAGGGGCAAGCATTCGCCATCGCCCAGACCCGGCTGGGCGGAGGCCGGATCCACCACGCCATGCGGACGATCGGCCTGGCCCGCAAGGCGCTGGACATGATGTGCGAGCGGGCACTCAGCCGGACGACACAGGGCAGCCTGCTGGCCGAGAAGCAGTTCGTCCAGGGTTACATCGCCGACTCCTACGCCCAGCTCGTGCAGTTCCGGCTGTTCGTCCTGTATACGGCGTGGTCAATCGACAAGCACAACGACTACCGCAAGGTCCGTAAGGACATCGCCGCGGTCAAGGTGCTGATGCCCGGCGTGCTGCACGACATCGCCCAGCGGGCGCTGCAGGTCCACGGCGCGCTCGGCGCGAGCAACGAGATGCCCTTCCACCAGATGCTGCTGGCGGCCAGCGTTCTCGGCATCGCCGACGGGCCGACCGAGGTGCACAAGGTCACGGTGGCCCGCCAGGTGCTGCGCGGCTACGCTGCCAGCGACGACCTGTGGCCCAGCCAGCACATCCCCCGGCGGCTCGCGGACGCGCGGGAGAAGTATGCCGAGTACCTGGAGCATGAGATAGGCAATCAGTGATCGACCTCCACCGCCTCGGCCGGTGGATGGACGACCAGGGCCTGCCCGGCCAGGGCGCGCCGATCGAGCACCGTATCGTGTCCGGCGGCACGCAGAACGAGATCTACGAGATCAGCCGCGGCGATCTGCGGTGCGCGATGCGGATCCCGCCGCCATCGGCGCCCGCCGACCGCGACGCAGGCATCCTCAGGGAGTGGCGCATCATCGAGGCTCTGGCCGGCACCGGCGTCCCGTGTCCCGGGGCCGTCGCCCTGTGCGCCGACCCCTCGGTCCTAGGCCGGCCGTTCTACCTGATGGGCTTCGTCGACGGCTGGTCGCCGATGGATCGGCCCGGCTGGCCCGCGCCGTTCGACGCCGATCCGGCGGCCAGGCAGGGGCTCGCCTACCAGATGGCGGAGGGCATCGCGCTGCTGTCGACCGTGGACTGGCGGGCGAAGGGCCTGCACGACCTGGGGCGGCCCGACGGCTTCCACGAGCGCCAGGTCGACCGGTGGACCGCCTTCCTCGACCGGATCAAGGGCCGGGAACTGCCCGGCTTCGACGTGGCGGCCGGCTGGCTGCGGGCGCACCGTCCGCTCGACTACATCCCGGGCCTCATGCACGGCGACTACCAGCTCGCCAACGTGATGTTCGGGCATGGTGCGCCGCCCCGGCTGGCCGCGATCGTCGACTGGGAAATGGGCACCGTCGGCGATCCCAAGCTCGACCTGGCCTGGATGGTGCAGAGCTGGCCCGACGACACCACCGCGCCGGCGACATCGTTTCCCGGCTACGCCGACCTGTCCGGCATGCCGCCCCGGTCCGCGCTGCTGACCCGCTACGCCGAGGTGTCCGGCCGACAGGTCGACGACATCGACTACTACCTCATCCTGGCCAGGTGGAAGTTCGCCGTCGTCCTCGAGCAGGGCTACCAGCGGGCGGGTGACGACGTGAAGCTGCAGGCGTTCGGCCCGGTCGTGCTCGAGCTCATGCGGGGGGCCGCCGAGCTGGCCGAGAGCACGGGATACCGGTCGTGACCGGCGCCGGGCCAGCGCGCGACGGCCCAGTGCCCGGGATTAAGGTCGGTGAAACCGCGAGCCTTCCCGGCTGCGGCGTCGCCCGCGGAGCGGGTCAGGTTGTCGCGTCGTAGTTCCGGGCTTCGATGGCCTTGATCGTCTTTCCCAGTTCCCTTCCCAGGAAGCGCTGGCCGATGATGCCGACCACGATCGCGATCAGGCGCCCCTTGACGTTCTTGCCCTCGCGGACCACGTCGACGTCGACGTCGGTCGTCCCGTCGGGCTGCCGGGTGAGGGTGTAGGTGTGCCCCGAGCCGCCGCCCCACACGTTGGAGTCGGTGGTGGTCATGATGATGCGGTGGGGGTCGGACCAGTCGTAGTGCAGGCGTTCCCAGACGCCGCGCGAGCCCTCGGTGACGTCGGCCTGGCCGGGGCCCTGGTCATGCACCTTGAGGTACCCGTCGGCGCTGTTGCCGAAGAGCTCGGAGCGGCCCGGCCCGAAGTCGGTGAGCCCGGCGAGGACCTGCTCGGGCGTCGCGGTGGTCGTCTGGCTGAGGTGGATCGTGGACATGGCATGCTCCTTGCCGACACTGGTCCAGCAGGTCCGCCGCCTGGCACATCGGGACTGTCACACGAGACTGTCATACCACGTGCTTGCCCGGCGCAGGCCAGGGTCCACCCAGGCAGGCCAGTGTCCAGGCCAGTGTTTTCGCGGGCGCGCCAGGTCCGCCGCTCCGCGATCGTGGACAATACCAGCTATTCCGGAGGAACCATGAAATCAAAGGTCACAGGGGCGCTGCTGACGGCAGGGATCGCGTTGGCCATCCCCGCTACGACAGCCGCGTCGGCGTCCGCGTCCGCGAGGACCAGCGGCAGCAGGAGCGTCAAGGGCATCATCGTGACCGCTTGGGGTAGTGAGTCAGATGGCTGAACTCCCGGGGATGTCGTCGCGGCAGCGGTGGACCCTGGTGCTGGTGTGCACGGCGGCGTTCATGCTGCTGCTGGATATCACCATAGTGAGCGTGGCGCTGCCATCGCTTCAGCGGGATCTGCGGGCGAGCCTGCCGGACCTGCAGTGGGTGAGCGCCGCCTATGCCCTGGTGCTGGCCGTGCTGCTGCTGCCGGCGGCCACCCTGGGTGACCGGCTGGGCCGGCGCCGGCTGTTCCTGGCCGGCCTGGTCATCTTCACCGCCGGGTCGCTGGCGTGCGCGCTGGCCTGGACCGCGCTGGCGCTGGAGTTGTTCCGCGCGCTGCAGGGAGCCGGCGGCGCGGTGCTGTTCGCCACCGCCACCCCGCTGCTGCGCGCGGAGTTCTCCGGCGCCGCCCTGGCCCGGGCGCTGGGCGCCTTCGGCGCCACGCTCGGCGGCGCCAGCGCCGTCGGGCCGCTGGCCGGCGGGGTGCTGACCGACACGCTGGGCTGGCGGGCCATCTTCTTCGTCAACCTGCCCATCGGCGCGGCGGCGTTCGCGGGCGGGGTGGCCCGGCTGCGCGAATCCCGCGACCCGGCCGGCGGCCGGGCCGACTGGGCGGGCACGGCCCTGGTCACCGGGGCGCTGACCGCGCTGATGTTCGCGCTGATCCGCGGCAACGCGATGGGCTGGGCGAGCCCGGCGATCGTGGCCCTGTTCGCGGCCGCGGCCGCGGCCTTTGCCGGGTTCGTGCTCTACGAGCTGCGCATCGCCGCCGCGCCAATGGCCGACCTGCGCCTGTTCGCCCGGCGCAGCTTTGCCGCGACCGGGTTCGTGGCGTTCGCGATCTCCGCGACGGTCATCGGGATGATCATCTACCTGTCGCTGTACGTGCAGAACACCCTGGGCTACTCCCCGGTCCAGGCCGGGCTGCGGTTCCTGCCGCTGTCGCTGGTTTCCTTCGCGGCCGCCCTGCTGACCGGCCGGCTGATCGGCAAGGTGGCGATGCGGGTGCTGCTGGGCGTGGCCATGGTCGCGGCCGCGGCCGGGCTAGCCTCGATGGCCCACCTGACCGCCACGTCCAGCTGGCTGGTGCTGCTGCCCGGCTTGATCCTGGCCGGGATCGGCCTGGGCATCACCTCGACCGGCCTGTCCTCGGCGGCGCTTGCGGCGGTGGAGCCGGCCCGCGCCGGGATGGCCTCCGGCCTGGTGAGCACGCTGCGCCAGGTCGGCACCGCCGCCGGCGTGGCCGTGCTCGGCGCCCTCTACGCCTCCCGCATCACCACCGCCACCCTGCACGCCCTGGCGGGCCTGCCCGCCCCGCCCGGCGCCGCCGGCCGGCTAGCCGCCGCCGTTGCCTCCGGCGCCGGCACCCGGGCAGCCGCCGCGGTCCCGCCCGCCGCCCGCGCCGCGGTCACCCACGCCGCCCGCGCCGGCACCGCCAGCGGGCTCAACGACGTCCTGCTCGCCGCGGCCGCGTTCGCCGCGCTCGGCGCGATCGCCGGCTTCGCCTTCGGACCAGACCCAGCCAGGCAGCCGCCGCCCAGCCCCGCCCCCGGCGAACTGTCCGCCCAGTCGGCCCTCGCCCAGCACCAGGCCCAGCCACCGGCCGGGCCCGGAACAACGGCACCATAACCCCATCAACAGACCCGCTGGCTCGCCCCCAGGTGAGCATCCCGGGGCTTCCACCTCCGCGAACCAAGGTCCAGATCTCCCACTCCAACCGGCTGCGTCGCACCGAAACGACCGGAAGTTGACAGCAGCCCGGATCAGACGGGATTGAGCCATGCGACGCCGGGGAACTTTGCGAAATCCGTGTCCGTGGAGACGACGGTGAGGCCGTGCTCAAGGGCGAGCGCGGCCAGATGCGCATCCGGCACCAGGTTCCCGGCAGGGTGGCATTCCCGGACGATCTCGCCGAGCACCTGCTGATGCCGCGGTCCCGGTATGGGAATCCAGGCGGCTGGCCGGGACAGCCAGTCCTCAATACGCTGCCACGCATCCGCTGCCGTCGCGGGAGGTGAGTATATGCGCGGGTTGGTGACAAGCCGGAAAAAGGCGAGCAAGCTGGGCCAGGGCAAGCCGACGGACCTGGGGGCTCCGGCAGTCCGCTCATCAAGCCAGTCCCGTGCGGCCGCGTGGTGCTCGGAGTCCTCGTCGGTAGAGTGGACGAGGATATTAGCGTCGACCAGGTACATCAGCGGTAATCCTCGCCCTCGCCGATGGCCAGCACCTCGCCGACGTTATCGATGCTGCCGGCGAGACGCCTGCCCAGCGGTAGCGGGCGAGTCTGGCTCACCTCCGGCACAGCATCGGCGCGTTCTTCGAGCTTGGCTAGGCCCACGCGGACGGCTTCGTTGAGCGCTTGCTTGAAGCTCTCGCCATGCTGGGTCCGGTGCCTTTCCAGCCGGATGGCAAGGTCGTCATCGAGGGTGACCGTAGTCCTCATGGCATCTAATCATAATGTTCTTGATGTCTTGATGACAATGAATCATCCTGCGAGCCTCATCGGGCTGGAACGGTGCATTCGGGATTCCCGAGCCGTCAGGACCGCAGTCCCGCCAGGTAATGGAAGTTGCCGTCGCCGACGTTCTGGCGGAGCGTGTGCATGACGCGCCACGTGTCGTCATGGGGGCCTTCGATGTACATGGGCATCCCGTCCCTGCCGAACTCCAGGTCGCACACGCCGTCCCACTCACCGAGATGCCCCGCGGCCTTCGCGAAGTCCGCGTGCGGCTCGAACCCGAGCCCGCGAGCGTACCCGACCGCGCCGAACACGATCCGCTGGGCGAGAACCAGCGGCACCTCCAAGGGTTCCCCCGGATAACCGCGGAAGGCATCAGCGCGAAACGACGGGAGCTTCCTCCTCTCGACCGGCTTCGGCCCCAGTGCGTTCTTCACGCCCAGGCACCATGTGTCGACCAGGAACTCGCACACCCGCGCCGAACTGCCTCGCTCACGGGCAACGACGACGATGACCAGCCCAGATTCCCCTGTCTCGGCTGCCCCGGTGTCCGGCCACTCCGGGTGGCCTGTGAACCGCACGCTCGACGACCAGCCCTGGTTGACCCAGCAGCCGACAAGCGGCTCCTCTTTCTCCCGGGGCTCGGCCGCGGCGAGCCGCCGGATCAGCGGCGTCACAGCCGCGGGGCGCACCTTGAGGGCGCGGGCGATCTCCTTCGGCGACCGTCCGCGAGCGCGGAGCTCGCGGACACGTTCCAGCAGTTCATCATCGGGCATTCCACCATGATCCCGGATACCGGCACCCTGGGTACCGGCATCCCGGCACGCCGTGTTCGGCGCGACCGGGAAATCATTCCGGCGGAGCCCAGCGGGCGCGGGCCTTCTCCAGGTCGGCGGAGCCTGCCTGCCGGGCGGTCACCCTGCGGGCGAACAGCTGTCGCCGAACACGGCAGGCCTGTCGCGTTGGTCTTCATCTTCGTGCCGGGCGGCAGCAGGGCAGCTCGCGTCGGCGTGGTTATGCGTGGCCGGGATCGAGCAACCGCCGCAGTGGCTGGCCTGTCACCTCGGCGATCAGGTCGTAGTCGCTGTCGACGTGCAGCACCTCGGCACCGTGCAGTTCGGCGGTCGCGGCGATGATCAGGTCCGGGATCGGGCGCCTGTGACCATTGCCGCGATGCTGGGCAAGCAGTCGCTGGACCTCCAGCGCCCGGCCCATCGCCGCCTCGCTGACCGGCAGCCACTCCAGTGCCCGCTGGCCCGCGAGCAGCGCCTCCAGATCTTTCTGGTCCCGCGCGGAGTAGCAGATCTCCAGTGCTGTCATGTGGCACGCCGCGATGACGTGCGCGCTGCGCAGCGCCAGGAACGCGGCCCGGGCGCGGGTGTCTCGCCTGGCCCATTCCAGCGCGGACTTGTCCGCGAGCAGCACGCTCAACCGCGTCCGCCGTCCCGCCACGCCCCGCGCAGCGCCTCATCGGACAGGTCGGTGCCCGTCTCGTCGAGGAGCTCAAGCATGCGGGCCGCGGCCCGCTGGTTCGCCACGCGGCGCAGAGCGGCGTTCACTGTCGCCACCTTGCTCGTGGTGCCGAGTTCTTCGCTCGCCAGCGACAGCGCGTCGTCATCCAGGTCAACTACCGTCCTCGACATCAGATCCTCCACGATAGTGATGTCTGTTGACGAGATTATTGTATATCAGCTAGCACGCGAGGAGGCCATAACCAAGGCAGCTCAATCGCTGCGATGTGCCCCGCGCACGGGCAGGATCCCGAACTCCAGCTCAATCACTGGACGGTCGGTGCTCCGGACTGACTCGCGGGCGTCCCCGCTCACGCGTTGATCTTGGTCCGCGCTAGCGCTGACTGCGCCATCGGGGTTCCTCTCTTCCTGCGTTCTCGCAGGTGAGAGGGCTGGAAAACTGGTAAGAACTGAGCGGCCTGCGGCTGCATGTGCGGGAGTGGGGCAAGGCGGACGGGCCGCCGATCCTGTTCATTCACGGCTGGTCGCAAAACCACCTGTGCTGGGCCAGGCAGTACGACAGCGCGCTCGCCGGCGAGTTCCGGCTCGTCGCCTGGGATCTGCGCGGCCACGGGATGTCCGAGGCCCCGCTCGAGCGCGAGCACTACACCGACGCAAAGGCCTGGGCCGACGACGTGGCGGCCATCATCTAGGAGCTGCGGCTCGACCGGCCGGTGCTCGTCGGCTGGTCGTACGGCGCGTTCGTCATCTGCGACTTCGTGCGCGCCTACGGCCAGGACCGTATCGCCGCGATCAACTTCGTCGAGGGCACGGCCAAGCTCAGCGAGGCGGCCTTCGGCACGCTCATCGGCCCTGGCTTTCTCGACCACGAAGCTGCAGAAGCCCCGCCTGGCCTCTCCCAGCACAGAACGACCCGTACTGCCCCATGACGCAGATGCGAAGCGGGCCACCAAATATCGTGCATTAGACGGCACTGTGCGCGGGCGCGCGGAGACTTAGGTTGCTCTCCGTGACGGGTTCCCCGTCGGCCTCCGTCCTCGGCTGGCAGAGTTCATGCCTGCCGACTGACTACGTGGGCATGGCCGAGGTCTCACGCCGTGCCCATGGCGCTCGACCCTGTCCGACTGTCCGCCGGGCCGTAACCGGGGACTGTTATGCAGCCAGCGACGCGAAGAGCCCTTGATAACCGCGCGCCGACCCGTTCGGTGTGGCCGGCTTCCGAGTACCGGCGCGCCAGTGATGGGCGAAGATCTGGATGGTATGCGCGCCTCCGCCGCGGTTGTCCAACGCCGGGATTGCGATGAGCGGCGTTTCTCGGTACGCCACGGCTCTGTCAGCAGGGCAGGCCATGCGCGGCGGCGGGTCGGTTAACCTCAGCCGACCGCGTGCACGGCCAACGCGGTGAGGATGCCGGCCATCGCGGTGGTCGCGGCCGGCCGGAAAATGCGGAGCCCGCTGGCGTGCGGGCTGAGGAAGGCTGCGCGCAAGCTCACCCGGGCGGCTTGGGCGAGGACCCCCGCGGCCAGGGCGAGCAGCAATGGGCCGGCGGCGGCGGGGAACGGGAACGTGCCGGTGGCGGCGCCGGCGATCGGGCTGAGGCTCATTATGGCCAGCCAGCCCGCCAGGCGGCGCGGCTGGCCGCTGAGCAGCGTCCCGGTGGCCAGGCCTTCGGCGAACGCGTGCACGGTCAGTGCCACCGCGACCGCCGCGGATCCGGCCAGCGCGATGGCGGATCCCTCCAGGAAGCGGTGGATCGCCAGCGCTGCCGCCATGCCCGCACCGCTGGCGTGCTGTTTATGTTCCTGGCAGCCGCACGCGGCGCGGGCTGCCAGGCCCGCCGCCGCGAACGCGGCAACCGCGGTCAGCGGCACCAGCCAGGGCCAGATCCGCGCGGAGCGAGCCCCGGCCCATGCGTCGGGAAGCAGGTGCAACCCCGCGATGACCAGCAGCGCGCCTGCGGCGGCCGCGAACCAGATCTGCCGGCGCCCAGGATGGCCCCGGGCCAGCCATGCCCCGGCCACGGTCGCGGCCGCCACCAGACCGGCGCCGGCCAGCATCGGGCCGGGCAGCAAGGCCGGGGCGTACGCCCAGGCGCCGGGCTGGATGGTGCACACCATTGCATCGCCTTTCATCGGGGGTGACCTGCTTATCCGGTGGAAGGCGGCCGTTACCTGGTGAAGCAGTAGGAGTCGCTGGAGGCGTCTCCGGCCTGCAGGCGGGTCTGGTGGACCCGCAGCCCATGGAAGTCATCGCCGTTGGGGAAGAACCGCGAGTCGGGGGTGATCCCGCCGCCGTCGGTGTTAGCGTCTAGTTTGGCCATCCACGCTCCCACCCCATCGGGGTAGAAGATCGGGTCCCAGGCCCCGTAGAGGGAGTTGGTCACATACACCCTGCGGCCGTCGCGGCTGAGCTCCACCATCTGCGGGCCACCACCTAGCCGCAGATCCGGCGCGGCGGGATGGGGCTGGCGCCGCACGATCCCGCCCAGCTTGACCGAGCCGGTCTCCCGCGGGTGGAAGATGTCGCTGACGTCATACTGCTTCAGCTCACCGGTGCCCCAGCAGGACACATACAGCCAGCGGTCGTCCACCGACAGGTCGATGTCGGACACCAGCGGCGGCACCGCGCCAAACGGCTGCAGCGCCGGCGGCAGGTCCGCGGGGTCGGCCGGCTCGGCCGGGATGGTGATCACCTTGCGGGCGGCCCACCGCTCGCCGTCCCGGTGCCATAGCCACACCGACCCCGACAGGTCCTCCGCATTGATCACCACCCCGACGAATCCCCAGGCCTTGGCGGGGTCGTGGGCGGGACGCACCTCGAACACCATCTGATGGGCGTCACCCAGGTCGACCCGCTGGATCAGCTTGCGCTCCGACGTCGACCAGAAGTTCAGGTGATGGCCAAACCGGCGGCCCAGCAGGTCCTCGGGGTCCAGGCCGTTCTCCACCATGGATGGTGTCGCCCACTCCGAGGTGATCACCGTGTCGTAGTTCAGATGCCACCAGCCGTCGTAGCTGAAGAACTGGTCGCCACGGTCCAGCTCCCAGGCCCCGGCCACGTCGAAGGTGTCGTGGTCCAGCAGGGCGATCCCGCCGGGGCCGTCATTGCCATTGGCGCCGCCCAGGGCGAAAAGGAAGATCCCGCCGGGCCCGCAGTGGACGGTGTGCGGCCGCGAGTAGCCAGCCTTGGAGGCCAGCTCCTCGGCCCCGATCTCGCGGACGACACGGGGATTGCGGGGGTCGGGCTTGGTATCCAGCACATAGATCCGCGAGGAGCGGATCCCGGGGACGATCAGGTAGCGGCGCTCCAGCGGTGTGCCGTGGCCGCCATGACCCTGGTGGCACAGGGCGCTGGAACAAGCATTCCAGCCGAAGTGGTGCAGCTCGTTGCCCGCGGTGGGCAGCTCGCTCCAGCCGACGACCTTGCCGTAGTCCGGCGACGACGGGTGGCAGTCGATCACCGTCATGGCATCCTTCACCTTACCGACCGGGTCGAACGCGGCCACGTAGGCCAGCCGCTCCGGCGGCGCCGCGATTGCATCCGCCGGGCTGCGATAGAACGTGGGGTCTAGCATCTGTGACATCAGTCTTCTCCCGTGATCCGGAGCTACGCCGCTCCCTTTCCGCTTGCGAAACCGCCTACGCGCCGGGCGGCTGCGGCATCAGGGCCAACTGCGTGAGCAGCGAGACCTGGTCGTAGTAGAGGTCCCCGCCGACGACCCGGCCGCCCGAGTCGAAGTGCCACATCTCGCACAGCGGCAACGCGAACTCCTTGCCGGTAGCGGGGAACGGTCCGAGCGACCCGTCGTGCGTGCCTACGGCGGTGAAGGTGCACACCACCGTCTGGCCCGCGTCGATGTAGCGGGGACCGGTGATCCGGATGTCGGAGGACGTCACTACCCACCTTGGCAGGAAGTCGTCCCTGAACTCCTGAGGCGTCCTGAATGTCCGGCCCTGCGGGTGATCGGTCCAGGCGATGCTGTCGGCGTAGTGCTTGGTCATGCCCTCGAAGTCCCGCTGGTTGAAGGCCTCGTGACCGGCACGGTAGGTCTCGACGTTCCTAAGCGCCTATCCATAAGTTCTGCGCGTAACCCCGCTGTGAGACCGGCAGGTGAAGGGCGTTGACATCAGCCTCGCCGGGGGTTGGATCGAGGTTGCCTCCAACGTCCACCCACCCG
>Ga0070699_100004654_pt1 | contig 12139 bp, 14 predicted proteins | sample KBSK1503metaG_FD_65473 | JGI IMG/M metagenome (GOLD analysis project Ga0070699, IMG submission 65473) | Corn, switchgrass and miscanthus rhizosphere microbial communities from Kellogg Biological Station, Michigan, USA - KBS K1-50-3 metaG | ecosystem: Host-associated > Plants > Roots >...
GAAGTAACACTCGAAGTAATGTTCTCAGCGAGTTCTCTGCAGACTCGGCGCCTCAGCGTTGGATGTTGCTGTTCCCAGCGCCCTCCACAATTTCAGGAGGACCAAGTGGATCGCTTCTTTCTCCGAGCAGGCGCAATCTCCGGCTTCATTTCGGTGCTGGCCGGGGCCTTTGGCGCTCACGCCTTGCGCGCTCGCATCTCCCCCGAACACCTCCAGACTTTCGAGACCGGCGCCCGCTACCAGATGTATCACGCTCTCGTCCTGCTGGCGGTGGCCTGGCTGGTAAGCCGATCACCCACTGGCATGGCGCTTTGGGCCGGCCGACTGTTCCTCATCGGCACCCTGCTCTTCAGCGGCAGTCTGTACCTGATCGCGCTCACCGGTGTCACCCGCTTCGGCCTGGCCACGCCGTTCGGTGGCGTGGCATTCCTGGCCGGGTGGCTCTGCCTGGCCCTCGCCGCCAACCGGGCCTAGCCATCACCGAATCTCCCGCTGTCCAGGTCTACCGCGAGCTGCTGGAACAGCTCGACCGCTGGTTCCAGACCGTTCGCGAGCAGCATCCCGGTGTGATTCCCTGTCGTACCGGCTGCACCGCCTGTTGTCACGGACCCTTCGACATCAGCGCCGCGGATGTTCTCCTGGTGCGGGCTGGGGTCCAGTCGTTACCGGAGGCGCAGCAGCGCGCAGTGCGCCTGCGGGCCGCTGCGTTGGTGACGCTGATGCGGGATGAGGAGCCGGGGTGGGACGGCGGGGCGATCGGCGATATCGGCGAAGACCGGTTCGATGCGCTGGCCGAAATGCTGGCGGACGAGCCCTGTCCCTGCCTCGATGAGAGCGGTGCCTGCCTGATCTACCAGTATCGTCCGCTGGTCTGCAGGGCCATGGGCCTGCCGATGCGCACCCGGGGAAACCGGATCATCGAGAACGCCTGTCCGATCCAGGACCAGTTCCCGGAGTATGCCGCGCTGGCTCCCCAGTCCTTCGATCTCGAGAGCCTCGAGGCAGAAGAGTCGGCCTGTCTCGAAGCGGCGTCAGTCGAGCTGTTTGGCTCGCCTTTGCGCAGCAACTACGAGACGACGATTGCCGGGGCGATAACAACCGCAATTGGCTAACAGATTTCCAGCCACCAGCGCGAGCAACATATCCTCACAAAAGCCACGAACAAGACCTTATGATGAAGCAGTTTTCTTCGTGGTTTTCGTGGAGTTTCGTGCTTTTCGTGAGGAATGGTCGAACCAGCTGGAACTAGCCGACTATTTCTCTTTGGCGGCCCACTGGAAGAAAATCACGCCAATCGCCAGCCCCAGGTACAGTCCTCCCGGCACCCACATCAGCAACCCCCCGGTCTGTTGATCCTGGAGCGCCGTCAGCCCCCAGGTGCGGGGCGCCTCGGCGTACCAGTGATACAGCACCGTGTCGGCCAGGCTGATCGGGGCAGCGACCGCCTGCATCGGGATCCCGATCAGGAAGAGATAAAGCATCTGGAGCCCGGGGCTCAACCGGGGCACCTCGGGCGAGGGACTCAGGACCGGCCACCACATGAGAGTGCCGGCGACGATGAAGAGAAGGTGGGTGACGATGTGCACGTCGTGGTTCCGCATCATCAGGTCGTAGAGCGGGACCAGGTGCCAGAGCACCATCATCGCGGTAAAGAAGAGGCCGGCCACGACCGGCCGGGTCAGAAAGCGCATGGCCGCTCGGGCCGGGCCGTGGGCGAAGAGCGGGGAGAGCAGCCAGCCGGGAGTCCCGGCGAGGAGCAGCGGCGGCAGGACGAACACCAGGAGCAGGTGCTGAACCATGTGCGCCGAGAAGAGGTAGTAATCGCTCAGGTCGTGGATCGGTCCGTTGAGCGAACCGAGGAGAACCAGCAGGCCGGTGAAGAACGACACAACCCGCCAGGGAGACAACGGCGCGCCCGGGACATGGCGCCGGCGCCAGGCCGTGATGCCGTAGAGGTACAGGGCCGCCAGCAGGCCCACTCCGATCAGTACCGATGGATGGAGCGAGAGACTGGGAATGAACGGGCCGGTGGGGCGAGGCCGCTCGGCTGTCAGGGCAAGGAGATGAGTGAGTAACACGGTTGGGCGGGTCCCGGACCCGCCCGTTTACTGCGGCATCTGGGGGTGTTTGATGCTGAACAGGAGAATCAGCGCGACGATGACGACAACGGCGATGAAGATGGGGAAGACGAAGAGCCCGCTGAACAGCTTGCTGTCCTGCTTCAGGTGCATGTAGTACATCGCCACCAGCGCGAACTTGATGATCATGAGCACGATCAGGATCGGCACCAGGTAAGTGCGGATCGACTCGACATAATACACCGCGACTTCGAGGGCGGTGAGGATCACCAGCGTCACCGCGATCTTGGCATAGGTCCCGGCGGACGGGTGCGCGTGCTCCTCGGGGTGCGCGTGAGCTTCGGCGGGATGGCTCATTTGATCAGGTAGATCAGGGTGAAAATGATGATCCAGATGACGTCCACGAAGTGCCAGTAGAGCGCCGCGATTTCCAGGTTGAGCGCTTTTTCCGGCGGCAGCTTGCCGCGAATGGCGGTGACCAGCACGGTGCCCAGCCAGATCAGCCCCACGGTGACGTGGCCGCCGTGGAACCCGGTCAGGGTGAAGAAGGTGGACCCGAACAGGTTCTGGTGCAGGGTCAGCCCTTCATGCACAAAGTGGTTGAACTCATAGACCTGGCCGCCCAGGAAGATCGCGCCGCCCACCATGGTGGCCGACAGCCAGCCGATCAGCATTCCCCGCTTGCCCCGCTGCGCCCCGTACAGCGCCAGCACCACCGCGAACGAGCTCATCAGCAGCACGAAGGTGCTGAACGAGGTGAGCGGGATGTTCAGGATTCCCTTCACCACTTCGCCGTTGGCCGGATTGGTCCACGACTCGTGGGGATAGGGCCCGGTCAGGCTCTTGCCCCGGTAGACCATGTAGGTGCTGATCAGGGAAGCGAAGAACAGGCACTCCGACCCGATGAAGGTCCAGATCGCCATCTTCCGGCTGTCGAGGCCGGTCGTGGTCGGCATGTGCATCGCGTGTGCGTCTTGGGACACGTTCAGTCCTTTCAACCCGCGGGCTCGAACGCCCAGCTGAAGATGCCGGTCAGCAGGATGGCGGCGCCGACCAGGTTGACGTAGGGGAACCCGACCAGGAAACCGGTCAGCGTGGTGATCACTCCGATCGCCGTCACCAGCGGCCAGAACGACGGGTTGGGCATATGGATGTCCTTACCGCTCGCCAGGGCCGGCTCCGGCAGCGGGCCGCCCCGCGCCCGCTTGGTCTCCCACAGTGGATCCCGGGAATGCACGGTCGGGATCTCGGCAAAGTTGAATTCCTGGGGCGGCGAAGGAATCGACCACTCCAGCGTGGCCCCGTTCCAGGGATCGGCCGGCGCGGGCACCGGGTTGCGCAGGCTCCTCCAGAGATTGTACACGAACACCAGCATCGAGATGGCCAGGATGAACGCCCCGATCGTCTCCAGCCGGTTCAGCAGCTCGAAGCCCAGCCCGGCGGGATAGGTGTACACCCGGCGCGGCATGCCGTTCAGCCCGACGAAGTGCATCGGCATGAAGGTCAGGTTGAAGCCGATCAGCATCAGCCAGAAATGCACCTTGCCCAGCTTCTCGCTCAGCATCTTCCCGAACATCTTGGGGAACCAGTAGTAGGCGCCCGCGGTGAGCGCGAAGATGCTGCCTCCGAACAGGACGTAGTGGAAGTGGGCCACCACGAAGTAGGTGTCGGTCTGCTGCAGGTCGGCCGGCGGCGAGGCGTGCATGACGCCGGAGAGCCCGCCCATGATGAACATCGCGATGAACGCGAGGGCGAAATACATCGGGGTCTTGAGCTGGATCGAGCCACCCCAGATGGTGCCGATCCAGTTGAAGATCTTCACCCCGGTGGGTACCGCGATCAGCATGGTGGAGATCGCGAAGAACGAGTCCGCGATCGGCCCCATCCCGGTGGCGAACATGTGGTGGGCCCACACCCCGAAACCGAGGAAGGCGATGAATGCCCCGGAAAAGACCATGGCCGCGTAGCCGAACAGCGGTTTCCGGGAGAACACCGGCAGAATCTCGGAGACGATGCCGAAGGCCGGCAGGATCAGGATGTAGACCTCGGGATGCCCGAAGACCCAGAACAGGTGTTGCCAGAGCTGGGGATCGCCGCCGCCGGCCACGGTGAAGAACATGGTATGGAAGACCCGGTCGAACATCAGCATGATCAGCGCGACCGTGATCACCGGGAAGGCGAGCAACAGCAGGATCTGGGTAATGAAGCTCATCCACACGAACATCGGCATCCGCATCAGCTTCATGCCGGGGCCGCGCAGATTGATGATGGTCACGAAGAAGTTGACCGCGGCGGCCAGCGACGCGATACCCAGGGTCTGGAGACCGATCACCCAGAAATCGACGTTGGGACCCGGGGAGTACGGCTTGGTGGTCAGGTTGGCGTAGCCGAACCAGCCCGCGTTGGGCGCGGCGTGGAACAGGAAGCTGATGTTGATGAAGAGACCGCCGGCGAGGAACACCCAGTAGCTGAAGGCGTTCAGCCGGGGAAATGCCACGTCCCGGGCTCCGATCTGGAGCGGGATCATGAAGTTGAAATACATCGCCGAGATCGGCATCACCGCCAGGAAGATCATGGTGGTGCCGTGCATGGTGAACAGCTGGTTGTAGGTCTCGGGCGACAGGAACGTGTTGTTGGGCGACCCGAGCTGGATCCGGAGCAGCAGGGCTTCGAGGCCGCCGATCAGGAAGAAGAGGAACGCCGTCGCGCCGTAGAGGATACCGATCCGCTTGTGGTCAACGGTCGTGATCCAGCTCCACAGGCCGGTCTTGGCGTGGGCGTGGGTTTCAGCGTGATCGAGAACAGTGGTCGCCATTCGTCTTCCTTACTTATGGGCTTCCAGATAAGCCACAAGAGTCTTGATCTCGTCCTCGGTCAGCTTCCGGGGGAGCTTCATCAGGGCGCCGACCTTCACGGCCTGGGGATCCCGGAGCCAGCGGGCCACGTTTTCCGGAGTGTTCTGCAGCAGGTTGGCGACGATCGTCGTCCGGCTGCCCACGTGGCTCAGGTTGGGGCCCATCACGCCCATCTGCCCGGCCATCGGGGTGCCGACCATCGCGTGGCAGCCGATACAGCCGCCCGACAGGAACAGCGCGTTGCCCGCGGCCATCAGGCTGTCGTGGGCGGCCCGGGCCTGGGCCGCCGCCGAGTCCGCCGGGCGGCTGCTATCAGGCCCCACGACCCCGGCGTTCACCAGTGGCGAGCCGACCTGCTGGTCGGCCACCCAGGCGTCGAACTCCTCGGGCGGGTCCACGAAGACCCGGAAGCCCATCCGCCCGTGCTGGATGCCGCAGAACTCGGCGCACTGCCCGGTGAAGTTCCCCGGCTCCGGGGCCGTGAACCAGAGCGTCGTGGCCCGGCGGGGGAACACGTCACGCTTGGCCGCCAACTGCGGCATCCAGAAGCTGTGCAGCACGTCCGCCGTCGTCATGAACAGGGCGATCTTCTTTCCACTCGGCACGTGCAGCTCGTTCGCCGTCACTACTTTCTGGTCGGGATAGCGGAATTCCCACCACCATTGGTGCCCGATCACCTCGACCCGGATCGCGTCGGTGGGAACCTCGGAGGTTTCGAAGATGCCGCGGATCGTGGGGACCGCGATCAGCGCCAGGATGACGGCCGGGATGATGGTCCAGACGATTTCCACCATGGTGTTCCCGTGGGTCTGCACCGGTTCCGGGTCGGTCGGCTTTCCCCGGAACTTGAAGATCGCAAACACCAGGGCACCCTCGACCAGCACAAACACGACGACGGCCCACTTGACCGTCGTCATGAAGATGTGGTCGATCATGTGGGTAAAATCGGTCTTCGGATCCAGCGTGGACTGAGGATAGTCCCGCGAGGAACATCCCGCGAGCACCAGCAGCAGAACCAGCGGAAACCATGCCCGGAAGGCAGGCCCGGAAATGATTTTCCGGAGGCGCATTAGGGATTTCCCGGACGAGGGAGAGCGAAGGTAAGACGCTAGAAAAAGCGAGGGGCAGGATAGCCTGTGGGCGGCCCGGAGTCAAGGAAAGTGACAAGGTGAGGCATAGTGGGGCAAGGTGAGGCAAGGTGAGGCAAGGAATTGCCTTAGCTGCTTTTCCCCCTCCTGGCTTCACCCTGCCTCACTCTGCCCCACCTTGACTCACCCTGCCCCACCTTGCCTCACCCTGCCCCACCTTCTTTTCATTCTACATCCATCGACCGCCTGATCTCTGGAGCCACCCATGCCGCCCTCCCGCCAAGACCTGATCCGTCAATACGCCGAAGGCCCTGCCAAACTGCGCCAGGCCCTCGCCAAAGTCCCCCCCGAAGCCATGAAATGGCGCCCCGGTCCCGGCAAGTGGTCGGTGCACGAGATCATCGTCCACTGCGCGGACAGCGAAGCCAACGCCCACATGCGGGTGCGCTACCTCCTGGCCGAAAAGGATCCCCAGATCATAGGCTATGACCAGGACGAATGGGCCAGGGCCCTGAACTATCATGAGCTCCCCCTGGAACCAGCGCTGGCCACCATCGAAGCGGTCAGGGCCAATACCGTCCCCCTGCTCCGGGGCCTTTCGGAAGCCGATTGGCAGCGGACCGGGCATCACTCGGAACATCCGACCTACGGAATGGAAAAATGGCTGGAGGTCTACTCCAGCCATCTGGATGTTCACTGCCGGGGGATTGAGCGAAATATTGAAGCCTGGAAGGGCGCGCGGCGCTAAGGCGGTCGGGGCGGTCGGGTTCTCTGCGTGTTGACCGCCTCGACCGCCTCGTCCGCTCTAGTGTCTCATCAGGCCTTCAATTTCCGCAGCGGATCTGGGCGCTCCCTTCGACAGCAGGTCGTACCCGGTTGCGGTCACCAGCACGTCGTCCTCGATCCGGATGCCGGTCTTCTCGGCGGGGATGTAGATGCCCGGCTCCACCGTCAGGACCATTCCCGGCACCAGCTTCTTCGAGTAGTCCCCCACGTCGTGCACGTCCATGCCCAGCCAGTGGGAGAGTCCGTGGATGAAATAGCGGTCACAGGAACCCTTGCCACAGAGATCGCCGGAATGTTCCCGCATGTACGTCCTCGCGATCCCGTTCAGCTGGCCGATGGTGACGCCGGGCCGCACTGAGTCGATCGCGACCTGCTGGGAACCCAGCACCAGGTCGTAGAGCGCGCGCTGCCGCGGGGTGTAGCGTCCCGAAATGGGAATGGTGCGGGTGACGTCCGCCGAGTAGTACCCGTATTCCGCTCCGATATCGATCACGACCAGGTCGCCTGCCTGGCTCTGCCGGCGGCCCTTGTCGTAGTGCAGCGTGGTGGAATTGATGCCGGTCCCCACGATGCTGGGGAAGCCCACCCGCTCGGCGCCGTGGCGGCGGAAGGTGTATTCGATCAACGCTTCCAGCTCGTATTCCCACATCCCGGGCCTTGCCGCCTTCATCGCCTCCCGTTCCGCTTCCGCCGTGATGTCGATGGCGCGGCGCATCCGGGCGATCTCGTCGTCATCCTTGATGAGCCGGAGACTGGCGGTCAGGGAGCGCAGGTTGCGCCTGGTAAGCGCCTGGCCCAGGGAATCGTTGAGGCCCAGCTGTCGCATGAAGGTCGAGTCCCTCTGGCCGCCATAGCGGGGATAGTAGATGATCGTCCCCGGCGTGCTCACCAGCTCTTGGACCTCTTTCTTCGCCGAGCGGCTGGGCCTGGTGTCCGCGATGCCGGTCTGGCTGGTGGCCTCGGTTCCCGGCCCCAGCGTGGGACCGGTCCATGCTTCCTGGAGACTGTCGCGCGCGGGGACATAGAGGATGGTCTGGTCCGGCAGGCTGTCGTGGGCGATCAGCACCAGCCAGGAGCCGGCGGTTTCCAGTCCGGTCAGGTAGAAGAAGTCGTTATCCTGGCGGAAGTCGCTGTCCTGGGGATAATCACCTTCGATGCTCCTTTCGTCCGCCGAGCGAACGATGGCGATCCCGTTGCCGATAAGATCCAGCAGCGCGGCCCGCCGAGCGCTGAGCCGGGCGACCGGAACTGGACCCGCAGGAGAGCCGGCCTGGGCCGCCAGTGGAGCGGCGACCAGCAAACAGAACAGGAAGGCAGATCCTGATGGACGCAGCATTGGAGCTCCGGTTGGAGACGGGTATCGCGTACTGGGTACTGGGTACTGGGTACTGGGTACTGGGTTCAGCACGTAGCACTCAGTCCTCAGTCCTCAGCACTCAGCACTCAGCACTCAGTACCTACGACATATCTCGAGGATACGGCAAGGAGGGGAACCGGTTTCAGCGACTGGCGAGCGAAGGCTCCATTTGAAGCAGGCGATCGTAGTTCGCCACCGAGCCCAGGAATCCGGGCAGTTGGGATGCGGCCACCGGGGCACCGGCGCCGGTGGTGATTTCGTTGGGATCCCTCGCCAAGCCGTGGACCCGGAACTCGAAGTGCAGATGGGGGCCCGTGGCCAACCCGGTCTTGCCGACGAAGCCCACGACCTGGCCTTGGGTCACCCACGCGCCGGGCCGGATGCCGCGGGCGAACCCGCGCAGGTGGGCATACCGGGTGACCAGTCCGTTCCCGTGGTCGATCTCAACCAACCTGCCGTAGCCGCCCGCATTGCCGGCGCGCACTACCCGGCCATCACCGACGGACATGACCGGGCTCCCTGCGCTCGCCGCGTAGTCGATGCCTTCGTGATTCCGCCAGCGTTGAAGTATGGGATGAAAGCGCGAGCCGAATTCGGAGGAAATCCGCTTGAATTCGACCGGTACCCGAAGAAAATCGCGGCGCAGTGAATGGCCTTCGCCATCGTAGAAGGCAGTTCGTCCCAGGACATCGTCAAACTCGTAGGCGGTCAACGTCTGTCCCCGCAGCACGATTTCGGCGGCCAGCAGCCGGCCATAACGTACTTCGCCGTCCCGCGAAATCAGCCGCTCGAAGATGAGCCGGAAACGGTCGCCCGGCCGGATCTCCCGGGTAAAGTCCGCTTCCCAGCGGAAGATGTCCGCGATCTCCCAAGCCATGTAGGCCCGCTCCCGGGCGCTCAGCAGAGAATCGGGGATGACCAGGGCGAATGAGGTGTACAGGGAGCCGTTCAGGTTGCCTTCGGCCCGGAGGACCTGCGGGGACCAATACCCGCCGCCCGGCCGCGACCCGAGGATCATCACCGAGGGCCTCACCAGGGGGCTGCCGGTAACCTCGCCCCGGGGCACAATCATCCCCATGAGGCCTGCTAGGGCGAAGAGCGCGGGAATCCGGGGAACCGCCATGGTGTCACTCGAGATCAGGGAACCGGACAAAGTGGTGGGTCCCTGGGGGGCAGATCACGTGCCAGACGCTGAGGAGTCACTGTATAAAAAGGCTGCAGTTATGTGGAGTTAGTCCAACAGTATTATCGTCTTTAATTACATCGTGTTATGGATTATGTTGCGGCTTTTTTTAGCCTGTACGTTATCTGGGCAGTCAGCGGAGTTTTCAGGACCCTCGCAACCAGCAAGCTACCCGGTATTCGGCTGCCACTCACCGCTTCTTCAGTTTGGTGCTATTTTAGGATCGTGGGACCCCTAGAAACCCGGGCGGAATTACCCGTCCGGGTCAACCTTTTTCGTTACTCGAAACATGATTCGGGAAATGCGGGAAAAGCTGAGCCGGGAAGTCGAACAGCTCAGCCATGAACTGAACGTAACACTTCCGCAGGCCATCGCCCAGGCGGTTGAACTCGGCGACCTCCGGGAGAATTCCGAATATAAGGCAGCGCTGGAGCGGCAGCAGTTTGTCCAGGCGCGGCTGGGGCAATTACATCAGCGCCTGAGCCAATTGGGCGAGATGTCCAGCCACTCCCCCACGGACCGGGTCGGGCTGGGCTCCAAGGTCACCGTGATCGACCTGGTGACCGATGAGACCGAGACCTATGTGCTGGTGCTGGGCGAGATGGCCGACTTCGACCTGGGCCACATTTCGGTGGGCTCTCCCCTGGGCCGCGCGCTCAAAGACGGGAAGATGGGCGACGAAGTCGATCTCCGGCTCCCCAATGGCGCCCGCAGGCTCCGCATCGTGGAACTGGTAACGGTGCACGACCAGACGAGTGTCTAGGAGCGAGTAGCGGGTACCGAGCAACGAACAGAAGAGGCTCGAAGGCGCTACTCGCTACTCGCTACTCGCTACTCGAACAATATGGACAATTCAGAAAAGCGTCTGACCGTCGTTGGAGACCGGGTCCTCATCACTCCTGAAGAAGGGGAAGAGCGGACCCGGGTAGGACTCTACCTGCCACCCACCGCGCTGGAGTCGCAACAAGTCCAGAGCGGAGTAATCATCGCCACCGGACCGGGTGATCCGGTCCCCGACCTGGCCAGTCTCGACGAAGAGCCGTGGCGGGTCGCGGAGCGAGAGACCCGGTATCGGCCGATGCAGGCCCGGGTGGGTGACCACGCAATTTTCTTCCGCAAGGCGGCCGTCGAGATCACGTTCGAAGGCCAGAAGTACCTCGTGGTGCCCCAGGCAGCCATTCTCGTCTTGATCCGTCCCGGCGCGTAGTCCAAGCCACCGGCGGTCCGTCTCATGCCTCTCCCCGATTCAGCCCGCCCTTACCGGGCCGGAATGTGGGTCTTCCTGGTTCTCGGGCTGGCGCTGCTCGCCCTCGCTCTGGCGGGGCTCAAGCGCGTGGTGCCGCCCGCAGTGGGCGCCCTCGGCATCACCGGATTCTTCGCCTGCCTCCTGGTTGCGCTGCTGTTCGGGCTTCGGGCCCGCCGTGCCAGCATGGAAGAGCGGGCGCGGACCGCGGCGAGCGGATTGCTGGTCATGATGGCGGGCATGCTCAAGCAGCAGGATGACGCGACGCTGGAGAGCATCGCCGCGAAGGGCGGCCCCGCCGGCGAGGCCGCGGCGCTGCTGCTCGAGAGACGAAAAGCCGGCAAGTAGATGTGCTACTTCCTCTACCTCGCCACGCCGCTCACCGTGAGTGAAGTGCGCTCGATGCTGCCCAGCGGCCTCCGGGCCGATCCGGTCTCCAAGGTCGAGCAGGGCATGCTGCTCCAGTACCATCCCGATGCCCAGACCGTAGTCCAGATCGTTCGGGGAGCCTGCTCCTGCGACCTGGTTCGGGCCCGGCTTCCGGTGACCCGGGAAGACGAAGCCCACCTCCGAAGCCGCTACCGCCAGCTGGGATTGCCAAGGGACCAGGTGATCGTTGCGCTGGAAAACCACCGTCGCGCGGTGGAGCAACGCCAGCGACCGGACGGATACTGGCCCAACGCGATCAACGGATTTGCCCTGGAGCATGCCCGGAACGCGGGGCCGTCACTGTTCTTCCTGGGCTTTAGTCATCGCGGCTCCTTGGAAATTCCCCGGTCAGAGCAGGTGATCACCGTCCCCGCCAGTGCAGTCACCAGCTCGCCGGCCGGCTGGCTGATCGAGAATCGGCTGACCATGCTCACGCCCACTCCAAAGTGACGCCGCTGTTTCTGCGCGAATGGAAACCGGAATCGGGGAACCCGCGGGCGGCGGTCGCTATCGTCCACGGCTTCGGGGAGCATAGCGGGCTCTACAGCCAAGTTGCGGAGTTCCTCACCGCCCGGCGCTTCAGCGTGGTCTGCGTGGACCTCCGAGGCCATGGCCAATCGCCGGGCCGCCGCGGCCACATCGATGCCTGGTCCGATTACCGGGATGACGTCAGTGTGATGCCCGCCAGGATCCGTGAAGCGTGGCCGGGACTACCGGTTTTCCTGCTGGGGAACAGCATGGGCGGCCTCATCGCGGCCGACTACGCAGTGCACCATGGTGACCAGCTCGCCGGACTCGTCCTGCTGGCCCCAGCGGTCGGTGAGATCGGGGTCCCGGCATTTCTCCTTCGGTTGAGCCGGCTGTTCTCCCGCGTCTGGCCGACCTTCAGCATGAAGTCCGGCATCCAGCGGTCCCGGCTCACCCGGGATCCGGCGGCCATCGCCCGGCTCGACGCCGACCCCCTGGTCCACAGCCTCGGCACCGCCCGGCTGGGAAGCGAGATGCTGGACGCCATTGCGAGGGTGAAGCAGGAGGCACCGATCCTCAGGCTTCCGGTGCTCCTGCTGCAGGGCGAGGCCGACCACGTCACCTCGCCCGATTCCAGCCGCGAGTTCTTTGC
>Ga0070699_100004657_pt1 | contig 12133 bp, 12 predicted proteins | sample KBSK1503metaG_FD_65473 | JGI IMG/M metagenome (GOLD analysis project Ga0070699, IMG submission 65473) | Corn, switchgrass and miscanthus rhizosphere microbial communities from Kellogg Biological Station, Michigan, USA - KBS K1-50-3 metaG | ecosystem: Host-associated > Plants > Roots >...
CCCAAGGGCAACTGTGGGGCAACCCCGTCTATGATTGGCAGGCGCTTCAGCGGACCGGTTACCGGTGGTGCATAGATCGCTTGCGAGCGCTGCTGACTCACGTAGACGTCGTGCGCCTGGATCATTTTCGCGGGTTCGCGGCCGCATGGCACGTACCGGCGGAGGCAAAAACGGCTCAGTCCGGACAGTGGGTGTCCGGTCCGGGTGCCGCCTTCTTCAGCGCGGTCCAGGAGGAGTTAGGGACTCTGCCGTTCATTGCCGAGGACTTGGGAGTAATTACACCCGATGTTTCCGCGCTACGCGATCAGTTCCAGTTGCCCGGAACCAGGATCCTTCAGTTCGCCTTCGACGGTCATTCGGATAACCCGTACCTCCCTGGCAACTATATTCCAAATACGGTTGTTTACACTGGCACCCACGACAATAACACGACTCGTGGTTGGTTTGAGACACTGCCGGAGGACCAGCGGCGGAACCTGTGGAACTATCTGAAGCGCCCGGCGGGCAAGAGCGAGGACGTGGCTTGGGAACTAATCCGGCTGGCGTGGTCTTCCGTGGCAGGGCTCGCCATCGCACCACTACAGGATTTGCTCAATCTGGCAGCAGAGGCTCGGATGAACCTGCCTGGAAGCACGGAAGGCAACTGGCGGTGGCGCTGCACCGAAGAAATGTTGTCCGCGCCGGTTTTCGACCGCTTGCGCGGGTTGACTATAACGTCGGACCGCTCGCATGAATAAAGAAAAGAAAACCGAGGAAGTGGCCAAAGGCGCAGTGCAACTGGCTCCGTCGATTCTGGCGGCTGATTTCACCCGGTTGGGTGAGCAGGTGGCTCAGGCTGAGGCAGCCGGGGCCGACCGCATCCATGTGGATGTGATGGACGGACACTTCGTGCCCAACATTTCGTTCGGCGCTCCAATCATCCAGTCGCTGCGCCAGGTGACTCGTCTGCCACTGGAGACGCACCTGATGATTTCGGATCCGGACTTTTTCCTCGACGAGTTTGTCGAGGCGGGCTCCGATTCCTTTCTCGTCCATTGGGAAGGCAACAACAATTTGCACCGAACCGTTCAGAGGATCAAGGGGCTGGGCAAACGGGTCGGGGTGGTCATCAACCCAGCAACTCCCGCGGTGGTGTTGGAGGAAATTCTGTTAGACGTGGACTCGGTGTTGGTCATGACGGTCAACCCGGGCTTTGGACATCAGCATTTCCTCCGTACGGTTCTGCCGAAAATCCGACGCGTACATCAGATGATCGAGCAGACCAATCCCGACTGTGAATTGGAGTTGGACGGCGGCATCGATACAGACACGGCTCCGCTGGGGGTAGCGGCAGGAGCCAACGTGCTGGTGGCCGGATCTGCCATCTTTAGTGACGATGATGGGGTGACCGCAGCGATGAACCGCTTGCGAGCCGCCGCGAACCAAGCAGTGAACGAACCTTAATGAAACGGACAATCTATGCGTATAGGAATTGCCACTGATCACGGCGGATTTGGTTTGAAGGAGGAGTTAGTTACTCAACTCCGCGCCGCGGGCCACGAGGTCGTTGATTTCGGTGCTCACAAGTTGAACCACGACGACGACTATCCCGACTTCGTCGTTCCACTCGCCCGAGCGGTGGCAGCGCGGAAAGTGGATCGCGGCCTCGCGATCTGCGGCAGCGGCGTTGGCGCGTCGGTGTGCGCCAACAAGATTGAGGGTGTCCGCGCCTGCCTGATTCACGACCATTTCTCGGCCAAGCAAGGCGTCGAGGACGATCACATGAACATCCTTTGCATGGGCGGACGAACGGTGGGACCTGCGGTGGCCTGGGATCTCGTCCAGACGTTCTTGGCCGCCGAGTTCAGCCAAGCCGAGCGGCACCTGCGACGCCTAGGGAAAGTGGCTTCCCTCGAAGCAGAAAAGGAATAGAAAACCAAAAAGAGAGTACCATGTCAGCCGACAAAACTGTTCAACTGGCGATCAACACGATTCGCTCGCTCGCAATCGACGCGATCCAGAAGGCGAACTCCGGTCATCCCGGCACGCCGCTGGACGCCGCTCCGACCGCGTATACGCTGTGGCAGCTATTTCTGCGCTACGACCCGGATCACCCCGACTGGCTCAACCGGGATCGGTTTGTGCTCTCCGGCGGACACGCTTCGATGCTGCTTTACGCCCTGATTCATCTGACGGGCATCAAGGCGGCCAATCCTTCCTACGAAAAACTCGGACGCGAGGCGGTATCGCTTGACGATATCAAGAATTTTAGACAGGCGGGCAGCCGTTGCCCGGGTCATCCGGAATACGGCTGGACTTCCGGGGTTGAGAGTACGACGGGCCCGCTTGGTCAGGGGTTAGCGACCAGCGTCGGCATGGCGATCGCCAGTCGCTGGCTGGCCGGGACCTATAACCGGCCGGGCTACGATCTGTTCGATTTCAACGTCTATTCGCTCTGCGGTGACGGCGACATGATGGAAGGGATTTCCAACGAAGCGGCCTCACTGGCGGGTCATCTGCGCCTCTCGAACCTGTGCTGGATCTATGACAGTAACCGCGTAACGATCGAAGGCCATACCGATATCACATTTACCGAAGACGTTGCCGCACGATTTCTGGCCTACGGTTGGGAAGTTATACGCGTCACGGACCCCAACGATATCCAGATGCTGGAACGAGCGTATCGCAGGTTTCTCGCCACCAGCGACCGCCCCACTCTGATTGTCGTGCACAGCCATATCGGCTATGGCGCGCCGCACAAGCAGGATTCTCCAAGCGCTCATGGCGAGCCGTTGGGGCCCGAGGAAGTACGGCTAACCAAGGAATTCTTCGGCTTCTCGCCGGATGAGACGTTTGTGGTTCCGCCGGGAGTGCGCGAGCATTTTGCGGCCACAATGGGCGCGCGAGGTTCCCGACTTTTCGAAGAATGGGAGCAGTTATTCGCGCGTTACCGCGCTCAATATCCCGACCTGGCCGATCAGATCGAGTGCCTCCGCAAGCGAGAACTGCCGCCTGATTGGGAAAAAGTGCTGCCAACATATCCACCGAGCCCCGCCGGCATGGCGACCCGTGATGCCTCAGGCAAAGTGCTCAACGCCTTGGCCGAGAAGATTCCGTGGCTGATTGGCGGTTCGGCCGATCTGGCTTCAAGTAACAAGACACGCTTGACGTTCGAATTCGCAGGCGATTTTCAGCGGCATGGATCATTAGGTAACTATCGCGGCCGTAACCTCCATTTTGGTATACGCGAGCACGCGATGTGCGCGATCGTTAACGGGCTAGTGCTGAGCGGATTGCGCGCATTCGGTTCGGGTTTCCTGATCTTTACCGACTATGCCCGCGGAGCCATTCGCTTGTCGTCACTGATGGATTTGCCCGTGATTCACATCTGGACTCACGACTCGATCAGCGTTGGCGAGGACGGCCCGACGCACCAACCGATCGAGCAGCTCATTTCATTGCGCGCTATCCCCGGCATGGCCGTGATCCGCCCGGCGGACGCCAATGAAGTGGTAGAAGCCTATCGCTTGATATTTTCGCTCAAGAATCGGCCGGCAGCGCTTATCTGCAGCCGTCAGGCCCTTCCAATTTTTGATCGCGCCAAGTTTGCTCCTGCCAACGGACTAGCGAAGGGAGGCTACGTGCTCGCCGATGCACCCGACGGCAAGCCGGATGTGATACTGATTGGCTGTGGCAGCGAGGTGTCGCTGTGCGTGCAGGCGTCCGAGCGCTTGACTGCGGAAGGTATAAAGACACGAGTGGTAAGCATGCCCGCATGGGAATTGTTCGACGAACAAGATCAGCAGTACCAGGACAGCGTGCTGCCGCCATCGGTAACGGCACGGGTGACGGTGGAGGAGGCTTCACCGATTGGCTGGGAGCGATACGCTGGACGCGATGGCGTGGTGCTGGGGATGCGCACCTTCGGTATGTCGGCGCCGATGAAGATCGTGGCTGAACATTTTGGCTTTACTCCTGCGCATGTAGCGGCGGTCGCGAAAGAGGTCCTGGAGCGTTCCCAGGGGAGGGCGGGCTGAGTGGCTGACGGCGGCAGTACCGGACTAGTAGCGACGCGCGTTTGGCCGGATCACCCGTATCCGGCTGCGGAGTTCAGTCAAGCCGAGCGGCACCTGCGACGCCTGGGCAAAGTGGCCTCGAAGTAGCGAAGGAGTAATGAATACCGTAATTTCGCCCGGTAACAGCTTTCCGCTCGGTGCGACAGTGGATCCAAGCGGCGTGAATTTCAGCGTCTTCTCGAAAGGCAGTACCGCCGTGCATCTACTGCTGTTCAACCAGGCGGACGACGCTTACCCGTCGCGAACGATCACGCTCGATCCGGTTACGAATCGCAGTCGTCACTATTGGCACGTTTTTGTGCCCGGGATCGGAGTTGGGCAGATTTATGGTTACCGAGTAGAGGGGTCCTTCGTCCCGGAACATGGGCTGCGATTCGATCCCCAAAAGGTATTGCTCGACCCTTATGGCCGCGCCATTGCACGCCCGGCGAATTACAGCCGGGTCGCTGCGTGCAGGCTTGGCGATAACTGTGCCACAGCCATGAAGAGCGTGGTTACGGACGTAAGCCGGTACGATTGGGACGGTGATGAACCGTTGCGGCGGCCGTTCTCGCGCACAGTGATTTACGAAATGCATGTCGCCGGTTTCACTAAACATCCCAGTTCCGGCGTCGATCCAGCGAAGCGCGGCACCTATACAGGGTTAGTTGCTAAGATTCCTTACCTCCAGGATCTCGGCGTGACCGCGGTAGAACTTCAGCCGGTGTTCCAGTTCGACGAGCAAGATGCTCCCGGCGGGTTGACCAACTATTGGGGCTACTCTCCGGTATCCTTCTTTGCTCCGTACTCCGGATATAGTTCGCGCCGCGATCCGCTGGCCGTGCTTGATGAGTTCCGAGATATGGTCAAAGCGTTGCACCGCGCTGGAATCGAGGTCATTCTCGACGTGGTTTACAATCATACCGCCGAGGGCGACGAGAACGGGCCAACACTCTGTTTTAAGGGTTTCGCCAACGAGTCTTACTACATCCTTGATCGGGGCACAGGAAGGTACGCAAATTACACTGGCACCGGGAACACGCTGAACGCCAACGAACCCTTTGTGCGGCGACTCATTCGCGACAGCCTGCATTACTGGGTCGACATCATGCATGTGGACGGCTTTCGCTTCGATCTGGCATCGATCCTCTCGCGGGACGAATCCGGGCGCCCGCTGGAGAACCCGCCTATTCTCTGGGACATCGATTCGGATCCAGCGCTGGCCGACACCAAGCTGATCGCGGAAGCATGGGACGCTGCCGGACTCTATCAGGTCGGTTCATTCATCGGCGACTCGTGGAAGGAATGGAACGGTCGATTCCGCGACGATGTACGTAGCTTTATGAAAGCGGACAACGATACGGTGAAGTGTATGCCGTATCGCCTGTTCGGAAGCCCCGACATCTACGGGCATGCCCAACGTGAGCCCGAGCAAAGCATCAATTTCGTAACCTGCCATGATGGCTTCACTCTGAACGATCTGGTCTCATACAATACGAAACACAACGAAGCCAATGGAGAGAATAATTGCGATGGCGCGGGTGCCAATCTGAGTTGGAACTGCGGCGTAGAAGGCCCCAGCGACGATCCGGCGATCGAGGGGTTGCGCAACCGCATGGTGAAAAATTTTTTCACCGCCACCCTGTTTTCTGTAGGTACGCCGATGCTGCTCATGGGGGACGAAGTTCGGCGCACTCAACGCGGAAACAACAACGGGTATTGTCAGGATAACGAGATCAGTTGGTTTGACTGGTCGCTATTGGAAAAGCACCAGGACATTCACCAGTTTGTCAAAATGCTGATCGAGATCCGGCACCGGCGGACGGAGAAGATCTTGCCCAACCTCACTCTCAACCAGTTGTTGGCGCGGGCTCGCATCGAGTGCCACGGCGTCAGACTGCATCAACCCGACTGGAGCAATCAATCTCACAGCTTGGCAATAACTGCGTCGGCCGTCGCAGCTGATTTGGACGTCCACCTGATGCTTAATGCGTATTGGGAACCACTGAGATTCGAGTTGCCGCCGGTTCGCGAAGATGAATCACGGCCGTGGCGGCGCTGTTTAGACACGTTTCTTGAAGCGCCCGACGACATCTGCGCATTCTCGAACGCGCCGCCGGTGGCAGGCTCATCCTATCTGGTGAACCCGCGTTCTATCGTCGCCCTGGCGCGTATCGCCGAAGCTCATCCGGTCACTGCAAGGACCGAAAGTGATTCTTAGAGCTGAATTAAACTGTTATACTATCGACATGATACCTTATGAACCATCCGGCTTCGCGGAAAAGCTAACCCAGCGCAAAGAGTCTGCGCGCCAGACGCTACGCGAAGCTTCCTACGAGGAATTACGCGCTTTGGTTAGCGAGCTCTTTCCTGACGGATCGCATCCATGGGCGGAATCTTTTTCGCATTTCATTGAAGAACACCAGGCAGAACCTGCTGTTCGGGGCGAAACTTCGGATGGTATTGCCTTCGTTTACTACCCGCGATCCAATCGCGGGGTTTGGTATGAACGCACTGGTAAAGCTCTCGGTGTGGGTATGGTTGGTCCAGCCGCCCTCAAGGTGCTTTCCGAGATCGTTTCGGAAACCGGACATTTCTAACGTCGACGAAGAAAGCGCCCCGTCCCGGAGGGACAGAATGGTAGTATCCAGGTACGAAGTGCCTGGAAATGTCGAATCGGGGGGACCCGTCGGGGACGGTTGAATTACATTCCAAAATCAAGTCGAACATCATCGGATAAGTCGCATAGGTTCTATACGACTCATAGGTCCTATATGACCTATAAGACCCTCGCGGGGTAGCCGTCTATGAGGCGATTCACTTGGTGATCAGCCCCGTCGGCCATCTGAAATTCCTTCAACCGGGCAGTGAATATCTTTCACTGGTTACGGAACTCCTTCGAGCGTACCGGTGCCGACGAAAAGCTGCCGAATTCATCGGAGCCCGTCCCTCCCGCGAAAGACATGAAAAAAAACGAAATCATCGATCGATCCCGCAAATTCGCGGAGCCATACTGCGTCACTAACGGCAAAAAATTTCGGCTCAAGGACGTAGATCCTGGCAGCACGGGCGAAGCCACCTCGGAAGACAAACCGCGGGCAAAGGAATTGCTGGAAACGGGCGTTCAAGCGCTTTCCGAATTACAGGACGTTCTCTATGCCCAGGACCGTTGGTCGGTATTACTTATCTTTCAGGCGATGGATGCCGCGGGAAAAGATGGTGCGATCAAGCATGTGATGTCTGGCGTTAATCCGCAAGGCTGCCAAGTCTATTCATTCAAGGGCCCATCGGCAGAAGACCTCAATCATGACTATATTTGGCGTTGCCTGAAATGCCTGCCAGAACGTGGGCGTATCGGAATTTTCAATCGCAGCTACTACGAAGAAACACTGGTCGTACGCGTCCATCCCGAACTGCTGGCCAAACAAAAAATTCCGCAGCAGCTCATCACGAAGGACATCTGGGACGAGCGATTTTGCGACATTCGGCACTTCGAGCACTACCTCAGCCGCAACGGCGTCGTCATTCGAAAGTTTTTTCTGCACGTTTCCGCCGCCGAACAGAAGAAACGCTTTCTTGAGCGGCTCGATAATTCAGCGAAGAACTGGAAGGTCTCGGCTGCGGACTCCCGCGAGCGCGGCTTTTGGAAGGAATACATGGAAGCCTACGAGGATATGATCGGCAACACGGCGACCGATTACGCGCCGTGGTACGTGGTGCCTGCCGACAACAAGTGGTTCACCCGGGTTGTCGTCGCCGCGGTCGTCATCGACGCGCTCGCGTCACTGAACCTCGCTTATCCCGAGGTTACCGGAGAACAGCGCAAGCAGCTCGCTGCGGTCAAGGAAGCACTGATTGCGGACGACGAACATTGAAGTCCAACTTAATGCGGCTAAACCGTGAAGCTTAACCGAAGAATCTCCTGCCGTAGCAAGCACGATGGAATTTCGCTATGAGCGAAAAAGAAGAGACCGGGCATTGTTGGGTTATTCGATGGCGGATGGAGGAAGAATCGTCCGTTTTGCCAGACTTTCTCCAGGTGCTTCCGTGGCGGTGGAAGTCAGAAAAGGTCGAGGAGTACTTATTCAGTCTCTATTATAACTCTCCGACGACGCCGCTTTCTGAGAGAACCGGCTGGATGAATTCCAAAGTGCGAACAGGACTTCTTGTAATTAAAGAGGAAAAAAGGGTAATTGTCGGTGAAGGCCCATTTCTCGTAGCCAACTTAGTGACAGATTTCTCGGTCGCTTATGATACGAAGAGAGGTGTTGAAATCGTGTCTTATACTGAACCACGGGGTACTCGATTCGACATTGAGGGAGGAAAGGTTCTTAGGAACAGTTCACCTGTTAAGGTAAACTTTGAACTACAACGCCGAACCGATTCGTGAGTGGACACTATCGGCGGATTGACTGGCATTGACGACCGCAGTCAAGCCGGCAGCAGGTAACCCCGGGCGACCGCCTCGAGACCATCATGAGATACTGTGAACCAAATCACTTTCAATTCACAAGCTCAGACGGTCTACCGATTGAATGTGTCCGCTGGGACATGCACGGCGCCGCACGAGGCGTTGTTCAGATTGCGCACGGGCTGGGCGAACACGTCGGGCGATACGCAGAGTTAGCTGATTTCTTGACAAAGGCGGGTTTGGTTGTTTATGGAAACGATCATCGCGGACACGGTCAGACAGCTCAATCTGCACAGCACTTTGGTGACTTTGGGCCCGCCGGTTTTGACCAACTAGTGCAAGATATGGTTTCGCTCAGCGTCATCGCCAAGGGCGAACACCCAGGGAAACCGGCCGTTCGAGTGCGAGTCCGGACGCATTGAATTTGTTGGCTCAGTTATGGACGTCACGTCACGGCAGAAGGCATTTGAAGAGATCAAAGCCCTCAGGGACGAACTCTACAAAGAGAACATCGTGCTGCGTGATGAGATAGATCAAACCTCAATGTTTGAGGAAGTGGTTGGGGCTTCTCCCGTCTTACAAGCGGTGCTAGCGCGGGCCGCCAAGGTTGCTCCAACCGACATTTTGGTTTTACTCCTGACCGTGTAGCGGCGGTCGCGAAAGAGGTCCTGGAGCGCTCCCAGCGGAGGACGGGCTGAGCGGCTGACGACGGCAGTGCCGGATCAGTAGCGACGCGCGTTTGGCCGGGTCGACCTTATCCGCTCTGAGCCACTTCGACACGGTGAAGCGTATACCGTATCGCCTGTTCGGAAGCCCGGACATCTACGGGCATGCACAACGCGAGCCCGAGCAACGCATCAACTTCGTAACCTGCCACGATGGCTTCACCCTGAACGACCTGGTCTCATACAATACGAAACACAACGAAGCCAACGGAGAGAACAATCGCGACGGTACAACGGCCAATCTGAGTTGGAACTGCGGCGTTGAAGGTCCGTGGCTGTGAAAAAATTCTTCACCATACGGTTGCGCAATCATTTGGTTAATTCCTGCGCCGGCAGGCGTTCAACCTGAAGCTTGGCACCTTTTGGCGATTTTCGTTGCAACGATTGTTGGAATTATCATCAAGCCGCTACCAATGGGCGCAATTGCGCTCCTGGGCATCGCCGCAATGCTTTCCCTTCATCATCCAACTCTGGATTTGTTCAAGCGCCTTCTGATTCTTCGGCAGGCCGAGCGGCAAATGGTTCAGCGTAATCTTGTGACCCTATCTTCTAGCTTCTCAGCGGCGAAGCCGCGTCTCATGACAGCCTAGGGCGTAGTCGGCGTAGCCCTAGGAATCGGAAATAAAACAGGCGCTAGCGCTGAAGGCGCGTGACAATAACTGATTCTATATTGTGGGATTTACCGTTGATCCCTGCTCACTGTCGCTAGGCGTCTGACAAAACTTCAGCAGTACGCTGAATATCTTTCACTACGCAAAACATAATTACTTGCGCAAAGATAGTTAAAGTTATGAGCACCCCCACTGCCATCGGCTTCGACATGGGCGCAACCACCACCAAGACGGGCGTCGTGAAGGATGGCGAAATTATCTTAAGAGGCGAGATCATTGAGACCCGGCAGGATGGAGACACCACGGCATTAATCGATGCTTTTATTCGTGAAATTCGGCGTCTGAAGACAATACACCCGGAAGTCGAGGCGGTTGGGTTTGGAGTGCCCGGAATCATTAATCCGGTGGAAGGGGTCGTGGTGAATCTGACTAACGTGAAAGGATGGCATAACATCCCTCTGCGCTCGATTATCACGGAACAGACCGGCCTCGTCTGTAACCTTGAAAACGATGCCAAGGCCATGGCATACGCCGAGTGGAAACACGGGGCGGGGCAGTCGGCGCCCAACCTGGTTTGTGTGACGCTTGGCACGGGAGTAGCCGGAGAGATCGGTCAGATGTCAATTGACTATGCAGGTGTCGACTGGGTCTACGGCAATAAAGGGGCCCTGGAGGCTTACGTCGGACATTACCAGATCTCAGCGCGGGCCAAACAGGTTTATAAGAAAGCCGGCAAAAACTTGTCCGATGAAGAAGCACACCCCGACCACTTAATCAAAGCGGCCGAAGCAGGCGATGAACTTGCTGAGAAGGTTTGGGCCGACATCGGACTCAAGATCGGAATCGGTCTCACTAATGTGATCTGGCTGGTTAATCCGGACCGGATCGTCATTGGAGGCGGCGTCGCCAATGCCGGCGAACGCTTGTTCGGATATATCCGGCAAACGGTCCGGACCCGCTGTGAAGAAACGTTTTGGAAGAAACTCGAAATTGTCCCGGCGACACTCCACAACGATGCCGGGATCATCGGTCCGGCGACGTTAGCTGTCGAGTCGGAGTTCCGCCAGGGTGTTCAAGGTCGGACTGGTTGAAAGCAGAAAGAAGAGAACTTATGTCAATACAACAAACAGCTGCGATTCATGGCCCGTCGGAAAAACGGGTCAATTTCTTTGTCTGCCTAACGGCAGAGACCGCGGCACTGGCCGGACTGCTGTTCGGCTTCGATACCGGAGTTATCTCTGGTGCAATTCTTTTTATCAAAGGCGAGTTTGGACTAACACCGTTTACCGAAGAACTCCTGGTGAGTGCGGCTCTGCTGGGGGCCGTTTGTGGCGCTGCTCTGAGCGGAAAAATCACTGACCTGCGTGGACGCAAGCGCACGATCTTTGGCACGGCATGCCTTTTTGCCGTGGGATCGATTTTGTGTGCCGTGGCTACGAACATCGGCGTGTTGATCGCGGGACGGATCGCGGTCGGTCTCGCGATCGGTGTCGCATCCTACACCGCCCCACTCTACATCAGTGAAATAGCGCCGCCCAAACTGCGCGGCGGCCTCGTCACCTTGAACCAACTAGCCATTACCGTCGGCATTCTCCTTGCCTACATAGTCGATGCTACGTTTGCTCCCAGCGGGAACTGGCGGTGGATGTTTGGCTTTGGTTTATTGCCTGCCTTGGCGCTCGCGTGCGGAATTGCGGTGCTGCCGGAAAGTCCGCGTTGGTTGTTGCTGCACCAGCACAAAGAAGCGGCGCTCAAGGTCCTGTCTCGTATCCGATCGACCAAAGAAGTCACTGAAATCACGGCGGAAGTAAACGACATTCTCGAGCACGCCGAGTCCGGCCACGGTAGGCTCTTTGATTTGTTTTCGCCGATGGTAATGCGGGTGCTCTTCCTTGGCATCGCGCTCGCCGTCATTCAGCAAATTACCGGGATCAATACCGTTATCTACTGTGCACCGACGATCTTCCAACAAGCCGGCTTTCAGTCCGCCCTAGGCTCCATCATCGCCACCGCAGGGGTGGGACTGGTTAACGTGTTGCCCCTTGAGCGGATCGAACGGGATCTGCGCGCGGGTCGCCCGTTGCGCCAACTGGGAAAAACTCCGTAGTTCCTGGCTACGGCCAAAACGAGCGCACCGCGCGCGTGCGCAAATGAGAATCAACGCGCTTGGAGCGGCTCGCTTCTTTCGTGATTCTGCGGCGAAGCCGCGATAGCTGATCTTTCACCCTCGCACAAAGTCCGACAAGTCCCTGCGGGACGTGCTCCAGAGGCTGCAAATGGTGATCTCGAATATCAGAACGCCAAGACAGGTAACGGCCAGACAACAAGTGAACAACTCTCAACCAGGACTGA
>Ga0070699_100004658_pt1 | contig 12133 bp, 9 predicted proteins | sample KBSK1503metaG_FD_65473 | JGI IMG/M metagenome (GOLD analysis project Ga0070699, IMG submission 65473) | Corn, switchgrass and miscanthus rhizosphere microbial communities from Kellogg Biological Station, Michigan, USA - KBS K1-50-3 metaG | ecosystem: Host-associated > Plants > Roots >...
GATGATCGGAAGAAACTATTTCCTCGCCGTATTCTTCATCGGAGGATTCACAGCATTCCTCCTCCCTCCAGCCCTCGGACTTTACAAACCGGAGACTGGCATGCTGGGAGCTTCAGCAGCAATCTTCACGCTAGCAGCGTGCGTGATGCTGATGAACCCCCTAAAATTCTCGTTCCTCTTCATGGCTCCACAGGGACTCGTAGCTATGCTCTACTTCCTCTACAACGTAGCACTAGTATACGATCCGACATTGATTCCCGGCCTTGGCTATGATCCCAACATCGCCTACATCGCCCACATCATAGGCTTCACGGTCGGCGTCCCGTTCGGAATCTCCTGGAGCAAACGCTGGCCAAGAAACCTCCTAATCAGCCTCGGACTATTCGGCATATACCTCGCGATACTCGCGGTCCTCGCAACCTTCTTCGGGCTAAGACTGCCCTTCGGCATACTCTAGCTGCTGCTCAACAAGAGGTCTGAGCCTAAGGAAAACCTGCCGAGTCGCACGCAAATCATCAAGGCAATGCTCCCGAATTAACCCGGCCGCGTTCCTATCGCCCTCAAGTGCACGGACGTATAGATGTGGGACGTCGAGGCCCATGGGACCCTTCTTTCGATCTATGTGGAAGAAATCGCAGACATGATCAAGATAAGTGAATGTAAGTCTCAAACGGCCTTTCACAACGTCGGCAAGATCAATGTGCGACTTTCGAAGAATAGGTCGCGGATCAAGCCCATGTTTCATGAAGCGGGTCGTGAGAAATGGAATGTCGAAGCCTCTGCCATTCCACGTGACCATAACGTCATAACTCTCCAAGCGCTTTACCAGCTTCAGTAATAGCGACTTCTCCTCACTCGTCCTCCTCGCCTCCAGATACTCGGCTCGCCCAGTATCCGACATTATCCCCGCGCTCACTAGAGTTCCCGCGTCAGCCTCAAGCGAGGTTGTCTCGATATCGAGAATCACAATCTTAGCCGCCATGGTCTTCTGGTAATTCTCTCAGGGCTTAAGCGCTTCGGGAGAGCCATCTCGAAAGGAAGATATTCGAGGCGAAGCTGCTAGCCTCTTTGCGGACTGAGCCTAGTTGGAGACTGCTGCCGTAGTCCAAGTTGCAAACCTGGAGAAAACATACCGCTTAGGCAACGTCATGGTGAACGCGCTCCGCGGAGTCAATCTCACACTATACCAGGCAGAGTTCGTAGTCGTAACTGGACCTTCCGGGTCAGGAAAGACAACCCTCCTCAACATCATCGGTACACTAGACAAGCCCTCGGCTGGGACCGTTACCATTGACGGAGAAGATATTACCAGTATGAAGGATGGTCAGCTCACGAAGCTCAGACGGTACAAGATCGGCTTCGTCTTCCAATTCCACAACCTCATACCAGTATTGACAGCGCTAGAAAACGTGGAATTGCCGTTGCTCACCTCGGGAGTCAAACCGAAACTCGCCCAAGAACGAGCGAGCTTGATGCTCGAACGTGTCGGCCTCAAGGAACGCCTCACACACCTACCAGACGAGCTGAGCGGAGGAGAGCAACAACGGGTCGCCATAGCCCGAGCCCTAGCAAACCACCCCAAGATCATCCTCGCCGATGAACCGACAGGAGACTTGGACACGAAGACTGGCACCGAAGTAGTTCAGATAATGTATGAAGCAGCGAAGAGAGAGAACGCCTCCGTCCTCGTCGTCACACATGACCCAGTGGTCGCCGATCGAGCCGAGAAACTGTTCGAAATGCGCGACGGTGTCATTACGAAAGGATCGCAACAACGTCCCCGAGAATCCTACAGGCTAAGAGCAATCGAACCCGTCCCTCCCGAACCCGCGCGATCCCTCTCGCAGCCTAACTAGCGCGAAGGCTCAGGCTAGAACTTGCTCTCGACCAAGATTGCCTACCGCAACCTCCCGAAGCGACGAGCGAGAACCACCCTCACAATTCTCGCAGTCATCCTCGGGGTCGCATTGCTGGTTGGAATAAATTTGGCTACAGCGAGCGCGACAGGCGAGTTCACGAATTACATCAACAAATTCTGGGGACGAACCGATATTGTTGTCAGTTACGGTACCTTCCCACCGGTATTCCCCAGCGAAAACCTCGCAAGAGTCCAAGCGGCGCCAGAAGTCACGCAGACAGCTTCAAGACTCGTCTGGCTTGGCGCTCTCAACAAGACCGTTGTTCAACTTGTCGGCGTAAATCAGACAGACTTCGATTACGCCAGCCTAAACATAACCGGAGTTAAGGTTCTATCCTCTCGACAAGCAACACTCGACGATGGATTAGCTCAAAAGTTCAGGCTAGGAATCGGGTCCACTATCCAAGTATTTTCACTAAATGCGATCGGCAACAATGTCTCCATTCCCTTCTCGGTAGTTGGAATCAACCATCCACTTCGCAATATTGGAGCATCAATGTACGTCAACCTCTCTCAGCTACAGTTAGACCTGGGCCTTCAAGGACAGATCTCTCACATCTACGCCACGATCAATGATCCAACCAAAGCGCCTCAAGTTCGCGACGAAATTCAACATCTTCTTGGGTCACAGCTCTTCAACGTGAGCGCTCCGAAAGCCGAGGCGGTTCAGAGAATTGCGGGCCAAACCGCAGGGTTCGAGCTAGGGCTAAACGTGATGGTTGCTGTTGCATTCGTCGTTTGCGCCTTCATCGTCTTCAACACCTTGTTCATGGCGGTAAACGAACGAACGTATGAGATTGGGGTCATGAGGGCTGTGGGAACCAGTCGATCGCAGATCTTCAAGATCTTCCTTGCGGAGGGAATGCTGATCGGCACCATCGGCGCAATCGCTGGCGTGTTTACAGGGCTAATCCTTTCCAGAGCCTTCATTGCGATTGCAGAGAGCGTTCTTCAGATCCCGTCTCTCCCTCTAGTCCAACTCACCCCGACCATCGCCCTAATGGGTCTAGGTGCGGGGTTTGCGGCGGTCTTCGCCGGATCTCTATATCCCGCTGCTTCCGCAAGCCGGATCAACATTATCCAAGCGATTCGGCCTTCCGCTCGAAACTCGAACAATAGGGTTCCAGACTCAGTCATAGTCCTCGCCGGCTTAGGAATGCTCACACTCGGATCACTGGAGGCAGCTAGACTAACACCGTTCCACGTCTCGTATCTCGATGTGGCACTCATTCCGATCGGACTCGTGATTCTGGGTGCGGTGCTCTTCGGGCGATCAGGCCGGCTGCTTACCGCGCCTCTCTCACTATTCTCGAGGGCAGTGGGATACATCGCGTCCAGAAATGGGAGACGTAGGTTGCTCAGAAACGCAATTTCGTTCGGAATGATCACGATCACTCTGAGCTTCGTCATTATGCTGGGAGGTATTCAGGGGGGAGTCCAGACCGCCCTTGATCAAGGAATTCAGGAGGCGCTCGGAGCGGACATAATCCTCGTCGCAAATCAGTCGTTGCCTATCGGCTTCTCTAACAATCTCACCAGTTTACCGCAGATCTCAACAGCGACCCCGCTTGGACCTAGTTTCTTCCCAGTTAGCCCGAAGGCTTTCGGTCCTGGTGGCAACAGCACGTCAGTAGGCGTGCTGGCAGTCGATCCAACGGTATTTCCGCAAATCATCAACTATCAGTTTGTCAACTCTCCTTCTCCACAACAAGTGTACGCCCAACTGGCAACTAGCAATCAAACGGTTCTCTTGCCTGATTCCCTTGCATCAAGACTGGGAGTTTCCACAGGACAGAACATAACAATGGACATACCGAACGCCACCAGCTTTAGGGTCGCCGGAATATTCACCGGCCCAGTTCTGCAGTACATTCAATTTGGAAACAGCTTCGCCAGCGACACGATCGTTGTCTCCTTCAATTCTCAGAACAAATTCTTCGGCGGCCAGTACAACGCACCTCTTTTCCTGATCAACCTAAAGCCACAGTACAAGCAGGCAGCGTCGACTATCGCTCACGACATTGCCACATCGTATCCAAAGTACGATTTTGCCGAGAACTCGCTGACCCTCGGACAACTCCTCTCCCTTGTTCGAGATACGATAAACCGGATATTCACAATCATCCTCTTGGTTCTCTACTTCGCCCTCCTCATCGCCACCCTTGGAATAAGCGCCACAATGATCATGAACGTGACAGATAGAAGGCGTGAGATAGGGCTCCTGAGATCACAGGGAATGAGCCGAAGACAGATAGCCGGACTCTTTCTCAGCGAAGGAATCATCCTAGGGCTGTTCGGTTTCCTCCTTGCTGTCCCCGGAGGCCTACTCCTGCTAGAGGGAGCAACCAACAGCACAACCCTCGCAGGATTCTACCTCCCCTTCGTGATTCCCTACGGTGCGATGCTACAAGCCCTTGGATTGTCCATTCTCGCAGTGGTCGCCGGATCTGTCTATCCCGCGCTGCATGCTTCGCGAATGGAGATCACCAAAGCTCTCGAACAAGCATAACAAGCGGGCAACCGTTACTCGCGGGAAATGGATTAGGGTACGGCGGGCTTAGTTCCGGCTTGGATCAATTGATCATTGAGCCGGCATGTCCAAGTTCAGCCAGCGTCAACGGCACACTCTCGCCATTCTTTGCAGCTTGCTAGTTGCTGGCCTAGTACTATTATCATTCCCCGCACCTGCCGAACAGGTTGTCGCAACATATTCGACGCCATCAAACTACTCCGTCAACGCTCTACAATCTGTGATCGGATACGCGCTTCAGGGCTACTACGCCTCAGCACACATCACGACCGGAAACACGGTCACTGTAACACTGAAGCTCGTTGAAACAGGCCTGGTAATTTTCACAAGCACCTTTCCCGCGGGAACATTCGACATTCCAAACACCCCTATCATCGCGGCCAACGGAGGAACAGTATTCTTGACAATAACATCACAAAACCAGGTCTTCACCCAGATGAACGTGGTGGCAAAGATATTCCACGCGGTCACGGCGTTTCCATTCTTCTGGGCAGGAGTAGGGATCTTGGGCTTGACCGGCCTCCTAACACTAGCAATATTCTACCAGCACACAACGGCAGGAAGACTGGCAAGAAGAATCCTGCCAGTGGAAAAGGCTGGGTTGGGCTGGCCTTAGAGACTCGCCCGTAAGCTTCGCTCTCACTCACAAGAAAGTCGGACTTCTGAAACCTGTCGATTTTTCCGATAAACTTAACAGGGTGGAATCGCAGGGCACCGTTGAACGGTCACGAAGACTAACACCGCCGTTCTAGTTCTAGTGCTGACTCTAACTCTGTTAGCCAACTTCCCAAACACTAGCGTTCCTCGAGCGCATGGAGCGACCCAGAACGGTCTGACCACATGGTCACCGTATGGCCCGCGCGAGAAGAAGCTCACCATAACCAGCTATGGAGACCCCGCAACTATGTTCACCGCATTTCAGAATGGCCAAATCGACATTACGGATTGGCCCATTGGTAGCGCAGCCGACTTGAGCACGTTCCAAAATAATCCAGATTTGTACGTCACAGGCCCCGTCAATGAAATCGACTATACAAAGCTGGATATCCTTTCACACCATTCCTTCATGGGCATATCTCTAACAACCCCCAGATCCCCTATTCCCCCCGCTTTTCTAACCGGTCAGTCAACCCCAGCCTGTTCGACCGGCTTCGGGTCGCTAATGATCACTCTTCAGAATCAAGAAACCGGTCAGACAATTCTTGACCCGCTTAGTACGATCAAGGCCGCAAACCAGCCAAGCGGTTTTCCCTCAACGACGATCTCAGACCAGGGTGGGCCCACGCCAAACGGAAACTACCAAACCCAATGCCTGCTTGCAGGAACTTACAGTCTCACAAACAACATCTACAACGCGACAGGCTCAACCGCGACCATTAGCAGCGGACAGACAACTCAAGGCGTGCTCAAAGTCAACTACAACAGCATCAGCAACGTATACCCCTCCGCGGCTCGCAGCGAACTCGGGGCCGCCCTCGCTCACATGATCGACAAAGCATCTTTCTCCACAGGTTTTTCGGGCACACGTTGGACCCCCATCGACATAATGGTCACTGTTCCAGCGGGCGGAACTCAGTTTACCCAAGCACAGATCAATGCTGCAGAGTGCCAGTTCAACAACCATCCATGGCTAAACGTTTGCAATGGGACCGGAAACGATGTCTCTGCCTACAACATCGCGAACGACTCGGTCAGGGCAGGTTCAGAATGGTGGCAGACAGCGGGAGCCGCCATAAGCGTCGGTTTGGGATATTCTGGCCATGACGATCTCAGAGCCGCATGTGACGATCTCGTCTCAATTGGGCTCCAACTGTATCCGATAGGAGGAACCTGCGACGACGTGGCCAATGCGGCAGTAGGCACAATACAACCCACCAGCTATCCGCACATCACCCCCCGAGGGAACATAATTGAGTATATCAGAACCGATGCTGTTAGGAAACAGTATGGGACGATTATTGCTGACACTCTGAACTTTCTCTTTGGAACACCCTCCTCTAGCGCAGGCAACCACACGGTATGCTATGGCCCATGTCCACAGTTCACGCCGACATACTACAGAATTAGCCAGGTGATCTGCGTATTCCAGCTAACGTGCGACTTTGATTTTTACACTGGAATAATTGACCCGATCTTTCTAGACGACTTCATAATTTGGAATAGTAGATTCGCCGAATATGGTCTTTGCGGCGGGCCGAACATTGGGCTGTCAGTCAACTTCGTCGTGTACTGCAATCCCGCATTTGACTCCGACACCTCTGCGGGATTCCTGACTAACAATGTGACTCTAGCGAATCGGCTCTTTTCGCGAGCCTCCAATACTGCTCTTTTGACCAGTATCTCCATTCCAGTACTAACGCCTATTGTGCGGTTCGCGGAAATGAACGGCTGGAACTTCCAGCAATGCAATGGCACACCCTGTGTAGCAACGCAGTCCAGCATCGTCAATACCGTAGCCGATGGAACCCAGTTCGGGTACTGGACCCTGCTGAACGCTCGTCAAGTTCCAGGCTACGACCCTTGTACTGCCTTAGGAGCACCAGCAAACTGCTCAAGTTTCTCTCCAGGCGGGGGCGATCCGACCCTGATACGACGTGGGTTTACGCAAGACACAGGTTTCCTCAGCCCGTTCATCGCGAGCACCGTTTGGGAGTTCGAGATCATCAGCCAGATATTTGACTCGATGCTCCAATCGAACCCGTTGACTGGTGGATCAACCGGCCAACTTATCGACTGGGGAACGACGAGCCACAGCTCAACATTCGATACAGCGACGGGGGTTACCACTCAGCTGTGGCACTTGCGGAACGACCTCAAGTTCCAAGACGGTAATCCAGTAACGGCTAACGATGTTGCCTACACCATAATTGCGAATAGAGATGTTCCCTCCCAACTTGCGTATGCCGTATTTCAGGTTATAAGCGCAGTCGGGATCGATTGCGGGACAGGCCAGCCGTGTACGATCTTACAGGTAAAGCTCCAAGGCGGCAGTCCTGATAATGAGTTCAATATTGGCACATTGCCGATTCTTGAAAAGAAACTGTGGGCCCCAATATGCGGTGACCCTGTGAGCACAGATCCAAACCACCCGTCAAACTGCGCAAATCCAGCATTCGATCCAATGGCGGCTGGAATAATGGTCGGTGACGGTCCCTGGTCCTGCGCCATTCCAGCGGGATTCGCTAACGCGGGTCACGTCGGAGGCTCTTGTTTTGTTAACCCTGACGGGACACTGGGAGGACAGAGTTCATCGCCGGGGGGCAAATGGCTTCTGACGCGAAACAGCCTCTTCGACCGATGCTGCCCTGACGACACGTCTAGTAGCCTGTACAAGCTCAGCTGGGCTGACAAGAACAACGATGGCGTAGTCAACATACTTGATCTAGCAGATGCAGCGGTCCACTTTGGAACACCTGATCCATACTGGCTAAATTCAAACATCGCTCAAGGAACCTATGTCAACATCCAAGACCTAGCCACAGTAGCGTTCTACTTCGGACACGGAACAACCTTTCCATTCAAACCCTCGCAGCTCACTGGGGTAGACCCGCAGATAGATCCATTCTTCTGCCCGAACACTGGATGCTAGGGAGATTCAGGCAAGAAGTTCCCCTGCTACCAACAGCAAGAATTATCCCTAGACCTCTTCGAGAACCGCACCTCGCCTCCCGTCTAATCTGTAAACTATTCTTTCTCGTAGCCTTTCTTTTCTTGCTAACTATTTTTTTCTGTTAACTATTATGTGACCCCCCTGGGGCCCAATTTTTCCCGCGCCCCGCCCTTCGTGAAACACTAAGTCTTCCACGTTCAACAGATAACGAAGCTGCTTCCTTCCTTCGTGAAGCTCCCAGTCTCCGGGGAAACCAGACTAAATAAGACACAGAACCCGTAAGCTCCTTCGAACCCGGGTTGCCTGGCAACGCTCTGGTCTCGGTCTACGACAAGTCCAGACTAGAACACATCGTCGGCGCGTTCGCCCGGCACAAGATCAAGCTCATAAGCTCAGGGGGAACCGCGCAGGAGATTCGCAAGCTCAGACACGAAGTCGTAGAGGTTGCAACCTATACCGGTTTCCCAGAAATGCCAGGAGGATTGGTGAAGACGCTCCATCCCAAGATTCACGCTGGAATACTGGGCGACTGGAGTGTCTCCGCCCAGGAAAAGTACCTCCGGGAGAATGCGATTGAACCGATAGATTTTGTCGTGGTAAACTTGTATCCGTTCCGAGAGGTAGTCAAGAGCGATCCGGTGAACCTGCGGAGAGCTGTAGACAATATCGATATTGGCGGTGTCGCCTTGGTCCGTGCCGCTGCAAAAGGCGCATTCCTAAACAACAGAGTCATACCATTGACCAAGCCCGCGCAGTATGATGTCCTGATCCGGGAACTGGACAAGCATGAAACAGTCCCAGACGAATTGCGACGCAAGCTAGCGAGAGAGGCCTTCGCGATGACAGCAGAGTATGATGCGGCAATAGCGAGTTACCTTGTCAAGGTGAAGAATTGAGCGGGCAGGAGATCCGCCGGATATACCGGACAGCCCGGGACGACGAGCTACCACTGTCTCTCAAGCTTACGATAGGAGACAAAGTGTTCGAATACTCAAAGGTCCAATGGAAAGTAGAGGGCCGGATGCGGGGGTTGCGGTATGGCACGAACCCGCACCAGAAAGGAGCGTTGTACAGGCCGAAATCATCCAAGGCAGGAATTGGGAACGTCGATTGGGTAAAGTGGGGAAAAGATGGCCCTTCCGCAACGAATATCGAGGATGGAAGTCATGGGCTGCGAATCACGAGCTACTTCAAAGAGCCCGCTGTCGCAGTGATGAAGCATCTCAACCCCTCAGGGGTCGCCGTTTCAAGAGGACACGATAGTCTCAGCCAGGTGTATGCGCGCGCTAGGGACTCTGACGGCCGGGCGGCATTTGGAAGTGTTCTAGTTTTCAACAGCCCTGTTGACCGGAAGACAGCAGAAGAAATCATGAAGACCTTCGTCGAAGTTGTCTATGCACCCGGATATGGCTCTGGAGCATTAACCGTGTTCGAGTCAAAGAGGGACATCCGGGTTGGAGAGGTCCCAGCTCAGCGGAGAGAAGATGCGACGATGCTGCCGGATGTTGTGGTGCTAGATGATGGATCGTTGATCGTAGAGGATCAGTTCCGAACCAGCATAGTGTCTCTGGATAGTATGAAACAGCTTCCCGTGCCTACCAAGAATAGACCTTCAGATCTGGAATACTTGGATCTGTTGCATGCGTGGTGGGTGGCTTGCGAGGTTCGGTCAAACGCGGTTGTCTTCTGGAAAGATGGAGCATCTCTCGCGATAGGGACGGGTCAGCAAGACAGAATCGGTGCCATCGAGAACTCTATCGACAAAACGCACAAGCTCGGGAATGAACTTGAGGGAAGCGTGCTGGCTTCTGACGGCTTTCTGCCAAAGCTAGACAACATCGAAGCACTGGCCAAGGAGAAGGTGTCAGCAATCGTGCAGCCAGGTGGATCTGTTGAAGATCAAGCGATCGTCAAGGCTTGTGACGAGCATGGAATTAAGATGGTTCTTACTGGAGAACGATCATTCAGGCATTTCTAAGAGGAAGAACTTTCTTAGTTCACTGTTTGTCTGTCGTTTTCGCCGGAGCTGCTTAGGAGAATACTTATATCGGATATCCGATATCGGTATAACGATATCGAAGGTTCAAGAGAAGGAGGCGAAAAGAGCATGAGTGAACATGAATGGAATCGTCCCAGACACTTCTTCGCCTGGGGCATATTCGCGCTTCTAGCAGTTATCGTAGCATCAGTCGCAGTCTCAGCCTTCCTATTCGCAACACGACCCGCACCTGTGACAGGCACTTACTACCCGTTCTTCTTCTTCCCCTTCCCACTATTCTTCATCTTCGGAATATTCGCCTTCTTCTGGATAGCAAGATGGCTGATCTTCCCATGGAGAGGAGGATGGGGCTACCGCCACAGATATTGGCGGTACCAAGACGAGTCCTACAACATCATCCGCGAAAGATACGCCAAAGGAGAGATCACGAAAGACCAATTCGAACAGATGATGCGCGATCTACAACAACACAACTAAAACCCATTGATCCTCCGATGGGTCCCCTTCTTTTCAAGACTCAGCAAGTAGGCGATTCTCTCAACCGTTTTTGACCCTGTCCCTAAGTAGAAATTCGAAAAAAGAGAGTCCTATGCCCACGGTAGAGATCAACTCCACTGAGAATGGTCCGAATCTAGTCTACTTCTGCAACGGAACCCACGCAAAAAGTCACTTTGTCTTCAGGTGACCGTTTTGTTTTTGACTCGAATTCCTTTTCTCTTCTCCACTAGTCCAAGATCGAACGCGTTGTGACCATGTCTCATGAATAGTCGGATTACAGCGTCCTCTGTTCTTTGAGGACAGATTAGGATGAATCCGACTCCCATGTTGAACGTTCGGTACATTTCCCGATCGGAGATTCTTCCACGCTTCTGTATGATCCGGAATATTCCCGGTGTAGGGGGCAGTTGCGCGATGTTCGCTCCAAGTCTTGCTTGTTCTACTATCCGGTCGAGTTTTGCAAACGCTCCTCCTGTTATGTGGGCTAGTCCATGAACCTCCAGTTTTCTCGTCGCCTCTAGAACTGGCTTGACATAGATTCGGGTGGGTTCTAGTAACTCCTCGCCGATGTTTCGGCCAAGTTCCGGCACATTCTCTTTCAGCTTGTATTCTCCTAGCAGAGTTTTCCTGGCGAGTGTTAGACCGTTTGAGTGAATCCCCGAACTGGCAACTCCGACCAGTGCGTCGCCATTTCGAATCTCATACCCAAGAATGAGGTCCTTCTCCAAACCGATGCCTGCTGCCATCCCGACAAGGTCTAGCCCTGCGTCGCTTGAGAGAATGTCAGGGACGATGGCTGTCTCGCCTCCAACTATTGCCAGGCCTGCCTGTTTGGCTCCTTCCACTAGCCCAACAGCAATCTCGTCAACAATACGGCGATCGTGTTTGGCCATGGCGAGATAGTCGAGAAAGCTGATGGGTTCCGCGCCTGTGCAAATCAGATCATTCGCGCACATCGCGACACAATCTATCCCAATGGTATCGTACTTCCGCATCAACTGAGCAATGATGACCTTGGTCCCGACACTATCGGTATGAAGACTAAGGACCCGTCCATCGTTGAGGTCGATGAGACCTGCGTAATGGCCAATCGGAAAAACGGGATACCCGACTTTCCCTCTACGGGTCTTGAATGTAGACTCAAGCCGTTGAGCGAGATCCTCGTGGGATTTTCTGACCTGAGAAACGTCAACTCCCGCTCTGGCATAGGTCATGCGGGACCGTGGCAAGCCTACAGCTTCAGTCCCGTCAATCGCTCGTAAGCAATAACATACCGTTTACTCGTCTCCTCGATCAAGTCTTTCGGAAGATCAGGTGGTCTAGGAATTGGCTGTCCAGCTTTTCGTGCCTCATCAAGAGTTTTCTTAAAGCCAACCTTGGAAAGCCAGTCACGTATCAACTGCTTATCATAACTCTCCTGATTCTTGCCCGGGGAATAGTTCTCTCTTGGCCAAAGACGAAACTCGTCGGGTCCAATAGAGTCTGCCAGAACAATGTTACTTTCATCGTCGAACCCAAACTCTAGTTTGAGATCTGCTAGGATGAAGCCGGCCTTGTCTGCCCGCTCAGACATTTTCT
>Ga0070699_100004660_pt1 | contig 12130 bp, 11 predicted proteins | sample KBSK1503metaG_FD_65473 | JGI IMG/M metagenome (GOLD analysis project Ga0070699, IMG submission 65473) | Corn, switchgrass and miscanthus rhizosphere microbial communities from Kellogg Biological Station, Michigan, USA - KBS K1-50-3 metaG | ecosystem: Host-associated > Plants > Roots >...
GAGAGTAAGTAAAGACTACTTCATTTTCTTATTTGGGAGACTATTTAACTTGGAGGAAATATTAAGTAAACAGTTCTCCTAAAGTGGAAAAAGTAGGTATTTGTATTCCTTTTAATTGTTATAATAGGACTTACATTTAGTTATTATGGATACAGTAAATAAAATCCTTGAAAACCTTTTGCTAGTAGATGACAGCATTTTATCGGTTGCTATGGTTGATATGAATGGACACACTGTTTCGTCTAAAAGCAAGTATCATATTAATAATGGTTTTGTTTCAAGTCAACGGAACGATGACTATGGGGTATGGCTAAGAGCTACGTTCGCAATGATTGGTCAATGTGCCAAGACCTTTGGGAAGATCGATACATTCGTATCTTTCCATCAAAAGGTAAAACTGATGGTTATTCCTAGAAGTGAAATGAATGCTCTCTTTGTACTTATCGTTCCTCGGTCAGCCAGTTTAGAATACATAATAAGCAAAACTAGCAAACTTGTGATCTCTTATAAGGACCAAAAGGACTGGATAAATAATTACAAAGAATCTGATATTTTGCAAGACAAAAGGTGGTTGAGATAGTGTAGTGTCAACAAGTTTACAAGCATTTCCTGGTCTCTACAGCCAGATGTAAGCTTTCAATCTCATTTTTTCTACACTAAGGGGTATTGATATTGGCCTTTAATAATTATCTATTAACATAGTTATCATAATTTATAGTAACTAGCTATTTTATTACTTGTTAAATAGCGAGATAGCGATTTTCCTTTTCAATAATTAACTCATTAATGCTGTCATTAATATATTTCAAGAAACTTTCATATACATTTATTTATCCAATATTGGTGATAAACTGACAATAGGTGTACGTGTAGTTATCCCCTTTTTAGTTCCTAAAATTAGTATTTAGTCACGGAATGGCTTCTCAATAAATAGTCCACCCATGAGGAAAAATAGGGACAATATTATTTTTGCACATGACAAAAAAATTAAAATGTAATATCTCTTTTCGAATAACTCACAGTCTTGGACCCCAATTTTTGCATTCACGGAATGACCTGTACGAGGATATTGCAAAATAATCTATTCTAGTCATTGGTTTTTATCCCTGTAATATTATGTCTGCCCGACATATGTCAAACTAAAAAAAAGTGATGCGCTGCATGCAAAGGTTAATGATGTAAATCGGCTTCTGACCAATAACCAGTGGTAATGTCACTAGCGATAAATGACGTATACCATCATTTTCGCAATAACATTATCATACTGCGGCTCATTCATAATATACAATGAATGAGACTTTGAAAAAATTCTTTTTGTGGGCACGCAAAATTGATGACAATGGGAACGGGAGTATAGACTCATCCAGACTTCCAGTTCTCGGTATCAACGCGAATATCGAAATAATTCGTAGCACTGGTTTCATGCTGATAAGTATTGGTGTCTTGTTAGCTGCAAGTTCTGGAGGTTGGGATATCACTAATCATCTTCTCAATAAGCCTGAAACATTCTTTTCTCCACCCCATGCCGGGTTATACGCAGGAGTCGCAATAGTAGTTTTTGCATCGATATTGGTTTTGCATAACTGTCGTCGTAGTCATACTATGGCTAGTGCCAAATATCATTCTATGATTATTGAAAACAGTAATAGTGGCTATACGAAACCTCGACTACCTTTATCACCACCAAAGCTGATAATCACAGGCGTTGCTATGTTACTTGTAGCAGGTCCTTTTGACTTTGCTTGGCACTCAGCTTTTGGATTAGACGGACTATTAAGTCCGTCTCATATCACTCTAACAATGGGCTTAGTATTGAGCAGTATTGGAGCGCTTGTAGGAATCCTTTCAGTCAACGATTCTAATTTGCTTAATCAAAAGAAGAATAAAATAAAATCAGTTATGATGTTTATGTCTCCTATTCTGCAGTCAGGCATTCATGAGAAATATAGATCGCCTATTTTAATCATCATAGGTGTTATTCCCGTATGGATTACACTTTCCGGTCTGACTCACATGCTATCTTTGCCATTCTCAGACACAGAATATTTCAAGTTTAATCCTGATCCCATTCTAGGGGCCATAATTGCAACGTTAGCGTTGCCATTTTTAGTATCTTTTATTCTGATTTCTTCATTCCAATTGACAAGAAAATTTGGCGTTCTTTCAATCACAGGAGGCGTGTTCATGACAGTCAATCTAATCACATCGATACTACCTAACCAACATCTTCTACCTACTATTCCATTCTATTTGCTAAATTTTATTCCATTTCTAGCAATTGATATGTTATTGTCAAAGTTATCTGGTTCTAATTATAAGACAACTATTTACTGGGTATCAGGCGCAGTACTTGGTCTAACGTTTTTTATGCTCTATTATCCATTAGATACCCATACTTACAATGAAATTTTGGCAAATCCGCAGCCAGTTTGGCCAAGCATTACTAGTTCTATTTATTTTGAGGTAATGAACAAAATATACCCTCTCGTTGCTCTACCATCCATAACTATGGGAATTCTCGGGGCTATTTTTGCTCCTAGTTTTAAGCGAAATGGACAGCAAATTAGAGTATGAATATATCATTAGTCGATAAATAAGCATATTCTGTGGTTCCTACCATAGGTTCATACTTTTCATTGATCCACCCCCAGTTGGCCGGTCTTGTATCCGTTCTTGAGCCAGTCGAGACTCTAGGACCAATAAAGTATATAGATCTATTAGAAACTCCAAATGCCAAATGCCGGTCCGTTTTCAAATTCGGAAATTATTTTTAATTGACATCTCTCTTGACGATCGTATCTCATTAATTTATTTCAAAAGCAAATGATTATGTGAGGAATATGTAAATGCAGATTAGATAGAATGGTACTTTTTTAAAATCAAAAGCATATTTTTTTGCTTCAAGAATTATCACAACCGAAACAAATCTACAGGCGGGAATCTAATGATTTGATAAAGTCACGCATATAAACTATAATTCGTATGATATTTCATATAATAGTTGATAAGTACGTTACTATTTAAATAACACGGCTTAATTAAAGATAACTCATCGATAGTCATTTTAAAGATATGGATCAATAAATTTGCGCGCAAAGCTATCAATCTAAAGATAGATCGCATTCACATAGATCGATTATTTGTAGAATCGAGTGGGAATAGTTATGAATTTATGGAAAATAATGGTCTAGCATTACATTCTAGAAAGATTTAACTAATCTACTCAGAATTGACTTCATATGAAAATTTTAGCGATTCTTTACCCTGGCGGAGAGATAGCAAAAAACAACCCAGGCTTGTTAGGTTGTGCGGAGAACGCGTTGGGCTTGAGAGATTTTCTCGAAAAACAGGGCCATGAATTCGTTGTATTGACTGACAAAGAGCATAAGCTTGATGAACATCTATCTACCACCGAGATACTGATCACTACTCCTTTTTGGCCCGCCTACATCACAAAGGAGCGAATCTCGAAGGCACCCATGCTACGACTCATTCTAACTGCGGGTGTCGGTTCTGATCACGTCGATTTGCAAGCAGCGGCACAACGAGGTATAACTGTGGCTGAGATTACTGGAAGCAACGTCGTAGGTGTCGCAGAGCAGATAGTAATGCATATTTTGGCACTTGTGCGAAACTATATGCCCGCATACAAACAGGTTCTTGATGGTAGATGGGATATTGCAGAAATTGCCGCTTACTCTCATGATTTAGAAGACAAAGTTGTTGGAATTATAGGCACAGGTAGAATTGGACAACGGGTGTGCGAACGACTGAAGGCATTTGACGTCAAAATTTTATACTACAACCTCCCCAGACTGACAACTGCAGAGGAATTTGTATTTGGTATACGATATACACCATTGCAGCAATTAGTTGAACAATCCGATGTCATTAGTATTACCACTCCATTAACACCGGAAACGGAAGGCCTTTTTGGCCACGACCTACTTTTCAGCATGAAAAAGGGATCATATTTAGTTAATTGTGCACGAGGAAAAATCGTTGATACCTCAGCCTTGGTGGAAGCACTGGAGAAAGGTCATCTAGCAGGCTATGCGGGTGACGTGTGGTTTCCTCAACCTGCGCCAAAAGATCATCCCTGGCGGCATATGCCTAATCATGCGATGGTACCTCATTACTCCGGGACAACTCTTGAAGCACAAAGCCGGTACGCTGACGGAGTGAAAAGAAGTCTTTCTCGTTACATGAGAGGACTTCCTATCGAGACAGAGTTTCTTATTGTGGATAATGGCAAGGTGGTGAGTCCCAGTTACAGTTATGCCTTCAAGACATGAGCGAGAAACGCCTTCAGGCCCTATCGAACTTAACGTAGGACAAATTCGTGTTCTAGTTGACGTAAATATTATTGTGATTTAGAAATCCTGGTAGTTTACGATCATAATATTTGTTATAAAATAGAGTAATTGTCAGTGGCCAATAACCAAAATATGTCTTGAAGCAATTTGCGTTGAATTGTAATATTGCCGTTATCTGTCATTTCGGACTAATACTTTTTCCCATCCAATTGGAATATGCCCTGTTGGATGGTCGTATGAATTTCATAATAGCTTCTCAAATGGATCTATATGGACATATTCAATTGATAACACAGACCCTAATTATTCTAAAATGGTGAAAAACTGGTTTTAGTTGCTATGAGAAGGAAATAACGAATTTCATAATATGCGTCAGCACTTCTTAACAAGTTTCTTATTCACTATTCCAAAGAATCATAATTAATGTACTTAATTTAGTAACATTTAGTAACATTGTGCGTCAAACATATTTCACAAAAAATATTATCACACATTTCCAGCATATCCGGCATAAGGCTATGGGGTAAGAAAGAAATGTACTGACGCAGCTATCCGACGTAGTGTAACAAAACAGGACATCACTATCGCAAGGTAGGTAAAAATGAAAACGAATTCAACTCAAGGTGGGATGGATGATTAATCCTCGGAATCATCCATCTAGTCATGTTGTAAGCCATGAGGCAAGAGACCTAACAATTCGTACCTGCAAAGACAAATATATTTCGCAAATATATGAAATTCCTCCATTATTCTTGTCTAATATATACTCAAAAAGAATTATTACCTATGAAATGAATTTGGTAAATATCATGGTTATTTATCCTAAATCATTTTAATAATTGAATATCAAATATGACTAGAGTAGTCAGGACAAAAAAGAAGGCGACGATATGATCCGCGATGCTTTAAATGTTATAATCGTGATGTCAAGCGGCTAATATTCACAGTAAAAGATACTCATCGTATTAATTCATCTCTAAGCAATTGTAGACATGCATTTGATTTTGGAATACATATTGATACTCGACTTGCAGAACATCAATATGTTAGTAAAATAAACCAAATCCAAAAGTATAGCAATGGAACAGTAATCTGACAATGAACTGTGATTTTTGTAGAAAACAATCTGAAAAGTACAAATCTTTCTATTCGCCAAGCGGCATCGACCCACGGGAATATCATCTTTGTATTGACTGTATCAAGAATTGGCTTAGGGAATCAGATCAAATATGATTCAACTACTAATGGTATATTCATATTCGCTATTGGTCCGATAATGTAATTCCCTAGTTCTGGATATGCTGAAAGAAAATACAAAGAAAACAGATTAGACAAGTATAGGGGAGATACAGTGAATGTCAAAAATCCAAACACGATCGTGACTAAGTTCTAATACATTGAGTTTCAATATATTAAATTATAGTCTACGCGATCTCGTTATAGTGTCCTAAGTTCTGCTCGAAATAATAGTAATTCACTACTCTTGCAGTTGCCTTATAGTGTCAAAGTGCTAGTAGTCATGTTTCGAAGAGGTATTCTTACATATTGTGTTTTTGTACTGATCATACTACATCGAAATCACAATAGTCCAATTTCGATAATTTAAGGGGTTAGAAAAATATCTAGAGTGGGATTAAAGTAAAGAGATAGACTCCAAGCCGATATTGACACTTAAAAACGATGTAATGATTTTAAACGTCATATCATCGATGTTGATATTTGTTTTTATCTAAACCAATATAACCAATTGGTTATTTTCATCATAAATTATCATTAGGTCGGCTAAAAGACATTTATGGTTCTTTATATAATATCCAGTGAATAGTATTTGTACGGTGAGGCAAGATGGCTAATATGATATTTGATTTGATCATAAATACATTTGTTGCACTTTTCGGAGTAGCGTACAGATGGCTGGAACAAAATGTAATAAACTATGTACTAAACTTTGTCAGGGGTTTTGAGCATGTAATAGTCATGTTTGTCGCTGTTGCTTTTTTACTAATCACAGTGTATATAATAGTAAACCATGTGAAAAGACTGCCAAAGTCCTACATCATAGAAATAGTAGATGTATTTGGCGAAAGGGTTAATATTGAAAGCTTAAGACATAGTTTTACCACATATGAGGCAGCTAAGAGTTATTCACAGTTCTATGCCAATTTATATGGAAAGCAGTACAAATTTCGGGTGGTAGGCCGTAATAGAATCGCAGATCCATTTATCAAAAAAATAAATACACCATCAAATGAAAGATAGACTGTTTAAACACTAAGTTACAGAAAATCTTACCGAGTTGAAATATATCTCCAACAAAGAGATTCATTGGGCTTTTCTTAATGAGCATCAATTCGAGATATTTCGGTCTTAAAACACGCCTAAACAGCAACACTTTACTATCCCAATATGCAAATTTGAAATGAATGTTTGGAAAATCAAAATGTAGGCTATGTGGGGACAAAGTTAGATTCGTGGTAAGACATTTAAATGAAAAACATCCTGAAACTTTAAGTGACAGGGATGTCATGAAATTGAAAATGCAAAATATAATTGCAAAATACTTTTCAGAGGAGTAATGCCTTCGAATTGGACACTATTGGTGCACATACCGATTTTCTTTGGAATGTATGTCTCCGTGTAGGAATATTCTGATACTTGAATTCTACAAACGTGAAGATTTCAATAAGAATTATTTTACCCTTGTTGTATAATGATAAAACTCGCATCGAACGATCATTATTTATCAAGACCAAAGAGGAATTACATGACACCTTCGGTGGAAAAACTGAACTAGTACCTACCACGGGAAGTTGGAAGGATGAAAAGGGTCGATTGAACGAGGAACCGTCCGCAGGCTTTGAGGTGATAGCTGACAAAACGAATGAAACGATTAAATTCTTAAAGAATTATAAGAAAAAATTGAAAACCAGGTTTAAACAAGACGATATAATGATAACCTATTACCCAGTCAATGTAATTTGACGATTCAACAATAATCGTCAACTAGAATGTAGCTAGATTAAAGGACCTTGTTACCGATCACATTCTCGAATAGTTAATTGCTATACATCTGACAATTCAATACACTTCAAATAGGGATTGATTATGCACGTAATTGCGAGAATTAATATTTTAGCTAAGTCATTAATATAACTCGTTACTTCCACAATTAACAATATTCAAGGCATTGAAAGGAATTTGGAATATATTTATTCAAACAGGAAAGCCGACGACAACAAATTTGTTGAGATGGTATTTTTTTGCCAAACAGAAGATAATTTCTAAATTGCTTATAGCACCTTGTCTCTTACTTCAATGAATTAACTAATGCATTGTGAACGTACTCAGAATCTGGCGGATGTCATATTTTGAACACTGTTTAGAACGTTTTCAAATCTTAGAATAAAAGCACCTGTAACAGAAATTAAAGTAGAATTGTCATATTGATTGGAACTTCAACTGCCAGTTTCGTCCTTATGGGTTTTGCTGAGGTTCTGTGATTAGTTCAAAATTACGTTCATGCATGTACGAAAGTCTTACATGTCAATTTTGAACTAGAACAAATTATCCATTTTTAGATTCATTGAAAGCTTCGCCAGTGGAATTAGGAAAATTATTATGAAAATTACTGTAATCGAAATTATTGTTATGATAAAAACTGCAACTAAATCCGTTTGAAACCTTTTGATTTGACATTTGTTAACTATACTCCTTGTATATTAGGGATTAGATTTCAGCTGTAATTATCATTCCAAAGACTTCATATCAAATGGATGCAGCAATGAAGTCAGCATGTATAACATCCTTTTAATGTACCTGTCCTTCGATGGAACCATGATTAATTCTCTTTGATAAAAGGCAATCAAGTGCTCAATCAGGCAATCAGTACTCTGTTTGTCTTCCCCTGATGATAGATGAGTAAGGATCATTGCATACCAGTATTGAACTACTGCATCTTCTCCGTACTTGGATTCTAGATCTATTAAAAATGAAAAATTAGAATGACATCTTCTGCATAGGCCGTCATGAGCATCTGCATATCTTTTTTCAATTATATGACCACACTTTGCCTTCTTCATTTTGATAAATAATATCGTGAAGAAGGCATATGAATGCTATTGTCGCCTAATTACTGTGATATCATTAACCCTATATTCCATCAGACTACAGAGGACCGATCACCAAAATCTTCGTACAAGGTAAAAATTCAGAGTAATGTTATTCGCATGCCGTACGCATAAAGGATCCATAAGCTTCAAGAGTCCCAAGATATAACCTTAATTTAAAAACTAGCTTGTTTTAAGATAAGTCATCATGTAAATTAATTTCTCGCTTTCATCAACTGATTTGAAATGTGAAATCTGTTGTACCAAAAAAGAGCACCTGCCATAATAATAAAATCTGTAACATAGAAAAGATCCCAGAACCAAAGATTATGGGAATTGTGGTTTACAAAGTCATGTACGTAGCCGTCATCTGCGATAGCGTTAACTAATAAGGATAATGAAGAGAGAAACCATGGAATCGCCTGCTGATAATCTTTCCTTAAGTTTACAAGGATTGTCGCAGAGGGAATTATTAATGACAAATCCAAAATAGGATAAGTAATAGTTAGGACAAAGGCAGCCAGGTCCTCATCTGTAAGAAAAAATGAAGGAGTTAAATTAATTATGTCATAGGCAATTAGTAACAAAGTAGCGCAGGATGCTACAATTATGATTCCAAGGTTGATTTTATTCTTCAAGGATTTGAGTGTTATAACCAGATGTAAGGTGAGAAAGACATATCCGCTTATCCAGAACAAGTCTGCAAAAGAAATTAACTTTCCCTCTTCTATCCCTAAGGCATAATAATAGTATGTGAGGGTTAGATCGGCTGACAACCAACTAATGAGGCCAATAGTAAGAAATAGATAGGATTTTCCGTGAGGTCCAAGAAGTCCATGCCGGTATACAGCAACCAAACCCAGACCCGAAGCAACGGATCCAGTTATATTTAAAATCCATAGAATGATAGGATATCTATACATTGAATCCGAAAAAACAATTACGGAATTAGCAATCACTACTGAGGCAACCATAAACAAAGTCGTATACCTCAGTGTTGTTTTGTGGTCTATCTGCTTGCCGATTGACAGATGATGTTGGACTAACTTGGTTGCATAAAGATTTTTCTGATAGTAAAGCCAGCTATATCAATTGAAAAAATGGGCGCTCCAAAACTATCCAAATTCATTTGTGGTAAATCTGTATTACCATTTTGACTTTTCTCTGAGGCAGCTTTCAATACGAAGGCTTTGGGCATTGGGCAAAGTTGCTACTTTTTGCCTCCATATTACCCTGAGATCTTAACTAGATAACAAATGGAATCAGACATGAATAGTTTATTTACTCCAGGGATTATCTACAGGCATGTTTGTTTGTAAAATAAATATTCTAATAATAGTGGGCGCGATACTAGTTCTTGGTGGTTTTGTTTGCACCAATACTTCGTTTTCCGCATCCGCGCAGTCCACCATGGAAATTACATCTGATAACGCATCGAGTAACGATACTTATATTTCACAGAAAACAGAGATGTCTGTTCCAGCATCTCCAATGGTTACCCCACCAGGTAAACTCCCACACCAGACGGTATTTGCTCTCCCCCTTAGAGATGATGGCAAAATATGGACAGGCGTTGTTACCTTTACGGCAAGTAAACTTATTGAAATAGAGGTGCTTCATAATTATGATCCCAATATTCTACCAGATGCACAACATGGCGAACCCTATCACGCAACCCTTCCTACTAATCAGACGATCGCACTTTCTACAATGACCATGTTTACGGACACACCGGTGAGCGTTACCGATACGCCTATTAGCACTGGTTCTTTGGCGTTCACTGGAAGCGCATTGGTGTTTCATAAAACAAGTGGGGAACCTTTTACAGTCACATATACCGTCGATGCAGTTGCCAAAAAGCCTAATCATCAATAATGGTTATTGTGATTGATTGATCTTTTAATAATTCACTCTCATATCCTAGAAGAATTTAATGAGGCGTAGTTAATAGGAACAAACTCGACAATATAAAATACCATGAAAATTTATTTAATTCCAACTGTGTGATAATATGGATAACAAATGCCCGGTCAATAACTCTAATAACCACATGAATGAGAAGGTGTTAAACCTTACTCTCTGTGGTATTACTGTACCTAGATTTAGGAGCGCATAAGATTGAATCACGGACGGCGGCATTGTTTAGTTTACATTGGCTATTTGGGTATGTGAACTTATGTGAACAGGGACGGGAATACGAGCGTGCTTTGATAAATTTGAATTTATCAAACAGACTGAACTATTAAACATATGTTGCTTGTAGAATTACTTGACATTAACAAGGAACATGTTCAACATCAAATTAAACTTTACAAATCATCATACAAATAAAGCCAAAGAATCCTATTTCATTCTTGAATCATACATACTAGCTCACATCCAGCTGTCTGTCGACAACTTTCATGGTCGAATTCCTTAAAATAACAGAGCCCCAAGATATTTGATATTGCCAAATGCAGATAACTTTGCCGTTGAGGAAGGTATGGGAACCAAGGCGGTAGAGTGGATGAATTCATTTTCCAAAAAAAATAACAATAGCTTCAACTGTGAGCTTGAGGGATATACCATTTCGACTTTTCATTTTGGAAATTTTGAAGTCTTATCATGGAAGGGAAATTGGTCTGATGCCCGAAAAATTATCGTGAAGGCAAGTGGGAAGCTAAATATGAAGGTGATAGAAGCTGGTTACCATCTGAAGGACAATATTCTGCTGTCATTGATTGGAAGTAGTAAGGAACATGCCAAAGTCTATAGAAAGGGAAATTTTGCAGGTATATTAGTACTGGGGAGGAAGTCTGGACACTGGATTGTAAAATCTGAAAAGTTGGGGTAAAATCCCGCCTGGGATACTGGGAAATTTACAATGCTAAAGTTCAATTAGTTGGATAGCCCTTATTGATTGCAAACCCAATAAAAAAAAGAATGATTGGTTGAGATAATTATTAAGTTGGATTTCTTGGCCTTCACTAATTCTTATTAATCTTTAAATACTTTGAAAGACAAATTTTTTGCTTACTTAAAAACCATATTATTTTAGTATAAGCTTCTTTAAGTAGAACCTCGGATAACCTCTCGTTAAGACCTGAATGATCTGTGGGGTTTGTAAGCTAGAGATACCGTTGCATAGACGGAAGGAGCATCTGACTAAATACCATAAAATCGATGAGCATTTGGTAAATTGGATTATACGAACCGACGATGATCTTATTTCTCTACAGCCAAAAATGCGAAAATAAATCTTTTTTTTTGCAACCATTTGCTTTTATTTCCTTGTGGCTACAATTGCTGTCTGTGTATCTGTCGTTTCCCAACGGGCTTATGCAACTTCTAACTGTGTCCACCCCAAAAATTTAGCATGCGATGAGGGTAAATCCACAAACAAAGAATTGACGAAGTGACCTGACTACTCAATTCCTGGGAGAATTCTAGCTTGACTGTAATCTATAGATTCTTCAACAGCAATCCGGTTGCCATTGCATTGAAATCAAATTGTTATCTTTGTTGCAGTTTGGGACAAGCAGTTAACTTTCAAAGATAGCTTTATACTCCCAACCTTACTGACGTTCTCCTTTGCCCAACATCGAATGATTTAGGAATTATTTTTCAATCACACGGCACTTCTAGTAGTTTTTTTATATAATACATTGTTTTCGTATGCCCTTGACTAGATTCCTGATGGTGACCTCAGTTACACCGCCCGCTTCTGCA
>Ga0070699_100004661_pt1 | contig 12129 bp, 11 predicted proteins | sample KBSK1503metaG_FD_65473 | JGI IMG/M metagenome (GOLD analysis project Ga0070699, IMG submission 65473) | Corn, switchgrass and miscanthus rhizosphere microbial communities from Kellogg Biological Station, Michigan, USA - KBS K1-50-3 metaG | ecosystem: Host-associated > Plants > Roots >...
TGATGTTGCGCGCCCCGTTCACCGAGTGAGACGGCACGGCCGGCTCGGAAGGGACAAGGGGAGCGTCGCTAGTCGAACATGCGGTGGCCAGCGCCAGGGCGAGCAATGGCAGGACGCGACGGCTGAGGGACGGCATTGCAGATCTCCTCGGGTGGTTGGGCTGGAACACGCCCCAACCCTAAAGCCGAGGGATCAAGCACCCGTCAAGCACCCTCCGGTCCTGCCTGGTAACGAGCCTGAATCAGGGAGTCGCCTGTTTCACGGCCGCCGCCCGCGTCTCCCGGCTCGCGAAGATCGACACTTCCACCCGCCGGTTCGCCTGCCGCCCGGCGTCCGTGTCGTTGGACGCGACCGGCTCAGTCTCACCCAGGCCGCGCGTGGCGATGCGGGACCCGCTCACCCCCTCAGACCTCAGATAGCCGGCGGCCGCGTTGGCCCGCCGCTCCGACAGCCCCTGGTTGTACTCATCCGAACCCTGGCTGTCGGTATGGCCCAGAATCAGCAGATCGGAGCCGGGGTACTTCTCGAGACTACTAGCCAACTCCCGAAGGTTGGTTTTTGCCTCAGCCCGGACGACGTCGGAATCGAAATCATAGAGCAGCCCCGACTCGAAGGTGACTTGAATTCCCTCTCCAACCCGCTCGACCTTGGCTCCCTTGATGTTTTGTTCCAGCTCCTTCGCCTGCTTGTCCATCTGCGCGCCGATGATTGCCCCCGCCGCGCCGCCGACCACGGCACCGATGATCGCGCCCTTGGCGGTCGATCCGGCCACCTTGCCGATCACGCCGCCGACCACCGCCCCGCCCGCTGTGCCTATGACGGCACCGGTCTGGGTTTTGGTAGCGCAGGCACCTACGAGTACGAGAGCGACTGATATGCTGCGATGCGATCTACGCATAAAGGTTCTCCCTTTGAGACCATGCCTCGGTGACGATTGGGATGATCGTCCTGACCACACCGGGCGCCGGGTTAGCCGGTGTCTCCATCGAGCAGGTCGGCCACCTCATCCATCGCCAGCGTGCGCAGGTACTCCGACGCCCGCTTGCCCTCCTTGTCCTTGTGGGACGGATCGGTCCCATGGGTCAGAAGCAGCCTGGCGATCTCCATCGCCCGCGCCTCGTCGTCGGGGGGCAGCCACCAGAGCAGGGTGTGCCCGTTCTGCCGCGACTTCGCCAGCTCCGGCTCCGTCCCAAGCACCTCGCGCAGCCGCTCGACCTTGCCCGCATAGGTCAGCTCGAAGACGTCCCGGCTGAACCGACTCAACAGGTCGATCATCTCCGGGTGCCAGGAGTAGGCCGCGGCGCCGAGCGGTGTGTTGCTCCAGCTGGATTCGACCGGGTCGATCGCCGCGCCGCGCTCGATCAACAGCTCCGCCACCCGGAGCGCGTTCGCGTACGCCGCCATGTGCAGGGGTCGCTGGTTCTCCCGATCCTCGACATCGGGAGATATGCCCAGGTCGAGCAGAAACCGGACGATGTCCACCCGGTCGCGATCGCACGCCACGAACATGGCCGGCGTGGTGCGGAGGTACATGGGGTGCTTCGCGGCGAGCCTCTCGGCTTCCGGCCGGTCGAGCCGCAGCACCGCCGCGTTAAAGGCTTCCACGCCGTCAGCCGGAAGCCTGGTCGGCGCCGCGCCGTGGCGCACCAGCATATCGGCCATCTCGGTGAAGCCCGCCCGAATGGCCTCCGCGTGTGGTGAGAGCTTGGACATGCGCTTGTCGCGGGCGGGCGGGGGATCCGCCGTCGCGCCGTGCGACAGGATCCACTCGGTGAGCGAAAGGTTGTTGTTGCTCACCGCGACGTTGAGCATCCAGCGCGCGCCGGAGCCGTAGCCGCCCATGTCGAGCATGTGCCACTCAGGATCGTCCCAGTCGGCCCGGCGGCCCAGCTTGACCGACTGTGCGTACAGCAGCGGCAGCAGCCAGAGAAGGTCGCCCTTGAATCCCGTGTTGTAGATGACCTGGATGTCGTACGGCTCCGCGCCGCGTTCCAGGAGCAGTTTTGTGAGCTCGTCCCGATGCGGATGGGCAGGCCGGCTCTCCTCGCCTTCGCCGATGACACCGACCAGTGGGGTGTAGCGGCTGTCGCCGGCCATGAAGTACACTCGCGGATCGGCGCCCCGATCCAGGAGGGCGCGGGCCATCGCCAGCGCGTTGTCGTTAGCCGCCGAAACGGGCAGCCGGGTGAAGCACAGGTAGAGGAGCGGCTCCCAGCCCTTGGGCCCGCCCTTGGCGTGCGCGGCTTGGGGTCTTTCGGCCAGCACTCGCTCGACTTCGGCGAGATTCCCGCACACGATCGCCGTGTAGAAACTGTCACCCGCGACCTCGGGATGCCGCTCGAGGATGCGCATCGCGGTGTGCCGGGCCCTCATATGGGCCCGACCGCCCCTGACACTGTGGTCGGGGCACGCGTTCTGGATGAACTGAGCCACACGCTCGGCGCTCAATCCGCCCCCAGTCCGCTCTTGTCGCGGAGGTAAGCGGCGATCTCGGCGTACCGTCCGGCGCGCCCGCTTCGCCCGCTCGTCTCACGGTAATACTCCGCCCATCCAAGCGGCGTGGCTTTCTCGGCCTTGTCTCGCGTGCTCAGGCTGGCTCCGGCCTGCACCAGCACCTTCACCGCGTCCAGGGAGCCCGAGCACACCGCGTGGTGCAGGGGAGTGGCGTGCGCGTAGAGGTCCTTGCTGGGGAGATTGACGTCGGCACCGAGCGCGAGAAGCCGTCGGAGCGCCTCGGCGTTGCCACGGAGCGCCGCGAGGACGAACGCGGATTGCTTCTCCCGCGGGCTCGTGCCCTCGGCGAGCCGGGAGACGTCGTCCCACCGGCTCAGGGAGAGCGCCGTTGCCAGGGTCAACGGGGCCCCGCGCTGAACCAGATGCTCGGCGGCCGCGACGTGGCCGTTCACGAGGGCGGCGTCCGGTGCCCCATCGGTTGAGGCGCCGGCGTCGACCAGCGCGTCGATGAGTTGGATCTGGACCCCGCAATCCGCCGCAACACCCGACCAGGCCACCAGGCTCAGCGCGTAGTCGAGCTGCTTCTGCAGGGACTTTACACCTTCGCGCCGCGCCGCCTGGATGATGACGCGGGTTACTTCGGCGATGTTCCCCGGCAACTTGTTGTTGCGGACCGGATCCTCCGCCACGAACCAGAGCAGGTACGGCTTCTTGAAGAAGCCGTCCAAGGCCGGGCCGATCTTGTCGCGCAGCCATGGCCCGGGATTGGTCAGCCGATCGTGCACCAGTTTCGGGTGCGCGGCTAGGAGCCGCTCCAGCATGGCCAGATCCCCGGCGTCGATAGCGGTTACCGCTTCGCGAAAGAGCGAGTCGTCCATTGAAAATCCCCTTGCGGTGTCCTACCCCCCCCCCTGTATTATTACGCTCCACTCGAGGGAAATAGCCACCTTGAGACGAGGACGCGAAGTTCACCCTTCGCTGCCGCACCCTCCAGTCCGATCTCTCAACAGAACGCCCTACGCTGGCGGTTACGCTATGCCGAAGCGAGCCGTGCGCAAGGTGGCCAAGTCGCGGAAAACCGGAACCGGTGCTGCGCCGGATCTCATCTCGCTGGTACTCATCGACGATAACCGTCTGCTGCGCGAGGGGCTCGCGGCGCTGATACACTCCCAGCCGGGCTTCAAGGTCCTGGTTGCATCGGCGGATGTGGCCGAGGCCCTCCTGAAGGCACGGGAAGCCAAGCCCGACGTAGTCCTCGTGGATTTCGGGCTGGAGGATCACGACAGCCTGACCCTCACGGCCACCGTCCACCAGGAGATTCCCGGGGCCCGAATCATCGTCATGGGCCTTCTCCCGCTCATGGAGGATGTCGGCAACTACGTACGGGCTGGGGCGTCCGGCTTCATCATGAAGGACGCTTCGTTCGACGATTTTTTCGCCACCATCCGCGCCGTGGCCGGTGGAGCCGAGGTCTTGCCCCAGGCGCTCACCAACTCGCTCTTCACCCAGATTGTCCGCAACGTGGCCATGGGGAGCAAGGCCAAGGTTCTGGAAGCGGTGACCCTGACCGCTCGGGAACGTCAGGTCATCGAGCTCCTGGGTGAGGGTCTCAGCAACAAGGAGATCGCCACCCGGCTCCACATCGCGGTGCACACGGTGAAGAGTCACGTTCACAATGTCCTGGAGAAGCTGGCGCTCCGGAGCCGATTGGAAGTGGCCGCCTTCTCGCACGCAGGAGGAGCCAGGACCCCCCAGCCGTAGGGTCTCCTCCCCGGGACTCGTTCTTTCGAGCGAGTCTTTCAGTAGTCCCATGGATCGATTGTTGCCGCCCGCGTCACCCTCCACATTGCCATACTGGACAATCACCCTCAACAGGTCCCCTTCGATCCAGGGACGGCTCGCGTTGCGGAAGCGTATTTCGTTGGTGCTCATTGACGACAATCCCTCGGCGCCCGAAGGCGTCGCGTCGCGGATCAGGGCCCAGCCGGGGTTTCATGTCCTGGCTGCCTCGGCGGAGATCGATGAGGCGCTTCGGCAGGTCCGAGGCGCCAGGCCCGAGCTCGTGCTCCTGAATCTGCGGAAGAAGGGGATTGCCAGCCTGGCCCTTGCCGCCGCCTTGCACGGAGCGGCGCCGGAATCCCGTCTCATTCTCATGGGTCTCGAGCCGCGTCACGAGGATGTGGCAAGCTATGTTCGGGCCGGGGCCTCGGCGTTCATCATGGCGGACGCAACCCTCGAAACGGTGCTTATTACCCTGTACTCGGTCGCCGAGGGGAATCAGATCCTGCCGCCAGAGCTCGCCGGGTGCCTGTTCGACCAGCTTACCGGGCACGGACCCTGGAGTCGTCCGGACCGCATGGCGGGCCTCGAGTCGAAGCTGGCCGTCGACAGCCGCTTCGAGGTGGCTGCCTGTCCCCTCCCTTCCGAGTAGTCCCTCGCACTCCATCGCATTTCAATCCTAGGATCGATGGTTTCTCGGTCCCCTCCCGCTGATTTTGAGTCATGCAGGTAACCGTCACGATTCACCCGACGGCTTGCCCCGCATCCAATGGCCGAGCCGGCCGCGCGACACAAGATCGAGGCAACCGATGGCTGGAACGACGGCACTCACAAATGGCGCTGGTCCGAGCTGGTGGCATCGAAGCGGCAGGCGGCTCTCCGCCGGGTTCATCCTCGCCGGTGCGCTCGCGGTGGGGTGGTTCCTCAAAGGGGCGGCGCCGACGGACTCCACGGGAGTGGGAGAAGTCGCCCCGGCAGCGGCAACTGCGGTGGCAGCACCAGCCCCAGCCCCAATACCGGCGCGACGCGTTCCACGGCTCGGCGACGACATCTGGTCGAGTACCTGAATCCCATGAACACGAACACAATCGTCCCTCCAATGCTGTCGAAGGAAACCCTGATGCGCAACGCGCCGACGATTCTGATCCCGAAATCCCCGAGGAGCCCGTGGTCCGGTGGTGAGAGCGACGAGTTACTGGCGACCCTGGCCCATGAGCTCCGGAACCCGCTCGGCTCCCTCATGAACTCCTTGGAGATCATGAAGCTGGCACCCGGGAATGCCAAGCAGGTCGGCCGGGCGCGGTCGACGATGGAACGGCAACTGGCCCACATGAAACGGCTCGTCGACGACGCGCTCGATTTCAGCAGGATTGGCCGGGATCTGCTCGAGCTTCGGAAGACCCGCGTGAACCTTGGCGTGGTCCTCGAGGACGCCGTGGAAGCGAGCCGGTCGACTCCCGCGGCCCTTGGGATGGCATTGACAGTCGCCCTGCCACCCGATCCGCTGTACCTCGTGGCGGACCCGGTTCGGCTGACCCAGGTGTTCGGCAACCTGCTCACCAATGCCTGCAAATACACCAATCCCGGCGGCCGAATCGACGTGGCTGTCGAGCGGTGGGGGAGCCACGTCGTTGTGCGAGTCTCCGATACCGGTATCGGAATCCCGCTTGGCATGCTGGCGAAGGTCTTCGAGCGGTTCGTGCAGGTCGATGGTCAGGCGGAACGGGCCCGGGGAGGGCTTGGCATTGGGCTGGCGCTCGCGAGGCAGCTGGTGGAGCTCCATGGCGGCACGATCACGGCGCATAGCGAGGGACTCGGCCGCGGAAGCGAGTTCATCGTACGACTCCCCTTGCTCGCCGTCGATCCGGTCCAGCTCGACTTTGCCCAGCGCCGGCGCAACCGATCCAGGCTACCCGGCGTGTCCGCATCACGGGCGATGGCAGGGATGCGGTAGCGCGTCCGGTCACACCGTCTGAAGGCTTCCCATCGTCAGAAGTCCGTCGGCGTCGGTCAGAGGCACGGGAGGACTCACCGCCCGCCCCTGCGCCCATCCGATGCCCAGCGCCCGAATCCGGTCCATGACGGGAACGCTGCCGACCTGTGTCGCGATCGTGGAAATGCCCGCGCTCCGCCCGATCTGATGGACTGCGCTGAGGATGCTGCCATACATCGCGTCCTCGGCGACGCTCCGGACAAAAGGGCCGCCGATCTTGAGAAAATCCACCGGCAGCGTCTTCAGGTAGGTCAACGCGGTTACCCCGTGGCCCACATCGTCCAGCGCCACTCCGCAGCCGACGGCGCGGATGGCGGAGACGAGCCGCACTGCACCGGCGAGATTGGCGAGCGCCGCGGCCTCGCCGACCTCGAAACAAAGCGCATCGGCCGGGACGTCCTGCCCAACCAACTGCTCCTGTACGAAGGGCAGCAGCGTTGCGTCGCCGAGCGCCGACGCGCTGAGATTAATCGACAATACCGGCAGCTCGGACTCCGGATCCTCCCGATGCCGTTGCCCGATCAGCGCGATTGCCTTGCGAATCACCCACCGGTCGATCGCCGGCATCAGGTGGTGGCGATCCGCCTGGGGCAGGAAATCGGCGGCGACCTGCATCTTGCCTTGGCCGTCGGGAAGCCGGAGTAGAATCTCGAAGCGCAGCCGCGCCTGGCTGTCCAGCTGCAGCGGGACGATCTGCTGGGCGTAGAGCTGAAAGTGGCCTTCGTCGACGGCTCGGGCCAGGCGGGTGGCCCTCCGGGCCATCGTCTTCGACATGCCGGCCGAGTCTCGCTCGAAATGGATGCGGTTGCCTCCGCCTTCCTTGGCCACATAGCAGGCGGCATCGGCGGCTCGCAGCACGGCGGCAACCCCGTCGGCCTCCGCAATCACCGGGATCATGCCGATACTGGCGCTGATGGAGAAGACCTGGGCCGCCCATTCGAAGCCATACTGCTCGATCTCCGCCCGCAGGTTTTCCGCGATCCGTTCCGCTTCCGCCAGCGGACAATCCTCCAGGAGGATGCCAAACTCGTCGCCGCCGAGGCGGGCCAGTGTATCGCGCTTCCGGAGGTGACGGGTAAGCAGCGGACCGAGCGCCCGGAGCAGCTGGTCGCCGGCATCGTGCCCGCAGGTGTCGTTGATCACCTTGAATCGGTCGAGGTCCAGGCTCAACAGGACCTGATCCGACGCATCGACCGCGAGGTCGGTCACCACCCGCAATAGCCGGCGTTCGAACTCGCGCCGGTTGAGCAGGCCGGTCAGGGCGTCGTGGGTGGCTTCGTAGGAGAGCCGGTGGCCCACTCGGCGCTTTTCACCTTCATCCTGGATGACCAGCACGACCCCGACGGTCGCCCCGTTGCGGTCCCGGACCGGAGCGGCCGAGTCGCCGATCGGGACTTCGGTGCCGTCGCGGCGGAGCAGGAGCACCCCGTCCTCCAGATCCACCGAACGCCCCTCCGCGAGGCATCGCGCAGCGGTGTTCGGGACCGGTTGTCTGCTGGCCTCGGAGATCAGGGGCAGCACAGCATCGAGCAACTGTCCCTGCGCCTCCACCGCCGACCAGCCGGTCAGCCGCTCGGCGACCGGGTTGAGATAGGTGATCAGGGTGCCGGCGTCGGTCGTGATGACGGCGTCCCCGATCGATTCGAGGGTCGCGCTGGCCTGCTCGTTGGTCCGGGAAACATTCTCGTGGGCCCGGCGCCATTGGGTGAGATCGCGCAGTGTTACCAGCGACTGGGCATCATTGCCACGTCCGAGCGAACGCCGAGTCAGCTCGACGGGGAATTCGCTGCCATCCCGCCGTACCGCGAAGCAGCTCACCGACCCGCCGGTCGACGAGGTTGCGGCCGGTCCGGCGCTGGTCTCGACGTACGATCCCAGCAACGGATGGAAGCGCGCCGGGATGAACCCGCTCATCGGCTTACCGAGCAGCTCCTGCTCGGACCAGCCGAAGTAGCGTTCGGCCTCCAGGTTGAGCGCCGTCACGCGCCCGTGCCGGTCCATCGCGATCATGGCATCGGCCGCGCCATCGAGCAGTGGGTGAAACTCGCTGGGTCCTGAGATCACGCATCCTCCTCCTGCTTCTCTTAATTGACGGCGAGCGTCATGGGCCCGTTCAGCGTCACGACCACCGGGGTTCCGGCGGCCACGACGACGTCGCGATTCGCGGTCTCGACCGCGACCGCGGCGCCGGCCGCCCCGCCGACCACGGCACCGATGATGGTGCCCTTCGAGTTTCCGCCGATGACCCGGCCTGCGATGCCCCCGATGACCGCACCGGCGGCCGTCTTCCCCACTTCGGTCGTGCCCACGCCGCGACCCTTGAGGGTGTGCGCCATGGAGGTGATGCTTGCCGACACGGGGTACGTCTGACCCCTGACGCTTACCGAGCTCACCAGCACCGTGATCTTCCCGTCGGCCTTGCTCTTGTCGTTGGCCGGCTGCAGCTCGGTAATCGTCAGATTGAGGGTCGAGCCGGCGGGAATCACGACCCGCCCTCTGCTATCCTTCACGTCGCTCGACACGCTGGCGGTGAAGGTTGCCCCCGCCTTGTCGTGGCGTGACGAAATTGTCCGCTGGGTGCTGGCGTCGATCCGGGTGCCGGATGCGAGCGTCAAGCTTCGGATCCGGCTTGGCGCCGGACTCGGCGCGGGCCGATCATTGAGCCGGTAACCGCTGTCGGCGGCGGCCAGCTCCACGATGCGGGCGCTGTCAGCCGCCATCTGTGGTGTGCCGGTGCCGCACGCGGCCAGGCCGGCCAGCGCAAGCCCTGTGAGATGGAGGCTTCTCATGGCGTACCCTGCTTTGCCGCGGCGGCCCGGGTCTCCTTGCTCGCGAAGATCGACACCTCGACCCGCCGGTTGGCCTGGCGGCCCGCTTCTGTCTCATTGGTCGCGATGGGCTCGGTTTCACCCAGGCCGCGCGTGGCTACGCGGGTCCCGCTCACTCCCTGCGACATCAAGTAGGTGGCTCCCGAATTGGCCCGCCGTTCCGACAAGCCCTGGTTGTATGCCACCGAGCCGAGCTGGTCGGTATGGCCCAGGATCAGGAGATCGGAGCCGGGATACTTCTCGAGACTGACTGCCAGTTCATGCAGGTTGACCCTCGCCTCCGGCCGTACCACGTCGGAATCGAAGTCGTAGAGCAGCCCGGAGTCGAAGGTCACCTGGATGCCCTCGCCCACCCGCTCCACCTTGGCGCCCTTGATCGTCAGCTCCAGCTCCTTGGCTTGCTTGTCCATTTGCGCGCCGATGATGGCTCCCGCCACCCCGCCGACCACGGCGCCGATGATGGCGCCCTTTGCGGTGGATCCGGCCACCTTGCCGATCACGCCGCCGACCACCGCTCCGCCCGCGGTGCCGACCACGGCCCCGGTTTGGGTCTTGGTGGCGCAGCCCAGGACGAGCAGAAATGCCATGGACCCGATACGATATAATCTGACCACGAGAGGCTCCTTCCAGCAGGGATGGGGGTGCGACGACTGACCCCACTGGAAGGGTAAGAGTTGCGGGGCAATTCACTATCCATCGAAGGATGGGATTCTCGACTAGTCCCCACGACGGATGGTGGATCGTGGGGTCCGGACTATCCTTCGGAACGATCCTTCATCCTACCGAGGAGTCACCGATGGTGTTCCGGATTCCCAGAATAGCCACCGCGCTCGTGGCTGCTGCCGCGCTCGCCGGCACAGTGCAGGCGCAGACCAACCGGCTCCACATAGGCCCGAGGCTTTCGTACCAGTTCGACGTCGAGGAATTCGGTATCGGCGCCCAGCTCAGCGTCCCGATCGCCAATCACCTCGAGTTCTATCCGTCGTTCGACTACTTCTTCGTGGACAACGGCTCGTTCTGGAACCTCAACGCCGATCTGAAATACCGCATCGCCGCCGCGACGGTCCGCTGGCTGTATGTCGGCACCGGGCTCAACATCGCCCGCAGCAGCAACGGCGAGTCGCATACCGACGCCGGGCTCAACCTGTTCGCGGGCGCGGAGTCGCTCAAGGGCCGGGTGCATCCGTTCGCCGAATTCCGGTTCACGGCTGGTGACGGCTCTACCGGTCAGATCTCGGCGGGTCTGAACATCACCTTTGGACGCCACTAGGGCCGCCCTGGCGATCGAGTCCCTCCGGCTCGACCTGGCGGCCCGCGACGGCCCCTCTCCCGACGAACTGGGAGAGGGGCCGTATCGTTCGCGTGATCCCTCGGCTGAGCTACAGGCTGCTCGGCAGGACCAGAATCCCCACCAGCACGATGGGCCCGATGAGCACCAGGGACAGCCCCCAGCGCGTCAGCAGCGACGTCATGCGCGGACGGTCTTCCTCAGCGGCGGTCGCGATCAACGCCGCTCCCACGGTGGAGAAGGGGGAGACGTCCACGATCGAGGCACAGACGGCAAGCGCGCTGATCAGCGCCCAGCCGGCCACCTCCCCTGAAGCAACCAGGGGCAGAGCCAGCGGTACCAATGCGGCAAGGATACCTGTCGTGGAGGCAAAGGCGGACACCAGCGCCCCGATCATGCAAATGATCAGCGCTGCGAGTATCGGAGCGCCCGCGTTCCCCGCCGCCTCTCCGAGCAGCTCGACCGAGCCCATCTTCTGCAGCACGCCCACAAACGTGATGATGCCGCCCACCAACAGCACTGTGGACCAGTCGATTCGGGAAACCGCGACTCGGCCCGAGGACGGGTCGATAAGCGTCAGCGCCGCGCCGAACGCGAAGCAGAGCACGCCGATGTCGGGATCGAGCCCGGCAAGCGAACCGGCGATGACGGCGACCACCAGTCCGATCAGGCAGAGAATCGTCGCGATCTGGTTCCGCGCGAGCGGGGCGGGGGGCCCTGCTTCGGCTGGCGCCGAGGAGGTGGTGGCGGACGCGTCCTGTTGCCCGATGCGGCTGAAGCCGCCGAAGATGAGGTAGGCGGCGATCAACAGAACGAGATTGGCAACGAAGGCGATGGCAAAGAGGGTAAGCGGGTTGAGGGCGATGTTGGCCTGGTGCGCGGTTCCATAGCTCACAATCCCGAACAGGCTCGTGGGAGCGAAAGCCCCCGCGCTGAAGCCGCAGCCGATGGCCAGGGCCATCAGCATGGGATCCATTCCGTACTTCCGGGCGAGGGGCATCCCGATCGGCGCCACCACCAGGCCGGCCAAAGGCGAGCCCATCGCGGATACGGCGGCAGTGAGTGCAAAGAACACGACCGGCAGGACGGCGGCGCGGTCCCCCACGCGAACAAGCACTGCTTCGATCAGCCGGTCGATCGTTCCGTTCGCGTGGGCGATGCCGAAGAGATAGGTGACGCCGACCAGCAGGACCATGATGCTGACCGGAAAGCCCCCCAGCACATCCCGAAGCGACATCCCGGCCAGCCATACTCCCACGCCACACGCGGCTGGAAACATCATGATGCCGAGGTGTACTTTGCGCAGGGTCGCGATGGCAAAGACCGCGACGAAAATTGCGATGGCGCTAATTTGAAGGAGCATGGACCCAAGATACCATTTCTCGGAGCTTCGCCTGTGATCTACGACGACATCCTCGGCACCATCGGCCGAACCCCGATCGTGCGCATCAACCGGCTCGCCCCCAAGGGCACCAGCATCTACGTCAAGATCGAGTTCTTCAACCCGGGCGGGTCGGTCAAGGACCGGCTGGCCATCGCGATGATCGACGACGCTGAGCGGCGCGGTGTGCTCAAGCCCGGCCAGACCGTCATCGAGCCCACCTCGGGCAACACCGGCATCGCGCTCGCCATGGTCTGCGCCGCCCGGGGCTACCCCTTCGTCGCGGTGATGGCGGAGAGTTTCTCGGTGGAGCGGCGGAAGCTGATGAAGGCCCTGGGCGCGAAAGTGGTGCTGACTCCCAAGGAGCTCCGAGCTACCGGAATGGTGGCGAAGTCGAAGGAGCTGG
>Ga0070699_100004663_pt1 | contig 12124 bp, 13 predicted proteins | sample KBSK1503metaG_FD_65473 | JGI IMG/M metagenome (GOLD analysis project Ga0070699, IMG submission 65473) | Corn, switchgrass and miscanthus rhizosphere microbial communities from Kellogg Biological Station, Michigan, USA - KBS K1-50-3 metaG | ecosystem: Host-associated > Plants > Roots >...
ATTTGATTGCTATGTCTCGAAATTGTTCAAAAGTAGGATGAACCTCGTTGTTGGCTATAAAATCGTCATAAAGACGCTCGCAGTATTTGACAATTTTCTTGGACGGGTCGATTGCCATGTACTGGCAAGCAAAGCTGCCGTCACCCTTCAAACTTGTGTCGGCATAGATAGCTACTTCTTCGCCGTTGTCAGCTTGAAAAACCTGAAATAAATTTGACGGGAGTTGGGCACCAAAGTCTTTCAGTACGTGGGTGAGAATATCCCTAGCAAGCGCATCGATTTCTGCGTCAGTGAACATGGCTTCCCTGTAACCATTCCCTGAATGAGTATTCGGCCCGCCTGTCGCGTCAGGGATGTCGCGCCTTTTTCCTCTCGTTAGCTACACGTGAGTAAGGCAAGCCGAAATTGAGTGTGTGAATTATATGTTCTGCTTGTCGTCGATTAAAGCGTCGGTTGAGATTCTGGCGAGCTTCGCATAAGCCAATAACAGCATCAAAGGCGGTTCTCTTCTACCACTCTCGAACTGTGAGATTTGCGCCGCTCGCAACGGTGACGCTTTGTAGTTGAGTGCCTTTACCATCTCCGTTTGACTCAATCCTAAATTAGCCCGGATTTGCGCGAGCTTCTTGGCGAGCTTCTTAGGTACAGGGCGCTTCGCCATCAGGATCGTTCTCCTAATGGCTTGCGCTTGATGCTAGCAGTTGCTAGTATCTGCTGGCTTGTTTGATAGGTTGTGATGTTCGCCCAGATATACCGGGCGACGTTCACCTAATCATTTCCTCCGAGGCTTTCAACATGTATCGCAAGAGAATTTTCCTCAATCCGATCTCGCTTAGTGCTCCGTCCTTCATTCAGGCAGTAACAGATTCCAGTGATGAGGGAACCTACCTACTTGGAAGCTACATCCTGATTATAGCCGATTGCGATCGGCGCATCATGCTCGAATTCAGTCTAGCCAACGCGACACAGCGCAAAGCGAGCCTCGCTAAGATTGATCGTTTGTTGAAGGTTGTCAACGAATTCAGCGAGGCTCTGCGGGCAGAGGCAGAATTGATAGAGAGGCAGAGGTAGCGGTGGGCCATAGAGTGCGCTACAGGCCGCAGAGGCTCGCGGCGAAGCTATTACAGATCCGCGAGGCTCTTGGCCTTAGCCAGTCTCAGCTCGCAGGGTTGTTAAATGTCGGCGTCGGTATCCCGCGCATCAGCGAGTATGAACACGGAACGCGGGAACCCGCTTTGATTACGCTACTCGCGTACAGTTATCTGATAGGAATTTGCGCGAATGATTTGATCGACGACGCGGTCGATCTCCCGGCGGAAATGAGAATCAAGCCACGACGAAAGCAGATCGTTTTGCTTTAAGCCTCGCGCTCAACCGTATCCCGCGCCGTTGAGCATGGGGAAAACTGAAAGGCCGGACACGCCCAGATCCGGCCTTTTGGTTGTCTATTTAGCACGTGATGAATGCGGCCGGAATACTTTCCTTGCCGCTATTATCATTAGGACGGATGCGGCAATACATAGCCAATATACGACGGGCGGTGGATCAAGCCACGTCAGAAAGAATACTGCAAGTATTACTAGAAGCATTTCGAGAAGCCATTCGACCACACCGCGGGCGAGTGAGTAAAATCCCTTTGCTGGTCGAAAGAGAGACATAAGATTCCGGCGCTTATATCACAGCAATCGGACAAAGACCATGCCATACCCGCGAATCCAAATCTCAGATTAGGACACTACCGTTGGGTTGGGGTAATTTGACATCAACAAACGCGTTACGATAACGTAACGCGCTTGCGCTAGCAGGCACACCCACCACATGCGTCCCGTTCGTCTAGCGGCCTAGGACACCGCCCTTTCACGGCGGCGACACGGGTTCGATTCCCGTACGGGACGCCAAACACCATCAACAAGTTACAGTCGCAACTGCTGCAATCGCTTTTTGAGCGGTAACGTCTTGGTAACGAAGCTCCCCGAAAACAGTATCCAAACGGCCAACCGCATCCGCGAGGAATGCCGGACTAAGGTGTTGATAACGGGCGGCCATGCGCAGATCCTTATGGCCCAACAACTGCGCCACCGTGTGGATGTCTGCGCCCTGCATCCGCAGCCAACTTGCTGCTGTGTGTCTCAAATCGTGAAAACGAAAATCCACGATTTCGACGGCCTTACAAGCGCGGCGAAATGCGGTGCTCACCTGATCGTGGGTAACGTCTGGAAAGAGTTTGTCTGTGGGTTTCGTATTAGCGTCAAACGGCAGCGACCCTATCGCAGCCTGAGCAGCCTTGTTGAGATACACAATGCGGCTCTCGCCATTTTTAGTATGCGACAGCATGATTCTATCGTGAACCAAATCCAAATCCAGCCAGCGAAGCCCTATCACCTCAGAACGCCGCATTCCTGTACTAACAGCGATTGCAACTATCGGCACCAACCATGCTGGAGCGGCTTGGATCACGGCACGCAACTCGGCTGGCTGCAAGTAGCGAACGCGACCCGCTGGAACGCGCGGAGATTTGACGCCTTGTGAAGGATGAAACGGAATGATCTCCCACTCAACTGCAAGCCTTAACAGATGTTTCAGAATGTTCAATTCCTTTTGGACCGTGTGCGCCGACACCTTAGCGCTCCGCACGGTTACATATCGTTGAATATCAACGCGACGAACAGATGCTACTTTGCAGGGAAAGAAAGGTTGTAAGTGAAGCTCAACGATTGAACGCTCCCTGTCGTATGCCCTTGGCGTTAAACGCGACTTTTGATAAGTGAGAAAGCGCTTGGCAAGGGCAGCAAAAGTTTCTTCGCCGGGTGGTGCAAAGCCCAAAGCACGAGCTTGTTCGACTCGCAGCAATTCAGCAGATCGAATTTGTTTTGCCTGAGTGATGTTTTGCGCGTCCGTCTTTCGATAGCGGCGGCGGCCTTGTACGTCATTCCAACTAATCCAAAACCCCGGTCGGTCCTTCCGTTGATAGATACCGTCACGCGTCTGCACTGATTTTCTGGCCATGCTATTTGCCTTTCTTCCGTTTTTTGACTGCCTGCTTGGGGTTTACACGGGACTTCCTTTTGTCAGATTGTGTTTTGCTTGGCTTACTTCCCCGACGCGCCGTGCGCCACTCTGCGCCGTTCTCAGTCCACCACTTTAGCTTCATCTTTCGGTGCGCCGGAGCGGCACAGACTTCGGAGCAATATCGTTGATTCTTACGTTTCGCAAAAAAATAGGGCGCGGGACACTCCTGATTCGCGCAGAACTGCGCTCTATGGGTTGATTTGATCAAGTGGCCTAAGGCGTCGTCAAACGGCGTCCGATCTGGGACCGAAAGAGATCTTTTCGGATTCAACCCTCGCTGTAGAAGATTGTCGTCCGGAAAATCAAACCGCACCGCAATATAGGTGTCGTTCGAGAGCCTTACTTCTATCGGCACTAGAAGGGTTTCCTCTCCTATGCCGATACCGAAAATACTTCGCTGCTTGTTGTAAACGTAATAGCGGATACAGAAAGCGCTCCATTCCTTTTGTCTTGGATCTGGCTCAATCCACAAGTTGCGCAGCATCTTTGTCAAGAGGAGTGTCCATCCAGCATTACCAATATCTCTGTGCGTGAGTCCGAGCTCCCCTATCTGAGACAGATGCGACCCCGCATCCCCGAATGCCGCCGCCGCCATATCCAATTGAGACTGATCTATATTGAGAATGAATCGGGGAAAGCGCTTTTGAAATCGCTGGATCGCTCCGAGGTCATTTTGAAGGTTCGCTGCTTCCACGAGAAACTCTTCGAGCTGAGACGTTGCTAGAAACTGATTTGGTTTAGCCATGCTAAAGTATTGCTAGAATTGTTTTTCACTTGCTTTCTAGCAGTGCGCGTGAGTATAGACTAACCTCGATTAATTGTAAACGGGATTGTTTAGGAGGTGATGGTATATGCAAGTAGAGATCGCCCAAGTTGACTTGCCACGCGAGCGTTTGCATGGACTCCAAACCGTGGCCGATCGCCTGAGTGTTTCTGTGTGGACCATTCGGAAATGGGTTCAGGAAGGAAAAGTAGCAACTGTGAGGCTAGGCAAACGGAGATTAATGACTGAGACGGAAGTTCAACGTCTGATCGCGAACGGGTTGGGTTAGACACCAAATGTCGATGTCCGAAGATAAGCCCCCGCTCCGGTACTGCACAAAATGTCGCCGAGAGATTAACCCGAGCCGGGTCGCACGTGGTTCCTTTTATTGCGGAGATGATTGCCGTGATGCCGATAAACGACAACGAAGGCAATGGAAAGCCGAGCGCTATTGCCGACTCTGTGGCAAACCCAAACAACGAGGTCCTGTCCTTGACCAGCAGGAAGTTCGAAATACCTCTTAAGAGCTAGGTGCGACGGGCGCACCGATGAGGATAAGAGGCCCAGTCTCAGCATTCAGCGAGAGCGAAGGCGGCTCACTGTATAACTCTTAACAGTCGCAGGGAGGATCGTGATGTTCGAAGCAGGGCAGCCGCCAGCGAGCGGCGAAGAGATCGCCGTTTTGACGCTCACTCGAATAGAAGCCACCGGGCATTTGAAAATTTCTACTTCGATGCTCGACCTGCTCACCAAAGAGGGAAAGATCGCTGTATACCGTATCGGCCGGCGACGGCTGTATAGACCGCCAGCGCTCGCGGATTATGTGGCCCAAACCGAAAGGAAATCTCGCGCGGCCTAATGTCCACAAGGGTCGAAGCGTATCGGGACATTGACGGACTACCGAACTGCGTTGAGCTAGAGCGGATGGTCCTGGGTGCAAGCGTCTTAAGAATCGAGACCGCGCGCGAGATAACAGAAAGGCTTTCCTCCTCAGACTTCTATCAAGAGCCTCACCGTCTCATCTTTACCGCAATTAAAAACTTACTGCGAAGAGGCGCGGAGATAACATCGCCTCTTATCTGCGAAGAGATTAAAAAGGACCATCCCGCAGGGCTGCATAGGGACGTATCCTATATCGCGGGCATGGCTTCGGACTGCGGGCCTATCCCTACAAGTTTGGATCACACGATCGCTCGCATCAAAGAGAGTGCCGTCCGTCGTGAAGCTGTAAGGTATTGCGCTGCGCTCACTGAAAAAGCAAAAGATGTAAGCACGCCGTGGCCGGACAGTGTAGAGTGGGCCAAACGGCGAATAGGGGATTTCGAGGTTGTCAGAGAAACAAGCCTGCTCCAAAGCTGGAGAGAAGTGCAAGCCTTACATTTGCCTGAAGCTGATCAAATCATTCACGAACTTGAGCGCAGCGAGTTTGGCTTGCTCAATGCGGTCACGAACGTCGGCAAGAGCACGCTTATCCGAAACCTCATACTGTCTTTAGCGTGCGGCAGACCGTTCGCGAATATTGTTCCGTGGCGGAAACCCAGGCGCGTGGTCCTATTGGACTTCGAGAGTCGGCTGCGCCGCTTGCGCAGAGACACAGACCTTATGCTGCGCGCGTTTTCCGACGAAGAGCGGGCGCTGGTAGACGAAAACTTATACCTCGTTTGTGATCGTCTAATAAACGATGAACCTTTAAGTCTCAGCAATGAAGAGCACCTATCCAGGCTTACGCGCGACATTCGAGCGTGGCGCGCGGACCTCGTTATCGTGGACACGATTACAGCCGCCTTCAACGTGAAGGACGAAAACAGCAATAGCGAAGTAGCAAAGGTCATTCTAAAGCCGCTTATCCGCATGGCTCGCGAAACTCAAGCAGCAATCATCGCTGCGCATCACGTAGGAAAAGGCGGGAGCGAAGAGGGACGATCACAAGAGCGAGCTTATAGAGGGCGCGGCGCTTCTGCCTTTGGTACTTTCCCATCGCTCGTTTTGGACCTAGTGCCGGACTCGACAGAACGCGATCGCGTAACTCTGTCACTGGCAAAATGCAAGGGCCGGAAGTTTGAAGACTTCAATTTGCAACTCGACAAAGAGACGCGATGGTTCACCGTCACGAATCAGGCGGTAGTCACGGCTCGCAAAAGCAGCTTCGATATTGTGCTGGACGTTTTCGAGCCCGGAAAGCCGCTTCGGCGCGCGGTCATAGAGGAAAAACTTAAAGGCATCGTCGCTGTCAGCACAATAACCACGTGCCTGAAACGCGGCCTTGAATTAACCAAAATCACTCAGCCCAGGCGCGGTGAATACATGCTGGCGGGCGAATTGCTATCTTTGCCAGCCCCTATAGAGGAATGTCAAACATAGCAATTCCAAAAACGCGTTGATTACAAAAATACCTCACCTTAAACGCTCAGACCTTTTGTGCGAGCCTCCTTTGTTATCAGTAGCGCAATGCCGCTCCGGCGATCCCTAACCTTCTCAATGACTGGCCTTTTGATTTCGGGTGCAATACCCAGGCGCGAGACGCGAAACCACAAACGGGCCACGCGTGTAGTGGACTCAAGATCTCGAGCAATGAGCTTAAAGAAGCGTTCAGACTTCTTACGACTTGACTGGGCACTTTCATAAGAAAGTTGATGGCAAAGCCGACAGAAGAACCGAAACCACTTTTGTGTTGGAAGATGGAGACGAGCGACGCGGCGATCGCAGTTTGGACAAAGGAACCACCAGCGAATGCCACCGTAGTTTGGCTCTGTGCTGACAAGTTGAATCTCTTGCTCAATCGGCAGGCCGTCACGGCTGAACGAGAGATGCAGAGTTGTGCATAAAGCGTCGACACGATAATCGACAAATAAGACGTAATGGTCCCAATACCAAATGCCCTTAGTATCCCGCAATGGACCACGAGGAGGGCCGATAGTCAAACAGCTCTCAACTCGTCGCTTTGTGGGTTGCGTGCCCATAAAAATCTCCTAAATCATTAAGCAGGTTCTTAGTTTAGCACCCGCATTATCTTGTCCCCCTCGCCGACAAGCCGGACGTGCAATCGTTTGATTGGAGTGGGGCTCCTTTTTTCGTATCACTAGGGATTCCCACGTGCTACCGACAATGCAGACAGAAGTGACTGCAGAACTTGTGCAAATGCTGTACGGCTAACCCTACTTCAGTGCAAGACGACACCTTCAACCTCAGGCTATAGCTCAATTCAAACGACTGAGCGTTATCTAGGCGTCGAGCAGGATCTGACGGATGCGCCCTGCGATCATTTGGGGGTGAGATTGTAGGGAATAAGATTCAAACCATAGTCCAAGGCTCAGCTCTTTCCCGCCACTGATTCATTAGCGTTTCCCGCTGGTCTATAATCACTCAGTACCTCTCAGTATCACTCTGTATCACTGAGTTGGCACACTCCCGCACTAGTTGGCTGTTAGGGTGTGGGAATTATCGGATCCTCGAATCCTGCCGTTGAAAGTCGAGATTGCCGCTAATGTTCAACAAGCCCAAGCCCGTTGATGCTTGGCTGACTCTTGTTACTGCCGCAATAGCGCTTTTCTTTTACCTGTTCGCTAAAACATCTATTACGGTTGTTGCGTGTGTCCTAATCATGTTTGGTTTGCTAGTGCATCCTATCTGGAACTTCTGGTGGATAGAAAAGAGCCTCTGGCGAAGAATGACATCCTTGGGGGCTGCGGCGCTTCTTTTGTTATTGGTTGCCATTGCCGCATGGCCCGAACCAGCGACAACGACAACGCCTGAACCATCTCCAGAACCTCTTTTGCTCCCCCGTGTAATAGATGGGATGTTATTGATTATTAACGATATTCAGAGTTGGCCGTGGCCGTGGATCATATTCAGCGCCCTGTCAGGTGCTGGAGCAGCCGAAGCCTTCACTATTTGGCGCTTGCGGCGAAAGCGTTGCCCTTACGAGTGGGTTCACAAGAAAGCAATCCAAGATAGGCAGGCCATTAAAGACCTTGTGAGAATTCCCGCCATCTCTTATCAGCCTTGTTTCGATCCTGAAGGCCCGTACATAGATTTCTGTGTAAGCGTCTTCAACGGTTCACTTTTTGACGTAGCAGTAAATAACACAATTGGCGCAGGCTACATTTTCAACAATTCTGACAGTAAGAAGTTCCATTACCCAGCCAGAATTGAATCGGACGAACCAATCCGAGTTCCAAGCCGCCGCGATAACTTCTTTGTTATCCGGCAACCCCTGAGGTTTGAAGAGATCCCCGCTTTTGAAGGTAAAGACAAGGTGCTCAGTTTTGGCAGTCTGGAAATCACATTTTCAGGCGACGAGATTAGCGAGACGCGTCTAAACACAAACCATGTACTGGAAACACAAAAAGGAGGGTGGCGAGCATGGAACCAAGTAGGCTTCATCTGCTCCTATTCAGATGAACGATGGGCCGTGCTCCAGTCCGGCAATGTAGGGCACTCGATAGAACTTGAGGAATTAAGAGCCAAACTAAAAGAGAAGGACAGCGTTGCGGTAGCTCCCCCGGACATCATTGCTTACGAACCTTACTTCACTTGGATAGGAAAGGAAACGCAAGTAGGAAAATACGTCAAAGTCGGTACGGACCTCGCTAGGTATAGCGACATGAAACAAGCAGCGTTCTTGGATTTGTACTTGCAGCCGATACCTGGGACCGTCGGCAGTCCAGTCGATGTGAGCGCAACCATTATTTTGAAAGGCGAGAACTATGACCGGCGTGTAAGCGCGGCCGTTTGGTATGGTCGCGACGCAGCTAAAGTCCCGATCAGGCGTAACGAAACCCAAACGTTGTTTATTCTCCTTTTCGATGGAGCCTTTTTCGCCTACGAACATCAATATAAGAATCGTCCCCTCGAAACGCCGATAAACGCCGAAATCGTGTACGCTCACATTCACATGTTTGGGGAGTATGAGGAGACCAAGACCATTAATCTAAACTGGTATGTGAAGCTTTCAAGAGGGGATGACTATCTTACCATTGAAAAGCTTGACGAAGATGCTTTCAAGGCGGCTGTAAACTCGCTAGTGGGTGCGCCTGAACATTCGACTTGAGAGCTTGGTTATTGCTTTTCTCAATCAGCGCGATCTCGTCGTCAACGATCTGTTCAAGCGGGATTTCAGCAACGCGAGCATAGGTCGCACCGCAAACAAACCAAAAGGCCAACCATTCTGATCGACCTTTCAGCCCAGCAACAGGGTGAAGTATAACTGGCTACAGCGCGGAAAGTCCTTAAGATTATCTCAAAGAGTTATCAGGAAACTGTTTGCTCCGCGTGCGGTTTCGAGGTAGTAAGCGTGTGTAGTTCCATTTCATCTGGTCCTAAGTACCAGTTTGGCCCAAGATCGCGATCGCCTTCGACGCCGATTGGATAGTGTTCGTCACCAAGTAAAAAGGATCGGTTAGAAACTTGTGAATCTCTTTGCACCCGTCGCAGTTGTTTGGATTAAACTCTAAATCTCCGCGAGTGATACTCCACAGATGCCGTAGTGTTCGACGAGCGCGCAGGAAAGGTTTTCGAAAGTCTTGTGTATCGTCTGCCATTGATTTATCCCCTTGCACTCTCTGAGCTATTTGAGTCTAGTTTGTCACTCGCAATAGATCCTGTCGAGCAACCTATATGTGGGATTACACACGCGCAAACTGAAAGGGCGCTACCGATCACCCACAAATCAGTAGCGCCCTGCGCCCTCATATCTGGACACTGATTTTATGAGGCCGCGCCGCAAAGTCGCCGGGAGTCTATACCTACCATGTACATTCTGGAATGCTGATCTCGGAACGGATACGTTAAATAATTTCAGCGTGGCGAATGTCCGCAGTCTTTCGTCGCCGTTTCAGTGTTATCGTTTCGGGAAGATTCAGATCGTCATCAATCAGTACGTCAACAGCGACGCCGATTAGCCGAGCGTAGGCCAAGAGTAATTGCAGACTAGGTATTCTCGCCCCGCTTTCGTACTCGCTGATCCGAGCGGCAGTCAAATCGAAATTTAATAAATTCAAGATCTGTGACTGACTAAGTTTTAGTGCTTGCCGGATATCCAATAACTTAGCTGCAAGGTGCGCTGGTTTTTGACGAGCCTTTCCCACTCTCTACTTGCCTTTCTCGATCAACGCGATCTCTTTTTCGAGAGCCTCGCGGAATCGCGTGAGCACGTCGATCAGCAAGTTGATCTTTCGCAGGGCGATACGCCGCGCCTGTTTGGTGCCGAGAAAGAATTCCAATTGGACCACGCGCCTACAGTCGGCTAACGTCACCAGGTAGTTGCCCCACTGGTAAGCGCCGCCGTCAGACGATTCGACTTCGGCAAGAATGTAGGACGCGTAACCCGTTGAAGTAGGATTTAGAAATGAACGTTTGCGGAAAGTGAATACACTTCGTTTTCTGTCCATTGACGCTCCATGAGGTTAAGAGAGTTGCAGCTAAGAGGCGTCACCTGCCTACCCACCTTAGCGCGGTGACGCCCCTCAGCCCCACTCTGGGCGGTAGTGTGGGGCTAACGATTGGGAGGGCTGCGTTTATATCCGCCGTCAAGCGCTGCCACAATGACTTTCGTCGAGCATCACATTCTCAGATGTCATACAAACATTCGTAGTAAGCAAAGACACACGAAGACCATCCCGCAGAGCGCGGGATCGTCAGCCTTCACTTGCAAAAAACCGGATAATGCCTTAGCGAATCAAACTGAGGATCGTAAGGATCACCGTTGTCGTGATGCTGGTTGAGGTCGATGTTCCGGTCGGCGGCGGTGGTGCCGTAATACCCGGCGAGTCGATTGTCCCGGCCAACGCTGAGACAGCGAGGGCCACAGTAAGAAACGTAACCGCGCACGTTCGATGTAGTTTGCTCATTTTTTGTACCTCCCAGAAAATACAAAAATTTTTGTATGAAGCTAGACGAAGGGCAAGTTTTCTTGCAAGGGCTAAGAGACTGCGTTAAATTTGCTGCGCAGTTGGGAGATTCCTTTTCCTTGCAACTCAACGTAAAAAGAGCCGTTCGAGCATGACGTTACGGGCCTCACTCTTACGCGAATTAGTCAATCCAAACCTCAGTGTGGGAGGCCGTGCGGAGCTATGCTGTGAGCTGGCTAAAGACTTCGAGAACAAAGGGGAATATGAAGAAGCGCGGGAAGTGCTTGGAGGTTTGTGGCCGCGCATAGACCAACGGCCAAGAGTAAAGGGCTTGGAACCAAACATCGCCGCCGAAGTGTTGATGCGTTGCGGGGTGTTGGCTGGCTGGGCTGGCGAAGATCAGGAACAAGCAAAAGACTTCATTAGCGAAAGTCTCACCATTTTTGAATCCCGCAGTTATAAAAAGAAAATAGCCGAAGCACAGACGGAACTGTCTCTGTGTTACATGCGACTTGGCGAGTACGAGAATGCCGCTGACCTTCTTAAACTCGCGCTCGCGCAGTTAAGTAACGACAGCGAGTTAAAGGCGAAGGCTGTACTTCGATCCGCCATCGTGAAGCGACATGCAAGCCCCCTTAATGAAGCCTTGGAATTTCTCAGTGAGAGCGCATCGCTATTCGAGAAGATCAATAGTCAGTTGCTAAAGGGTTGTTACCATCAAACTCTCGGTGACGTGCTCAAGGATCTTTGTGAATCAGACAGGTCGGAAGACTACCTTGATCGCGCTTTCATGGAATATACCGCAGCGAGTTACCACCTTGAAAAAGCAGAACACAACCGTTATTTAGCTCACGTTGAAAACAATCGCGGCTTTCTATATCTCAAGATCCAGCATTGCGCAGAAGCGCATGCGCACCTAAACCGCGCTCGACGCATCTTTGCCAACCTCAACGATAAGGTCACGTTGGCCCAAGTAGATGAAACTCGCGCCCGCGTGTTTCTGCAAGAAAAGAAAAACGCAGAAGCTGAGAAAGCCGCTCGCTCATCCGTGCGAGCTTTAGAAAACAGTGATAGACCGTCGCTGCTTGCAGAATCATTGAAGCGACACGGTATAGCGTTAGCGCGACTCGGAAATTATGGTGATGCGCTCACAGCTTTCCGGCGCTCGGTACATCTCTTGCAGGAGATTGATTCTCTTAGCCGCGCCGCAGATACCACGCTCGCCGCGTTTCAGGAACTGGATGAGCAATTAGCTATTAAGGGCGCGATCACTACAACGGGCAGACCGTTAGACAAAGAAGTGTTTTCACTTGAGCATGAGCTAATCAAACAGGCGCTTGAAAACGCGCAGGGTAAAGTAACTTTTGCCGCTCGCAGTCTTGGAATGTCCTATCAAAGATTGGTCCATAAGCTACAGACAAAACACAAAGATCTACTCGAAAGC
>Ga0070699_100004664_pt1 | contig 12122 bp, 12 predicted proteins | sample KBSK1503metaG_FD_65473 | JGI IMG/M metagenome (GOLD analysis project Ga0070699, IMG submission 65473) | Corn, switchgrass and miscanthus rhizosphere microbial communities from Kellogg Biological Station, Michigan, USA - KBS K1-50-3 metaG | ecosystem: Host-associated > Plants > Roots >...
TACTGCTCGCGGTGATAGCGCTCCGCATCGCCCTTCTTCTTCCAGAAACTGAGCGCCAAGACTCGATTTGACTCCATGTCGGAGGTTAAGACCGTCTCGTCGACGAAGCCGCTCTGTTTCCTCAGAATCGGTAGCACCTTCTCCTGGATAGTGTTTGCCAGTTCGCGTGATTTTCCGGTTTTGGTGGTGATTTCGACGACTCGAGTGAACATACATGTGCTCCTTTCGTTGACTCAGAGTGAAAGGAACCCGTCGCAGACGCAACGGCGGACCAAGGTGCGAGGTATGGGATCTACGGTATGCCTTCTGGGGCTCCCGGTCAATTGCGCGGGATGGCAGCGACTGGTGAGCCATGGTCCGGTCTAAACGTCAACGTACCGCACGGGTGGGATGGGAGCACAGAGAAACGGAAGCAGGAGCTCGCTGCTCTCTCAACTTCGTCCTCTTGCCTTGCTCGCCGCGTGGATCAAGGAACAAGGAAAGGATAGTTCCAAGATCCTGTTCCCCAGCGCGCGTGGTGGCCCACTGAGTTCCGATTCTGTCCAATATCTCGTAACCAAATATGCTGCTGTGGCTCGGAAAAACTGCTCGTCCTTGCTGCAAAAGCGTGTTTCACATCACCTGCACTGCTACTTTTTGTCCTTCGCTCGTTTGCCGAAGAGCAGTGTCGAATCCCCAACACAGGGAAGAGTTACTTCCCAAGAGCATCTGGCAGACCCTTATAGTAACGAAATCCTTCGACAGGTTTCCCATCTTTCATCTGGACGTGTTTGCGACTCTCTTCCTTCATTTGCTTGAGTTCGGCTTCGGAGAGGTTGGCCTTGTAGTTCTTCCAGCCCGGTCCAAACTGGCTAACGTATTTTGTCCTAGCATTTACCTTCTTTTCTACAAAGTCGTTGATGTCAACCCATGTATTCTCGTCTTCGTGATCGTAGTCGTTGTAAAAAAGGTACTCAGGAATCATGTATTCCTTCAGCCCCTCTTGGGTGATCTGACCTTCGAAGAGCAGACGCCACATTGCGGCGCGTGCCGCATCCGCCGCCAAGTAAGAGGCGGCTCGGTGGTCAGACTTGTGCCATCGTTGATAATTCTTTCCCGGGTCCCATGCCATTAATACATCCGGGCGCATTTTTCGAATCAACCGCACCAGATTTTCCACTACAGACTTGCGATCTTCAAATTCGAGAAGCCCGTCATCGTATCCGAGATTGATGTAGTGTTCTCCCGGAATCCCCAACTCCCCTAGTGCAGCCAATTCCTCTTGGCGGCGAATCTGGGCAAGCTGCGTTCGCGATAAATTCGGGTCTTGGGTGCCGACATTTCCGGTCGTCAGGGTCACAACGAAGACCTGATTCCCGTGCGCCTGAAGCATCGCCAATGTGCCATGCGAAAGCATGTCATCGTCGGCATGGGCACCGATGAGCATAATCGCTTTCCCGGTCCACCTCTCGACCGGGGTTTCCGGTTTCTGTTGTTTTCCCTGAGCGAGAGCCACAGATGCGGAGACGCACAGGCCGAATGCTAGCAACAGACGAAGTGGAAAACCCCTGAGGTGAGGCATGTGTGACCTCTTCGAGAACCAACGACTACGGGATTGGACTGATCGGCGGAAGGCAGTGTAACGTACCGTCGACGATGCTGCAATTTGAACGAACGTGGGATGAACGAACGTGGGACTGTCCTAATTCCCAACTACTTCCCGGATAACGCATCGATCCCCCTACGAGTGGTCAAAGGGTATACCCGTGCGCCAGCGACCTCGACCCTTTACCAAATGATAACTGCCGTCGGTCAGGTAATGTTCCAAGTCCCACAGATCCGGCAGCCGAAGCACTCGGCGACGGTAATTCGGCTTAATTCTCTGTTTGCCCAGGGCGACGCCCTCATAAGCGCTAACTTAAGAACGGGAGAAGAGGTGCGAGTCTCCGATCTTAGGACGAAGCAAGTCGCAACCATTTTCTTGGTGACGTTTCTAAGGCGCAAACGATCGCGGGTCTATCGGACCTTGAAAAACCGCGAGTGTGCGGGATGCGAGGGTAAGGTGCACTTCGTCGCCGGCCAGACTAGATGCTGCGCTGCCAAACAGCAATTCGAGATGTTGGGTACCTTGGAGCGGAGTATCCGCGAGCGAAATCTGCAGGTCGCAAGAAGTAGGGGAATTGTTGTACACAACCAACAATTTCTCATCCGGCAACTCGCGCAAAAAGGCGTAGTAGCTTTCGTCCCAGCCGATATGCCATTGCTTTCCGGTTCGCAGCGCGGGATGCGCTTGCCGCAGCGCCAACAGAGACTGCACATGGGCGAAGACGTCCTGTTGCTCGGCCGTGCGGCCTCCGGCGGTAAAGGCGTTGCGCAGATCGCCCGGGAAACCGCCTGGAAAATCGCGGCGGTTGTCGGGGTCAGCACCACCGGGCATGCCGATCTCATCGCCAGAATAAATTTGCGGAATTCCCCGCAAGGTGAACACCAGGGAGAATGCAGCTTTCAGTTTGGCTGCGTCACTTCCACTTTCGCTGATAAAGCGGGTCTGGTCATGATTGCCAAAGAACGTGACCAGTGAATCGGGATGCGGATAGAGATCGTCGCGCTGCAGAACATCGATGATCTTCTGCATCGACGCTCCCCCGATCACAATCTCACGCAGGGCGTGTTCCATCGGGAAATCGAAGACGGTAGGCAGGCCGGAATCGATGCCGTCAAACTGCTTACGTCCGCCTTCAAAGAACGATGTGATGGTGGGGTCGGCGTCTGCGACTTCGCCGATGCTATTTATGCGCGGATATACCTGGCGCAGGCGCTCGTGCCATTCGCTCCAGAACTGCCGCGAAGAATAAGGAAACGAGTCCAGACGGAAGCCGTCGAGTTGCGCGGTTTCCACCCACCACATTGCATTCTGTGCGAGATAGAGGCCAAGCCGCGGATCGTCCGGGTTCAGGTCGGGCAATTTGCCCGCAAGCCAGCCTTCCAGGGTAGCGCGATACTCGCGCGGCGAAGCGTGGGGATCTACGAGACCCGAGAATGTGTAGGCCGGATCGAGATGATGCGCCGGCGTCCCATGGAACCAGGTTGGCGTCGGTGGATCATTCGCCCAAGGATGATGAGGCCCAGTGTGGTTCCCTACAAAATCGATCAGCACCTTCATGCCGAGTTTGTGAGCGTCAGCCACCAGGTCTTGATATTCGCGCATGGACCCCATGTGGTCATCGAGCGCGTAAAAGTCCACAACGTGATAGCCGTGGTAATCAGAATCGGTATTCCTCCAAACCGGCGTTAGCCAGAGAGTTGTAATGCCGAGATCGTGCAGGTATCCCAGATGCTGGCGAATGCCGCGCAGATCTCCGCCATGATGGGCCATCGGATCGCTGCGATCGTATTTGCCCGTGGACTGAGGCGGCTCATCATTTCTCGGAACGCCATCGGCAAAGCGGTCGGGCATGATTAGATAGATCACATCATCGCGAGAAAAACCTTCGAACCGGCCGCTGGTGTGTTCCCGTGCCAGTAACGGCAATTGGACGGTCGTCGATCCTGCCGCGCCGAGCAATCGCAAGCCCACGAGTCCGGCCGGCAGGTCAGGACCCAGCCGCAGGTGAACGAAAAGATAATGTCCGTTTTCAGAAGCTTCCGAGCCCAGCAAAGTGGCACGCGCCGTAGGGCTTTCAGCGTGAACGTCATTCAAGTTTTCGCCGGTCATCAGCAGCGTGAGTTCCGGAGTGAAGTTCGTCCACCAGTTGGGCGGCTCAATCTTACGAACTGCCGGGATACCTGCGTCACTCCCAGCCGCCCGTGGCCACAAAGGCACCGCGGGTACGCAGACCACGATCAACCACAAAGCAATGCTATGCTTATTCCTCATGGCAGTTATCAGAAACCCAGTTTAGATCGGCAATCGAGTAACGAGGCAGAACACGCTTAGAATCTATATGCGAACAATAGCAGAGCGGGAAACGAATGCTCGTTGGCCGCTCTATGCTCGTGGATCAGAACATGAAACGGAAGGCGAACTGCATTTGCCGCTCCTACGAGAAGCGGGTCGACAGATTACCAGTGATTGTCGTAATGCTGTTCGCGATTGTGCCATTGTTGATGTTCGTGTTGAAGCTGCCGTTCTGGAACTGCGGGTGGTTAAACAGGTTGAAAACATCGGCACGAACCTCGAGTGTCAGGCGCTCCTTAACCTTGACGTCCTTCATCATGCCCATATCCCAAGTATGGTAGCCGGGACCGTATAGAAAACCGCGCCCAAGCGTGCCGAGACGGAGGAAGTCCCCAGTTTTAGGATCATTTGGCGGTGTGGTACAGCCGACCGGGAGGAACACTGGTGTTCGACTTCCGTCTAGGCCGGGGACGCGATGGACCGAAGCAGTTTCTGGGACAGTTCGAGGGATTTCTACAGACGGACGGCTATGCGGCCTACGATCAGATTGGCGGGCCGGAGATGGTTCATGCAGCCTGTTGGTCGCATGCGGAAAGATATTTTTCTGAGGCGGTGCAGCTAAATCCCAAAGATCCGGTCGCGACGCCGATCGTGGCGCGGATCGATGAGCTGTTTGCCATCGACGCCCAGGCCCGCCACCAAGGACTGCCCCTGGAGGCACGCCATACTCTGCGTCAGGAAAAATCGAGACCGTTGCTGGATGAGATCCGGAAGCAGATCGCAGCGGCACGCTCCAGTGCACTGCCCACCGATGCGTTGGCCAAGGCCTGCAACTACACGCTCACGCTTTGGCAGAAACTTACCCGCTTCCTAGAATATCCGGAACTGGAGTTGAGCAATAACCTGGCGGAGAACCCGATGCGACCGGTCGCTCTCGGTCGAAAGAATTGGATCCACGTGGGCAGCCCACAAGCGGGTCCGAAGATCGCGGCGATCCTGTCAGTAGTGGAAAGCTGTCGGCGGCTGAAGCTGTCAGTACGCGCCTATCTGGCCGCGAATCTTCCCGGACTCGTCGATCTCCCAATCACGCGTCTCCCAGAACTTACTCCCAGTGTGTGGGTCGCCCAGCATCCGCAGCATTCAGTCATTCAGTCGTCCTAGCATATCCGGTTCAACTCGATTCAGTCCGCTCGCAATCCTCTTGCAACCTTCCATGAGCTGATGACCTCCGTAACGCACGGGCCTCCAGCAAACAGAAGTACCATCCGACTAGCCACAATGCATATTCGTGAGCAGCACTCATGCCCATTAAGAAATCGGAGAAGATCGTCCGGATCGTGTTCGCGGTCATCCTGCTGCTGCTGTTAACGCAGAATGCCTGCGTGCAGGCGAGTTGGGCCAGTCACCGCATCCGACGCGGAATGACCGTGAACCAGGTACTCCAGGTCTCAGGCCAGTGGACTTGGGGCCACGCTTATTCGGAGCGTCCGGCTCCCGAGCCGGGGCTCTCAGTTTCATTTAACTCCTCCTCCATTCACTTAATGGGAAAGGACGAGCCCCAGAAGCTCACTTCCCGGGAAGAACTGGCCCAGGTTCTCGAACAGCAGATGAACGGCCACTCTTGGAGCATGTCGCTTACCTACCTGGGAGCGGTGCGGGCCAGTTTCGCTGTCTTCTTCGATGCCCAGGGCAAGGTACAAAGCGTGTCCGGAATCGTAGGACCACCGTGAGCAGAGAAAAGCTCTAACCTCAATTCCAAACCCATCGGCATCCGTCAACCATGCACTTCGTCTAACGCTTACGCTTAAGTTAGCGCTTATGGGGCGACGCCCCCCATGCCGCAGGATTCAGCTACGGCAGACCGCCGGGGCGATGCAAACAGCAGTACCGGCGACAGGTCTAAAGGGCTTTGAGCGCTTCTATTGTGTTCGACAGCGATGGGGCGATTTCGACAGCGATGTGACGAATCTATTGCGGTTGGGAGGCAGCCACGTCTTTGCCCATTGCCGATGAGCAAACTGAGCGAGGGTGAAACCACTCTATTGTCCTGCGCTGTGCTTCTGTAAGCTGGGTTGTATTCATCTTTTTCGTCCCATTCCGCAGTCCGTCAGCATCACCTGCCACAGCGAACCAGAGGTAAACGAAAACGTAGTCTTCTTGGGTTGCGTGTCCTTCCTGATAGAGTTGGGCAACGGAATTTAACCCCACTCCGGCACCACCCAAATCCGGGACGTGGTCAGCGGCTTTACGGTACCAATATGCCGCCAAAAGATAGTCCTGTGGGATGCCTTCGCCATCTTCGTACATCTGACCGAGAGTGACCTGCGCGTCTGGCTGGCCCAGTTTCGCGGCCATTGAGAGCCACTTGAAGGCTTGAAGGTAGTCGCGCTCTACTCCGTTTTGTCCGTGCTCGTAGATCACGCCCAGCCATAACTGAGCGCGGACTTCGCCTTGTTCCGCTGCTTTCGTCCACCAATAAACCAACTGTTGCGGATCTTTCCACCGTCCTTCACGAAACATGTCGCCGTAGATGTACTCAGCAGAAGCGTATCCCTCTCAGCCGAACGCCGGAACCAGGGCATGGCCGCCGCAACTTCGTACTCGGTGGGTGTCGGACCTAACATCGAGCGTCCCACTTCGTATTCCGCTACCGCATCACCCGCCTCAGCCATCTCTCGCACGGCACTCATGTTCCTAGGTTTTGGCTCGCAGACAGCGCCACTTTGCGGGTCAATATGTTGGCCTGAAGATAAAGTTGAAGTGAGCAGCCAAAAGGCTGCAAGTAACAGACAGGCGGGAGCCGAGCGCATCTTTCCGCTCCTTAGGGTAGTTATGATAGCACCTGTCCGCGGGGCGGCTCCTTATCAATTGTTGATCGCGGTAGGGACAGCCGTTGCTGGCTGCCCCCCGCACAGACCCGGACGGGCGCTGATTAGCGCATCCGGTTCTTATCTCGGATGACTGGCGACATAGCGAGCGTCAGGAAAGGGATGGAGCGCTCGCGGTAGAGGAAGCCATCGCTGAGCCAATACAAGGAGGCGCGTCCAGTGACTGCTCACTTGCGGTCTGGGCAGGCTCCCTCGGATCGGCTACAATTCGCGCGGAGAATCTCTATTTATGATGACGGACCCAGCCTCCGCTATCAAATAATGAGGTCGATCAATTGATCGAACTGCAGATCCAGACGCTCAGGCGAGGGTCGTCGCTGGAGACTACCGATCTCCTGGACTATAGCGTGCGGGCTGAGAGAATCAGAACTCTGTATCAGGAACTAGACCGGATCACCAGAAGCAGATTCCGGTTGGCGCGAGCATCGTAGATCTCACCCTGGGTCGGTTTGAGAGGGCCAAGCCGCCGTCGGTAGCGTGAATGCTTCCGCTGCGATGGCGGCTTGTTTTCATGTAGGTCTGCTGGTCACGGCACAGGAAAGAGACTTCTGTTCCCTTCCCGATGTGGTTTGTAATCGTTCCCCGCCTGTCCCCGTGCCGTGAACCGGGATTCAACCCCAGAATGTCACAGATCACGTTGAGAGAAGCGGCGAATGGCAATCACAAGCGCGATTGAAAGGTACAGGGCGGCATAGAAGACCATCGCCATGCTCGGAACCGAGAGGGTGCTGAATGGAGAGATGCGCATTGCATTGGCCAGCGGAGACTGCATTTCAAAGGCGGCGCGGCGCCAGAGGGCTTCGCTGGGCATGAGAACACTCGCAATGACGCCGACATTGACGGCGCGCGGCGTCTGGGTGATGGCTCCGAATTGCTCGATCCAACCGCCAAGAAAGGCGAGTCCGTGGAGCCCGAGAGTGAGCACGCCGGTCGCTAACGTCGAAAAGTAAGTCGCAAAAGCAAAGGTTACCGACAGCAGCACGATACTCTCCATCCATATCAGCAAGAAACCGCGAACGAGGTGACGTGCAGTCACGCCCGCCATAACGTACGTTACCGCGTTCACGCCACCGACCATGATCGCAATGTACGCGGTCAGCATGCCGACGAACCCAAACCACTTCCCCACGAGCACTTGCCAACGTGGAACGGGCTTGGTTGCAATCGCCTGAATCGTGCCAGAGGCAATTTCACCGGAAAGCGTGTCAATGGAAGTGAGAATGGTCATGAGCACCGCCAGCAGGTCGACGGCATAGAGGCCCATGGTCAACATCGCGAACGAGATTTCCCGCCGCAGGACCGGGCTCATGCCATGCGCGGCAAAATCTTTGGCCTGGAAATGCAAGCCGGTGCCGAACAGGATGAGGAAAGCGCAGCCGGCAGCGAGCGCCATCCAAAGCATTTTCTTACGGGCGGCTTCGCGGAATGTCACCCCGGCCATGATCCAGATGCCCATCACAGCCCCCCGTCACTGCCGACGATTTCGAGGAAGCGTTCTTCGAGCGAAAACCGCTGGGGAGTGACCTCGTAGACATCGGCTTCCTTTGCGACCAGATAACGCACAATCTCGGGAAGCAACCCGCTGGATGACAGTGTGAGTCTCAGATGCTCACCTTCCCAGCGGACTACGCTCGTCCAGCGTGAGAGGCCGCTCACAACCTCGGCAGTCACATTGCCCACCCTGATCGACACAGTGGTTTGTTGATCCACGTCAGGGTTCAGTTCCCGGGCTTCCACCACCTCGCCATCTTTGATAAAGGCAACGCGGTCGCAGGTAATCTCAACTTCTCCCAGGAGATGGGAGTTGAGCAGCACGGTTGCGCCACGATTACGTTCGGCTTTAATGATGTCGCGAACCAGGCGGCGACCGACTGGATCGAGGCCCGACGTGGGCTCGTCGAGGAAGATCAAGTCGGGTTCATTCAGCAATGCCTGTGCGAGACCGATGCGTTGCAACATTCCCTTGGAAAAATCGCGCAGGCGCTTGTCGCGGTGCGACGTGAGCCCTACCAGATCGAGCAAAACGGGAACGCGCTCGCGAAGCTTCGCGTGCGACATACCATAGAGCCGTCCGTGCAGTTTTAGAAGCTCAATCGGAGTGAGCCAATCGTAGAAGCGGAAATGTTCGGGAAGAAAACCAACTTTGCTGCGGGTCTTGACGTCGCCGGCAGGGTGGCCAAGAATCTCCGCCTCGCCGCTTGTGGGAAATACCAAGCCCAACAACATTTTGACTGAGGTGCTCTTACCCGCGCCGTTCGGACCCAAAAAGCCGAAGACCTCACCCCTTGGAACATCAAGGGTGAGGTTCCGGACTGCCACTTTGCCGCTGAAGACTTTGCGCAGCCTGCGGGTGCGTATGGCAAGGTCCGAAGATCGGCTCATCTCCATCCGTCAGTTGATCAACGCAGCGAAGCGGCCAGACTCAAAGCATCGGACGGACTACCGTGACCTGCCAGGGAATGGATCACTCCGTTCTTGATCCACAACAGACTATACCGATTCCCCTGTGAGAGCGTTTCCGTGATCAGGGTGCCTTCCACTCCGTCAACGGTCACGGTCTCATAGGAGCTCGAATTGCGCGGGATCGGGACCACCAGGGTGGAGGACCAGTCAACCGTCTGGCAGAATGACTGGGCCTCTGCCGGACTCATGCCGGCCAGTTCCAATGCCGCTTCCGCGATGTCCGACATGTTGAGATCGGGTGGGACGCTCACAGTCGGGCTCGGAGCTTGAATAAGATAGGTGCAGTTGGTGTCCTTTATGTTCGCCATGCGTTCCATCTTGCGCTCGGCCAGAGCCTCAGCCTGGGACTGCGGATTGGAACTCACATACCTGTGTCGAACCGGGCAGTCTCCATACATTGAGATGACCGTCTTCGGAATGTGAACGGCGATCAACGCGCCGTTTACCGACTCCGGAATGCGGATGTCCGAACGACCAATCTCGTCCAGCAGGGTCGTAACGCGGGCACGATTGATGGCCATCTGGAAAGCGGTTTCGCCGTTGACCTCGACGCTCTGTGGCGATCCCAGGCTGCCGATGACGCGTATTGGATATCCGGCCAGTTGAGATGCTTTCGTCGTGTTCGAAACGACGTCGGGCTTGCCCGGATCGATTGTGACCACAACGTTGTCGGCGATGAACTGATTGAGCAGCTTGTAAGGACGCGAGTCAGGTTCGGAGCTGGACATCAGCGTAGTGGGATCAATCGTGACCACCTGAATCTTCTGCACCCGCAGCATCGCCAAGATCCGCTGTGCCCAGGTGCGAACCGGGTTGACGGTCACCAAAATCGTGACGGCCACTGCCACCACTGCGAAGCCCCAGGCGGGACGCCAGCGTGGAGCGAAAAGGCGAGTGATCCACGAGGTTCTTGGCTGATCGGCGGTTCCAAATTGGTTGGTGAACTCGGCATAGGCCACCGCGGGATTGATGGTGACGCTGTCCGCAGCCGGGGCCAGAGTCGACAACAAATCCTCCATGCGCGCCGTCTCAGCACGTAGCCTTTCGAAACGAGCGCGGCAGTCCCCGCAGGAAACAAGGTGCTGACTGACCCCTGCCAGCTCGGCGCCGGCCAGTTCGCCGTCCAGATGCGCTCGAAGAATTCCATCATGAATGCAGTTCATATTTCCTCCTCGTTTGGATGAGGCGCAAGGTAACGGTTGCGGAAGTCCTCCTCGGCACGGTTCAACATCGTGCCGATGCCGCTCATCTTCAGGTCGAGAGCTTCGGCCAGTTCTTTGTAGGACAATCCGGAGGTGCGCAAGATAAGGAGTTGAGCCTGAGCGGGCTGAATCGAGGCCAGCACGGCACGCACTCGCCGGCATTTTTCTTCCAGCAGCAACGAGTCCAGTGGACCGCTGGCCCGGGCTTCCCCCCTGACACTTCCAGCAGCCTCTTCGTATTGACGGCGGCGGCCGGAAGCCCGCAGCGCATCGATCCCGAGGTTTGTCGCAGTGCGATACAGCCAACCACCGACGTTTCCATCGACCTGCAGGGCGGGCTGGCGGTACAAACGCCAGAAGGTATCGTTCGCCACTTCTTCGGCATGCGAGCGATCGCCGAGCAGGCGCACCAATATCGCGACGATCCGGGCATAGTGCTGGAGGAAAGCGGCCCGGAAACCAGCTTCGTCCCAATGCTCCGATGAACGATCGCGAACTGTCATGGAGCGACTCAGTATCTGTGCAGTTCCCACGATAATGCCCGCCTTCCCGGATCCACATACCTAAAACGACGCTCACGGGCAAATTGTGACAACGGAGGTCCCGTTCTCTGTACGAGGTCTGGACATCAGAACTTCTCGCAAAGAAATAACCTCTACTATTCTGCACCTACTGTCCTTCGCCGCGTGGTTAGACGGTTCGTTGAGTCGAGGCTCGCGGGAATGACACCCACGGCGACAAGCAATTAGGGGCGGGCTACCCTTTCGTCCCGATCGCTCTGACGAAGCTGTACCGCAGATGCTCTTCCACAATTTCGGGCCCGGTAACGGCCGCGGTTGCCAGCTCGGGGTATTGATGGCTGTAGATGGTTTTCACTTCTTCCGGCGTGATCCTCGGATCCGGATCCGGAAGCTTCACACCGTTGTAGGTAAAGCTGCGAGAAAGTGCTTTTGCATCGATCATGGCGTAGCTTTCCTTCCTTCTTCTCCGGCCGCCTGAGCTGGCGGGTCGGCGTTTTGCTGCGGAGCGAACAGCTCGGTGTCGTATCGGGTGCCGGCGCCGACAGCCCTGGTGACTCGTCCTTCTTCACGACCGCCGGATCAAGCCTCGGGGCCTGTTGCGTTGTCTTCACCTTCTGGCGTGCAGCCTTGGTAGCCGCGTCCATTTCCGCCTTGGCTTCGGCCAAGGTGCTGCCGAGCGCCAGGTGAGAGTCGACATAAGTAGCGAGATGCTTGCCGAGTTCCGTATCCAGTTCTTCTGGTGAGACTGTGTAGCTCAGGGGAGTCGTGAGCGCCTGTTCCTCTCCTTCCTTCACCTTCGTTGGAATCACGTTCACTTTCACTTTGTCGTCAACGCGAGCGACTGTGATCAGCAGTGTGCGCGGCTTGAGCAATGGCATGAGTTCGACAAACATGTCTCTGCTCTCCTTCAAATGAATCGTTTTGAAGAACTTTTGCGGCGGATTAAGCGGGTAACGGGTACGGGACAAGCAAGATGGGAACTGCTCGGCGTCATCGATGTGAGCCGCGGCCAGGCGGCAAATTCTACAGAGGGATTCTCCGCTTTGGCAGCGGCGGAACCGGCTCGTGATGATAACGCAAGTTCCAATACGTCCAGGAGCGGTGATCGAAGATTCCGGGGTACGGATCGTTTAACGCCTCCTCGAAGTCTTCTTCAGAGAAGTAGCGCAGA
>Ga0070699_100004665_pt1 | contig 12119 bp, 9 predicted proteins | sample KBSK1503metaG_FD_65473 | JGI IMG/M metagenome (GOLD analysis project Ga0070699, IMG submission 65473) | Corn, switchgrass and miscanthus rhizosphere microbial communities from Kellogg Biological Station, Michigan, USA - KBS K1-50-3 metaG | ecosystem: Host-associated > Plants > Roots >...
CGCGGCATGAGCGTCTTCGAGACCTACTACAAGGCCGAGGAGAAGACCGCCGCCGCCCGCCGCGAGGGCTTCGCCACCGTGGGAGACATCGCCTACCGCGACGCCGACGGCTTCTACTACATCTGCGACCGCAAGTCCGACATGATCATCTCGGGCGGGATGAACGTCTACCCCGCCGAGATCGAGGCCGCGCTGGAGCGGCATCCCGGCGTCGCCGACGTCGCCGTCTTCGGCATCCCGAGCGAGGAATGGGGCGAGAGCGTCCACGCGGTGGTGGTTCCCCGCCCCGGCCGTACCCTCGCGTCCGACGAGGTCGTCGCCTTCGCCCGGGAGCGGCTGGCCGGCTACAAGATCCCGCGGTCGGTCGCGATCGCGAGCGAGATCCCCCGCAACGGCTCCGGCAAGATCCTCAAGCGCGTGCTGCGCGAGCCCTTCTGGCAGGGCCGGCGTGCGCGTGTCTCGTGACCCACAGCACGTGAAAGGAGCCCCCATGAAGCGCACCGCCATCACCCTTCTCGCCCTGCTCGCGCTCACGTTCGGCGCCGGCGCCGCCTCGGCCCAGGACACGCCCCGCGCGGGCGGCGTCATCAAGGCCGCCATGATCGGCGAGCCGCCATCGCTGGACCTGCACTGGACCACCGCGGTGATCGTGCAGCAGATCACCTGGCACATCTACGAGACGCTCTACACCTACGACAAGAACCTCACCCCCGTGCCCATGCTGGCGGAAAGCCATGCCGTGGCCGACGGAGGGCGCCGCTACACCATCACGCTCCGGAAGAACGTGAAGTTCCACAACGGCAAGGACATGACCTCCGCCGACGTGGTGCCCTCGCTCCAGCGCTGGGGAAAGATGTCCACCACCGGCAAGGCCCTCTGGAAGACCGTGGAGGCGGTGGAGGCGAAGGATCCCTACACGGTGGTCATCCACCTGAAGGAGCCGTCCGGCTCGCTGCTCTATGGCCTGGGCAGCCCCAATAACGGCGCCGCCATCTATCCGAAGGACGTGATGGCCGCCGCCGGCGAGGGTCAGATCAAGGAGTTCATCGGCACCGGACCGTACCGCTTCGTCGAGCACAAGCCGGACCGGCACATCAAGCTGGCGCGCTTCAAGGAGTACGCCGCGCGCTCGGATGCTCCCGACGGAGGCTTCGGCGGCAAGCGCGTCGCCTACGCGGACGAAATTCTGTTCATACCGGTGCCCGATGAGGCGGTGCGGCTCGCCGGGGTCGAGACCGGCGAGTACCACTATGCCCAGACCATCAAGCCGGACCAGTACGAGCGCGTCAAGGGTTCTCCCGCGCTCGAGCCCGGTGTGGTGAAGCCCTATGGCTGGATCACCGCGGTGCCCAACCACAAGCAGGGCGTCATGGCCAACAAGAAGATCCGCCAGGCCTTCGTCGCCGCCCTGGACATGGAGCCCATCATGGCGGCGGCCATGGGCAACAAGGCGTTCTACCGGACCGAGGGCGCGCTCTTCTATCCCGAGCAGACCGCCTTTCACTCCCAGAGCGGCGTCACCGGCTACAACCAGAAGAATCCCGCCAAGGCGCGGGCGCTCCTCAAGGAGGCCGGCTACAAGGGCGAGCCGGTGCGGTGGATCACCACCAAGGAATACGACTGGATGTACAACACCGCGCTGGTGGCCAAGCAGCAGATGGAGGCGGCCGGCTTCGCGGTGGATCTCCAGGTGCTGGACTGGGCGACGCTGGTGCAGCGCCGCAACAAGCCCGAGCTGTACGACATCTTCTCCACCGGCTTCACCCTCAGCGCCGACCCCGCGCTCGCCACCTCGGTGCAGTGCAACTGGCCGGGCTGGTGGTGCCAGGAGGAGAAGGAGCGGATCCTGGGCGAGATGCTTCGCGAGACCGACCCCAAGAAGCGCAAGGCGCAGATCGAGCGGCTACAGGCCGTCTTCTACGAGGACGTGGGACGGGTGAAGTTCGGCGACTACTTCACCTTCTCGGTGACCCGCAAGGAGCTGCGCGGCTTCCACAACGCGCCCTTCCTCTACTTCTGGAACGCCTGGCTCAGCAAATGATTGGCGAGGCGCAGCCGAAGGCGAGCCGAGCGGATATGGAAGAGGGGTCCGAGCGGAGCGAGGACTAAGTGCTCGTCTACGTCGTCCGCCGCCTGCTGGCCGTCATCCCGGTCATGCTCGTGGTGGCGACGGTGTCCTTCATTCTCATCCGCCTGGCGCCCGGCGATCCGGCCAGCGTGATCGCCGGGCCCTATGCCACCGGGGACGACATCGCCCGTCTCCAGCGCTCGCTGGGGCTGGATCAGGCGCTGCCGGTGCAGCTCGTCAAGTGGTGGGGCCGGCTCGCCCGCGGCGATCTGGGCGACTCGATCTTTCTCCGACGGCCGGTGCTGGAGGCCATCTTCGAGAGGATGGAGCCCACCCTCCTCCTCACCGCGTGGTCCATGCTGGTGGCGGTGGCGGTGGGCGTGCCCGCCGGCGTCGTCTCCGCCCGCTATCACAACACCACGGTGGACCAGTCGCTCATGGCCTTCGCCCTCATCGGCCTCTCCATCCCCAACTTCCTGCTGGGCCTCCTCATGATCCTCTTCTTCGGGGTCTGGCTGGGCTGGCTGCCCGTGGCCGGCTACGTGCCGCTGGAAGGCGGGCTCTGGCTGAACCTCCGCTCCCTGATCATGCCCTCGCTGGCGCTGGGGCTCGTCCAGTCCGCCCTCATCGCGCGCATCACGCGCTCCAGCATGCTCGACGTGCTGCGCGAGCAGTACATCCTGGCCGGGCGCTCCAAGGGCCTGTCGGAGCGGGTGGTGATCTACAAGCACGCGCTCAAGAACGCCATCATCCCCACGCTCACCGTGATCGGCATCACCTTCGCCCTCCTGGTGGGCGGCGCCGTGGTCATCGAGACGGTGTTCAATATCCCCGGGCTGGGCCGGCTCATCATCTCCGCCGTCCTGCGCCGGGACTATCCCGTGGTCCAGGGCGTGGTGCTCCTCATCGCGCTGACCTATACCGCCATCAACCTCCTCGTGGACCTGGCCTACCTCGCCATCGACCCCCGCATCCGGTTTCGCTAGCATGCGCGAGCTCCGCGTCTTCCTCCGCCGGCGCAGCGCCGTGCTCGGCGCCGTCCTGGTCGCGCTGAACGTGCTGGTGGCACTGGGCGCGCCCCTGATCGCGGGCGTGGATCCGCAGGCGCTGGACGTCAAGGCGCGCCTGGCCCGCCCCACCGGCGAGCACTGGTTCGGCACCGACCACGTGGGCCGCGACGCGTGGAGCCGCGTGATCCACGGCGCGCGCCTGTCCATGATCGTGGGCGGCTCCGTGATGGTCCTGTCCTTCATAGGCGGCCTCACCGTGGGCCTGCTGGGCGGCTATTACCGGACCATGGACAATATCCTCATGCGCTTCATGGACGGGCTCATGGCATTTCCCGGCATCATCCTCGCCATCGCGCTGATGGCCTCGCTGGGCCCCAGCGTGGTCAACGTCATCGTGGCGCTGGGCGTGGTCTACGTGCCGCGCGTGGCGCGCATCGTGCGCGGCTCCGTCCTCGTCATCCGCGAGACCTCCTATGTGGAGGCGGCCCGCGCGCTCGGGATTGGCGATCTGCGAATCGTCGCCCTGCACATCCTGCCCAACTGCGTCTCGCCCGTCATCGTGCAGGGCACCTTCATCTTCGCCGCCGCCGTGCTGGGCGAGGCCGCGCTGTCCTTCCTGGGGGTGGGCGTCCCGCCCCAGATCCCGTCCTGGGGCAATGTGCTGTCCGAGGGCCGCTCGTACCTGCAACAGGCGCCGTGGCTGACTCTCTTTCCGGGCGCCGCCATCATGGCGAGCATCCTCGGCCTCAACTTGTTCGGGGACGGCCTGCGCGACCTGCTCGACCCGCGGCTTCGCGGGGTGCAGGGCGCCAGCCGCGAGTCCTAGGGCCGCCGGGCGCGCCACTCCCGCACCACGTCGTCCACGTCGAGCGGGGCCAGGCGCGTGGGCGGTCCCACCGCCACCCGCGCATTGACCCGGGCGATCTCGGCATTGAGCGCCGCCACCCGCGCCCGCACGTCGTCCTCGCGACGCGCGGTCCAGATCTTCGCCAGCTCGCCTTCCACGCGCCGCAGCAGCTCCAGCGACGGCGGCAGCACGGAGACCTTCTCCCGCTCGAGGAGCTTCTTCACCCACCAGTCGGGATCATAGGGCGCCTCCACTCCGGGAATGGGCTTGCCCTTGCCCTCGAGCTGGTCGAACTCGCCCGCATCCTTCGACTCCTGGATGAGCTGCTCGATCCAGACCTCCCACGTCTTGTCCGGCGGCTTCTCCCTGGTCATGGAGCCGATGCTACCTCGGCCGCGCGAATACGGGTATCCTCGGCGCCATGACCCCACCCACGCTCGACTGGACCGCCTTCGACCGCCGCCTCGCGGAGCGCCGCCGCGACCTCGTCGCCGGCTTCATCGACTTTCTCCGCCTCGAGAGCGTGAGCCAGGAGCCGGAGCGCGTGCGCGCCTGCGGCGAGTGGCTGACGCGTCACATGGCCGGCCGCGGCCTCGCCCCGCGCATGCTGGAGACGGGGGGCGCCCCCGCCATCTTCGGCGAGCGGCGCGTGCCCGGCGCGCGGCGCACCGTGCTGATCTACTGCCACTACGACACCAAGCCCATTCCGCTGGACGGCTGGCTCCAGCCGTCGCCGCTCGAGCCCGTGCTGCGCGAGGGCCAGGCCGGGGACGGCGCTCCCATGGTGCCCTTCGCCTCCATCGCGCCCGAGACGCTGCCCGCCTACCGGCTCTACGCGCGCGGCGCGTCCGACGACAAGGGCCCGATCTGGGCGCATCTGGAGGCCCTCGCCCTCATGGACGCGGTGGGCATCGCCCCGCGCGTGAACGTGAAGTTCATCTTCGACGGCGAGGAGGAGATCGGCAGCCCCTTCTTCGGGTCGTTCACGGAGAAGCACCGCGACCTGCTCGCCGCCGACCTGGTGCTGGTGACCGACGGGCCCAAGCATGCCAGCGGCCGGCCCACCGTCTCCGGCGGCGCCCGCGGCAATCTCAAGATCGAGCTGGTGCTGGAGTCGGCGCGGCGGGACGTGCACTCGGGGAACTTCGTGGCTCCCAACGCGGCCTGGCGGCTCAACGGCCTGCTCTCGTCCATGGCCACGCCGGATGGCACTCCCCTCATCGAGGGGCTCGAGGAGGACGTGGTGCTGCCCACCGCCGCCGAGCGGCGGCTCATGGCCGACATTCCCATGGACATCCCCGCGCTCGAGAAGGACCTGGGCGTGCCCATGCCCGCCGATCTCCTCGAGCGCCTGATGTTTCACCCCACCTTGACCATCCGGGGGCTGCAGTCCGGCTTTCTCGGGAAGGAGGCGAACACCATCATCCCGCACCGGGCCACCGTGCTCTTCGACGTGCGCCTGGTGAAGAACCAGACCGTGGACAGCGTGTACCGGCGCATCGTCGAGCACATCCGGGGCCAGGGCTACGCCGTGCTCGAGTCGCCCGACGAGCCGCTGCCCGACGCGCTCCGCGGACGCGCGGTGCGGGTGGTCTCGAAGGGGGGCTATGATCCCGCGAAGACGTCGCTGGACCTGCCTCTCAGCCGGGAGGTCATCGCCGCGGTGGAGCGGGCGCATGGCGGGGAGCGCGCGGTATTGCTGCCGACGCTGGGCGGCAGCGTGCCGCTCTTCGCCTTCACCGACATCCTCGAGCTGCCGACCCTCGTGGTCCCCTACGCGAACGCGAACAACCGCCAGCACTCGCCGAACGAGCACCTGCGCCTGGATCATCTCTTCCAGGGCATGCGGACCACGGCAGGGCTGCTGACGGACCTGGCCTGACGCGCCCCTAGCGGCGCGTCTCGGCGTGCTCGGCGAGCCAGCGCTCGGCGTCGGCGCGGAGGCGCTCGCGGTCCCCCGCGGAGAGGCCGTCGGGATCGAATCGATAGCGGTAGTGCAGCGCGAGCAGCCGCTCGAGCTCCGCGCTGGAGCCCGCCACCGGCGCCTGCTCGCCGATCCGGTCCAGCCAGTGGCCCGCCGCCTCCGCGGGCGCGCGCGTCAGCCCCAGCGCGCCGAGCCGCTGCTCGATAGCGTAGAACTCCGAGTCCGCTCCCGCGCGGACTCGCGCCGTGTCCTCGCCGCGCCGCGGCGCGCGAGCCCGGCGCTGCCGCCGGAGGAAGAAGAGCCGCCAGACGAGAATGAGGCTGAGCGGGATGAGCAGCCAGGCGAGCCAGACCGTCCACCCGCTCGGGCGGTCTCCGTACCGCCACCGCTCGAAGGCGTGCGCTCCCCACGCCCAGAGGTCCTTGACCGGCTGCCACATCGAGGCGCTGAAGGCCTCGGTCTCGGCCCAGCGCGGCGGCGTGGAGTCCACGTCGCGCCAGGCGCCGTCCACCCAGGCCAGCGCCCACGAGTGCGCGTGTCGTGTCCGCACCACCCAGGTCCGCTCCAGCGGGCTCCACTCCTGGACCGAGTACCCGGTGGCATAGCGGGCGGGGACGCCCGCGGCCCGCAGCAGGAGGACGGTGGCGGTGGCGAAGTACTCGCAGTGACCGGATCGAGACCGGTTGAGAAAATCGTCGAGGACGGACACCTCGTATTCGGGAGCGGCCCGATAGAGCGCGTAGCGGAAGTTGTCGCGGAAGTACGCGCGCACGCGCGTCACCGCCTCCGCCGGCGGGAGGCTGGGGAGCCCCAGATCGCGGGCCACCCGTGTGACCAGGGCCCCGTCGGGAAGGGGCAGCTTGAGGTCGCCCTCGGCGGGCGCGTCGTCAAGGACAGACACGGACGTGGCTCGCGCGGTATAGGTCACGAGGCCCAGCCCCTCGTCCACCTTCACCGCGCCGAGGCGGTTCCGCTCCATGCGCACCACGGAGAGCCGCTCGATCTCGAAGGCGCCGCCCGGCAGCGGCAGCACGCCGCGCCCGCGCCGGAGCGGCGCGGACACGGTCACGCGGGTCTCCGGCGGCCGCCCCTCGCCCAGCTTCCAGGTGAGGCCGTCGGCCTCGGGCTGCACCGCCGCGAAGCCCGCGTCCACCGCGAGCCAGGTCGGCAAGGCGAAGGCGTTGTAGCTTGCCTCGCGCAGCAGGACCGGCATCGCCACCCCCGGCCCGGGATCCACCCGCAGCACGATCCGGTCCGACAGCTTGAGCCGCCCGATGGACCCGAGCGCCGTGCTGCTCCGGAACGGATCGGTGTCGCGCCGCATCCAGTCCGCCAGCCACTCGAGCGCCGCCGCCTCGACGACCCGCTGCGCGCGGTGCAGGCCCATGTAGCCGCCCCAGCCCGCCAGGGTGACGGCCACGAGCAGCGCGCCCCACGCGACCGGTGAGGCCTCGCGCGCGCGCACGGTCCAGAGCGCGGCGGCGGCCAGCACGCAGGCGCCCACGTAGAAGCCCGGCCCGGGCATGTTGGCGGCGCTGGCGGCGAGGATGCAGATGACGAAGTACGGGAACGACAGGTCCACCGTGCGGGGCGGCGGTGTCCCGTCCGCGTCGGCCTTCTTGCGCTGGCTCCAGAGGAAGATGCGGGGGTCCACGCCATCGGACGAGCTGTAGAGCTGCGCCATCATGAGGGGCAGCGCCACCAGCGGGAACCACTGGAAGATCAGGGTGAGCACGCGCGGCGCGTCGGCGGTGGCTCCGAAATAGACGATGAGGCCCACCAGGATGATGCTGCAGAAGTCGGAGACGCGGTTGAAGTCGGCGCGCGCGAGGTCCCAGCGCCACGGCACGAAGCGCGCGCCCTCCACGATGGCGGCCATGAGGCAGGCCGCGGGCCAGAGGCCGCTTTGCCATCCCCAGAAGAGGAGGGCCAGCGCCAGCAGGAGTGGCGGCGGGGCCTTCGGCGCCGCGGGCGTCATAGGTCGGCGAGCCCCTCGGCGATCCGCCCCGCCACGAGCCGGTGCGGCGCGAGCGCTCGGTCGGCGGCGGTCTCGGCTCCCGCATCCCCCTCGCCGGCGCGGGTCACCACGAGAGTGAGGGTGGGAATCCCCAGCGCGCGGAGGGACCGCACGAGGGCGCGGCGCTGGTCATCCCAGCCCAGCAGCACGCAGATGGCGCCCGAGAGCTCCCCGTGCCGCTTCAGCACCGAGTCGCGGAGCACGTCGAAGGACCGGCCCGTGCAGGGCTCGACGCCCGCCAGCACCTCCAGCATGCGGTCGGCGTGGGCGAGTCCACGCCCCGCGGTGAAGCAGTAGGCTTCCGGCCCCACGAACATGAGGTCGAGCAGCGAGTCCTGGCTGGGAATGGCCACCGCGAACGACGCCGCCACCGACACCGCCTCCTCGAAGATCTCGCCCGCGCCGGCCCCGCCCCGCGCGAAGGTGTCGAGCACGAGCGCGTGCCGGACGAAGAACTCGTCCTGATACTCCTTCACGATGGGGCGCCCCATCCGGGCCCAGCTCCGCCAGTGGATGCGACGCAGCGGGTCGCCGGGCCGGTAGTCCCGCAGCGAGGCGAACTCCTCCGAGTCGCCCACCGACGCGGCCAGCGCCACGCCGCCCTGCTGGTACTTCCGGTTCCCGGGCAGGTCGAGATCGGGCACGGGGTAGCGGCGCGGCAGCACCAGCACGGACTGGGGCGCGGGCACCCGCACGAAGCCCCGGAAGAGCCCGAAGGGATCGGGCCGGGCGATGGTGACGCCCACCAGCCGGAGCCGGCCGCGGCGCGCCGGCACCGCCTCCACCCGCGTTTCCACCTCCGCGCCCGGTAGCAGCGGCGGGAGGGGGCGCGCTCCGCCCAGCGAGCCCTGACGCTGTCCGATGAGCCACATCCAGCGCGGATAGCCCACGGTGCGATCGAACCAGTTGCGGCGCTCCTCGCCGGGCTCGCGCGCGGCGAGGAACTCGGCCAGCGAGGGCCGCGGGTCGGCGATCTCCTCCAGCAGCGCGAGCCCGCGCGCCGGGCGCGGCCCGTCATTCTGAACGAAGACGCGATAGCTGAGCGGCTCCCCCGCGGTCCCGAAGCGCGGCATCACGCGGCGGACGCGGAACTGGCCCCGGAAGGTCAGGCTGGCGAGGAGCGCCGCCGCCAGCAGCGCCACCAGAAAGGTGAACGCCTGATAGGCGAGCGTCCGGTTGGTGTCGAGCCCCACCACCGACGCGGCGAGAATTCCTCCGAGCACCAGCGAGCCGGCGGAGGTGAAGCGCCGGGCCATCCAGTGCTGGATGACCCAGGTGGCCCTAAACGCCCGGAAGAGCTGCCGCCGCATGCGCGCGCCCCGCCGCGGCTAGGCGGGCACCGGCAGCGTCTTGACGATCTCCTCCACGATGCCCTGCGGCGTCACGCCGGTGAAGCGCGCCTGGGAGTCCACCACCATCCGGTGCGCGATCACCGAGACCGCGATCTCCTGGACATGCTCGGGCGTGACGAACTCCAGCCCGTCGAGGAGGGCGAGCGCCTGCGCGGCCTTCATGAGCGAGAGCGACGCGCGCGGGCTTGCCCCCAGGGACACACCGGCCGCGGTGCGGGTGGCCTGCACGAGATCCACCACGTAGCGCTTCAGCTCCGCGCTGATGCGGATCTCGCCCACGCGGCGCCGCAGCGCCACCACGTCCTCGATGCCGAGGCAGGGCCCGATCTCGTCGATGGGATGTCCTCGCTCCTGGTCCGAGAGAATGGCCACCTCATCGTCCGCCGCCACGTAGCCCAGCCCGAACTGCAGCGCGAACCGGTCCATCTGCGCTTCGGGCAGCGGGTACGTGCCGCGGAACTCCACCGGGTTCTGGGTGGCGATGACGAAGAAGAGGGACTCGAGGCGGTGCGTGGTGCCGTCCACGCTGATCTGGCCCTCCGCCATGGCCTCCAGCAGCGCGGACTGGGTGCGGGGCGACGCGCGGTTGATCTCGTCGGCGAGGAGGATGTCGGTGAAGATGGGCCCGCGGTGGAAGCGGAAGGCCTGCTCCCGCTGATCGAAGATGGACACGCCCAGGATGTCCGAGGGGAGGAGATCGGGCGTGAACTGCACCCGCTTGAACTGCGCGCCGATCGAGCGGGCGAGCGCCTTGGCCAGGGTGGTCTTGCCCGTCCCCGGGAAGTCGTCGAGGAGCACGTGACCCCCGCTCGCAAAGGCGGCCAGGAGCTTCCGGATGGTGGCCCGCTGGCCTTTCATCACCCGGCCGATATTGGCGGCCAGGCGCTGCGAGAGCTCCCGGGGCGGGAGCGGCGTGGGCGGCATGCATTCAGGATGCGGCCCCCCGCCCCTTCGGGTCAAGAAAACCGTTTGCCGGAGCCGCGTGTCGGATGCTAGTCATACCGCGTGGCAAGTGCTCGGGAATTCGATCTGATCGTCATCGGCTCCGGGCCGGCGGGCGAGAAGGGCGCGGCTCAGGCCGCGTACTTCGGCCGGCGCGTAGCCATGGTCGAGCGGGCGCAGCACCTGGGCGGAGCCGGCATCAATACCGGCACCGTCCCCTCCAAGACCCTCCGCGAGACCGCGCTCTACTACTCGGGCATACGGCAGCGCGGCCTCTACGGCGTGGACTATGCGCTCGAGGACAACCTCACCGTGGGCCACTTCATGCACCGCGAGCGGGACGTGGTCGCCTCGCTGCGCGGCGTGGTGGACCGCAACATGATCTCGCACGGCATCGACATCGTCCTGGGCAGCGCCACCTTCGAGGACGCCCAAACCGTGCGGGTATCCGGGGACTCGGGGGAGGACGCCCACCTCACCGCCCCTTTCATTCTCATCGCCACCGGCTCGGTCCCCAACCGGGGCCATGACCTTCCCACGGACGACCCGCGCTTCTACGACAGTGACTCCATCCTGTCCATGAGCCGGCTGCCGCGCCGGCTCGCGGTGATCGGCGCGGGGGTCATCGGCTGCGAGTACGCCTGCGTCTTCGCCGCCCTGGGCATCGAGGTCCATCTCATCGACGGGCGCGCGCGGCTGCTCGATTTCCTCGACGCCGAGACCGCCGACCGCCTGCGCATGCAGATGCAGCTCCTCGGCGTGCGGCTCGGGCTCGGCGACGCGGTGACCGGGGTGACACCGGATCCGGACGCGGTGCGGCTCCAGCTCAAGCGGGGCGACATGCTGGAGGTGGACGCGGTGCTGGTGGCGGCGGGCCGGCTCGGCGCCACCGCGGGGCTCGGGCTCGAGCGCGCCGGCGTGGCGGTGCGCGACCGCGGGCACGTGACCGTGAACGAGCACTACCAGACCGTGGTGCCCCACATCTATGCCGCCGGGGACGTCATCGGGTTCCCCGCCCTGGCGGCCACCTCCATGGAGCAAGCGCGCGTGGCCATCTGCCACGCCTTCAGTATCCGCTACAAGACCGCGGTGGCGCGGATTTATCCCCTGGCCGTGTACACCATCCCCGAGGTGTCCATGGTGGGGGAGACCGAGGAGACCTGTCGCGAGCGGAATGTGGCCTACTGCGTGGGCCGGGCCCAGTACGGCCTCAATGCCCGCGGCCAGATCATGGGAGATCTGACGGGTCAGGTGAAGCTCATCGTGGATCCGCACACTCGCGCCCTCATCGGCGTGCACATCGTGGGAGAGGGCGCCGCGGAGCTCGTGCACGTGGGCCTCATGGTCATGCAGGCGGGCGGCACCATCGATGCCTTCATCGACGCGGTGTTCAACTACCCGAGCCTGGGCGAGGCCTACAAGTACGCCGCCTACGACGCGCTCGGCGCGATCGCCCGCCGCTTGCCCTCCTGATCGGGCCTACTCGCCGCTCTGGGCGATGAGCTTGGCCACGAGCCCGGTCCACCCGGTCTGGTGACTGGCCCCCAGGCCCGCGCCGGTCTCGCCGTGGAAATACTCGTGGAAAGGCACCAGGTCTCGCCAGTGGGGGTCGCGCTGGAGCTTGTCCACCGATCCGAAGACCGGCCGCCGTCCGTCGGCGTCGCGCAGGAAGATGCGGGACAGCCGTCGCGACAGCTCCACCGAGATCTCCCAGAGGTCCATCTTGATCCCCGACCGGCTGGGGCACTCCACTCGCAATCCGTCGCCCAGGAACCAGTGGAACTTCTGGAGCGACTCGACGAGCAGGTAGTTCACCGGGAACCAGACCGGGCCGCGCCAGTTGGAGTTGCCGCCGAAGAGCCCCGAGGATGACTCGGCGGGCTCGTAGCCCACCCGGTGCGCCATGCCATCCGCGTTGAGGACATAGGGATGCTCCCGGTGGTACCGGGACAGGGCCCG
>Ga0070699_100004670_pt1 | contig 12111 bp, 8 predicted proteins | sample KBSK1503metaG_FD_65473 | JGI IMG/M metagenome (GOLD analysis project Ga0070699, IMG submission 65473) | Corn, switchgrass and miscanthus rhizosphere microbial communities from Kellogg Biological Station, Michigan, USA - KBS K1-50-3 metaG | ecosystem: Host-associated > Plants > Roots >...
GGTGCGCCACACATTCATGGTGAACTGCTCAAGCTTGGCTTCACGCTCGCTCAGTCGACGGTCGCGCGGTACATGTATCGCGGCCCGCCGTCCCAGGGCTGGCGGACCTTTCTGACCAATCATGCCGATGGCATCGCGGCAGTCGATCTCTTCGTGCTGCCGACGATTACGTTCCGGTTGCTCTATTGTCTTGTGATTTTGCGCCACGGGCGCCGACTTTGGGTATCGTTCGGGGTGACGACAAATCCGACCGCGGAGTGGATTTCGCGCCAGATCACCGAGGCGTTCCCCTGGGACAGTGCACCTCGTTATCTTATTCGGGACCGGGACACTGCGTACGGCCCGGTCTTCGTGCAACGTTTGCGCGCCATGGGCATTCGCGACAAGCCGACCGCTCCCCGCTCGCCGTGGCAGAACCTGTACGTCGAGAGACTGATCGGCACGATCCGACGGGAATGTCTCGACCACATGATCGTGTTCGGGCAGGCGCACCTGCGCCGGATCCTGGACAAGTTTGCCGCTTATTATAATGAATCGCGCATTCATCGCTCGCTGGACAAGGATGCCCCGTTCCATCGGGCGATTGAGCGCGTCGGAGCCATCACATCACAGCCTGTCCTCGGCGGCCTTCATCATCAATATTGCAGAATCTGATTTTCGGCACACACACCTGACGGCGGCGGATGATGTCTCTGTGCCGGATGCCTGGGGATCAGCGCCAATATTCCTCGGCTGCTATCGCAAAATTGAGGTTCTGACCATCTTTCAAGGCGCTCGGCCTCGAGCTGACGCCGACGTTCATCGCCCGCGCCGACGAGGTGATCGAATGAGCAGCCGTCGCGAGTTCATCACACTGCTCGGCGGCGCGGCGGTCTCATGGCCGCTCGCGGCGCGCGCGCAGCAGGCGGCGATGCCGGTGATTGGGTACATCGGCACCGGGTCGCGCGAGTCCGACGCCTTCCGTTTGCCTTCCTTTCACCAAGGCCTGAGCGAAGCCGGCTACGTGGAGGGCCGGAATGTCGCGATTGAATATCGCTGGGCGGAGGGCCAAAACGATCGACTTCCCGCGCTGGCGGCTGATCTCGTTAGTCGTCAAGTAGCGGTGATAGCCGTGCCTGCCAGCACCCCCGGCGTGCTGGCGGCGAAGGCGGCGACCACCACGATTCCGATCGTCTTCTACATAGGGCTCGACCCGGTCGAGCTTGGCCTGGTCGCAAGCCTGGCACATCCGGGCGGCAACATCACGGGCGTGACGGGGTGGAACGTGATGGTAGGGCCGAAGCGGCTGGAATTGTTGCACGAAGTAATCCCCTCGGCGACCAGCATAGCCTTGCTCGTCAACCCGACGAGTCCCGATCTTGTCAAAGCTGACTCGAGAGACCAGCAGGCGGCGGCGCGGTCCCTCGGTTTGCAGCTCCATGTTCTCCATGCGAGCAACGAACGCGATTTCGATACGGTCTTCGCAACCTTGGTCCAACTGCGAGCAGGCGGGCTCGTGATCGGCACTGATTCATTTTTCAATACCCAGAAGGAGCAGCTCGCCGCACTAACACTCCGTCACGGAGTGCCCACGATCCACCAGTATCGCGAGTTCGTCGTGGCAAGGAGGGACCTGCGGATTGCCTCCGATGGGTTATCGGGGGGCTATCCGGCATCACGGGGCCGGGGCGTGTGCAATTGCCCGACCCGTCCCTGCCCCATTCAGGCGTGATTTCCGGAAATATCTGATCCTGCCTCCAAATGATGATCACGTGAAATCCCATGGCAGGTCGGGCCGGCACCTCACCTTCGGAAGAAGGCCTAAAGTGCTATTGAGATCGAAACGCCTCACTCCCTACCCCGATCGGCACGCAATCACGCAGATCAGCAGCAAACCACTGGGTCTAAGCGATGGCTTCAGCGGACATTTGCCCGCTCGTATGCCGTTTCGCGCATTATCCGCCTGCTGCCACTCGATCGATAAACAGGCTGCCCTTGGTGACCACACGATCGCCGGGTGCAAGCCCCTTGAGCACCTCGACGGTGTTGGCATTGGCGAGCCCGACCTTGATCCGCCGCAGCTCGATCGCCTTGCCGTTGTCTTTGTCGCGCACCGCCCAGACGCGGACGGCTTCCCCCTCGTAAATAATCGCATCACGCGGGACGGCGACCGCGTTGTCGCCCTCACCGGCGAGGATCTTCACGCTCGCAAACATTTCCGGCTTGAGCAGCCCGGCGGCATTGTTGACGGTCGCGCGCACCAGCAGCCGCCGAATGGTCGGATCGAACGCCGCGGCGACATAGGAAATATTGGCTGGGAAGGACCGGTCCGGATAGGCCAACACGGTGAAATCGATCGCCTGGCCGACGTGCACAATCGGCGCTTCGGTCTCCCGGATATAGGCCACCACCCAGACGGTCGACAAATCGCCGATGATGAAGACCGGATCGGTCGACCCACTGCCGACATATTGGCCTGGACCGATCTTGCGTTGCACAATCGTTCCAGCGATCGGGGCAGAGATCAGAGTGGCCGGGTTGATCGTGCCTTTCTCCTGGAACTCGATGATCTCCTGATCGGTCTTGCCGAGAATGCGCAGCCGGTTGCGCGCCGCCTCCAGCGCGACCTCGGCCGAGCGCACGTCGTTTTCGGCGGCATCGAGGGCGGCGCGAGCGTTCTGCACCTCCTTGAGCGGCACCGCCTTTCCCTCATAGAGCAGGCGCTGACGCTTGTCGATGATCTGCGCCAGGTTGAGCGCCGAACGCGCTTTGTTCAGGCCGGTGGCGGCACTGATAAAATCGTTCTGCGCCTGCACCATGTCGGTGGCTTCGACCGTGAACAACGACTGCCCGACGGTCACGGTATCGCCCGGCTTGACGAACAGCTTGGTGACCCTTCCGGCATAAGGGGAAAAGATCGGCGTCGAGCGGTCCTCGTCGACCGCGATCTTGCCTTCGGTCACGTGCTCGGACCGAAACACCTGCTGCTGCACCGGCTCGACTGTCAGCGTCGCCCATTGAGCAACGGTTGGATAGAACACACCACCCTCTGACGGACTCGAAAATTCGCTGTGCCTGATATCGGCTCGTTGATCATGGCGCTGGCTCGTAAGCCAGATCAGCATTCCGGTCACAACCCCGAGAACGACAAGTATCCTCAGCAGAGGTACACGGCGAGCAACGTTCTGGTGTTTAAGCATTTGCAGCTCGAAACTTGAGAATGAACAGCTGCACCAGCCACCCGTCGACACGTGGGCGCGTTAATGCGTTCCAGGACGGAGCCCGACTCATGCAGTCTGCGCACGAAACGGTTAGGGTCGCGCCGATTTTCTTTTAGGGTGGTTCGCTTTCGCCCGCATTACGGGAGCCTTACGCGAAGCTGAATATGTTCGGCGATGCATCGAATTGTTTTACGTGGTACATTTTTGTCCCAGCCCGCGTGCATTAATCGGATCGATCGCCCATGAGATTGCTTGTTGTCGAGGACAACGAGGAGCTTGCGCAACTCCTGACCCAGCGTCTGCAAGCGGCAGGTTATGAAGCCGACCTTCTGGCGACGGCGGCCGAGGCGCAGGCCGCGGTAACGACAACCCGTTATGCCGCTATGGTTCTCGACCTTGGTTTGCCCGATGGAGACGGTCTATCGGTTCTGCGAGAGATACGGCAGCGCGAGGATCCGCTACCGGTTCTGGTGCTCACCGCCCGTGGAGGTTTGCGAGATCGTGTCAGCGGGTTGCGCAGCGGTGCGGATGACTACCTTGTCAAACCATTCGCGTTCGAAGAGCTAATAGCTCGGCTGGAAGCGCTGTTGCGGCGCCCCGGCCAGCTGCTCGGACGCTCGCTGCAAATTGCGAACCTCGCGTTCGACACCGAAAGCCGGCAGGCTTTCATCGACGACAAACCGCAAGTCCTATCGGCTCGCGAGACGGCGGTACTCGAACTCCTGATGCGTCGCAAGGATCGTGTTGTCTCAAAGAAACTGGTTGAAGATCACATTTTTGGTCTGTCCGGCGATGTCGCCTCGAATGCGGTCGAGGTCTACATTCATCGCCTCCGGAAACAGCTATCCGAGCGTGGTGCCAAGGTGCAAATCCACACCATTCGCGGTGTTGGATACCTCATATCCGAGGAAAAGGCGGCATGATTTCATTCAAATCTATCTTCGCGAGGATCATCTTCTTGCACGTGATCGCGATGGTAATCGCTGCGATTTTCATGCCGTTGGTGCTCCATTGGTTCTTAAAATGGGCTGCGAACGACCTTCACGATCAAGCCATGCGCGAGCAGGCTGACTTGGTTGCACGTCATCTCGTGTTGCGGGCGGACGGTAGCTGGACGCTCGATCTACCGCCCGCACTTCAGGACGTCTATTCACAGGCGGTGGGACGGTCTGTCTATGCGGTCCTCGACGACAGCGGACGGATTTTATTTTCCTCGCTCAAAGACCGGTCAGCGATATTCTCCGCGGATCCCCATTCCTCCGACGTAGCGTATCTGCAGACACGATACGGCAATGCGGTCATCTCTGGTGTCAACCTCGTGAAGGAAGTAGATGGCCGCAGGGTATGGGTTCAGGTCGGGGAGAATCTGGCACATCGGGATGTCATAATCGATGACATTGTCGCCGATTTTTTCAAACGCGTGGGATGGATCACCCTCCCGATACTTCTTTGCTTGTTGGCGATCGATATCGTGATTTTCCGTCGGGTGTTGCGGCCGCTGGTCACCGCGTCGGAAATGGCGAAAAAAATCAATCCGACAAGAACGGACGTGCGTCTGCCGCCCGAAGAAATTCCCAAAGAAATTTTGCCCCTGGTGCAGGCTGTGAATCAGGCGCTTGATCGGCTCGAGGCCGGATTCCGCGTTCAGCGGGAGTTCACCGCCGATGCCGCGCATGAACTGCGCACTCCGCTCACGATCTTGCGCAGCCGCGTCGACACCCTGGCCGATCGAGGGATTTCCAAAGCACTCCATCAGGATATCGATGGCATGGCGCGCATCGTCAGCCAACTGCTCGACATCGCGGAATTGGAGGCTTTCTCGATCGATCCGCTGGAGAAAGCCGATCTGCGGGCGATTTGCGCCGAGGTCGCGGAGTTCGCCGCCCCATTGGCGCTCGCAAAGGGCAAGAATGTCGCCTTGAGCGGCAGCGATGCATCGGTGTGGGTCAATGGGAATCCGGAGATGCTGTCGCGAGCGATCCGCAATCTCGTCGAGAACGCGATCAACTATTCTCCGCCTGGGACGACCGTGGAGATCGTCATCGAGAACAGCGGCATGGTCCGGGTGCTCGATGAGGGGCCGGGTATCAAAGAGCATGAGCGCGAGCTGATTTTTCAACGTTTCTGGCGGCGCGACCGCCGACGGACGGGAAGTGCGGGGTTGGGACTTTCAATCGTCCAGCGCATTGCCGATACCCATGCCGCAACCATCAGCGTCGAGAACCGTCCGACCGGCGGCGCAAAGTTCTCGCTGAGCTTTGCTCGAGCTGGCTAACGCCCCGCGCGGCCTGTCCGTTGCGGCATCCAGTCTGACGGTACGGAAATGTCGGACCATCGATATACGTTTCTACGCCTCCGACTCCGTTGCAGCTGAATTTTTAAGATGTCATGCCGAACCGGAGCGCCCTGGTTCGGCGTGTTTCGGTTCCGTCATCCACACCGCAAGCACCCAAGACACCCATAAGAACAGAAAATAAAGCGTAAGGAAGACGATGAGGCTAACCTGACCGCCAAACGCTTCTTCGGTGATAAGTCCGATGAAGTAGGCGGCGAGATCGCCTGCGATCATGAAGACGACGTAATAGACGATGAGCCGCAAGACGAATTCCCTTCGATGCTGAGTGCCTTCCGGGGAAAATCACAAGCCGAGGGGCAAGATGCAGCTCGGCGGAGTTGAGCAATCCACGCTCGGCGCTTGCGTGCCGAACGAGGCCCGACCGCACGTCGGCGCGCGACCAGTATTCTCCACCATTTTCCTTACACCAATCTGACGGTGCATCGATTAGTTAGCGCAGCGCAAAAACTACGCACATTGCCCTTGACGGATGCGTACGGTCCGAAGCGCGACGCCAACTCCATCCACCCGTACGACGTGCCGTTTTCGCAACACTCCATGGCGATTGATGACGGCATTCAGCCGAAAGAAAGCGTCTGTCAGCCTCACGTAAGTCAGTGGCTATAAGTTATTCGCTGAAGGGGGCGGATCTATTCGATTCCACCTCGGAGCTCTTCTGTGGATGTCAAGATGTGCGCTGATCCAGAATACCTGCGAAGTTGGCGCGACCTTCGCCGCCGCGAGCTGTTATTCTGGGTTTTTGTGCTCACTTATGTCCCGGGCATTTTGCTCATTATTTTTGTCGTAAATGTTTTTAATCACGACGTGCCCGAGCACATAGGCATCTACTTTTCCGGGGTCTGGTTGGCAGGCTTTGTCGGGACAAGCCTTTACCGCCAGAATTTTCGGTGTCCGCGTTGTCGCCATTTTTTCTTTCGTCGATTTAGGTTCATTGAACCTTATGCCCGCAACTGCGTGAACTGTAACCTCGCGTGGGGGGCGCTCGTTCCATGAACGGAATCATTGCCTTTGCGCTGCGCATGCGAGCGCTCATGCTGGCACTTTTTGCTTTGGTCATGATCGGCGGGTTCATCGCCTTTCTGCGACTGAATATCGAAGCCTATCCGGACCCGGTCCCGCCACTTGTCGACATCGTCACGCAGAATCCCGGCCAGTCGGCGGAAGAGATCGAGCGCTACATTACCATTCCGATCGAAGTGCACGTGGCTACCGCCCCGTACCTCACCGCGATGCGCACCATCTCCCTCTTCGGCCTTTCCGACGTGAAGCTGCAATTCACTTACGACCTCACCTATGAGGAGGCAGAGCAGAAGGTCTTGAATCGGCTGAGCCAGTTGCCAGCGCTGCAGAATCAGGCACAGCCGACGATCTCGCCTTGGAGCCCGATCGGTGAAATCTATCGTTACCAACTCGTCGGACCGCCAGGTTACAGCGTGATGGACCTGAAGACCCTTCAGGATTGGGTCATTGCGCGCCGCTTTCGCGCGGTCTCAGGAGTTATCGATGTCACCGGTTGGGGCGGCAAGACTAAGACGTTTGAAATCCAAATCGATCGCCAAAAGCTTGTGGCCTATGGCCTGACGTTGCCGCAGGTTTTGCAAACCTTGAATAATAGCAACATCAATGTGGGCGGTAATACCGTCAATATTGGCCAGCAATCTGCGGTCGTGCGCGGCGTCGGCCTTATCCGCTCGATGAGCGACATCCGAAACACAATGCTGACGGCGGCAAATGGGACTCCGGTATTTTTCAGCGACATCGCCGAGATCGTGGTCGGAAACAAACCGCGCCTCGGAATTGCCGGCCGGGACGAACAAGACGACATCGTCCAGGGAATCGTCTTGATGCGGCGCGGGCAGCAAAGCCTACCCACAATCCGTCGCGTTGAAGCAGAGGTCGAGAAGATCAATACGTCAGGCGTTCTCCCGCCGGGCGTACGTATCGAACGCATCTACGATCGCAGCGACCTCATCAACTTGACCACCAATACCGTGCTGTTCAACTTGGTCTTCGGCATGATTCTCGTTTTTTTCGTTCAGTGGATTTTTCTGGGAGATTTGCGCAGCGCCATCATTGTGTCATCGACCATTCCGTTCGCGCTCTTCTTCGCAATCGGCATCCTGGTGTTGCGCGGAGAATCCGCCAATCTGCTGTCGGTGGGAGCAATCGATTTCGGTCTCATCGTCGATGCTACCGTTATCATGGTGGAAAACATCTTTCGACACCTTGCGGAAGGCGCGCCCCTCGAGGGGGCCGCTGAGGCTCCTGCCCCTTACGGCCTTACTGGACAACTCGCAACGATCTTCCGTGCGGCGGCCGAGGTCAACCGAGCGATCTTTTTTTCCGCCGCGATCATAATCGTCGGCTTCATCCCGCTCTTCACGCTGAGCGGGGTCGAGGGCCACATATTCGGCCCAATGGCGAAGACCTACGCCTATGCGCTCGCCGGAGCTCTGCTCGCCACGTTTACCGTCGTGCCCGCCTTGAGTGCGTACCTGCTCCATGAGCGGGTGCGCGAGACCGAGACGATCGTCGTCAGCATCTTGCGTCGCATATACACCCCAGTCGTCGAATTTGCGGTCGCACGTAGGATTTTGGCGCTCGCTGCAACCGGCTTCCTGTTCGCGCTCGCGCTGTTTGCCGTCCGGTTCCTTGGCCTCGAATTCCTGCCGCACCTGGAGGAGGGCAACCTCTGGATTCGCGCAACCATGCCGCCTTCGATCTCGCTTGAGGAGGGTAACGACTTCGTCAACCGCATGCGTCTGGTGATCAAGAATTTTCCCGAAGTCGAGACGGTCGTATCCCAGCAAGGACGGCCCGACGATGGCACCGATGCGACGGGCTTCTTCAATGCCGAGTTTTTTGCCCCGCTCAAGCCAGCAAAGGAGTGGCGCAAGGATATGACCAAGGACAAGCTTATTGAGGAAGTCAACGAAGCTCTGGAGGCGAGGTTTCCAGGCGTCAACTTCAACTTCTCGCAATACATCCAGGACAACGTCGAGGAAGCTGTATCCGGTGTCAAAGGCGAGAACTCGGTCAAACTGATCGGCAACGACGTTGTTGTGTTGACGGAGACCGCGGAGAAGATCAAAGCCGCGATGAGTAAAGTACGCGGTGTAGCCGATCTTGCGGTGTTCACCTCTCTGGGCCAGCCGACGCTCCGCATCGATATCGACCGGAAGGCAGCCGCACGTTACGGGCTGGCGCCCGGAGACATTAATTCAGCGGTTCAGACCGCCGTCGGTGGCCAAGCGGGAGGTGACCTCTATGAAGAGGGAAGTGACCGGCACTTCCCGTTAGTCGTTCGACTAGCGCCGAAATATCGGCAGAACATAGAGACGATCAGTAGTTTGACGATCGCGGCACAGGATCCAGCCACGAACAAGGTCGCGCAGATACCCCTCAGTGAGGTCGCGAGCATCAATCTGGTGACCGGACCGGCGTTCATCTACCGCGAGCAACAGCAGCGCTATATTCCGATCAAGTTCAGCGTTCGCGGCCGCGATCTTGGGAGCACCGTGCTCGAGGCGCAGCGAAAGATTGCCGAAGAAGTTCCGTTGCTCGCGGGCTATCGCCTGGAATGGGTCGGCGAATTTGGCAACCTACAGGACGCAATCAAGCGCCTCAGGGTGATTGTTCCCCTGACTATTCTGCTGATTGGCATATTGCTGTACATCAACTTCGCCTCTTTGACCGATACTCTCCTTGGCGTAGCGGTCATCCCCATGGCGATGATCGGCGGCGTCTTCGCGCTCTTGCTCACTGGCACCCCATTCAGCGTTTCGGCGGCGATCGGCTTTATTGCCTTGTTTGGAATTGCCGTTATGGAAGGCATTATTTTATTATCTTACTTCAACCAGCTGGTCGAAAGCGGCGCCGGGCGCGACGCAGCTATCATGCAAGCATGCCAAACGCGTTTTCGGCCGGTGATGATGACGTGCATCGCGGCGTGCGTTGGATTGCTTCCCGCCGCACTTTCAACCGCTATCGGAGCACAGGTTCAACGCCCGCTTGCTCTGGTCGTGGTCGGAGGCATCCTGCTCACCCCCATTCTGGTGCTGATCATTTTGCCGGTACTGATCGATGTGTTCTCGAGGAGAACTCGACCGGACGTGGTCGATCAAAGGGCTACAGAACCCGCTTGGTAAGAGGTTCACCTCGATCGTTGCGCTGATAAAGGTGGCGTGACATGAGACCTCGCTCCGTATTCGCTGCTGCGATCGTATTGGCGACTGTGGCGGTGATGTCCAACGAGGTCGTTGTGGCCTGGGCATTATTGAATGGCAAGCAGCTGCCTCGAGGAGACCATCATGCGCCCCATCGCAAGTGCCCTTCTCCTTGCCGCCGTCGCCATCGCCTGCAGCCAAACTGCTTTGGCGCAAGCGCCGGCCGATATCGTGCTGCTAAACGGCAAGATCGTCACCGTGGACGACCGGTTCACGATCGCCGAGGCGCTGGCGATCAAGGGCGAGCGCATTCTCGCAGTCGGCAGCAACGCCGACATCGAGAAGCACAAGGGATCGGGCACGCGCGTGGTGGATCTCAATCGGCGCGCCGTCATCCCCGGGCTGATCGACAACCACGCGCATTACATGCGCGCCGCGGAATACTGGCATCGTGAAGTCCGGCTCGACGGCATCACGTCGCACAAAGAAGCCCTCGACCTGATCAGGCACAAGGCGACCGAATCCAAACCAGGCGAATGGGTGGTCGTGCTCGGGGGCTGGTCGGAAGAGCAGTTCGTGGATGAACCGCGAGGCTTTAGCAGGGCGGAACTCGATGGCATTGCACCAAACAATCCTGTAGCGCTCCAGCTGTTCTACTTCCGCGTCTACGCCAATAGCTCGGCGCTCAAGGCGATGGGAATCGAGCCGACCACGCCCGATCCGACCGGGATCAAGATCGAGAAGGACGACAAGGGCCAGCTGACCGGCGCGCTGAACGGCGGCCCCGCGATCGGTCTCTTACGCGACAAGCTCGGGGAGGTGGCGCTGGACAAGGCGGTCGAGAACGTCCGCCTGCTGATGCTCGACCTCAACAAAATGGGCATCACCGCGTTTCAGGACCAAGGCGGAACCGGAATGAAGGCGAGCCATATCGAGGCGTTTCGCATTGCCCACGACGCCGGGCAGATGACGGTGCGCTCATTCTACAATTATTACGAGGAACCGCGCTCTGCTGCAGACGTCGATAACCTGATCGCCAGAATGGCGCAGGTCAAGCCGTTCCAGGGCGACGACTGGTTCGATCTGACCGGTTACGGGGAGACTTTGTATTTTCCATTGCATGACGCGCTGCTCGCGAAGGCCGCGAATCCATCGGCTGAAGCGCTGCAGCTTTGGCAACGACTCGGCCTGGCGCTGGCGAAAAATGGCATCCACCTAAATGTGCACGCGCAGTTGCGCGGAAGCATCGAAGGCTTCCTCACAGCGATGGAGGCCATCAACAAGGAACGGCCGATCAAGGGCCTGCACTGGACATTCTCGCATCTCGATCAGGCACAGGCGCAGGATCTCGAGCGTATGAAGCGGCTCGACATTTATGCCCAGATCCACAGCCGTCCCACCATCCAAGGTGCGCTCATGCTCAAGGTGCATGGCGATCTCACCTACGACATGCCGCCGCTGCGGATGATTCAGGACAGCGGTATCCCCTGGGGCCTCGGCTCCGATGCAACCGCGGTGACGCCGTCGAGCCCGTTCACCACACTGTGGTGGGCGGTCACCGGCAAAATGGTCGGCGGCAAGCAGGTCCTGCGGCAGACGATCTCCCGTGAAGAGGCGCTGATCGCACACACGCGCGCCAATGCTGCCTTTCTCTTCCAGGAGGGAAACCTAGGATCGCTTGCGCCAGGCAAGTACGCCGATCTGCTGGTTCTCGACCGCGATTACCTGACGGTGCCGGCAGACGAGATTCTGGGAATCAAACCTTTGCTGACCATGGTCGGCGGTAAGATGGTCTATAACGTCATGCACTGACACGCACGCTTCCAAGATCGGGCGCAATGCTTTGCACGCGCGGGCTTGAACTCCTTCAAAAAAACTGTTCGAGCAGGATATGCCACCCGTAAAATGGCAGGCCGTGGTGAAACGCTCGCGTGGGCCGTCGCGGAGGGCTCGATGAGACGGAGTTTTAATCTCATTCCATTACATCTGCTGACGGCGTTGGCTTGGTGCGTCGCGCTGAATTTGCACGCGGTATCTGTCGGCGCGGAGGAGTTCTATCCATCCAAACCGATTCATCTCATCGTCACCACGGCTGCTGGCGGCGCTGGCGACCTTGTTGCCCGCGTGGTCGCGGAGCGGCTGTCGGAATCGATGCGCCAACCCGTGATTGTCGAGAACCAGCCTGCGGGAAACGGCGGGATCGCGGCCGCGCAGGTCGTCAGGGCCGCGCCCGACGGTTATACACTCTTGAGCCTGGTCGATAGCACACTGACCATCAATCCGCATCTTTACTCGATTTTGCAGCAAACGCCGCTGGATGCGAATGCAAGGTCGACCGCACCGCCAAGCTCTTGCGGGATGAGATCGCGAATGATGCTGACGCCGTACA
>Ga0070699_100004672_pt1 | contig 12108 bp, 12 predicted proteins | sample KBSK1503metaG_FD_65473 | JGI IMG/M metagenome (GOLD analysis project Ga0070699, IMG submission 65473) | Corn, switchgrass and miscanthus rhizosphere microbial communities from Kellogg Biological Station, Michigan, USA - KBS K1-50-3 metaG | ecosystem: Host-associated > Plants > Roots >...
CGGAAGCGGATCGCTCGCGAATCAGATCGATTTCTCGCTCGTTCCGCCGGATCCCCGGAATCTCGAGCAGGTGATCGCAGTGCTGGAGCGGCTGCGTCCATCCACCGATCTCACCATCGGTCTCTACTCGTCCGCTGAAGGCGCAGTGACGGCAGGCGTTTATCTGCCGAATCTGCCTCCCAGCATGCGCGCGGTCGTCAGCGCCGATTCAACGAACGGTGCGCAGGCGACGGTCCGCTATCATGCTGCCCAACATCTTTCCCGCCCCTTAGGCTACATCGTCGACGGAGCGGTCAAGATCGATCTCGACGTAAAACCGAACATCTAGTGCCGCGTGCCGGGTGCCGCGTGCCGAGAGGTCCACTCATGCGTTTCACTTTCGCGCTAGCCATTAGCGCGTCCCTTGCGATTAACGCCTTTGCCGTGGCGCCGCAGTTCTGGCGGGTTCGGACCACCGAGGATTTTCTCGCCGGCGATATTGAAGGCTTTGCGGTCACTTCGCGCGGCGAATTGCGGCCGGGTCCGGCGCTGAAGAAAGTCGGATCGTTCAATGATCCGTTCGTCCTCTCGCAGGCGACCGCGCCCAACGGCGACCGCTTTTTCGGCACCGGCAACGACGGCAAGGTCTACCGCCTTCACGGAACCGATCTGAAGCTTCTCTACACCGCACCGGAACCGGAGGTCTACGCGCTGGCCTTTCGCGACGGCGCGCTCTTCGTCGGCTCCTCGCCGAACGGGAAGGTCTATCGCGTCGATCCCGCCACCGGCAAAGGAACGACCTTCACCGATCCGAAGCAGGCTTACATCTGGGCGATGACGTTTCTTCCGGACGGCGATCTGGCAATCGCGACCGGAGTCGAGGGCAAGCTCTTTCGCGTGAAGCCCGGCGGCGAGTCGAAGGTCTTGTTCGACTCCGCGGAAACGCATCTGCGGTCGCTGGCCGTCAGGAGTGACGGGACATTGATCGTCGGCGGTTCGGGAAAAGGCCGGATCTACGAAGTGAAGCCGGACGGCGCCGCGCACGCGCTGTTCGATTCGTCGCTCAATGAAATATCTACGATATATATAGACAATAATGGTATAGGTTGGGCGGCGGGCGTCAGCAACGTCCTGCCGGCCAGCGCGCCCGCGAAGCCGCAGCAGAGCAAGCCCGCGACGCAACAGAGCTCGCCGTCGTCCGGCAGCGGAAGCGGCGGCCCGAGCGGCGATCAGCAGAAGAAGGAAGAGGCCACCGCCAACGTCGAGGTCAGCTTCTCATTCGAAGATCAGAACGCGAATCCTTCACAGGCCGGAAGCGGCGAGTTGTACAAGATCAACTCGGATGGCTTTGTCGAAGTCGTCCGCAAGTTCGACAAAGAGATGATCTACGCGATCAGCGCTGCGCCCGACGGCGGCGTCCTGCTCTCGACCGGGCCGCAGGGCCGTCTTTATCGTTTCCGTGACGGCGAAGTGTCGCTTCTGGCGGCAGTTCCTGAGAAGCAGGTCGTCTCGCTGTCGAACGGCGGCGGAGACACGCTGATCACGACCACGAACAGCGGCGCCGTGTATCGCATGGACGGCGCCCCCTCAGCGAAGGCCGAGTTTCGATCGGCGGTCAAGGACGTCGAGCGCTTTTCGCACTTTGGTCACTATCGGATCGACGGCACGGACGTCGCGGACGGACATCTGGCGATCGCCTTCCGATCGGGCAACACCAGAAATCCCGATGCGACCTGGAGTCCTTGGAGCGCGCCGGTGGGCGCGCAGCAGGGAGCGATCAACGTGCCCGCCGGACGTTACCTGCAGTGGAAACTGACGATGCCCAAGCCGGCGTCGGACGTCGCAGTCAATGGCGTGACGGTCGCGTTCATCAATCGCAACATCGCGCCGGTGATCGATTCCGTGATCGTGCAGGACCCGGCGGTGGTCTACATCACCGGCAACTATCCGCAGGCGCCGCAGGTCGTCGAGGCGACCAATCCCGACGAATACGGGATCTTCATGAGCCTCGAGAGTCCGCGCGACAAGAACGATCCCGGCAAGAAGGTCTTCCGCAAGGGATATCGAACGGTCACGTGGCGGGCACACGATGAAAACGGCGACACGCTGCGCTACTCGCTGTACTTCCGCCGGCAGGGAACGCAGCGCTGGCTGCGCTTGCGCGAAAACATCGACGAGACTTCCATCAACTTCGACTCTTCGCAGTTGCCGGACGGCGTTTACGAGCTGCGGCTCGTCGCCAGCGACATCGTCGACAATCCCGACGAAGCGATGACGACCTCGAAGGAAGGCGTCACGTTCCAGGTCGACAACACGCCGCCGTCGATCACATTCACGACGCAAGGCGACGAAGTGGTCGTCCACGTATCAGACAAGCTGTCGCCGATCGGCAAAGTCGAATATTCGGCCGACGCGCAGAAGTGGATCCGGCTGATGCCCGACGACGGCATCAGCGATTCGCCCGACGAGACGTACCGCATCAAGCGCAGCGCGGTGCTGGGAAAATTCGTGATCGTGCGCGCCGTCGATGCGTTCTACAACGTCGCGACGCAATCGCTCGACGTGAATCCGTAACAGCATCCCTATAATGGACGGCGTGAAGCGATTCGTCGTCCTGCTGCTCCTCGCGGTCGTCGCCTGCACGAACGAGCGGCCCCTTCCCACCGTCTCGACCGCCGACGATCTGAAGAAGCCGCAGGAGGGCGGGACGATTGTCCGCCGCCTGCAGGGCGACATTGCAACGCTCAATCCCGTGATGGCGCAGAGTGTCAACGACCGGCAAGTCGACTTCTACCTCCACACGCCGATGGTGCACTTCGACGCCGGTCTGCAGCCGATTCCGGGACTCGCGGAGAAATGGGACATCTCCGCCGACGGCAAGTTGTACACGTTTCATCTCAATCCGAATGCGACGTTCTCGGACGGATCGAACGTCACCGCCGGCGATGTGCTGTTCACGCTGAAAAAGATCGTCGATCCGCAGACCGAGGCACCCCAGATCGCGGGAGCGTTCGATCAACTCGACCTGCGATCGACCCACGTGATCGATGCGCACACCATCGCGATCGGCTTCAAGGACGGGATCTCGCCGCAGCTCGCGCACTTCAACGACCTCCTCGTCATTCCGGAGCACGTTTATTCGCGGGGCGATTTCAAGATCGACTTCACGTCGAAAGTTGTGGGGTGCGGACCGTATCGTCTTGTCCGCCGCGTCCCCGGACAAGAGATTCTGCTCGAGCGGCGCCCCGAGTACTGGGGTCCGCGTCCGAACCTTCAGCGCGTGCTGTTCAAAGTGGTCGCGGATGATGTCACCGCATGGAACGCGATGAAACGCGGCGAGATCGACGAGACGATCATCACGACCGACACGTGGCTTGCCGAGGGGCGGAGATCGGAGCTGCAGAAGTTCATCGACTTTCGCCGCTTCTACACCCTCAACTACAACTACATCGCCTGGAACAATCGCGATCCGATTCTGGGCGACAAGCGCCTGCGCCGCGCGCTGGCGATGTGCATCGACCTCAAATCGATCATCGAGAATGTCTACCACGGCACGGCGCGCGCGATGAACGGACCGTTTACGCCCGATCAGTGGGCCTATAACCCCGACGTGCCGGTGATCGAGTACAACCCGCAGGAGGCGTTGCGCACACTGCACTCGCTCGGCTGGCTCGATACGAACCACGACGGCCTTCTCGACAAGGGCAAAAAGCCGCTGAAGCTCGAGATGTTGATCACCGCCGGCAGCCTCGCGTCGAACCCGTTCGCGCAGCTCTTTCAGGCTGAGCTGAAGAAGATCGGTATCGAGCTCGATGTCGTTCCGCTCGACTTCGCGACGCTCATTCAGCGGGTTCTGGCGGGCAATTATCAGTGCGCCTATCTGTCGTGGAACCTCGATCCCGATCCTGATCCGTTCGCGCTGTTCCATTCCTCGCAGTTTCCGCCGCGCGGTCAGAACCTCGTCTTCTATTCGAATCCCGAGGCGGACAAGCTGCTCGAAGCGGGGAGGCGGGAATTCGATCAGACCAGGCGCAAAGCGATCTATCAGCAACTGCACGCGCTGCTGGCCGCCGATCAGCCCTACACGTGGACGCTGCAGGTCTCATCGAAGTGGGCGATCAACATGCGCATTCGCGACGTGAAGGAAAGCAAGGGGTGGGGACTGTTCCAATGGTTCCCGGGAGAGCTGGGCTGGTGGATTCCGATCGACCAGCGCACGCACGATGTGCCGCCGAGGCGGCGATAATCGGTTGCGATGACAGCGTACGTCGTGCGCCGGCTCTTGTATGCCGTGCTGACGTTCATCGGCATCACCATCGCGGTGTTCGCGCTGGTCCACGCCGTTCCGGGCGATCCGGTCACGTTCTACATCGGGGCGCACAGCGCGCACAATCTGTCACAGGCGTCGCTCGACGCCATCCGCCACGAATACCACCTCGATGAGCCGCTGGTTGCGCAGTATCTCTACTGGTTCCGCGGCGTGCTGCGTCTCGATTTCGGAACCTCGCTCGTCGATCACCGCTACGTGACGACGCGAATTCTCGAAAAACTTCCCAACAGTTTCGAGCTTAACGGGATCGCTTTTCTGATCGCGGCCGCGATCGGCGTGCCGATCGGGCTGTGGAGCGCCACGCGATCGGGCCGCCCGATCGAGCGTGCGTCGTCGGTTTTCTTTTTTCTTCTGTACTCGCTGCCGAGTTTCTGGGTGGCGCTCCTGCTCATGGAACTTTTTTCGGTGAAGCTTGGACTGTTGCCGACGTTCGGAATGACCTCGGACGAGTATCTCGATCTCTCGGCAGGACAGAAGTTGGTCGATCACGCGCGGCATCTCATCCTGCCGGTGATCACGTTGAGTTACGCGCAGATTGCGATCTTCGCGCGCTTCACAAAATCTGCGCTGACCGAGGTGATCCGGCAGGACTACATCACGACCGCCCGCGCGAAAGGCGTCGCGCCGCAGATCGTCCTGTGGCGTCACGCATTCCGCAATGCGCTCATTCCGCTCATCACGCTGCTGGGCCTGACGATTCCTTCGCTGCTCTCGGTCGGCGTCATCACCGAGCAAATTTTTCAGTGGGACGGAATCGGCAAGCTTTTCTTCGCGTCGATTTTGACCCGCGACTATCCGACCGTGCTGGGATTGACCGTGGTGACGGCGGTCGTGACGCTGATCGCGAGTCTGCTCGCCGATATTCTTTACGCGATGGCGGATCCGCGCGTGCGGCTCGAGGAGACGGCTGCGTGAGACGCGACACGCCGACAGCCATGAAGTGGCAGCGGTTCCGGCACAGCAAGCTGGCGCTCGCCGCGCTGGCGTACGTGGGAGTGGTTGCGATCATCGCGCTGATCGCGCCGATGATCACCAGCGATCCGAATGCCGTCGATATCGCGAGCCGCCTCCGCCCGCCCGACCACACCCACCGCCTCGGCACCGACGACCTCGGCCGCGATGTGCTCGCGCGCGTCATCCACGGTGCGCGCGTCTCGCTGACCGTCGGGCTGACGGCGACGTTGATCTCGCTTCTGATCGGATCTTTTCTCGGCGCGATCGCGGGGTACTACGGAGGGGCGGCCGATTGGATCGTGTCGCGGCTCATCGAGGTCGTGCTCTGCTTTCCGTTTCTTCTTCTCGTCCTCGGCATCGTCGCGCTGTTTCGTCCGTCGTTCATCACGATCATGATCGCGCTTGGGCTGACGTCGTGGACGACCGAAGCGAGGTTCGTTCGCGGAGAATTTCTGCGGATCCGCGACATGGAATTCGCACAGGCGGCGCGGGCGAGCGGAGCGCGCGCCGCGCGCATCATCTTCCACCATCTATTGCCGAACGCGTTTGCGCCCGTGCTCGTCTCGGCGAGTTTCGGCGTGGCCTACGCCATCCTCACCGAATCGGCGCTCTCGTTTCTCGGCATGGGCGTGCCGCCGCCGACGGCGTCGTGGGGCAACATTCTCTTTTCCGCGGAACAGCATCTCGAATATGCGTGGTGGCTGGCGGTTTTTCCCGGCGTTGCGATCTTCCTGACCGTGGCGGCGTTCAACATCATCGGAGACCGCGTGCGCGACGCACTCGATCCGCGCAGCGAGTAGTACCATTCGCGCGCCATGCGCGAAGTCTTCCTTCTCTGCCTGCTTGCAACGCCCGCCGCCGCCCAGAGCTGGCAGTTCGGCGTCGCCGGCGACTCGCGAAACTGCGGCGATGTGGTGATGCCGGCGATCGCAGCGGGCGTGAAATCGCACAACGCCGCGTTCTACTGGCACCTGGGCGATTATCGCGCATTCTCCCGAGTCGACGAGGACATGGCGCACGCGGCGAAAACGCCACTGTCCATCACATCGTATTTCTCCGCCGCCTGGCCCGACTTCATCCGCAATCAGCTCGATGGGTTCTCGCCGGTCCCGGTGTTTCTGGGAATCGGCAATCACGAAATGGTGATAAAAAATCGTGGTGATTATATTGCACAATTTGCGGACTGGCTCACGCGCCCTGAAATCGTGCAGCAACGCCTCGCCGACGACCCGAGCGATCACGTCGTGCGGACGTACTACCACTGGGTGCGGGACGGAGTCGATTTCATCGCGATGGACAACGCGTCGCAGGATATGTTCGACAACGCGCAGTCGGCGTGGGTGAAGCGCGTGCTGGACCACGACGCAAACGACTCGAAAATCAAAACAGTCGTCGTCGGCATGCACTGCGCCCTCCCGCACTCCCTCGGCTGCGACCACAGCATGAACGAGTGGACGCAAGGGGAGTACAGCGGCACCGTTGTCTATCGTGCACTTCTCGATTTTCGCGAGAAGTCGAAAAAAAATGTGTACGTTCTCGCGAGCCATTCGCACTACCTGCTTCGCGACGCCTATGACAGCGCGTACTGGCGCGCACACGGCGGCGTGCTGCCGGGCATCATCATCGGGACATCAGGCGCGATTCGCTACCGGCTGCCCGACACGGCCGCCGGATTTCCGCCGGAGCGCGCGCAGACCGATGTCTATGGCTATCTGATCGGCAACGTCGACGCCGCCGGCGCAATCACGTTCGATTTTCATCCGATCGATCGCGGCGCATTCTCGCCGGAGATTGAAAACCGCTACGGCGCGGATTTCGTGAGCTGGTGCTTCAACGAGAATCGCGATCAGGGGCCGCGCTACTCCGCGAAATGCGCTGCCGCCGACGCACCGTCCGGCCCGACGGTCAGCTCCCGACCGTAACGGGAAGGCGCGCTTTCAGCGCCTCGAGGACGGGTGGGGGGACGAGGCGGGCGACGTCGCCGCCGAGGCGAAAGACTTCCTTGACGAGGCGGGAGGAGACGTACGTGTATTCGACCGCCGGCAGCATGAAGATCGTCTCGACGTTCGCGCTCAGATCGCGGTTCATGAGCGCCATCTGCAGCTCGTACTCGTAATCCGAAACGGCGCGAATTCCGCGGACGACGACGCCGGCCTTGACGCGGCGCATGAAATCGACCAGGAGGCCCGAAAACGAGTGCACTTCCACGCCCGGCATCCCGGCAGTGCAGCGCGCGATCAGCTCTTTCCGCTCCGCGACACCGAACAGCGGCGACTTTCCCTCGTTCTCGAGGACCGCGACGAGAAAGCGGTCGAAGAGTCGCGTGCCGCGGCGGATGATGTCGAGATGTCCGTTGGTCAGCGGATCGAATGAGCCTGGATAAACCGCAACGTGCATCGCGAAGATGGTAGCATGCACCACGTAGTCAACGTCTTGACGATCGTACTGTGGGCACGTAAGATAACTGCAATTCGAGCTTTTTCTGATGCGGAGGGTGTGGCGAGCATGCGGCAGAAGTTTCCGGTGAATCGGAACCGTTTACTTTCGACGCTGTTCCGCCATCTGCCCGGCGCGTGGGTCGATCCAAAGCATAACGAGCTGATCTCCCTCTACCGCTTGCGCTATCGCATGGCGCTGGAAGAGCAGAAGTACGACACCGCCATCATCTTCCTCAATAAGATCATCGAGCTCGCTCCGGCCGACATGGAAGTCAAGCTCGCCAAGGCCGAGCTTTACCACCACGGCCTGCAGGATTATCCCAAGGCCATCGAGCAGTACACCAAGGTCATCAAACTGACCAACGAGAAGGAGAGCGCCAACATCCACCGCCGCGCGCGCGCCGCGATGGCGGAGATTATGGAGATGTTGTCGTAAGTATGGGGTCACATCTTGAAAATTAACTTAACAGTCGCTGCTAAGTTAATTTTCAAGATGTGACCCCATACTTTAAACCCACCGCCGAACGCGCCGGCGATACTCCTCATACTCCGCGCCGAACTTGCTCGATAGATAGCGCTCTTCCGCACGGATGGTCACGAATCTGAGAAGCAGAAGCAGCAGTACCATCGAGATGAGCAGCCAGCCGTTATCGGCGGCGACGGCCGTGGCCAGGACAACGATCAGAAATGCAAGGTAAATCGGATTTCGTGTGCGCGCGTAGATGCCACTGCTCACGATGGCATTGGTCACACGGTAAGGATTCGGATGCTCCTTGTGTCTGATGAGCTCACGACGCGATACGAAGATGATGCCGACCGCCACAGCGAACAACACGATTGAAATCGCGATGCGAATCGACGGCGCGACGAGCAAGAACGGCAGCGGTTTGTAGTGCCCGGCCATGAAGCCAGCGCCGATGCATGCCAGTGCGAGGAGTGGGGGAGGAATGACGATGGGGGGGCGATCTTTCAATTACCGGTCGCGCTCCAGCACGAAATCGAGCGCCATGTCGAGCGCTTCCTTCGCTGCCGAGTCGGGGAAGGGCTCCAGAGCGGCGCGGGCGCGGCTGGCGTAATCGCGCGCGATCGCGCGCGTCTGATCGAGCGCGTCGTAGCGCGTGACCAGCTCCATCAATTCGGCCGGATCGACATCGTCGAAGGATTTCGTGTTTGCGACGCGAGCGATTTTGTCGCGCTCGCTCTGCGTCGCCCGTGGCATGGCGAGAAGCAGCGGAAGCGTCAGCTTGCCTTCCTTCAAGTCCGACAGCGCCGGTTTGCCGAGGACCTCGGTGCTGGAGGTGAAGTCGAGGAGGTCGTCGATCAACTGAAAGCAGACGCCGAGGTTGAAGCCGTAGTTGAACAGCGAAGCGGCGGAGCTTTCCGGAAGATCGACCAGGTACGCCGGAATGCGGCAGCACGCGCCGAAAAGCGCGGCGGTCTTGCGGCCGACGATCTCGAAGTAGTCCTCGCTCGAAAGATCGGCGTGGCCGTTCTGCTCGACGCCGATGATCTCGCCTTCGATCATGCGAATGGTGACGTTCGACAAGAGCCGCAGGATCTCCAGATTCCCCTCGGCCAGCGCGAGATTCATCGAATGGGTGTAGAGGTAATCGCCGACCAGCACGGTGAGATTGTTTCCCCATCCGTAGTTGATCGAAGTGCGACCGCGACGGATGGCCGCCTCATCGATGATGTCGTCGTGCACGAGCGTGGCGGTGTGAATGAATTCGATGACCGCCGCGTAAACGACGTCGCGATAGCCTTCGTAACGCAGCATCTTCGAAACCAGGAGCAGCAGCGCCGGACGCAATCGCTTTCCGCCGCCGCCGAGGATGTGCTCGCCGACGTCGTGGATGGTCTTGATGTTCGACTTGAAGTTGCGGCGAAGCTCGTCCTCGACCATCTGAAGCTTCGGCGCGATCAGATCGATCAGACGCTCCGCGCGCGAGACTTGCTCATAGGTGGGATGGGAGCTCACGCCGGCAAGCTTAATCGAAGCGGTGCCGGGCCTCAACCACGATAGTTCACGAACTGCAGCGGGATGCCGAAGTCGTTGTCGCGCACGAGCGACATCGCTTTCTGCAACTCGTCCTTACTGCGGCCGACCACGCGCACCTGATCGCTCTGAATCGAGGCCTGCACTTTCAGCTTCGCGTCCTTGATCACTTTGACGATGGCCTTGGCCTTCTCGCTCTCGATGCCCTGCACGATCTTAGCGCGCTGCCGCACGGTCCCGCCGGCCGCCGGCTCGACCGTCGCGTAGTCGAAGGCTTTGAGCGAGACCTTGCGCTTCACGAGCCGCGTCTCGACGATGTCCTTCACGCTGCGCAGTTTTCCTTCGTCGTCGGAGCTGAGCACGAGCTCATCGCCGGTGAGCTCGATCGCGCTCTTGCTGCCTTTGAAATCGAAGCGCTGCGCCAGTTCTTTCTGCGCCTGCTGGACCGCGTTGGCCACTTCCTGCATGTCGGTCTTCGATACCACGTCGAACGAAAATTCCTGTGCCATCAGCTCCTCACGATGCGGAAACGACTTCCACGCCCGGCGGCGGCGTGAAGCGAAAGAGCTCGGGCGACATCGGACGGCGATGAAATCCCGAGAAATCGAACACGGTGCGATTGCCTTCGCGATCCGAATATTGCAGTTGTTGGATGAGATTCGTGTTCGGCGCGATCGTCAGCGTGATGTTGCGAACAGCGGCGGAAGCATCGCGCGGCTGAAGAGACACGACGACGTTGCCGCCGCGCCGCGATTCGCTGACGACGAACAGGCGCTCGCGCGCCGCGGGGTCGCCGATCAGCAAAAAGGGAAGCTCGCTCCGCCGGCGATCGTCGATGGTCGCCACCGTCACCTGTTTGTCGGCGGCGACGTAGAACCACGACTGACTGCCGTCGAACACGAAGACTTTTTCCTCCGGCTTCGCGTACGTCCAGCGCATCATCGGAAGGGTTCCGAAGATGACGGATCCGCTTTCGACTTGCGAGTTTGTGAATCCCTTGGGCGTGAAGCGCTGCGTGAACGACGCTTCCATCCCCGTCATCGCGGCGGCGGCGCTGTCGAGTGTTGCGGCTTGAGCGGAAAGCGCGAGCAAAACGAGGACAGTAAAGAGGGATGTTTTTCGCATGACTTGTTCTTAGTTCTCAGTTCTTAGTTCTTAGTTCTCGGTTCTCAGTTGCGGTCCTAAGAACTAAGAACTAAGAACTAAGAACTGAGAACCGAGAACTTTCACAGTTTTTCCACTTCGATCGACATGATCGCGGAGTTGACAACAAAGATCCGGTCGTTTTTGCTCCTGTCATTCGGAAAAAGGTAGAAGCCGTTGCGCTCCGGGTTGTAGTGCGCGATGCCGCGGATCACCTCGCCATCCGCGAACTCGACCGACAACTGACTCCCCACCGCCGGCTCCATCGAATCGTCGGGCTCGCGCTGCGGAAAGAAGACGGCCTTGAGCACGCTGAACGGCACATCGACCGATTTCCCGTCCTCGGCCTTGATGCTGAAGATCTCGCGGTCGGCATCGGTCGCGACCAGAGTGGCGCGCTGCGTTTTGCCGTCGCGAAAGCGCAGCACGATTTCGGGATTGGCGGCCATCAGAACAGCTCCAGTCCCCACAGATCGTGCAGGTGAATGAGGCCCTCCACCCGCCGCTCGCCGTCGACGATGAAAAGCGAGGTGATCTTGCGTTGCTCCATGATCTGCAGCGCTGCCGACGCGAGCTCGTTGCCTTCGATCGTCACCGGATTGCGCTTCATGCACTCGCCGGCGGTTTTTTTCACAATGTCCTCATCGCGCTGAAGCAGCCGGCGCAGATCGCCATCGCTGATCACGCCCTCGAGAACGCGATCGCCGCGCACGACGGCAGTGATCCCGAAGCTTTTTTTCGACATCTCGTAAATCGCATCATGCATCGGCGCGTTCGTCGGAACGATCGGGACCTGCTCGCCGGTGTGCATCAGGTCGCGCACGCGAAGGAAACGCTTGCCGAGTTTTCCGCCCGGGTGGAGGAAGGCGAAGTCTTCTTCCTTGAATCCTTTTCGAAGCAGCAACGCCATTGCCAGCGCGTCGCCGAGCGCGAGGACTGCGGTTGTCGATGCCGTCGGGGCGAGGCCGAGAGGGCAGGCCTCCTTCGGAATCGAAGCGTTGAGGTGATAGTCGGCGCCCTTGGCGAGCGTCGACAATGGATTGCCGGTGATCGCGACCAGCTCCGCGCCGAGGCGCTTGATGCTCGGAAGCAATCGCACGAGCTCTTCGGTCTCACCGGAATGCGAGACCGCCAGCACGACATCGCCGTGCACGATCATGCCGAGGTCGCCGTGGATCGCCTCGGCTGGATGCAGAAAAAACGAGGGCGTGCCCGTCGAGGCCAGCGTCGCGCTGATCTTCTTGCAGATGATTCCCGATTTGCCGAGG
>Ga0070699_100004673_pt1 | contig 12106 bp, 8 predicted proteins | sample KBSK1503metaG_FD_65473 | JGI IMG/M metagenome (GOLD analysis project Ga0070699, IMG submission 65473) | Corn, switchgrass and miscanthus rhizosphere microbial communities from Kellogg Biological Station, Michigan, USA - KBS K1-50-3 metaG | ecosystem: Host-associated > Plants > Roots >...
CGTGCTCGCCATAGAGATCCTGATGGAGGCAGTTGTAATCGCCTGCACCGTACTGGAGCAGCAGTGGCGTTGGCTTGAGTTGCCCAGCCTCATGGCAACGCGCCTGTACATCCACCTTGCACCAAGCGAGTTAAGTCAGCGGATTCGTGCAAAGGTTGAGCCGTTTGATGCCAGGATTCGGGCCTTAGTTGAGCAAGTACAAAGCGAGGCAAGCAACACATGATGAGGAATGTTTCACGCGCCGAGGGTTCCTCAGCGATGATATGGCGGATGCCCATCGTCCCAGACGATTACGACCGGCGTCCGTTGACTGACGCCGAACGCCAGGCACTTGAGCATCTAGGAAATGCAAGCGGCTTTGCTCGTGGTGCCATGAATACAGCAAGCAGGGAATCTTTTGCTGCTCGAGCAGCACTTGCCCGTCTTGATCAACCACTGACAGATGTTTTCCGCTTGAGGCATCAAGACCGAACCCACAAAAGGATCACGAGCGTGCATTTTGTAATGCACCGGGAGATGTACCGACACAGAAAAATGTTTTGGGATTGGTCACCCGATGAATGGATGGATACGTTGCGCCCAACATCAGCGGCATTTGATGCGACCTATGGAAGGATGCCCTGTTGTCGCATTACGATCATGGATGCAGCCTATCTCCTTGCAGGGATCAGTGACCTGCGTCCTGTCGAATTTGTCTTACATGTAGCAGAAGCAGCTAATACGTACTTTGGAGCAGATCTCGTGACACAGCAATGCAGGCGGGTGATTGATGCCCTGGTCGGAAAAGGCTACCACGATAGCCCCTCCACTGTTCGGGTTCTGCGACAATATCTGAGCCTGCTTTTCGTACTCAATCGTTCTCCCTACCTGGAAGATCTTTCTGAAGACCTGCTCGCATTACTTGATGCAGAGGGTGAAACACGACGATGGACGAAGAGAAAGATCACACTCGGCCTTCAACACCTTGATATTCTCCCACCAGAGCCAATGGCACCGTTTGCTGTGACAGAGACGTTTGATAGCACCGGCATGGATCAGGAATGGTATGCCTGGTGTCTCGCCTGGTTTAGGCAAGAAGTTGACCTTACCCCTCGTGTGCGGAAAAATTACATGTCTCGCCTTCTCGCTGTAGGACGTTGGTTGCAGACACACGCTCCGGACACTTGTACTCCTGAACAATGGACGGAAGAACTTGCACTTCATTTTCGCAGCGATCTGTGTTCCTGGACCAACGGGCAGTATGGAAGCAAGAGGGGGCAATGGTGGCTCCAAACCAAAGATATGTTGGGGAAGCCCTTACAGGCACATGTGCTTGTCCACTACTTAAAAGCGTTGAATCACTTGTTCTCTGATCTGACGAGACGCCCGCACTCTCCTCATGGTGAACCTGCCCGAAAGATTCGACTCGATTTTGTTCCTGGGGAGGTGTTCACGACACCTGGTCACATCAGAAAGATCTTAGATGCCGCCTCACCGAGAGACATTGATCTGCAAGTGTGGTCCAAATTGACCATTGCAGCAGCAACACTCTCCCAAAGTGATTTGCCTCCTGGGACACGAAATTCACTGACCTTCTACAGGGCTTTGTCTCTTGTATGGGTGACTTCAGCACGGCGTCCCAACGAGATTGTGCGTCTGCGGTTCGATTGTTTGCGAGAAGATTGGGAGCCGACCATGCTAGGTGAAGAGGGTTTGCCTGTGGAGAGGGTGACGATGAATACAGGTCAGGAACGTGAGCAAAACGAAGGCGAAAGCAACCCCCCAAAGATCTCTTACCTCCAGATTCCATCTGGTAAAAATCGCGGGCCATTCTGGATCTGGTTGCCCGACTACACGGCTGAGGCCATCAAGGCATGGAAGCGTGAGCGCCCACCTCAGCAACGGAAGCTTGTGGATCGCAAGGACCGCGAGGAGGTAGACTATCTGTTCTGCTTCCAGGATCTTCGTGTGGGAGCCTCGTTCATTAACAATTCCGTTATCCCAGTGCTCTGCAAACGAGCTGGTGTGAGCATCGAGGATGCCAAAGGGAAAATTACCGGTCATCGAGGCCGCAGCGCTCGCTTGACATTGTTACGAAAAAATGGTGTCAGTCTCGACGATTTGGCTGAGTATGCTGGACATGTGAACACGAGAACGATCCGGCGCTACGCCAGGCAGGACCCGATTCAGCTTCATCAGACGATCCAGGCTGCTGATGAACTGAGTAGGATCATCGAAGGGGTCGTTGATATGCAGGCGGCAGCTCAGGGCTTGCCTGCGCTGCGCTGGTTCATTGGTTATGATGCCGATGGAGAGCCGATGTTCTGCGGCAACCAGGTCTATGTGACCTGTGAGCACAGGCTCGATTGCAAGCGCTGTGGCATGTTCATCGGTGGAGAAAAAGCCAGGCTCTTGCGGGAAGGAGAGCAGACATTACCTGTCAGCTCGAAGGTGCCCATGACACCAATTGAAAAATGTGTGGTCGAAGGGGACCAGGCAGGGGCGCAGGCGTGTAGGGATGCTTTGCAACAGATCCCAGCGCCGGAGACCCCTGACCTCCATCTCATCTTCAATCCTGAAGGGCTTTCCAACCATGAACTGGAGAAGCTGGCCGAGCTTGGAACCATCGAGGCCCTGGACAAGCTGAAGCAAGCACTCGAAGCCCATGAACAACGACTTGAAGAGGCACAACAGCACAAAACTGGTCGCAGCGCGTTGGTCGGTGCGCAGAAAAAGCGCATCAGCAAACTGCTGGTGCTCATCGCGGAGTGTGAACATCGTCTCCAGGGTACCAATGTTGGAAGGCAATGAGTCGCCTGGCCTCCTGGGAAATCTGACGCTCGAAGTTCCCTCTTTGCCAGCAAGGGCCCCAGAACTACCAGGGAGTCTGAGGGGCTCTGCCCCTCAGCGGGGGTCCAGGGGGCCGGCCCCCTGGACGAAGCTGTGCGCGCCACCCAGCACAGGCCGCAGAGGGATGGAGCGGGTTGGAGGCGACACGTCAAAGGGGTTGACATGCACAAATCATCCTATATAATCACCGGGTCGAAGTCCACCTTGTAACATGAGCAAGAGCATGGCCTTGTCCCGAACCATCCGCAGAGAACCAAGCAGAGCTTTGATCTGTTCTTCGCTCATGGGACGTGGAACTCGGCTGACCGTCTTCACGCGAACGACGCGGCGAATGGGGCGTTGCCGACTGGCTTGACCCATGAAAGGTCGATGACGCTCACTCACGCGTGCGGTCACCGGATCTTCCACCTTCTGGATGGGATTCTCCCCTGCGGCAAACTGTCCTGAGAGGATGAGGTATTCGTAGAAGGAGGAGACAGCTGCAAGCATGCGATTAATGGTCGTGGCTGCCAGGTGCGTGGCAGAACCCTCCTCGTCAGACGTACAGAGGACCAGACTCAAACGCTGCGCTGATTTTCGGCTCGGCAGCGCTCGGAGGTAGGCCAGCAAATCCAAGGCATGAACCGGTGTGAACTCGAGGTAGGTGAGGTGACGCTGCTGCAAAAAGGAGAGGAAATGCAGCAGATCATAGGCGTAGGCAGCCAGCGTATTGGGCGAACAATCGCGAGCATGCAGGTGACGCATGAAGCCAGAGATGACTTCAATGGGTTGATCATTATCATCGACAATGGTGAGCGTAATGGCCTGGTCATGACCAGGTTTGAGACGTTGGACTTTCATGCTACACTTGTTCCTTTCTGACGGGATGTCTGATCTCATCTAGAGAAATGAACGCCGTCCTTGGGCACAAGTGTCTACATAACCGTACTGCCTCCTGTATCGGTGTAGTGCTCGCGAATATGCAGGTCACTTTCATGATGACAGAGAGCATCGATCACATGCAAGGCTTCGCTCTCGTTGGTGCTAATGACCTGTTGCTTGCCGAAAGGCATCCAGATATCGGCGGTGTGAGAGTAGAAGGTCACCCCTTTCCCGAAGCCGAAATAGCGAGCATTGCGGACAGCATTGGGCGTCTTGACGACGGTTTCAATGCGCATCCCATCAGAAGATGAGCTGGTTCCATCACCCCACATCCGGGCAAATGGCAGGTTGAGCACAAAGTTATCAAGCGTTGCAAGGGCTGTCAGCAGGGTCTCCTCGCGGATATGCCAGTCAACCGACCAGGAGAGTTGACGATAGCTGTAGGGGCATGAATCCGCCATTTTTGAGAGGCCATAATTCATTCCCATCCCCATCAGCCCGGCTACCAGGATCAGACGCTCTCGGCCCGTGGTCGCCATGCCCGTGCTCAGATGGGTCAGGTGCCGCAGGAAGCCGGTCCAGTTGTCTACCTCAAGCAGCAGATCCGCAAGAGGGATACGTGGTAGGAACGCGGACATCCGACGGCTGTGATACTCCGCCTGCTCTGGGACCGCTTTTTCTAAGGGTGGAAGTTGAAGCTTGCCATGCTCATCCAGACGAAGACTTCCAGGTACTACCCCAATACTTTGGCGTAGGCGCGAGAGCTTCTCAACAATTTCTTGCTGTTTCTGCTCCAAGTAGTGCGAAGCCGTTCCCTCCACTGCGAGTCTGGTCTGCTTTTTCTCGATGAGCTGCGCAAATTCCTGTTTCGGCAACAGATAGTCTTCAAAAGGCTGGTGCCGCCGCGATCCTCCAACTGCCACGTCTCCAGAGTGGAGCCGAGCATTGAGCGCTTCAAAGGCTGCTGCTTCATACTGATTGGGCACAATCTCGTCTCCAAGAATGACATGCTTTTTCCACTTGTCTGTAAGGTGCGAGAGCGGGGTCGTCATCATCTGCCTTCCCACACGCTGTTCCACTCCTGTCACTCGTTTCCGGGACTTCTGCAAACGGACGGCATGATCCAGGGCCTGGATTGCAGGTGCCCCGGAAGGTCCTGGCTGGAAATCAAGTGCTTGATACAGCGTGAACAAGCTCTTACGCATCGGCACATAGCGGGTCTCGATCAGATCCAGGGAGTCAAAATCTTCTGGCCGCAGCAGCGCTTTGGCCGAGGTGACGGTTTGTTGAAGGACAGTGGCTGGCACCCGCGCCAGCACGGACTCTTTGATGTCACTGCCGTCTTCACAGCTTTGCAGAAACGCCTCTGCCGCGCGCGTGAGAACCGTGAGGTGAGCATTGATTTTGCGGGCATTGACCCGCAGATGCTTGTCTTGCTTCCTCTCTCCCTTGCGCAACAGATCGGCGAGGAGTTTATCAAACTGGTCCAGTGCCTGGTCAGTGAAGTCCTGTGCTAGTTCATGCAAGTAGGTCAACAATAAACTATACCGGCGCTTCTTCGACACAATTTTGAGCAAAGGCTGTGCGGAGAGTTTGCTGCATTTCCGGGCCAGATGAAGAACACGATTTTGATGCAGTGTAGTGGGCACAGGGGGCAGGTCCAGCTCTCGAATGAAAAGAAGACGCTCGACAATCTTCTTGATGCTCTTTGGAGAAGGATCTCCTGGAGTAGCTCTCAGCCAGGCCAATCGGGTATGTCCCCCAAGCCTAGTCTCGTTGTGCAGGAGAGCATCCAGCCGCTGTTTCTGCGCTACGGTGAGTCGCAAGGTGAGTACATTATACAGGTGGTCTTCCACCAGACGCAGCACGACCCAGACCAATTTTTCCGTCTGGACCAATGTGGGCGGGAGGATACGCTCTTTGCGGAAAAACTCAAAAGCTTGTTCGATGAGTGGAACCGCGCGATCACTTTCTAAGGCGTGAGGCAAAAGAAATCGGGCGGCAGCCAGATATTCTCGCCACCCACAACGGCGATACCCACACTCTTTGCAAATCTCATCGATATGCTCATAGAGCGTTCCGGGGCGATTGCCATACTCTGCGAAAGCGCCGATGGGGAGATGGATCTGCCCGGCAATGCTGGCCAAAATCGGTCGCGGCACCTGTTTCTGATTGCTATATTCAGCAAGTGGACGGCCTGGAAAATGCAGAAGCGCAAGCTGAACGGCGAAACCAAAGCGATTGGCCGGACGCCTGCGGCGATTGACCAGCTCTACCTCTTCTGTGGTCAGGGTGTAATAACGAGCGAGATCCCGATCGTCAAGGTCTGTCGGGATCTCCATCATGATCTGACGCTGCTCCTCGGTCAGATAGGTTGGGACTTTTTTATGGGTCATGGGGACGCGCTCCAAATCTCTGAAACCTAGAATGCATCCTTCTTACCATACCCTCATGACCCTGACAAGCTTAGCGGAATCCTTCAGGACCTTTTTACTGCTTGCCCGCCCTTAGCGGAATCTATCGGGGAATTTATGTCGGGACCCCATTACGCTTTGTACAGACCTTTCCCCCATCGCTCCTAATAACGAGCAGCTGCCCGATGTTTACGGTCGCAGAAACCTCCGATCTCCTGAGTGCCGCTGGTGCGCCAGAGGCGCTGCTGACCGAGAGCCAGTTCATTCATAGCCTTGGACTGGGGCACCCTCTCATCATCGCGGAACTCGTCGAGTATCTGCGCACGCAGGAGTGGTCGTTCGACGCCCAGATCCTTACGGCGCTCTTCAGCGGTGAGGCGACCGCTGAACTCAACGAAAACACGGTACGGCGCTTGTTGCAGACGGTGGAGGACGAGCAAAGCAGGAACCTGTTGTACCGCCTGGCACTCATGCTGCATGCCTTTTCGCTCGACGATGTGCGCGCGGTTGCTGAGGTGACGCCGGAAGTGGATCGGCCGCGTGAACACATGGCGACGCTCCAGGGGCGCTGGGTCTCTCGCGATGGGCGAGAACGGTATCTCATCTCTCCCCTCACACGGAAGCTGGGGGGCGAGGATCTTCCGGCTTCCACCCGGAAAGTGTGCAATCGCATCCTCGGCGATCGCTTGCTGAAGAAGGGACAGGTCGACCTGGTTGACGTTCAATCCATCCTGGCGTATTATCTCAATGCCGATGAGGAGAATCGCGCTGGCATGCTCCTCATCCGGGTCCTCACTGACCTGCTCAAGGCAGACAATACCATCGATGACCTGGGGATCCTCACCTGGTGGGCATCCACTCCGTTGCCTGCGGCTATGCCGTTGGGAACGCGCCTCTACCTGCGGGGACTCCAAATCGCCGTTCGGCAGCAGCGCGGCCTGGACGTGGCGCTTCTCGTCCGGGATATCAATGCCCTGAGCGAGCGGGTCACGGCAGATGAGGCCTGGGCGCTCATCGCATCCTGGGCCTTCGTCAAGAAAACGGCTCTGCCAGTCAAGCTCTCTCCACTCACCGTCTTTTCGCTCCTGCCACAGGCTCACCTGCCGGGGGGCGAATCCTTAATGGACGCCATGGGCAGAGAAGACATGTACGCCGAACTGCTCTGGGCATCTGTTCTGGATGTTGAAACGCCAGAGCAGTTGGGGATGTGGATGAGCGCGCTGGAGCAGATTCCGGCGACGCAACGCCAGGCCGCAATTCGCATGTCACATGCAGAGCTAGGGTGCATGCTGGTAGCTGACCGGGTGATGCGGCAAGTGCAGAAGCAGCCGCATGCGCAGCAGCAATGGGGGACAGCGGAAACAGCATTACGCGACCTGGCGAACCGCGCAGCCGCCGTAGGCTTCGACCTGCTCTGGGCCTGCGCGATACGCACGCTGATGATGATCCTCACGGAGGCGAAACGTCCTATCGATCAAGTGGTGGCTCTGGCGGAAACATCACTGACAACCCCATCTGAGGATCCGCGCGTCCGCTTTCTCTTGCTGGAGTGCCTGGGGCGGCAATATCTCGCAGCTGGAAGAGATCAAGATGCGGCGCAGTGGTTGCAACGAGCGCTCACATTGCCAACTTCGGCGTATCCGGGAACACATCTTCATGCACGTCTTTGCCTGAGCAAAGCGATCGGAGCGACCAATCCTTCTGAAGCGATCCGGTACGCGCGCGAGACGGTCCAGTTCGCAGAAGAAGCTCCAGAACAGCTGCAGCGCAAGGTCAAAGGCGTGCACCAGCAGCTCAGCCGGGACATTCCCAAGGCCTCGGCAGCGGAAGCGGAGCAGCTGTCGGTGCTGGCTGATTATGCCACAGGGGTCCTCTCGGCACTCAACCGGGATGGAACGGCGCCGTTCGACTTTGCCGCTGTACGAGCGGGTGAAGATCTCGACGAGGTGGCACAGAGCCTGGAGCGACTGGCCAAAAAAGGGGAGCCGTGAGCCTGCGGTGCGCCCAGAAGCTGGCGCGCCTGTGGGCCATCGTGGCAGAACGCGTCGCCTGGGAACAGCCGCTGGTGCAGCTCAAACGCATGCGCCAATGGGTCCTCGATGCCGAATACATGCTCTCTGGCAGGTGGGCGCAAACGGGAGATGTGGTGAGCAATGCCACCGTGGGAGAACGCCTGGATGCTTGGCGGCAAGAACTGGCCAAGCAGAGCACGGATGGCACGCTCTCGGAACTGGAACAAGCATGCCTGACCGAGTTCTTGCAGATCCTGGCTAACCTGCGACCGCATTTGGTGCAGTGCTATGACCAGCAGGACTTTCCACGCACCAACAATGAACTGGAACGCAGCATTCGCGCTCTCAAGATGCAGTATCGCCGCGTGAGTGGCCGCAAGAACTGGAACAGCTAGCTCTTGCGCTACGGGCGCTCAGTCGCCTACGCCGCTTGGTGGGAGCAGGATGCTGCTCATCATCAGCAACTGGAGCACCACGTCGCTCGGCTGGATCGCACTCGCTGGCACGCGTTCCGACGGGAAACCAAAGCCGCTCAGAGCGAGCAGCTCAAGCGCTTGCGCTTTCGCCACAAACGTCAGCAATACCTCACTTCACTGGAGGCTCGCTGGGCTGCTGCTTCGACGTGACTTTTGCCCCCACGGAAAAAAAACTGACTGAGCCGCAAACTTTCTGGCAAGAAGGGGTGGGCAGTTTGCTGCTGTTGGCTGCAGCCCAGCAAACGGGACTACTGGAGGCGCTGGTTGCGGCCATCATGCAAGTGTCTGATCCGACGATCCCGGGAGTGAGTCCACCCAATCCAGCGGTGGTAGCCCGTCTGGTCCTCACCTTGCTGTTTCTCCCAGTGGCCGGCCTGGCCCGGACTTGGGATTTGCGCAGCTATACCGGGACGATGTTGGCTATGCTGACAGGCCGAGTGCGAGCCTACAGTCAGCGCTACGCCGAGCGGTTTCTCGCACGCCTGGCCCACGCCGGAGCAGCCGAACGCTTGACAGAGGTGATAGCCAGGTGGACCTGGTCGCTCTGGCAGGAGGATCAACCATGTGCAGAGCAGGCCGCTAGCACTGATGTGTTCTACATTGACGGGCATCGCAAGGCTGTCTACAGTGAGGTGCTCGTTCCGAGGGGGCCGGTGGGCAAGCTGGGCGGGAAAATCCTGGGCTGCCGCGAATTGGTCGTGTTACACGATGCCGACGGCCATCCACTGTTGGCAACCACGCATCGGGGTGATCAACATTTGACCATGGGCTTACCGCAGATGCTCTACTGCTTTGAGCAAGCGATAGGCCAGGTTGCTGTGCTGCGGGTGGTCGTTGATCGGGAAGGCGTTGCGGCTCGGTTCCTCGCGCAACTCCACCAGGAAGGACGCCAGGTGGTCACCTTGCTCAGAGCCGACCAATATCAGGCGGAAGAGTCGTTTGCACAGGTAGGAGAGTGGAAGCCGTGGCGTTACAACCGGAGCGGCCAGGTTGTTGAGTCTCGATATGTCGTACCCCCCTTCGCGTTGAAAGTCTCAGAAAGTCGTACCGGCCAAGACGTGAGTATACTCTAGCTGGCGCCAGGCCTCATGAGTGAAGGGGAGGACGAGTTGATAGGCGGGGAGGGCAAGCAGGTGTCCGAGTTCGCCCATCAGGTCGGTTTTCGTCAGACCCTGGGGTGCAATCGTGATGGTGGTTTCACTGCTTGCTGGTTGCCCAAGGAAGCAGCTCTGGATGGCATCGAAGTGCAGTTCGAGCATCTGGTTGCGCCAAGTGGTGCCGAGATAGTAGTCATAGCCACCAAGATCCAGTCGTCCGTTGGCTCGCACACGCCGAAACCAGCGACAGCGTGCCAGGTACGCAAAGACGCGGTCCAGGTCGAGCATCTCCGCTTCCCATTCTGGACGATACGAGCGACCGGAGCGCGCAGCTTCCGGATAGGCCTGTAAGGGAGCGCGATCCTGTAAGACCCAACTGGGGATATGCTGATTAAGCATGGCGCGGCGTGCGTCCAAGCCAGCCCAGAGCGCCGTTTGATCCGGCCAGCGTTGACCCAGCAGGGCTTGCAGTGTCATGGTCTGGTGTGTGCGCTCAATTTTGGCGTGGTCAGTGGGACAGCGCTTGCGCGTGAAGCAGACATCGATGCCCAAGGCTAGCAGCCACAAATGCAAGCGGGTTGGAAACGGCGACGTCGAGGTGTTATCGTAAAAGACCGTTCCGTGATCCAAGGTGATGCGCCGGGGCAGGCCCACAGTCAGGAAAGCACGTCGGAGCATCAGTTGATAGGCTTCCAAAGGGGGATTGGTCGTCTCCAGACAGGGATAGCTCTCGACCTTGAGGCGGCTCACTGTGTCAATAATGGTGATCAAACTGACGTTGCCCACTCCCGCCACGTGCATGTGGCCCTGAGCATCGAGTTCCCACTCGTCATGGGGTGCGCCTTCCAGCTGGATCGGTGAGGTGGGCAGGTCACTGTGCTTCTGAGAGCGGCGCGTGAATTTCGCGGCGCAAAGCCTCGCCGCGATGCGGGAACGGCTGGGTAGGGGGTGATCGGCCCAGCGGGGATCAACCCATAGTTCCGCCAACAAGGTATCCGGCCCCCAGCTTGGATGCGTCCGGCGCATCTGCAAGATGGTATCGCGCATGCCCGTGGGAAGAGTGCTCAGCGGTCCAGTAGTGGGGCGGCCCATGTGGGAGTTGAGGCCGGTGCACCCCTGATGTTGCCCACGGCGGCGCCATTTGCGCACTGTCCAGACTGAGCAACCGAGCGCAGCTGCAATCTCTGGGTCGGACTGTCCGGCGGCTGCCCGTTCGGTAATGTCCAGCCGCTCTTGAAAGGTGGTTGTCTGTCCGCGCCGTAGCATAAAGCCTCCGATCGTACCGCCTCCAGCTCGATCCGCTGATCGCTCGTGCTGGAGCATCAGAGCCGCTATCAGTTGCGGCCATCAGGTGTTTACGCTAATGAACGCCCTGCCCACCTACCTCAAAATGCTAATCAACACCCTGCCTACTAAGTGATAAATTCATGCAATTTGCTAACGAAACCCTTGCCACCTGAAGAGGTCTATGGTACTGTTGTGGTAGATATTTGGCTTTATTCCCGCAAGACTGGAGCTTCGCTCTACTGCCTCGTGTTCTCAAGGATGCTCGCAAAGAAGGCGAAAGGGAAATAGATGGCAAACCAGGAACAGCTTAATATCCTCGCACAAGGTGTGGAGGCATGGAACCAGTGGCAATGGAAACAACCCTCATTAACACAAATCGACCTCAGGGGAGCCGACTTCAGCGGAGCCAACCTTAGCAGAGCTTACCTTCCAGAAGCTGACCTCAGCGGAGCCATCCTCAGGGAAGCCTATCCGCAAAGAGCCGACTTCAACGGAGCCAAACTGGAAGGAGCCGACCTCACCGATGCCGACCTCACCGATGCCAACTTCACCAAAGCCAACCTCAGCGGAGCTATCCTCAGTCAAGCTAATCTTAGCGGAGCTAATCTCACCAAAGCCGACCTCAGTGGAGCCATATTAATAGGAACAGATTTTACAGGTGGTACAGCCACATTAACCGGTGAACGTGCTCAACGGATTTTACGAGGACGTCCTCGTGGCCGTTTAGGCACATTGGGATCAGGCAATGGTCGCTTACGAGGGCGCCCCCGACGTTTGGGCTCGACCCAAGGTGGAGGTGCCACCTGGTACCTTAACAATTCCGAGACACTCCAGATATGATCGGTGATACCGCTAGCCATGGCTGGTGTCTGTTGCTGCTGTCCATGTGTTCTTCGCTTGCTCAGTTCCTGGTGGGGGCAGCAGAAATTGTAGGTCGAGCCAATCAGGTACATACCTGTTTCCAGCGGGTGCATCCGCTGGGCCGCATGCCGACATGTGCGGGTCAAGGTAGCAAGCCGCTCGCGCATCGTTCCATTGAGCCGTTCAATGAATGCGGTGTTGAGGACTGTTCCTCCCCATGAGGCTTGCAAGAGGTTGCTCGCGTATTCGAGCGTCCCCAGCGCCATCTT
>Ga0070699_100004674_pt1 | contig 12106 bp, 14 predicted proteins | sample KBSK1503metaG_FD_65473 | JGI IMG/M metagenome (GOLD analysis project Ga0070699, IMG submission 65473) | Corn, switchgrass and miscanthus rhizosphere microbial communities from Kellogg Biological Station, Michigan, USA - KBS K1-50-3 metaG | ecosystem: Host-associated > Plants > Roots >...
TGGCGGGCAGACGATAACGCGGCACGTACGCACCGTAGCCAACAATGCCAACTGGCTTGACGGGTTTGAGGAGGGTGGGGGAGTGTGTGTGCGGGGTTGTCATTTAATTATCCAAGTTGTAATTCGAGCTAGTGAAAGCTTAATGCAGTTTTCTTATTTAGCTGGTGCGTTGATTAGTTAAGCCCAGCTCCAAAAGTTCCAAGATAGCTTCCAATATATAATATCAAGATGTATACAACTAACAAGACGATTCCAAGTCCTTTTGTTATCTTACTTTCTAACGCAATCAGTGCTCCAATGATAGTTGGTAGAGTAGCTGATCCTAAATAGACTGTCACCCAAATTAATATTTGTTGCAGCAACTCAGGTATGAGTTGAAATAAGATGCTATATAATACTGCGGCTATAAAACCTGGGAAAAGCAAAAGGATTGCTAGTCCTGGGCGGAATACCCAGAGTAGAACTAAAAGTAATGTAAATATAAGAAATCCGAGAATTGCTCCTTCTATAGGACGTAGTAACCCTAGCTCCATCAAATATTGTTTATCAACAATTTTTTTCATTCTCATATTAGTAGTTCCCGAAACTTCAAAGTCAATCCTGCTTGCTTGAAAATCTTCAGCTAAAGTCCTGCCTCAGTGCGTGGAAGCCCTGCGGGCTGATGGGCTAGTCGGCTTTTAGCCGACTTTCATAAACTGAGGGAGGGATTTATCCCGCTCCGTGCCAACGGGCTTGGCAGGTTTGAGGAGGGTGGGAGAGTGTGTGTGAGGGGTTGTCATAACAAGTTTCCTTATAATTTCAATTCTTATAAAATTTGGAGTTAATCGAAAACAGTAGAAATTGGTATACCGATAAGCAGAATAATTAGATATATTATTGACAAGATTATTCCGTATGATCTCGTCTCTTTTTTATCGGAAATAATCAATGATCCAAGTATTCCTGGTGGAATAGACGATATTCCAAAAAGGACTGAGTAATTGATAAGCATAGCTGTTGTTGAACCGCCCCACGCGATTGTGCGTGGGATTATCATCCATGCCACTATGACGCCAGGAGAGAGTAATATTATGAAAGCAGTGAATAGATTCGTTATCCGAAATATTGCCTCAACTAATAGGAAAATTAATACTCCAATTAACACACCTGTTGTTCGTGGTAATCCAAACAACTTTGATATGTTTGTTGATTTGTTGATTTCTCTGTTTTCTAACGGTTCATTCATGTTTATATATTAACTTTTAAATATACCAAAACTTTGACGTCAATCCTGCCTGATTAAAAATCTCTGCAGTCTGTTCGATGCTTCGTCCATGATAATCCAGGGATAAGCGATTGTCATACCACAGTTTGGAAAGCTCCCAAACTTGGTGAATTGTCAGCACTTCTCCGCGTTCGAGATTATTTTGTTTGCACCATTTGTCAATCCATTCTTCCGACCGGAAGAGCAGCATGGTCGCTCAGGTGAAGGTTAGGTCATCGTACCAGCGAGAAAAAGAAAGTGGAAAGTGGACAAGTAGGTCGCCATTTGTCACTTTGCCGTCTTTGACTTCTAATTTCACCGACTCATTACTTTCTGTGAATTTCGCCTCGATGATGGCGTCCGTATTAAGCGTGGCAGGGATGCCGAGCATGTCCCAGGCGCAGTTGGCGTAGTAAGTCTTACCATTGGCATGGACTTTGAAATCCGTGGGAATCCCTGAGAACGGGTTCGCCATGCGGACGGTCAAGGTCTCTGCGTCAAGTAAGAAGGCGTGGCGGTTGTGTAATTCTTTGTAGTATTCGCTGGCTTCTTCGCCAGTGATGTTGAAGTGGCGCGCGGTTTCATCCACACTCGGAGGGTGAGTCGTGTCCGCGAAGTGGTTGTAGACGAAGTGACGGATTTGCCAGAGGAGAGAGTCGTTCATGGTTTTATATGTCATTGCGAGACCTGCGGAGCAGGTCGTGGCAATCTCATGTAACCTGAAATAATGCGCTTGCATAATAATCTGAGATTGCTTCGTCGTTGCTCCGCTCCTCCTCGCAATGACGGGAGGTTATTGCATTCCCTTCAAAATCTCTTCGGCGCGATCAATCCGCACAACTTTCTCCACTACCATCCGTGCAGCGACCTTTTCGATGAGATCACCTGTCGCACCCGCGGCGATGGCAACCTGCCGTGCATGCAGGGACATATGTCCGCGTTGGATACCTTCGGTGGCGAGGGCACGGAGTGCCGCCATGTTTTGGGCGAGACCTACAGAAACAATGATTTCGGCAAGTTCTGACGCTCTCACAACGCCCATCAATTTGACCGAGGCTTGCGCGGCAGGGTGGACTTTGGTCGCGCCGCCGACAATTCCAACTGCCATCGGCATTTCGAGTGTTCCAACGAGGTTACCGTCCTTGTCCTTGCCCCAGGTGGAGAGGGATGTGTATCTGCCCGTCCGTGCAGCGTAGGCGTGCGCACCCGCTTCGATGGCGCGCCAGTCGTTGCCCGTGGCGATGACGACTGAGTCCACGCCGTTCATGATGCCTTTGTTGTGGGTCGCGGCGCGGTACGGGTCGGATGCGGCAAACGCCCACGCTTCGATGATCCCATCCCGGACTTTTTCGCCGGAGAATTCACCAAACGCCAATTCTGCAACTGAAATCGTACAACGAGCGCGCGCAAGACGATGATCCGCAAGGTTGGAAAGGATGCGTAGGTGCACACGTCCACCCGTGATGGCTTCAATATGAGGGGCCAGTCGTTCGCAAGCTGTATTCACCGCATTTGCGCCCATCGCGTCGCGCACATCATAGATCAGATGGACGACAAGAAAGGGTCCGATGGGGGATTCGGTGATCACTCGGACTTCCAGATTGTGAGCACCGCCACCGAACTTCTTGAGGACGGGGTCTACGGCATCCGCCTCGGCGAGGAGTTCCTCTTTGTGCTCCAACAAAGAAAGTTGCGCGAGGTGGACATTTGCCAGGTCAAGCACCTGCATTTGCCCGATCATGTGAGGCTCGGTGGTTGTGGCTTGGAATCCACCGCCGGTGCGGGCCAGTTTTGCCATGAAGGACGCGCCCGCTACTACGGACGGTTCTTCGAGAGTCATGGGCACGAGCACATCCTTGCCGTTGACTTGAAAGTTCAACGCGATGCCAAGCGGCAGGCTGTACAGGCCGACGACGTTTTCGATCATGTGGTCGGCGGCCTCAGGGGAGAGTCCGCCTGAGGTAAATGGGAGCAGATTTTCGGGTGTGTGATTCGAAGCGTCCGCTAATTTGGCGCGACGCTCTTCGATGGTCATATTATAGAAGCCGGAGATGCGGGAAGTTGTCATGGGTTTCACCTTTGTAGATTTGATTTTATTGTACCTCTCTGCCAAAATCTATCAAAATTAATCAGATTGGATATAATCTTCAAAAGAGGTGTCTTTGCTATGCTCCTGACCCGTGAACAACTACAGGAACGTCTGATTGCCCTGCATAAAGCCAGCCTGGAACTGGTGAAGGATGTTTCCTTGGATCATCTGTTGCAGCAAATTGCACAGATGGCTTGCGAACAGTCCTCGGCAGATTATGCGGCAGTGGGGGTGTTGGATGAAAAAGGCGGACTGAAGCAGTTCATCACAGTGGGAATGACTGAAAATGAGATCGGACTGATCTCTCATCCGCCTGTAGGACGGGGTTTGCTCGGTGAATTAATGGATACGGAGCATCCTTTGCGTGTGCCTGTGATTCAGAATCACCCCAAGTCTGTTGGGTTTCCTGCTCATCATCCAGTGATGATTCCGTTTTTAGGCGTGCCCATACGCACGAGCGATAGTCAGTTGGGGCAGATTTATCTGACAAAGAAGGAAAATACGGCTGAATTCACCGAAGATGATGAGAGAATCATCCAAATGCTTGCCGCATATGCCGCAGCTGCGATTCAAAATGCCCGGCTGCATGAAAACACCCAGCGTTTAGCCGTGCTTGAAGAGCGCGAACGCATTGGCATGGACTTGCACGATGGCATCATTCAGTCCATTTATGGGTTGGGGTTGACACTTGAAAGCGCTTTCCATGTATTAGATGAAGACCCACAGGATGCAAAAGAACGCTTGCAACGTTCGATGGATGAATTAAACCACGTCATTCGTGATATACGTTCCTATATTTTGGATCTGCGGCCCAGAAAAATGGGTGATGAAGGTTTAATTGCCGGCTTGAAACGTTTGCTGGCAGAATTTCGCGCCAATACGCTGGCAGAGACGAACTTTACAGGCTCCGAATCAGATATAAGCGGTCTTTCTGAACAGCATGCAATGGCGTTATTCCATATTTGCCAGGAAGCATTAGCCAATGTGGCCAAACATGCCAGGGCAAGGAACGTGCAAGTTTCGCTTTGGGGCACCGCAGATCGTGTATTGATGGAGATCAACGATGATGGCAATGGTTTTGATACGGAAAAAATGAACTTAGCCATTGGGCATGGACTCGCCAATATGACAACACGCGCTCATGCTGTTGGTGGTGATGTGGATATTTCATCCACATTGCGTGAGGGTTCAACAGTTTTGGTGTGGGTACCTCGTCATTTGATGACCTAAAATGACGAATCAAAATTTTCTTTAACGTTGAATCACGAGATTCAGAGATTCAAAAATCTTGACTCGCAAAATCTTTCAGCACACGTTTTTAAAGAAGATATCTCTATATTTACCTCACAGGCTTTAAATCAACCCATAGGCACCACATATGGGGGGGTGGATAACTTTTCAAGGCGTACATGGCTGAAACGTGTGTTCTATAAAAAATATCATTTCAAAAAAATTGCGTGCTGATTCTTTAACATTGACTGACCTTAAAAAAGACGAAGTTTTAAAACAAGCGTAGGCTTTGCGTGTTGTTATTTTCCATATATATCTGCTAGAATATCATCACGCTGAAATTTGGATGTGGAAAGTTACGCATCTTTAAGTCCCTATCAAGACTCGTAACAAAACAAAAAGCAATTAAAAATGAGCCGCTGACAAAGCGGATTAGTTCGACATTGCATAGACAGAACAATTATCAACACAATGGAGCACTTATGAATGCAGAACAGACCTGGCAATCGGTACTTGGACAACTTCAAATGGAAATGCCGCGTGCATCCTTTGACACCTGGGTACGTGATACCAAGCCTGTTTCGTATCATGAAGGCATGTTGACCGTTGGCGTTCGCAATGCTTATGCCCGCGATTGGCTCGAGAATCGGCTGGCCAGCACGGTCAGTCGTCTACTGCTGGGAATCACCAATTCCTCTGTGGATGTGAAATTTATCGTCAGTGGCAACGAAGTGGAACATGTGACAGAGGAACCCCATTCGCTTCGCAGCAAGCCGGAGGCTGTTGCGGTTTCCGATCAGCCTGCTCGCAGCCTTAGCATTAATCCCCGCTACGTGTTCGAGACCTACGTGGTCGGTTCGGGCAATCGTCTGGCGCATGCGGCGTGCCTGGCAGTAGCTGAAAAGCCTGCCCGGGCCTACAATCCGCTGTTCGTCTATGGGGGAGTAGGGCTCGGCAAGACTCATCTTCTTCATGCCATTGGAAATGCCTGTCTCCAGCGTGGGCTGAACATCCTCTACGTTTCCTCGGAGGAATTTACCAATGACATGATTACCTCCATTCGAACACATACGAATCAGGCGTTTCGCGAAAAATACCGCTCCGCTGACGTATTACTGGTGGATGATATTCAATTCATTGCAGGGAAAGAATCCACGCAGGAGGAGTTCTTCCACACCTTTAACACCCTGCATGGACAGGACAAGCAGGTTATTCTTTCTTCTGATCGCCCGCCGAAGTCCCTGGTTACGTTAGATGAACGTCTGCGCTCCCGTTTTGAGTGGGGGCTGATTGTGGATATCCAACCGCCTGATTTGGAAACCCGCCTTGCCATTCTGCGCTCAAAGGCAGAACGCGCAGGCCGCCAAATCTCTGACGAGATTCTGGAAAGCATCGCCCGTCGCGTTCAATCCAATATCCGCGAATTGGAAGGCGCTTTAAACCGTATCCTTGCCTTTGCTGATTTAAGCGGTGCCTCACTGACTCCGAATCTTGTCGAAGTGGCTCTAGCTGATTTATTGCCTCAGAAACGGAACATTTCGCCGAATAAACTTCTTGAGTTTGTTGCTTCAGATCGAGGTGTTAGCATAAATGAATTGGTTGGTCAGAATCGCTCTTCAAAAATTGCCGAACCACGTCAGTTGGCAATGTATATTTTGAGAGTATTTCTCGAAATTTCACAACCACAAATTGGCGAATTGTTGGGAGGGCGCGACCATACTACAGTCATCCATGGAATAAACAAGATAAAGGATAATGACAAGCTCAAAAAACTAGCAGAAAACATGTGGCAGAGCTTTCTGAATCAGCCTGTTGCAATGTAGTCCGTTTGAATGCTCGCTTCGACCCTTGGCTCCGAAGCGAGCGATTTTTTATAGGGTGAATTGAAGTAGAGTAACAAGCAAAGGTTTCGGCTGAGAATGAAGCGGCAAGTCCGCTGAATCTTATGTTATAATCCCGGCGCTCTCTGAAAGGGGAGCAATATCTTGCCTGGGACGGGCATCGAGCGTCCCTGAGCGGGTGACAAATTCCCGCTAAACTCATTCTGTTGAACGCTGGTGCCTTGACGCCAGGCGTATGTCAGCAGATACAGTAAGGAGAAAAATGGCTGTTATTTCCATGAAAGCCCTCTTGGAGAGCGGTGTGCATTTTGGCCATCGTACTAACAAGTGGGACCCCCGTATGAAACCGTATATCTTCACTGAGCGTAACGGTATTCACATCATTGACTTGCAACAAACTTCCAAGTTGTTGACCCATGCTTACAATGTGATCCGTGACGCTGTAGTGAATGGTGGAACAGTTTTGTTCGTTGGCACCAAACGCCAGGCGCAGGAGACCATTGTCGAGGAAGCCGCCCGCTGTGGCATGCCGTATGTGACCGAGCGCTGGATGGGTGGCATTCTCACCAACTGGTCCACCATGCATGCCCGTATTCAAGAGCTTGAACGTCTTGAGAAGCTCCGCGATACAAAAGAGATTGACCGCCTGACCAAGAAGGAAGGTTTGTTGATTGGCCGTGAGATCACACGTCTGACCACCCGCCTTTCCGGTATCCGTTTGATGAAACGTCGCCCCGACCTGCTTTTCATCATTGACGTGGGTCGTGAAGAGGCGGCCGTGAAAGAAGCCAATTTGCTCGGTATTCCGATTGTTGCATTGGTGGACACGAACTGCAACCCCCAAAATATCGATTATGTGATTCCTTCCAATGATGATGCGATTCGCGCGATAAAGTTGCTTGTGGCAAAGGTGGCTGATGCCATCCTGGAGGCCAAAGCCATGCGCAAGGAAGAGGATGTGGATGAGAAACCCATTGTCGAGACAATGAAGACCGACAGGACCACTCGCAAGGCTCCGAAGGTTGTTGAAACTGACGAAGAATTGGGTGATAAGGAACTGCTTGGCGAAGCCACGCTTGCCAAGATGGCCCCCAAGAAGGAAGCGGAAACTCCCGAACCGCCTGCAGCGCCTGAAACTCCTGCAGCTGCTGAAACAGAAGTCAAGCCAGAGTAAATTTTAGGTGTAGGAAAAGGAATACGTAGATGGAAATTACGACTGACATGATCAAAGAATTGCGCGTTGCCACCAATGCGGGTATTCTGGATTGCCGTAAAGCATTGACTGAAGCCGACGGTGACTTTCAGAAGGCAGTGGACTGGCTGCGCGAAAAAGGCATGGCAACGGCCGCCAAGCGCTCTGACCGCGAAGCTTCACAAGGTGTTGTGGAACTCTACTCTCACGGCGGTGGCCGTGTGGGCGTAATGGTGGAAGTGAACTGCGAAACAGACTTTGTGGCCCGCTCCGATAAGTTCCGTGAACTGGCACATGAACTGGCTTTGCAGATTGCCGCTTCTGCCCCGCGTTACCTCAAAGCGGAGGAAATCCCTGCTGAAGTGCTTGAGCATGAATCAGAAATTGCCCGTGCCCGCGCCAAAGAGGAAGGCAAGCCTGATAATGTGGTCGAAAAGATCATTCAGGGACGCCTTGAAAAGTTCAAGGATGAAGTTGTCCTCTCACGACAGGCTTACATCCGTGATGAGTCGCTCACTGTGGAGAAACTGATTCTTCAAACAGTAGCAGCCATCGGTGAGAATGTAATCGTCCGCCGCTTCCAGCGCTGGGAGTTGGGTGAGAGTCTGAAATAATTAAGCTGAAATGACCAACCTGCGGGTTGGTCATTTTTATAATTGCTTGTTGTGTCAGTGAATCGTTTATTTGTAGCAAAAGACTATTAGTAAGTCCATACACAAAAGGAGAGATAAATGGCTGAGTTGAAATACAAACGCATTTTGCTAAAATTAAGCGGGGAAGCGTTGGGTGGAGCAGGCGGATTGGGCATCAACGTAAGCGAAGCAGAAGTGATTGCCAGGCGCGTCAAGGAAGTTCACGATATGGGTGTGGAAGTTGCATTGGTGATCGGTGGAGGCAATTTATGGCGCGGCAAACAGGGCCTGGAACGTGGCATGGATCGGGCTACTTCAGATTATATGGGTATGCTGGGTACCGTGATGAATGCCTTGATTGTTATGGATGCCCTGGAGCGGGCGGGCGTGTATACCCGTGTCATGTCTGCCATTGAGATGCGTGCCATTGCGGAGCCTTATATTCGGCGTCGGGCCATCCGCCATCTCGAAAAGGGACGTGTGGTCATCTTTAGTGCCGGTACGGGCAACCCATATTTTTCGACAGATACCGCAGCGGCCTTGCGTGCCACTGAGATCGGGGCCAATGCGGTGATCAAAGCCACGAAAGTGGACGGGGTTTACGACTCTGACCCGAAGAAAAACCCGAATGCCATAAAATTTGAAAATATGACCCACATTGACTTTATCAGTCGCCGCCTGACGGTGATGGACACCACAGCCGTCACCTTGTGTATGGAAAATAACCTGCCCATCCTTGTGCTGAATTTTTGGGATAATCACGCACTCCTCGCCGCACTCAAAGGAGAAACGATTGGGACTCTGGTGCATGGTTAGCACTGCAAAAACCAGTGGGAGAGAATACGTTCTCTCCCATTTTTTATTTTGAGAGTCTATCCTTCTGCTTCAAAAACTCTCGCAATTTGTTTTTCCGTAGCGTATTTTGTGGTTTTGGTGTATCCTTAACCTTGATATTTCTTCAGATTTCAGGAGACTGCGGTGATAAAAGATATTCTTACTGACGCTGAACATCGCATGCGCAGCGCTATTCAAGTACTTCATGATGATCTGGCCGGTATCCGAACCGGACGTGCCAGCCCAGCTTTGGTGGAAAGGCTGCCGGTGGAATACTATGGAACACCCACGCCTCTCCAGCAATTGGCCTCGATCAGTGTTCCGGAGCCGCGCACATTGACGATCAAGCCCTTTGATGCCACCACGCTCAAGACGATTGAAAAAGCGATTCAAGCTTCAGACCTGGGCCTGAATCCCAACACCGATGGCAAGGTCATTCACTTGAACCTGCCTCCCCTGACGGAGGAACGCCGCCGTGACCTGGTAAAGCATGTTCACCATCGTCTGGAAGAATCACGTATTGCGGTCCGCAATATCCGCCGTGATGCTCACAATGACATGCGCGAATTTGAGAAGGAAAAGTTGATTTCTGAAGATGACCTTGAACGGGGGGAAGCAGACCTGCAGAAGCTAACCGATAAATTCATTGAGGAAGTCAGTGAGCAGGGCAAGAAAAAAGAAGTAGAGATCATGGAAGTGTAACCTGGTCATTGTGAGGAGTGGTAGTCGTCTCATTGTAAAGAAATCAAGCTACTCAGCTAACTCTTCTGCCTTTCTGGCCTCTTAATGACGGATGTTCTTATGACAAAATCTCCCTTGAATATTCCAGCTGATAAATTGCCCCAACACGTTGCCATTATTATGGATGGCAATGGGCGCTGGGCGCTTTCACGCGGCCTGCCGCGACTCGCGGGTCACAAAGCTGGTACTGAAAATTTACGACGAATCATTCGCGCCTCTGTGAAATTTGGCGTCAAATATCTGACAATCTATGCATTCTCTACTGAAAATTGGGGACGTCCACCGGAGGAGGTGCAGGGCTTGATGTTCATCCTTGAGGATGTTCTTGACCGTGAATTGGCCGAACTCCACAAGGAAGGGGTGCAATTAAGGCATATTGGCCGCTTGGAACGGCTGGCCCCCAAGCTGCAGGTAAAAGTGCTGGACGCCATTGAAATGACCAAAAATAACGACCGGCTGGTATTAAACGTGGCTTTCAATTATGGGGGGCGCGATGAAATCGTCAATGCAATTCAAAACATTATAAAAGATGGCATCCTGCCTGAGGATGTAAACGAAGCGCTCGTCAACCGCTATCTCTATACAGCGGGTGTCCCAGACCCGGATTTGATCGTCCGCCCATCGGGCGAGTTGCGGGTGAGTAATTTCATGATCTGGCAGGGTGCCTACTCTGAATTGTACGTCACGCCCAAATACTGGCCTGATTTTGATGAAGAAGAATATCGCCGCGCGCTCGAAACCTTCGCTTCGCGTGACCGTCGTTATGGCAAAGTCTCGTCTGGCGAGTACGAGGCTTCGAATGCCTAGACGGGTCTTGACAGCCCTGGCGATGGCTGCAGTGGGGTTGCCAGCCATCATTTATGGAGGGGTATTTTATTTTCTGCTCATGGGAATTTTTCTGGTAGGGGGTGCCTGGGAGTTTGTACGTCTGTATCAGGCAGTTCAGTACGAACCCAGCAAAATTATCACGATTGGAGGCGTGCTTGTGATAGCCACAGCGCGCTTCTTTTTTCCAGAATATGCAGTGTTTGTACTGGTGATTTCCATTCTCGCGGCCATGACTGTCCATGTGATTGATTACGAGCGTGGCCGTGACAAGGCTGGGCTCGATTTCACAGTGACAGTGGCGGGCATCGTCTATCTGGGCTGGTTGGGTTCTTATTTACTTGATCTGCGTAATCTGCCGAATGGCGTTTGGTGGTTTATGTTTATACTGCCATTGGTCTGGGCCGGAGATACTGGTGCCTACTCCATAGGTGCAGTCTACGGCAAACATAAGATGTCACCACGCCTAAGCCCCAAGAAGAGTTGGGAAGGGTATGCTGCCGGAATTTTTACCGCGATCTACGCAGGTGCATTATTTGCATATGCTTTTTCATCGCTGGGACCACAACCACTGCTGGGTTTGATCAACCCCTGGCAGGGCGCGTTGCTGGGAGTTTTTATCAGTGCATTGACGCCGTTAGGCGATTTGGGCGAGAGCATGTTTAAACGTCAGGGTGGGTTAAAGGATTCAAGTAACATCTTCCCGGGGCATGGTGGTTTTTTGGATCGCATTGATACATGGATTTGGGGGGCGGCGATTGGTTACTTCATCATTCAGTATTTTATTCTCTAACGGAGGTATACATGAGTCTCCATCATGATCCCACTCGAAATCTGGCCCTTGAGTTAGTGCGTGTCACAGAAGCCGCTGCGTTGGCAGCAGGTCGCTTTATGGGCCGCGGGGATAAAGAGGCGGCGGATCAGGCCGCGGTGAACGCGATGCGGACCGTCCTACAGACCGTGGATATGAACGGCATTATCGTCATCGGAGAGGGAGAGAAGGATAACGCGCCGATGCTGTACAACGGTGAGATCGTGGGCAACGGCTCTTCTCCGGATGTGGATGTGGCCGTGGACCCTATTGATGGGACGCGCCCCCTGGCTTTTGGCCGCTCGAACTCGCTCGCGACGGTTGCCATTGCCCCACGTGGGACAATGTTTGACCCTGGACCCTTTGTGTATATGAATAAGCTGGCAGTCGGCCCTGAGGCACGTGGGAAGATCAATATTGAAATGTCCATTACTGATAACCTCAAGGCAATTGCCAAAGCCAAACATAAGGATGTGGAAGACCTGACGACGATCATTCTGGATCGTGACCGTCACAAAGAAATGATCGCAGAGATACGCAAAGCCGGTGCGCGGATTCGCCTGATTCCCGATGGGGATGTAGCCGCAGCGTTGATGACAGCCTGGCCGGACTCAGGTGTGGATGTGTTGATCGGTGTGGGCGGTACTCCTGAAGGTGTGATCGCGGCT
>Ga0070699_100004677_pt1 | contig 12104 bp, 11 predicted proteins | sample KBSK1503metaG_FD_65473 | JGI IMG/M metagenome (GOLD analysis project Ga0070699, IMG submission 65473) | Corn, switchgrass and miscanthus rhizosphere microbial communities from Kellogg Biological Station, Michigan, USA - KBS K1-50-3 metaG | ecosystem: Host-associated > Plants > Roots >...
TCGAGACCCTCATCGTCCAGCGGGCGAAGGCGGAGGGGCTCGGGGTGACCGACGAGGAGCTGAACGCGCAGATCCAGGCGATCCCCGCCTTCCGCGAGAACGGCGTCTTTTCGATGAAGCTCTACCAGGACTTCCTGCGCCGGCGCGGCACCACGCCGGCAGCGTTCGAGGCCGACGTCCGCCGCGACCTGACGCGGTTCAAGGTCGAGAACGCCGTGAAGGCGGGCGTCAAGGTTTCCGACGCCGAGGTCGAGCAGGCCGTCGTGTACCGAAAGGAGAAGGCGCGCGCGGCGTGGGCATTGGTGGACCTCCCATCGATCGTCGCGAAGACGGCCGCGTCGGATGCCGAGATCCAGGCGTATCTGAAGGACAACGCCGGGCAGTTCCAGCGGCCGGAGCGCCGGCGCGTCCTCTTCGTCGTGGTCGACGCGAAGGACTCGACCAAGCCGATCAGCGATGCCGAGGTCCAGAAATATTACGACGAGCACCGTGGCGAGTTCGAGACCCCCCACGAAGTGCACGTCGCCCACCTGTTGATCCGGGTGCCCGAGACGGGCGGCAGCGAGGCCGAGGACAAGGCCCGGGCCAAGGTCGCCGACGTGATCCGCCGGGCCAAGGCCGGCGAGGACTTTGGCAAGCTCGCGAAGGAGTTCTCGGAGGACCCGGGCACGGCCGCGAGGGGTGGCGACCTCGGCTGGATCGCCAAGGGCCAGGTCGTCCCGCCGGTCGAGGAGGCGGCCTTTGCGCTCAGGAAGGGCGAGGTGACGCCGGCGCCCGTCCGCACCCAGTTCGGGTACCACGCGATCAAGGTGGTCGACATCCGCGAAGGCGGGCGGAAGGCGGTGCAGGAGGTGGCGGCCCAGATCCGGGCCAAGCTTTTCACCGATCACCTTGGGGAGGCGGCCGCCGCGCGGGCGAGGGAGATCCGGCCGGCGCTCCTGGCCGCCACGGACTTCGCGGCCGAGGCGAAGCGGCTCGGGTTGCAGCCGCACGAGTCGATCGTCGCCCGGCCGGCCGAGCCGGCGGCCTTGGCGCGTCCCGAGCAGCCCCTGCAGGAGGCCGCGTTCACCATCGCGATCGGTGGGGTCTCCGAGCCGCTCAAGACGGGGGCCGGGCTCGTGGTGATGAAGGTCATGGAGCAATTGCCGGCGGGCGTGCCGCCGCTCGCCGACGTCAAGGACGACGTCGCGAACGCCGTCAAGCGGAAGAAGGCGGACGCGGTCGCCCTCGAGCGGGCGAGCAAGCTCGCCGCCCTCGCGCGGAGCGGTGGCGACCTCCAGGCGCTGGCGAGGAAGGAAGGGGACCAGGCGGGCGAGACAGCGCTCTTCTCCCGCGCGGCACCCACCGACCGCCTGCCGACGGAGGCGATGCAGGCCGTGCTGCGGACGCCGATGGGGCAGATCGGGGGCCCCGTCAAGACGCCTCAGGGCTACTACGTGGTGAAGACGCTCGCGCGCGTCGCCCCCGATCCGCTCGAGCTCGCGAACGATCGCGAGCAGATCGCCCGCCAGCTCCTCGAGACGAAGCGCAACGATGTCTGGCAGCGCTGGGTGCTGGCGACGCGCGAGAAGGCGAAGATTGAACTCAACGGCCGCGGCGCCGCGAGCGGTTGATACGATGCGGCTCACCAAGACGGTCGCCGAGTTCATTCGGCGCGAGCGCGTGTGCCGGGTCGCGACGGCGGACGGGCGCGGCCGCCCCCACGTGGTGCCGGTCTGCCACGTGCTCCTGGACGGCAGGATCTGTTTCGGATCGGGCAAGGACGCGGGGAAGGTGAGGAACCTCGAGGCGAATCCGCGGGTCGCGGTCGCCGTCGACGCCTACACCGAGGCGTGGAGCCACCTCCGGGGCGTGATGGTGCAGGGGACCGCCGCCATCGTCAGGCGGGGCCCGCGGTTCCGGAGGATCCGCAGGGCGCTCTACGCGAAGTTCCCGCAGTACCCGACCGATGCGGCCCTCGGCGAACGGGACTCCGTGATCGTCGAGGTGACGCCCACGCACGCCTACCCCTGGGGATTCTAGTGCCGGCCCACCGCCGACGGGCCGGGTAGAGGGAGGCGATGTCGATCCCACGGACGCCGATGACACGGCCGGGATTCGAGAAGCTGCGCGCCGAGCTCGATCGCTTGAAGCGGGTCGAGCGCCCGGCGGTCACGCGGGCGATCGCGGAGGCGCGCTCGCACGGCGACCTCTCCGAGAACGCCGAGTACCACGCCGCGCGCGAGAAGCAGGGGTTCATCGAGGCTCGTATCGCCGAGCTCGAGGCCAAGATCGGCGCCGCCGAGGTTCTCGATGCGCCGACCCAGGGCGACCGCGTGACGTTCGGCTCGACCGTCCTCCTCCAGGACGGCGACGGCAAGGAGTACTGCTACCAGATCGTCGGGTCCGACGAGGCGGCTCCCGCGCAGGGGCGTATCTCGGTGCTCGCGCCACTCGCGCGCTCGCTGATCGGCAAGAAGGTCGGCGACGCCGTCACCGCCCAGCTCCCCGGCGGCGCCAAGACCTTCGCGATCCTCGGCGCCAACTTCCCGCTTTAGACCGCCGCCGCCCCTTGCCCCCTCTCGGGGATGCGGCCGCCCGCCATGACGCCCGAGCGCCTACGTCCGGAGGTCCTCGGGGCGGATCGGCAGCTTCCGGATCCGCCGACCGGTCGCCGCGAAGATCGCGTTGGCCACGGCCGGTGCGATGGGCGGCGTGCCGGGCTCCCCGACGCCGCCCGGCGGCTCGGCGCTCGGCACGATGTGCACCTCGACCTGCGGCATCTCGTCGATCCCGAGCACCGGGAAGTCGTGGAAGTTGCTCTGGACCACGCGGCCTCCCGCGATCGTGATCGCGCTCTTGAGGGTCGCCGTCAGCCCGTAGACGATAGCGCCCTCCATCTGGGCTTCCACGGTATCGGGGTTCACGGCGATGCCGCAGTCGACCGCGCACACGACGCGGTGGACCCGCACGCGGCCGTCGTCTACCGAGACCTCGGCGACCTGCGCCACGAAGCTGCCGAACGACTCGTGGACGGCGATGCCGCGGCTCCGACCCCGCGGGAGGGGCGCGCCCCAGCCCGCCTTGGTCGCGGCCAGCTCGAGCACCGCCCGGTGGCGCGGCGCCTTCGTGAGGAGCTCGCGCCGGAGCTCATAGGGGTCGCGCCCGCTCGCGGCCGCGATCTCGTCGAGGAAGCACTCGGTGATGAAGGCGTTCTGCGAGCTGCCGACCGAGCGCCAGGCGCCGACGGGCACGCCGGTCTCCTTGCGCACCCAGTCGACTTGGATGTTCGGGACGGCGTAGGGGATGTTGTGGGCACCCTCGATCGAGGACGGGTCGAGGCCATCCTTGACCATCGCCGGCAGCAGGCGCGAAAAGATCGAGTGACCCACCAGACGGTGCGTCCAGGCGATGAGCACGCCGCGCTGATCGAGACCCGCGGTCAGGCGGTTCCAGGTCGTCGGCCGGTAGAAGTCGTGCTGCATGTCGTCCTCGCGCGTCCACACGACCTTCACCGGCCCGCCGACCGCCTTCGAGATCTGGACCGCCTCCGCGACGAAATCCTGCTCGAAGCGGCGGCCGAACCCCCCGCCGAGCAACGTCGTGTGCACCTTGACCGACTCCGGGGGCAGGCCCGTGATCTTCGCGGCCGTCTGTTGGTTGAAGCCTTGGGCCTGGGTGCCGACCCACAGGTCGCAGCCGTCGGCGCGCACCGACGCCGTGCAATTCAACGGCTCCATCGTGGCGTGGGCCTGGTAGGGGACTGTATAGACCGCCTCGATCGTCTTCGCCGCGCCCGCCAGCGCCGCGGCGGCGTCGCCCTGGTGCTTGGCGACGACACCCGGCTGGGCGCCGGCCGCCTCGAGCATCCGGGCGATGCTCTCGCTGCTCACGGCCGCCGTCGGCCCGTCGTCCCAGGCGATGTCGAGGGCGTCCCGGCCGAGGTTGGCCGGCCAGAAGGCGTCGGCCACGACCGCGATGCCAGAGTCGATCTGGACCACGTGGCGGACACCCGGGACCGCCTTCGCCCGAGTCGCGTCGAAGGTGCGCACGGTGCCGCCGAACACGGGGCAGCGGGCCACCACCGCGACGAGGGCGCCGGGGGTCTTCACGTCGAGGCCGTACACGGCACTCCCGTCGACCTTGGGCGGCGTCTCCAGGCGCGCGATGCGGTGGCCGATCAGCTTGAAGTCCTTCGGCGACTTGAGCTTCGGATTCTGGGGAACCGGCAGGCGAGCGGCCTTGTCGGTGAGCTGACCGTACGTGAAGCGCCGCCCCGTGGGGACGTGGACGACGGTGCTGTTCTCGGCCACGCACTCGTCCGGCGGCACCCCCCACTCGCTGGCGGCGGCCTCGACGAGCATCTCCTTCGCCGCCGCTCCGGCCTTGCGGAACAGCTCCCAGGAGTTGCGGACGCTCCGGCTGCCGCCCGTGGCCTGGCGCTTGGTCACGGGGTTGACGTACTCGGGGCCGGCCGGCGCCTGCTCGATCCGGATCGCGGACCAGTCGGCCTCGAGGTCCTCCGCGATGAGCATCGGCATCGAGGTGAGGACGCCCTGCCCCATATCGGACTTGTCGACGACGATCGTGACGACGTTGTCGGGAGTGATCCGGATCCAGGCGTTCGGCGCGAATGGCTCCGTCGCCGGCGGCGCGGCAAGAGCTCCGTCGCCGAGGCGGAAGCCGATCGCCAGGCCGGCGCCCGCCGCCACGCCGGTCTTGATGAAGGTCCGTCGGTCGACACCGACCCGCGCGCTCATCGCCCGCCTCCCGCGAGTGCCGCGCGGTGGATGGCGCGGCGGATCCGCTGGTAGGTCCCGCAGCGGCAGAGGTTTCCGGCCATCGCGGCGTCGATCTCGCCGTCGGTCGGGGACGGCGTCTTGGCCAGGAGCGCTGCGGCCGACATGATCTGCCCGGACTGGCAGTAGCCGCACTGAGCGACCTCCAACGCGATCCACGCCCGCTGCACCGGGTGACTGGAGTCGGGGGAAAGTCCTTCGATCGTCGTGATCTCCCTCGCGCCGACCGCGGTGATCGGCGTGACGCACGAGCGGACCGGCTCGCCCTCGAGGTGCACCGTGCAGGCGCCGCAGAGCGCGATGCCGCAGCCGTATTTTGTCCCGGTCAGGCCGAGGGTGTCCCGAAGCACCCAGAGGAGCGGAGTATCAGGGCGCACGTCGAGGACGTGCTCGGCGCGATTCACCCGGATCCGGAATGCCGCCATTGTCTCGTCCTCCTCGCTCGCGGCGCGCTGCCCGACGAGTGTGCAGGGATGTCGTTCGGTACCGAGGCCCGTTCTCTATCATGGAGTATGCCCCGGCTGTCAACGAGGGCGCGGTCTGTCACGGGGGGAACGGCGCGAGGGGCCTAGCGGACTTGCTCGTGGGCGGCCATTTCCGCGCTGATCCCGGAGCGGCCGAGCCGCCTGTCGGAGAAACTGGGTTCGAGCGCCGGTGTTGCCGGCGCGATTCTTTCTACGAGTCGCCTGCGCGGTGCGGGGCCCCAGCCCCGCGAGCCGCTCAGCTCGAAACCGCTCTGGGGGAGGCTCGGAGGGGGCCGTCGAGGCCCCCTTCGATGTTCTAGCGGAGGGTGTCGCGGAGCTCGCGCGTCAGCGCCTCGACCGTCCCGCGCGTTCCCCCCGCCAGCTTCTGCTTCCACTCGCCCTCGGTCTCGAAGCGTCGATCGCGCAGACGCTCGCCCCACGGCTTGAGGGTCTCGCGGATCGCGTGGAGGTCGAACGGGTCCCGGCGGAGCTCCCGCGCGCGGGCCATGATGTCGGGCGCGACCCGGATGAACGCCCGCAGCGCCGCCCCCGTCTTGATGGAGTACTTCCGGCCCGCCCATGCGTTCGGGAACACGCCGGCGATGGCCTTGACGTAGTTCAGGAAGAAGCGCTTGGCGCCCTGCCGCAGCTCCTGGATCCGCGAGGCGCCGCCGACCTTCTCGACCGTCTCGAGGAGCTCGACGATTTCCTCGGCGAGCGGCGCCTGACTCACGCGGCCCCGGCCGGTGCCGAGCATCTTGATCTCGCCGTGCAGCGGCGACGTCTCGTCCTCGTTGAGCGAACGGATGACGTCGTGGGCGAGCGCCTGGTTCGGATCGGGATAGAGCTTGCGCCCGGCCAGGCTGATGATGTGCGAGGGGTTGAGGCGCGTGTGCTTGGCGTTGATGGTGACGAAGAGCTCGACGATCTGGCGGGCGTCGAGCGTGTCGAAGAGAACGGCCGGCACCTCGATGCCGAAGGTCTCGCCCGCCTGGGACAGGGCGTGGAGCGCGAGGAGGCGGTGCTGGCCGTCGAGCACGCGGAGCACGCCCTGCTCCTCGGGGATCTGCAGGAGCCCGAGGTCGTGATGGCTCGCCAGCGGCGTGAACGTGAAGCGCTTCTCGGAGGTGATGATCACGGCGCCGGGGATCGCCGGCAGCGTGCCCGCCTCTTTGCACTCCCGGTAGTACGTCACGAGCTCGTCGATCTTCCGCCGGATCACCGGCCGCTGGTACGCGGTCTCGCTCTCGCTGATGCGCTTCTCGAGGACCTCCCAATTCACGCGCCCGCGGTTTCCGCGGCTCGGCTTGGTGGCGGCCTTGGGCGCGCCCCCCGTGTAGCCAAGCACTTCGAACTTGACGAGCCGGTCAATGTCCTTCGCAGAGAACGAGGCCTGGTAGAACTCGACACCGAACTGCTTCACGCGGTGCGCATGGACGGTGATCATGCCGTGTCATGCTAATCGAAGCGCAAACCCCAGTCAATCGAAGCGGTTCCGGCCATCCGCGACCGGCCCGGGCCCCGTATTTTGTGGTGCGCCCGGCGCCCGGGCGGTACCTATAGGGATTCGGCGGTGCCTGTCAGGCAAGGCCGAAGGCATCGCGGGCGAGGCCGGCGATGTGCCGGCCGATGGCGAGCGAGGCCGTGGCGGCTGGTGAGGGCGCGTTGAGCACGTGGATCGCGTCGGGTCCGCTCACGATGCTGAAGTCGTCAACGAGCGAGCCGTCCGGCGCCACCGCCTGCGCCCGGACGCCGGCGCCGCCGGGCGTGATGTCGTCGGCCCGGATCTCGGGGATCAGCCGCTGGAGCGCCCGCACGAAGGCGGTCTTGCTGAGCGAACGGTACATCTCGTAGGTCCCGGTGCGCCAGTAGCGCGCCACCATCGCCCAGAATCCTCGGTAGGCGAGCGCCCCCATCAGCTCGCCCGGCCGCACGCGGCCGAGCGAATAGCCCTCGCGCGCGAACGCCAGCACGGCGTTCGGCCCCGCCTCGACCTCGCCGTGAATCGTTCGCGTGAAATGGACGCCCAGGAACGGGAACTCGGGGTCGGGCACGGGGTAGATGAGGCCGCGCACGAGGTCGCGCCGCTCGGGGCGGATCATGTAGTACTCGCCGCGGAAGGGAATGATCCGCACCGCCGTCGGCGCCCCCATGAGTCTGGCCACGACGTCGGAATAGAGCCCCGCGCAGTTGATGACCTTTCGCGCGACCGTTTCTCCCCGGCCGGAGCAGAGACGGACTCCGGCACCGTCGCGGACGATCCGCGTGACGGGGCGGCTGGTGAGGATGTCGACGCCGGCGGCCCGCAGCCTCAGGTCCATGGCCGTCGCCACTTCCGTGAAGTCGACGATCGCGGTGCTCGGCGAGTGGATGGCGCGGATGGCCGCCGCCTGCGGCTCGATCGCCCTGAGCTCGTCGGGCTCGAGGAGGCGGAGGCCGGGCACCCCGTTGGCGGTGCCGCGCTCGTAGAGAGTCTGCAGGCGCGGGAGCTCGGCCTCGGTCGTGGCCACGATCACCTTGCCGATGCGATCGTAGCGGATGCCGTGCCGCTCGCAGAACCCGGTCATCAGCCGCGCGCCCTCCACGGTCAGGCGCGCCTTGTACGATCCGGGGCGGTAGTAGATCCCGGAGTGGATGACGCCGCTGTTGTGACCGGTCTGGTGGGTGCCGATCCGCGATTCCTTCTCGAGGAGGACTTGCCGGAGGCGCGGGAACATCTCGTTGAGCGCGAGGCCGGTGGCGAGGCCGACGATGCCGCCGCCGACGATGGCTACGTCGTACATGCATCGCCATGCTACCCTACCGCTCCAAAGGAGACAACGATGCGGCGCATCTATGGCAAGACCGACGGTGAGGAACGCCACGCGCACGACGGTTGTCCGCGCACCGTCCGCCTGCTCATCGAGCCCGCCACCGCGGGCGCCGCCCACCTCGCGATGGGGACGGAGGCGGTCGATCCCGGCAGCCGGATCCCCGTGCACGTCCACGGCGACGCCGAGGAGGTCCTGTTCCTCTATGCGGGTCACGGCCGCGCCCGCGTCGGCGACGAGGAGGTCGAGGTCGGCCCCGAGACGGCGATCTTCGTGCCCGCCGGCGCGCCCCACGGCTTCGTGAACACGGGGGCGGCCCCTGCCTGCCTGACCTGGACCTTCTCGCCGCCGGGCGCGCACGAAAAGTTCCGCGACGAGACCGTGTGGAAGCACGGCCGCCGGGAGCCCCGCTGATGGGGGGGAAGTACTACGAGGAACTGACCGTCGGCCAGGTCTTCCATCACGAGCCTGGCCGCACGGTCACCGAGGCCGACAACGTGTTCTTTTCGTGCCTGACCATGAACCCGCAGCCGCTCCACGTCGACTTCCACGCCGCGCGGCGGGCGGAGTTCGGCCAGCCGCTCGTGAACAGCCTGCTCACGCTCGGGATCGCGGTCGGGCTCTCGGTGGGAGATACGACGCTGGGGACGACGGTCGGCAACCTCGGCTTCGAGAAGACCGAGTTTCCGAAGCCGGTGTTCCACGGCGACACGATCTACGCGGAGACGGAGGTGATCGACAAGCGCGAGTCGAAGTCGCGTCCCCAGTGGGGCATCGTCACGTTCGAGCACCGCGCGCGGAACCAGCACGGGGAGCTCGTGTTGCGGACCCGCCGGGCCGCGATGATGCGCAAGCGCGACGGGCGATGACGGAGAGCCTGCGCCGGTCGCTCCATTTCGTCCCCGGCGGCAACGAGAAGATGGTGGCGAAGGCGCTCGGCCTCCCCGCCGACGGCCTCATCTACGACCTGGAGGACTCGGTGCCGGCCGACCGGAAGGTCGCGACGCGCGCGGTCGTCCGCGGGTGGCTCGAAGAGCTGGACGTGGGCGACCGCGAGCGCTGGGTGCGCATCAATCCGCTGGCCTCGGGGTTCGGCCGCGGTGACCTCGAGGAGACCATCGCCGGCCGTCCCCACGGCTACGTGATACCAAAGCCGCGGCGCGGCGCCGACGTCCGCGAGATCGCGCAGCATCTCGACCGCCTCGAGGAGCGCCACGGCCTCCCGAACGGCGCCACCCGGCTCCTCCTGATCGCGACCGAGACGCCGGAGGGACTCCTCAACATCAAGGAAGTGACCGCGGCGAGCCCGCGCATCGCGGTGGTCTCATGGGGTATCGAAGATCTCGGCGCGTCGATGGGCCTGCCGCGGACACGCGACGCGAGCGGGCGCTACCTCGAGATCCCGCGTTACGCCCGCATGATGTGCGCGATCGCCGCCGGCGCGGCCGGCATCGAAGCGCTCGACACCGTGTACACCGACATCGACGACCTGGCCGGCCTCCAGCGGGAGTGCGAGGAGGCGGTGTGGATGGGGTTTACCGGCAAGCTCTCGGTCCACCCGGCCCAGATCGACGTCATCAACGCCGCCTTCACGCCGGCGCGGGACGCCGTCGCCGAGGCGCGGGAGCTGATCGCCGCGTTCACGGAGCACGAGCGCCGCGGGATCTCGGCCTTCCGCTTTCGGGGGCGGATGGTCGACGCGCCCCACCTGAGTCAGGCCCGGAAGGTCGTGGCCCGTGGCGAGCGAGCCGGCCTCTGACAGGCACCATGTCATGCTGCCCGACCCGCAATGTCCGGTCGACACGACTTTTGGGATGGCTGGATCTGGCCCCGCCCGGCAAATCGAGCGGTTACACATAGGTACAATGTTTGCTCTAGGGCCTGGCGGGAGGCACCGGGATGAGCAACAGGACCTGCACCACCCTTTTCGCGTCGGCGCTCTTCGCGGCCGTCACCGGCTGGTCGACGCCCGCATCGCCGTCGACGGGCGACCCTCTTCCCCCCGCGCGGAGCGAGCTCGATGCGCTCGATCGGCTGGCCTCGGCGCTCCGGGGTGCCCTGCACGTCCAGCAGCAGCGGCTCGACTCGGGCTGCGAGTTCGCCGGCATCCGCGCCCGCCTCATCGAGGTACGGGACGAGGCGATCGCCGCCGTCGAGCGGCTGGCGAGGCTCTGGCGGGACGGCCGCCTGCACGACGGCGGTCTCGCCATGTCCGAGGTGCTCGCCGACGACTTCGCCGCGCTGGTCAACGAGGCTCGACGCGACACCGCACTCGCCGACACGCTGGCGACACTCGAGGAGGAAACGCGCCAGGGGTCGGGTGAGGCCCGCACCCTTCTCCGGCGCATGATCGAGATCCACCCGGCGGCGCCCGCCTGCCTGAGCCGGGCGCTCGACGAGCCCGAGCGGAGCGACCTCGCCGCCGTCCGCGTGCTCGAGCGGGCGCTCTCGATCGATTCCCTCCCCGACAGCCTCCTGGTGATCCGCGGGGTCAGATGACGCCCTCGGTCCGGAGCCGCCGGATCGCCTCGGCGTCGTAACCGAGCTCGCCGAGCACCTCGGCAGTGTGCTGGCCGAGGGTCGGCGCCGGCCGCCGGATGCGGCCCGGCGTGCGGGACAGCTTGATCGGGATCCCGAGCACTCGCGTCCGACCGGCGATCGGATGGTCGATCGGCACCGCCATCTCACGGTGCACCACGTGGGGGTCGGCGAAGACCTGGTCGTAGGTGAGGATCGGCCCCGCCGGAACACCCTCCGCCTCGAAGCGATCGAGCCAGGTCGCCGTCGTCTCCTTCTGGAAGTGCGGCTGGAGCAGGGCCTCCAGTTCCTTCCGGTGCCGGACGCGGTCGCCGGGGCTCCGGAACCGCGGGTCGTCGACCAGCTCCGGGACGCCGAGGAGCGCGCAGATCTTCGGCCAGAAGCCGGGCGACCCGCCGCCCAGGTTGATCCAGGCGTCCTTCGTGCGGAAGGCCTGGTAGGGCGCGCTGGCGCGGTGCCCGGGCCCCAGGCGCACGGGGACCTCACCGGTGGCGAAATAGGACGAGGCCTCGTAGATCGACCACGCGATCGGCGTCTCCAGGAGGGACGTGTCGACGTGCTGGCCTAGGCCGGTGCGCCCCCGCGCGGCGAGGGCGGCCAGGATACCGATCGTGGCGAACATACCAGTGCCGATGTCGGAGATCGGGATCGGCAACGGCAGGGGAGGGCCGTCCTCCTCGCCGCTGATCGACATGAACCCCGACATGCCTTGCGCGATCCGGTCGAAGCCGCCACGTTCCCGGTAGGGCCCGGTCTGACCGAACCCCGAAATCGAACAGTAGACGGCGCGGGGGTTGACCGCGCGCACGTCGTCGTAGCCGAGGCCGAGGCGCGCGGCCGCCCCCGGGCGGAAGTTCTCGAGGACGACGTCGGCGCGGGTGGCGAGGGCGAGCGCGATCTTCCGCCCGCCCGGCGCCTTCAGGTCGAGCGTGACACTCCGCTTGTTGCGGTTGTAGGTCATGAAGGCCGCGCTCTCGCCGTTGATCTTCGGCGAGACCGCGCGCGCGTCGTCGCCGATGCCGGGCCGCTCGATCTTGATCACGTCGGCGCCGAGATCGCCGAGCAGCATGGCGCAGTAGGGTCCCGAGAGCTGGGAGGTGAGATCCAACACGCGCAGGCCGTCGAGGGCGAGACCGTCCGGCAGCATCCCCGACCCAGTCTACGGCGCGACGACGTGACGCGCAAACATGTCCGCCTCGCCCTCACCATATGATCTTGGCCGGGTCGCCCCGGTACTTCGATCGGATGAACGCGATGATCTTCCAGATCTCGTCGACACTCAGCTGATCTCCCCATCCGGCCATGAGCGTACCCGGTCGTCCGTTCTCGATCGTGTTGAAGAGCGTGGCGTCGGTGGGCTGGAAGATCCAGACGTCGTCAGTCAGGTCGGGCCCCACCGCGCCCTCCGCCTCGTGACCGTGACAGGCGTAACAGCCCGTCTTCAGGTAGAGCCGCTTACCCGCTTCAATCGCCTGTGGATTGCCGGTGTACGGGTTCCGCACGTCCTCGGCGCC
>Ga0070699_100004678_pt1 | contig 12103 bp, 13 predicted proteins | sample KBSK1503metaG_FD_65473 | JGI IMG/M metagenome (GOLD analysis project Ga0070699, IMG submission 65473) | Corn, switchgrass and miscanthus rhizosphere microbial communities from Kellogg Biological Station, Michigan, USA - KBS K1-50-3 metaG | ecosystem: Host-associated > Plants > Roots >...
TACTACAACGAGGACTACCACCTCCTCCAGGCGACGAAGGCCGAGCCGCTCCATCGGCTGCTGCGGAACCAGATGACCGAAGCGCGGATCCCGGTCGAGTTCAGCAAGGGCGAGGCGGCGCCAGGCCAGCACGAGGTCAACATCCGCTACGACCACGTCCTCGAATCGGCCGACCGGAGCGTGCTGTTCAAGCACGGCGCGAAGGAGATCGCCTACCTCAACGGGTGGGGCATCTCGTTCATGGCCAAGCCAGACCACTCGTGGACCGGCTCGTCCGGGCATCTCCACATGAGCATCTGGAACGAGGACGGCTCGAAGTCGCTGACCCATGACGACGCGGCAAGCCGGCCGTACGGCATGTCCGACACGTTCTCGTACTTCGTCGCGGGGATGATGGCCCTCAGCCGCGAGCTGGCGATCTTCATCGCCCCGAACATCAACTCGTACAAGCGTTACGCGTCGCTGTCGTGGGCGCCGGTCAACGTCGTCTGGGGTCGGGACAACCGGACGACCGGCTTCCGGGTCGTCGGGCACGGGTCGAACCTCCACGTCGAGGACCGATTCCCGGGCGGCGACATGAACGCCTACCTCACGTACGCCGCGGCGATCGGGGCTGGGCTGTGGGGCATCGAACAGAAGCTCGCGCTGCCGGCCGAGTTCAAGGGCAACGGCTACATCGCGACCGGCGTGCCGCGGATGCCACGCGCGCTGTACGAGGCGATCCGCGAGCTCGAGGCGTCGAAGGCGGCCGTCGAGATCTTCGGTGCCGACGTCGTCGCCCACTACCTGAACGCGGCGCGTGTCGAGCAAGAGCTGTACGACTCGGTCGTCCACAACTGGGATCGCGAGCGATACCTGGAGCGCAGCTGAGCCGCGGGAGCGGCGGTCGCCCACGGTGACGCGCGAGCGCGACCGCTACCGGAAGGCCTCGTGGGGCGAGCAGGCCCGCGAGGCCATCCTCGAGTTCTGGCGCAACCGAACCGCGCGGATCATCGCGGCGATTCTCCTCTCCGGGTTCCTCGTCGTGCGGCTAACGGCACCGGCGACCGTCAGGCTGTCCGAGCTCGCGGTCGGCGATTGCGTCTACCTTCGGCCGCCAGGCATCGAGGACCTCGCCGCGGACGCGGCGCAGGTCGCGTCGACCGTCGATCAGCTGGAGACCTTCAGCTCAGCCGAGCGCGCGGCCTGCAACCTGTCGCACAGCCACGAGGTCTCTGCGGCATTCGCGACTGGGGCGGCGAGCGATGCGTATCCCGGGTTCACCATGCTCCTCGATCGCTACCGGGCGCGGTGCCCCGAAGCGTTCTCCGGCTACGTCGGGCATGCGCAGGAGGGATCCCGCTTCGCGACCGCCCTCGCCGTCCCGAGCATCGACACGTGGACGGCCGGCCAACGCTACGGCCTCTGCCTCGTGTTCAACGCCGACCGGACGTTCCTCGACCACCAGGCGCGCGGCAGCGGCGAGTGACGATGGCGATCGCGGCCGCCTAGCGGAGTCGGGCGGCGAGCTCCTCGTGGCCCGCCTCGGCGGCTAGGTCCGCGGACGTCTTGCCGTTGTCGTTCGCGGCCTGCGGATCCGCCCCCGCGGCGAGCAGCCTAGTGACCATGGCCTCGTCGCCGTTCTGGGCCGCGGCGTGAAGCGGCGTGTAGCCGTGGCGCTGCTGAGCGGTGACGTCGGCACCCGCGGCGATGAGCGCCCCAACGACGTCGTCGCGGCCGCCGGCCGCGGCCGAGTGGATCGGGTTCACCCAGAGCTCGTTCCGAGACCGGGCGTCGGGATCCGCGCCGGCCGCGAGGAGCGCCTCGGCCGTGGGCCCATCGCCGAAGAACGCGGCGAAGTGGAGCGCCGTGAACCCGTCCGCGGACGAGGCACCGGCCAACGCCGGATCAGAGACGACCAGTCCGGCAACGACCTCGGCGCGCGCCAGCCCGGCGGCATCGAAGACGTCGAGGCCGGGGTGCACGGCTGCGATCGCCTCGGCGGCCGCGCGTCGGCCGTGATAGAGCGCATGGAGGACGGCGCTGACGCCGTCCTGATCGCGGGCCGCGGTGACGGAGGGGTCGCCGGCCAGGATCCGCTCGACGGCCGCGTCATCGCCCGCGTCGAGTGCCGCGAAGAGGTCGGTGTCGGTCGCCATCGGCGCATTCTGCGCTGCCGCGACGATCGTCGGCGCGAGTACCATTCCGGGACGCCGGCTCTCGTCCGGCAGGCGCGAGGAGGCGGTCGGATCGTGCGATTGCAGGACAAGGTCGCGATCATCACGGGCGGTGGCGGCGGCATGGGCCGCGTGGCCGCCCAGTTGTTCGCCGGACAGGGCGCGAAGGTCGTCGTCGCGGAGTTCGGCGAGGCGGCGGGCGCGGAGACGGTCCGACTCGTGACGGACGCCGGCGGCGACGCGACCTTCGTGAAGACCGACGTGTCCGACGAGGCGTCGGCGAAGGCGATGGTCGACCACGCGGTCAAGGCGTACGGCCGGGTCGACGTCCTCTACAACAATGCCGGGATCATGCCCGAGGCCGACCACTCGGTCATCGACACGGACGTCGCGGTCTGGGACCAGGTCATGGCCGTCAACCTGCGCGGCGTCTTCCTCGGCTGCAAGTTCGCGATTCCCCAGATGGTCGCGCAGGGCTCGGGCTCGATCATCAACATCGCCTCGTTCGTCGCGCTGCTCGGCTGCTCCGTGCCACAGGACGCCTACACCGCATCCAAGGGCGCGATCCTCAGCCTGACCCGCAGCCTCGCCGTCCAGTTCGGCCCGAACGGTGTGCGAACGAACGCGATCTGCCCCGGGCCGGTGGAGACGCCGCTCCTCATGGACTGGCTCGTGAAGGATGAGGAGGCGAAGCGGATCCGGCTCGCCCGGAACCCGACCGGCCGCTTCGGCAAGCCGGAGGAGATCGTGAACATGGCGATCTATCTCGCCTCGGACGAGTCGCGCTGGACGAACGGCGCGCAGCTCGTCGTCGACGGCGGGATCAGCGTCAACTACTTCTGAGGATGACCGACGAACCGGTAGCCGAGCGCCCCGTCGACGCCAACCCGTCGACTGCCGTCGGCGTGGACGTCGGCGGGAGCGGCATCAAGGTCGGCGTCGTCCACGTCGGGACCGGCGAGCTCGTCGCGCCGAGGCTCCGCGTCGTCACGCCGAACCCCTCCACCCCCGCCAACATCGTGAGGGCGATCGCGCGGACGGTCGCGCGAGCGCTGAAGGCGGCCGGTGTCACGGCAACCGACGTCCCGATCGGTGTCGGCGTCCCGTCGGTCGTGATCGACGGCGTCACGAGGTCGGCGGCGAACATCGATCCGGGCTGGATCGACTTCGGGGCCCAGGCCGCTCTCGAGAAGGCGCTCAAGCGCCCGGTCACGGTGCTCAACGACGCCGACGCGGCGGGCCTGGCCGAGATGCGGTTCGGGGCCGGCGCCGGCGAGCGTGGCGTCGTCTTCGTGCTGACGCTTGGGACGGGGGTGGGATCCGGGCTCTTCAACGACGGGGTCCTCGTCCCGAACACGGAGCTCGGCCACATGGAGATCCGCGGCCGCGACGCCGAGCGCCGGTCCGCGGCCGCGGCGCGGACGCGGCGCGGACTGTCGTGGAAGGCCTGGGCCACCGACCTCGACGAGCACCTCGAGGCGATCAACAAGCTCTTTTCGCCGAACCTGATCATCCTCGGTGGCGGCGTCAGCAAGCAGCCGGACAAGTTCATCCCCCGGCTGACCGTCAAGACGAGGGTCGTGCCGGCTAAGCTGCGCAACGACGCGGGGATCGTCGGCGCCGCGATGGCTGCCGCGGAGCGGCGCCAGGGCTGAGGTCAGGCGCCCCGCACGAGGGACATCGTTGCGTTTGGTCGCAACGACTCCGAGTTAGGCTCGGCGCGCGGCCGCGCGCGGTCACCGTGCCCGCTCGGCCTTACCGTCAGGGCACATCGGGAGATCGTTGCGGGCAAGCGCAACTACCCGGGCCGGCCTCCCGCTCAGGCGCGTTCGCGAAGCTCGGCCAGGCGCTCCGTCGAGCCGGAAACGACGAGCGACTCACCCGCGACCAGCCGCCGGTCACCCGGCGGGTTCGCCTCGTAGTCGCGCTCGCCGTGGACGATCGCGAGCGTGAAGATTCCCTCGCCCTGGAGGTCTGCGACGAGGCGTCCATCGAGCGGCCCGCCCCCGGCGACCTCGAGCTCCTCCATCGAGAACCGCAGCTCGCCGTGCGAGAGCGCCGCATCGATGAAATCCGCGACGCGCGGCCGGATGGCGAGCTCGGCGATCTGGCGGCCGGCCATCGTGTACGGCGACACCACGCGGTTGGCGCCCGCCTGGAGCAGCTTCGCGTCCGAGCCCTGGGCGTTCGCGCGGCCGACGATGAACAACCGCGGGTTCAGCGCCCGCGCCGAGAGGGTGACGTAGACGTTGTTCGCGTCGGAATCGATCGTGGCGACGAGCCCCCGAGCGCGATCCAGACCCGCCAGCTTGAGCGTGTCGTCGGCGGTCGCATCCCCCTGGACGACGAGGTGGCCGTCGCGTCGGGCGTGCTCGAGCGAGTCCGGCTCGATGTCGATGACGACGATCTTCTGGCCCGCGTGGACCAGCTCCCGCGCGACCGTCGACCCGACGCGGCCGTAGCCGCACAGGATGTAGTGACCGCGAAGGTCGGCCACCGCTTCTGCCATCCGTCGTGCCTCCCGTCGTCCGCTCGAGGCCTCGGCGAGGACCGCCTCCGCGACGATGCCGATGCTGCCGTAGATGATGGCGACTCCCGCAACCGCCAATGACATCGTCCAGAGCCGCTCCGGCCAACTCACGAGCTCGCGGACCTCCCGGAACCCGACGGTGGTCAGCGTGATGACCGTCATGTACGCGGCGTCGATGAAGCTCCAGCGGAAGAGCACGAGGTAGCCGACGGTCCCGATGACGATCGTCGCGAGCACCACCAGGAGCCAGATCCGGACGTGACGGGCCTGGATGATCTCGACCAAGCCCCGGACACTGCGGACCCACGGCCGCGGCCGGGCGGGCACGCGTCCGCCGATCGTCTCGCGACTCGGCTCGTCCGGCGAGATCGAGGCCTCGATGACCGCCTCGTCGACGGCCGGCGCTCGGTCGGTCATCGGCCGAGTGTAGACCGGGTCGAACCGCCTCCGAGCGTATGATCGGGGGAACGATCCGGCCGCCCGCGCGGCGCTCTCAGACAATCAGCGAGGAACCGCCCCATGACCGTTGAACAAGTCCCTTCCGCCGCTCCGACCACCGCCCGAATGGTCATCGGCGGCGAGACGGTCGATGCGGCCGACGGCCAGACATTCGACATCACGAACCCCGCGACCGGCAAGGTCATCGGCACGGCGCCGCTCGGCGGCCGCGAGGACGTGGATCGTGCGGTCGCTGCCGCCCAGAAGGCGTTCGAGGACCGCAAGGGCTGGGCGAACTGGGCGGCTGGCAAACGCGGCCGGACGCTCTCGAAGTTCGCCAGCCTGATCAAGCAGAACAGCGAGGAGCTCGCCCAGCTCGAGACGGCGAACGTCGGCAAGCCGATCACGTCGTCGCGCGGCGAGGTCGTCGGGGCGAGCCTCGTCTTCGACTACTACGCCGGGGCCGCGAACAAGATCTTCGGCCAGACGATCCCGGTCTCGAAGCCCGGGCTCGACCTGACCCTGCGCGAACCGATCGGCGTCGTGGGGCTGATCGTGCCCTGGAACTTCCCGATCCTCATGGCCTCCTGGAAGGTCGCGCCCGCGCTCGCGGCCGGAAACACGGCCATCCTGAAGCCCGCGAGCTACTCCCCGTTGACGGCGATCCGGCTCGGGGAGCTGGCACTCGAGGCCGGCATCCCGCCAGGCGTCCTCAACGTCGTGACCGGGCCGGGCGGAACGGCCGGCGCCTCGATCGCTGCCCATCCGGGCGTCGGCAAGGTCGCGTTCACCGGCGAGACGACGACGGGCCAGGAGATCATGCGGCTCGCGTCGGCGAACGTGAAGAAGATCTCCCTTGAGCTCGGCGGCAAGAGCCCGAACATTGTCTTCGCCGACGCGGACATCGAGCGATTCGCCAAGGAATCGCCGTACAGCGTGTTCGACAACTGCGGCCAGGACTGCTGCGCGCGCAGCCGGATCCTCGTCGAGCGCTCCGTCCACGACCAGGTGGTCGAGCTCTTCGCGGCGGCGACGAAGAGCGTCAAGGTCGGCGATCCGCTCGATGACGCGACGGAGGTCGGGACCCTCGTCAGCGAGAAGCAGCGCGAGCGGGTCCGCGACTACATCGAGATCGGGCTGGGCGAGGGCGCGACGATCGTCGTCGGCGGCGCGGCTCCGGACGACCCGGCCCTCGCCGGCGGCGCCTACCTGATGCCGACGGTCTTCGACGGCGTCTCGAACGACATGCGCATCGCGAAGGAGGAGATCTTCGGGCCCGTCGTGTCCGTGATTCCGTTCGACTCCGAGGAGGAGGCGCTCCGGATCGCCAACGCGACGCCGTACGGCCTCTCCGGCTCGGTCTGGAGCCGGGATATCGGCAAGGCCCTCAGGACGGCGAAGGGTCTCCAGGCGGGCGTGATCAGCGTCAACTCGAACAGCTCCGTCCACACCGAGGCGCCGTTCGGCGGCTACAAGATGTCGGGGATCGGGCGGGAGCTCGGGATGAGCGCGCTCGACCTCTACACGGAGACGAAGAACGTCTTCATCGACCTCGGCTGAGGGTCGGCCGGAGCTCGTCCGACTCGACAGCGGGCGGATCGGGCCTCGTCGGGCGGCGATGGCCGTCGCGTTGGTGCTCGGCGGCGTCGTCGCGACCGGGCTGATCGGTCGGACGCCGGCAGCGTCGCCGGCGGCGCCGACTGGTGCTGTAGCCCCTCTCGAGGCCGCGAGCCGCATCGCGGTAGCCTCGGCGGAGCTCGCCGCGCGGACGGCCACCGCCCCTGCCCCTCGGCCGTACAGCAAGGCGCCGCCCCGCTGGGTCGTCGGCGATGGAGGCGCCCGACCGTGGGTCCCGCCGCCGTCGCGACGCCTCTACGGGATGAACTGGCAAGTCGATCCGTACGAGACCTGACGGGTGACCCGACACTCCGTCGCCGCGCTCGTTGTCGCCACCGTCCTGGCGGGGTGCGCGATCATCGAACCGCCAGGGCCGGTGACGGTGACAGGGGCGCTGACCGAGTCGGTCGCCTTGACCACGGATCGCCCTGTCGCGCTGGTTCCCGTGACCGTTCGCTTGACGCCGGCGACCGTCATTGCCGCGGGCTTTGGCCGGAACGAGTACGCGCTCGCCGAGGTGACGTCGGCGGATGGCGGCAAGACGTCCACCGTGGCCGTGACCGCCGTCGTGGAGGGTGCTCAGCAGGCGCGCGCGTGGCTGCTCGCCGGCTCGATCCCGCTGCCGGAGATCACGCCCTCCGAGCTGCGCACCACGTCGCCCTGTAGCGCCCCGACCTGCGAGCACGCGTACCAGCTCCTGATCACCCAGGACGAGCCGACGGATCAGACGCTCAACGTGGTGGTCCGCGCCGGATCGTCGTACCCTGCTGGAACGGACATCACGAAGACAACGGTCGAGATCGAGCAGACCGGTGACGCGCGCCTCCTCGCCATGCCGCCGACGGTCAGCGACGTGGTGCGAGGCACGCTCACGGTCGACAAGACGGCACCGCTCGATCGCGTCGTCCGGCTGCGCTACACGGGGCCAGCACCGAACGCGTGGCCGGTCCGGGCGGAGGCCATCGTCCGCGCCCATCGCCGGGACGGCGAACGCACCCCGTTGACCCAGCTCGACCTCTACGACAACGCCGATCTGGTGAAGCCACGAATCTTTGCGGACTACGTCGGCCCGGAGCTCTCCGTCGTCGCGAATCTCTTCGACGACTGCGAGGCGGGCGTGGTCTGCGAACGCTTCCTCGCCCTGCACTTCTACCCCGCGCCCGGCGAGACGAAGATCGACTGGGAAGTCGAGGTCCGGGCGCGCGACTATGAGAGCGATCTCGCCGTCGACGCGACGATCAGTGCCGAGGACGTCAGCCCGTAGGATTTGGGTCTCGGCTCAGCTATCCCAATAGCGCTCGTCCGGATGGATGTCCGGACGGCGGCGGCGGACCCAGTCGCGGATCGCCCAATGTGTGGTCTTGAACGCGATCCCGTGCCACGGAATGCGCTCCGGCGCGAAGGCTTCGATCTCCAGCGCCTCCGGGTTGAGCCGATATGAGCCCCCGACGACCCTCGCCTCGAACGCGATCACGACGACCGCGGCCTCGAGCCGCGAGTAGAGCCCGACGATCTCGCCCGGCTCGACGATCAGCCCGGTCTCCTCGAGCGTCTCGCGGATCGCGGCTTCCGTGACCGTCTCGTCGACCTCGAGGAAGCCGCCCGGCTGGGCCCACGACCCGCGGCCGGGCTCGATCCCGCGACGCAGGAGCACGACCTCGCCGTCGGCGTTGATCGGGATCGTCGTGACGACGAGCCGCGGGTTCACGTAGGCGACGAACCCGCACGAACCGCAGGCCAGCCGGTCGCGGTCCTCGCCCTCGACCGCCCCGAAGGCGAGCGCGTCGCCGCAGCGGGTGCAGAAGTTCAACGACGAGGCGAGCCAGGACGGGACGCCGCCGCCCGACGCGATGTCGGTGGAACGGGCGTCGGGCCCGCGATCGACCGGATCGCCGTCCGTCGCGGTCATGCCAGGATCACGACCCCGGCCGCCGCGATCAGGCCCGCGAGCCCGACCAGCGTCGCCACGACCCACGCCAGCCGGAACAGGCCCTTGCCGCGGTCGACGGGCATCCACGCCCACGCCGACCGCCAGATCCGAACGGTCGCGTCGGCGGTCGTGACGACGAGCAGCGGGGCGGCGACGACGACGCACAGCTTGACGAGCGGGCTGCCGAGCGGTGCCCCGAGCTCGAGCGCCGTGATCGCGATCGCACCGAGCAGGAGGACCGGCACGGAGAGCAGGACGTAGTGGCGCTGGAGCGGCGTCGGGGCCGTTTCCGGGACGGACCGTGGCGGCAGGCCCTGGAGGCTCGGCGGCAGGGTCGACGTCCGGACCGCCTGCCGGTCGAGGGCCGGCATCCCGGATTCCCAGCGTTCGTCGTCCATCGGCCGAGTTTATCCTCGGGAACGAAACGTGCTCTGAGGGTGTATCTCGCTCCGATGGCCACGCCAGCCCGCGTTCGGTCGGTCGATGTCCTGCGCGGCGCCGCGATGGTGCTGATGGTCCTCGACCACTCCCGCGACTTTGTGCACGATGCGGCGCTGAGGTTCGACCCGTCCGATCTGTCCCAGACGGATGGGGCGACGTTCTTCACCCGGTGGATCACGCACATCGTGGCCCCGATCTTCGTGCTGCTCGCGGGCGTCGGGGCCGCCCTCCAGCTGCAGCGCGGCGTGTCGCGGCCCCAGCTGGCGCGGTACCTGCTCGTGCGCGGGCTGATTCTGATCGTCCTGGAGCTCACCGTGGTCCGGGTCGGGATCTGGTTCAGCGTCGATCCATCGTTCATCGGCATGCTCCAGGTCATCTGGGTGCTGGGCGTATCGATGATCGTCCTCGCCGCGCTGCTGTTCGTGCCGCCGGTCGTCGTGGCCGTTGCGGCGATCGCGCTGATCGCGGGCCACAACGCCCTCGATACCTGGTCGCCCCCGAGCGGCTTCGAGTGGCTGTGGGCGCTCCTCCACCGCGGCGGCGTGCTCCAGCTGTTCGGCGCGACCCGCCCGAACCTGCTCGTGCTCTACCCACTCCTGCCGTGGGTCGGGGTGATGGCGCTCGGATTCGTCCTTGGTGGCGTCTACCGCTGGGAGGCGCCCAGACGGCGGACCTTCCTCGTCCGGGTCGGCCTCGCCTTGATCGTCGGGTGGCTGGCGGTCCGGTTCCTGAACGTCTACGGCGACCCGACGCCCTGGGAGACGTATCCGGACGCGGCGAAGACCGTGATGTCGTTCCTCAACGCGGAGAAATACCCGCCGTCGCTGGTGTTCCTGCTGATGACGCTCGGCCCGACGCTGCTCCTGCTGGGCCTGCTCGACGGGCGTCGCCTGGAGAGTCGCGTCGGGCGCTGGCTGAACGTCATCGGCCGCGCGCCGCTCGCGTTCTATCTGCTTCAGTGGTACGTCGCCCACGCACTGGCCGTCGTCGCCGGCCTGATTGCCGGGAAGGACGTCGGGTACCAATTCATGGCGTGGCCGGATCACTTCATCCAGGCGCCGCCCGACGCGGGGTTCCCGTTGCCGGTCGTGTATCTCGTCTGGGTGATCGCGATCGCCATCCTCACGCCGATCGTCGCGAGATACGCCGCCCTCCGCGCCCGCCGGGGCGGTGTCCTGCGCTACCTCTGAGCCGGGAGCTCAGGCCTTCCTGGCAGCCGCCGCCCGGCTGCGCTCGAGGATCTCCTTGGCGCTCGCCTTGTACTCGGGGTAGCGAGTGACGGCCTCCGCCACGTACGCGCCGATCGCGGCCCGGTCGACGACGTCGTCGAACCCGAAGTCCCAGGTCTTGAGCACGGAGCTGCCGGCACGGAGGACGTGCCGCGGGTCGTCGAGCAGCACGCCGTACAGGAACCGCAGCGAGACGCCCTTCCGGGTGGCGTCGATCGCGCAGACCCACGTCCGCCAGTCGGCGGCGATCGCGTACATCAGGATCTTGTACTTGATCGCGACCGTGAACTCCGGGTAGGCGTCTCGAACGGCTTCATCGAGCGCAACGACGAGCGGCGCCGCCTTCGGATCGACGCCCGCGAGGTACTCCTCGAGCGGGGATTCGGCCAACGTCAAAGCCCTTCGTTCGCCGGATCGTCCGCGATCGCCTGCGCCGCGGCAGCGCGCCGTGCGTTGATCCGCTCGCGAAGGCCGGGGTCCGCGACCGCGAGGATCTGTGCGGCGAGCAGCCCAGCGTTCTCGCCGTTCCCGACGCCGACCGTCGCGACCGGCACGCCTTTGGGCATCTGGACGACGGCGAGGAGCGCATCGAGCCCGTCCGAGACGCCGCCGGGCATCGGGACGCCGACGACGGGCAGCGTCGTCTGGGCGGCAAGGACGCCTGGGAGGTGGGCGGCGAGCCCGGCGATCGCGATGAAGACCCCGATCCCGCGCGACTCCGCCGTCTCGGCGAAGTGGGTCAGGAGCAGCGGCGCGCGATGCGCCGAGATCACCCGGATCTCCGATGGCACGCCGAGCTCCTCGAGGACGGCGGCGGCGCGCTCCGCGGCCGCGATGTCCGATCGGCTCCCAACGACGATTCCGACCCTCGCCTGCGGCGAGTCAGCGCTCACGTTTGCCCCTCCTGCTGCCGCGCGGACGCCGGTACTGGCCGCGGGATCCCGAGCCGATCGTACGTGTCGATGATCCAGCCGCCCTTGGCGTCCTGGTAGACGACGCCGTCGAGCGGCCCCGCCGATCGATCGACGATCTCGGTCTTGACCTTCGCGTAGCCCTCGGCCAGCGCCGGATCGGCGCGCAGCGCGTCGCGGAACCGGAGGTCCTGCGGGAAGTCGCCGCCGCGCGGATGCACGTGGAAGTGGATCCTGAACTCCGTGCCGTCGTACGTGTACGACCCGACGTGCATCGGCCGGGTCAGCGGCCACGGATCCGGACCGGGCTGCGGCCCGAACCCCAGCTCGTACATCGCCTCGGTGATCGCCGCGATCTCGGACGCGTCCGCCTCGGTCCCGAGATCGACGATCCCCTTCCCCGGCAGGCCCGTCACGGCGGTGCTGCCGATGTGCTCGACGTGCAGGTCCGGCCGGCGCGCCTCGATGATCGCCGTGACCCTTGCGGCCACCTCGACCACGCGCGGATCCCATGGGCGCATGGATACCGTGCGGCGCTCGTACGGCCCGATCGGGCGGTCCCGGGACTCAGTCACGGACGCAGTGTAGATTCCGACCATGCGTATCGTGACCGGACGGCGTATCACCGAGGTGGACGTCGGCTAACTCGACCAGCGGCTCGGCCGATCGGACAGGGTCATCGTCGACCTTGGGACCGGTGATGGTCGGGCGGTCCTCGGGCGCGCGCGGGCCGAGCTCGACGCCCTCGTCATCGGCATCGACGCCAGCGCGGCGGCGATGGCCGAGTCGTCGCGTCGTGCCGCGAAGGCGCGGAATCGCGGCGGGCTGGTGAATGCCCTGTTCGTCGTCGC
>Ga0070699_100004679_pt1 | contig 12101 bp, 11 predicted proteins | sample KBSK1503metaG_FD_65473 | JGI IMG/M metagenome (GOLD analysis project Ga0070699, IMG submission 65473) | Corn, switchgrass and miscanthus rhizosphere microbial communities from Kellogg Biological Station, Michigan, USA - KBS K1-50-3 metaG | ecosystem: Host-associated > Plants > Roots >...
GGGGAAGGGAGAGGGGAGAAGGGGATGGGAACAGAGCTGATTCAGGCAGAAGGTCTGAGCGAGGGCGTAAGAGGAGCGCGGCACATCTGGTGACGGTCTGCATGGCTGGTTAGCGATCGCGTGTAGCAAAATTCCAGTGCATGGTCGCGTGTGTCAGGACATCGTCAAGATCCTCCTGGAGCAGATATCGCTGACGAACCAAGTCCATGGCGGCAGACCGGATCCGCCGCAGGTAGCTGTCGAGGTCTCGATATCGTTCTTCGATAGACAGTCGCGGATCGCCGCTCGCCGCGCGTTCGGCTCGGGTCTTCGCAAACGGGATGTACGAACCTAACAACTGATAGATGTCGTCGGGGTTCCCGACGGCCTTCGCACGGAAGTTCCAGCCAGTTGTCGTCGCCAACGGCACGACAAGTTCCGGGACACGGATGCCGGTCAGCTCGTTTCCATCTCCGTCGACCTGTGGCACGAGATGCGGAAGCGGCGTGACCTTGCCACCAAAGATTCGGGCCGGACCGCCAATCCGCCTCGGGTCCGAGACTCCCGGGATTGATGGGAACTTGCTTTCCTGGATCGGGATTAGTGTCTTGTCGCTGAGGCGCGGGTACTGGCTGGCGGGCGGTGCGGTACTGCTTGCGGCCCACTGGTGCCACGCGCGGAGCAGCGCCCTCATGACATTGGCTTGAGGCATGGGATTGTTCAGCTGCTGTCCGTTATTTCGCGCCGCAGCGTTCCCTCCGCCCGGTGCAGCCGTTTGCCCGCCTGCTCGGTCGATCGGCGAAGGACGCGTGGGTGGAAACGCGGGTTCGATGTGCTGGGTGCCTGCCAGCAGGTAGATCCGGACATTCTCTGGAAGCGTCAGATCTCGCGTGCCATCGAGGGTCGTGTGCGTGAGCGCCGCGGCCCGGCCTCCACCCCAGTACTCAACCGGCGTATTCGTGTAGAAAATCTTGGGTCGCTGGTCCGGGCGATACCGGGATTCCAGGCCGTCGCGTGTGCCATCGACATCACGCTGCTCGAGATCGGAAAAAGGAAACTTCGTAGGCCTGTACACATCGCCATGTGTCGGCGTCGCAAAACGTTCATTGAAGGAGCCCCGGGCCGCGCCCGCGATATGTATCCACATCGCATCGAAGACGCGCCGATCGCGCTCGTCGATATTGAATCCGTCGTATAGGAATTGCCGGAGGAACCGTCCCGTCTGAGAATTGCCGAACACGTACGCGGCCTGACCATGAATCGGGAGATCGGACCGGTACCGGAACGCGGCGGCCGCATCACGAATCGCGGCTAATCCGACGCCGGCAACGAGTGGGGCGGCAGCGCGGTACGTCACACGATAGTACCGACCTGGTTCAAAACCTCCATCGAGCTGGATTTTGGGAAGGCCGTTGGGTCCAGCCATAAATCGCCAGTGCTCGCGTGGAATCACGTTGCCCGTGTCCCAATAGTGATCACGAACCGTCAGCAGGTCGGTCGGGCTCAGGAGTGCCGCAGGCGGGTAGATGACGGGCGGCCGGCCCGCAGGATCGTCGATGAGAAAGCCCTCGGCCGTGCGTTCGTTGTACATGAGCTCGACGCTCAGCGGATCGATGGTCGAATTCGACGGCAGGACTGCTGAAGGTGCATCGATTCGCAGGAAGGGCACAGGGACGTCCACTTCCCAGCCGATCCACACAAGCGTGTAGCCGTCTCTCATGAGCAGCCCATCACCGAAGTCGGCCGCGACTGTGGGATCGTCGGCTCCAGTGACAGCGCGATTGAACCGAGTCAGCAGACCTTTCCGACCGCGGTTCGCGACTTCAAAGAACAGCCTGCCGTTCGCTTTCGCCGGATCGCTCGGACGAAGAACATAGAGATCGGACGAGAACCGCACGCGGCCGTCGGTACCGCGCGGCGCATGAGTCAGATCGACGATCCTGGCGTTGTGGGGGTCAGTCGGGTCCAGTGCAAACTCGATCCGACCGACCAGCTTTTCGTAGGTGCCGGTGGCGCCAAACGACCGGCCTCCAGCCACAATGGCTCGAGACGTGATCGTGACGCTCGCCACCTCGGCGGATGCCAGGAACGGGTGAACCAGGAGACAGAAGACGGCGAGGCAGCCACGCAACATTACGAACCTCCCGAAGCCGAAACACGGGAAAGGGATCGGAAGAGAGCATAGCTCCCGGTACTCGCATTGCTCGCGAATTTCACCATGTTCAACACCTTTACAATGACTGCTCCACCCTCCGGAGCGAACCGTTTCCTACTGGCGATTGTCGTCCTCGCGGCGTTAACACTCTCCGAGTGCCAAGCCCATGCGCAAGGGAATGATTCACTGCTGAATGGCGCCGTTATCGGCGCAGCCGTGGGCGCCGGGGCGGGCGTCGCGTTTACCCACGCCGTACGCGACTCGGACCTCGGCTTCAGCCAGTACGCATACGGGGCGCTGGTCTTCGGCGCTATCGGCGCGGGCGCGGGGCTCGGCGTTGACGCATTGCTGAATCGTGTGTCGCCGGCTCCGGGAGGAACGCCGCGACGGGTCTTGATCGCACCGACGATCTGGCCCGACGTCGCAGGCGTGGTCGTGAGGTGGAGATGGTCACCGCGGAGATGATCAGATCGCTTGCAGTCTTCAGCGCAGAAGTATGGGTGCGGTGTCCTCGAAATAGGCGAGGATGCCTTCGACGAGGGGATGCCCAGACGCGAAGAAATCGATCGACTCGTCCTCGACCGCTTCTTCCCGATCGAATGTGCCGACGTACCCAGAGCCGCCGGGCACGCCCGGCAGGCTGTCGACGACCGCCTCGCTGCCAAGCTCAATCGCGTAAATCGAGCGGCCTCGGAGGTGCTCGACGCGGAAACCGAGTCGGATGCACGCATTCGTGACGACGCGTTCGGTGAGCGAGTCGAGATCCGGCGGCACGCGGGCGAGGATGTCAGCCGCCATCTCGGGCCGGTAGGGATCGCGATGAAGCTGCTGATACGCGGCCTCGCGGATGCGCGTTCGCGCGGCACGGGCATCGGCCACCAATCGATCGAGCTTCTCGTCGGTCAGCGAGGCATTCGCATCCAGCGCGATTTCCTCGAGAGCGGCCTCGACGTGCGCCAGCTGCGGCTCGAGCCCCGCCAGCGGCTCGCGGAACACGCCAAGCGTCTCGAAAAGGCGCGCCACGTCGGCGCCGATGCCGCCTGGCAGTCGGAAGTAGACGATCTCCACCGGAATGCGACGGCCGATCCGATCGAGACGACCGATCCGCTGCTCCACCACCGTCGGTTTCCACGGCAGATCGAAGAGGATCAGCCGCAGGCAGAATTCGAAGTTCCGACCTTCGCCGCCGGCCTCCGTCGATACCAGCACGCTTGGGCCGTCCGGCTCGCGGAATCGCGCGACCTCGGTGTCGCGCCTGGCCGCCGACAGCTCCTCATGGAAGACGCCGCTCGCGAGCTGCGCGCGGTGACTCAGCGCGGTGCGCAGCATCTCGAGCGTCTCGCGGTGCGCGACGAATACCAGTGTCTTCTCTTTCGCGTCGCGCCACCGCGGCGCCTGTGATAGCAGCCAACGGACGCGCGGGTCCAGCGCATCCATCGCCTCTGCCTGCTGGCGGAACTCGCGGTCGTCCGCGCCCAGCACCGCGGCCAGCGCTGCTCCCGAGGCGAGCGCGCGACGGATGCGATCGATCTTCTGCCGGCGCACGACCGCGTTGGGAGTCGGCATCGCTCGCAGCGTCGCTTCGATCCCGGCATTCGCGGACCCAGAGGGTCCGTGCCGCTGTAAGACAGCGCCGCCGGGCAATTCGACCGGAAAGCCGACGCGCGGCGGCAGGCCTCCGATGTCGACGCGCCGCGTCGAGCTCGTGCACGGCGGCAGCGGCGTGCCGCGCGCAAGCCGATCGTCGAAGCTCACGTCGTCTGGAAACTCCTCCGGCCGCAGCAGCTGCAGCAACCGGAAGAATCCGTGCGCATCGTCTTCGAGCGGCGTCGCGCTGAGAAGAAGGACGTGACGGTCAAGCGCGGCGATCGGCGCAATCGCGCGCCAACCCGCGTCGCCCGGATGCCCGCGCGGCCGCCGAATGTGCTGCGCCTCGTCTACAACGAGAAGATCGATCCCCGCCCTGACCGCCTGGTCCGTCAGCGCCGGCCCCTGGATCAGCGTCTCGAGCGCGACGACGACGCGCCGATGAACGTCGAACGGGTTGAAATCGGGTCCGAAGTCGCGGGCAACATCCGCGAGCCGCGGACCATCGAGCAGCGTGAACACCTGGTGATACTTCCGCCACAGCTCGCCGAGCCACTGCACCGTCAGCGCCTCCGGCACGACGACCACGCAGCGCTCGACTTTGCCGGTGTGCACCAGGCGATTGAGGATCAGACAGGCTTCGATCGTCTTCCCGAGGCCCACCTCGTCGGCAAGGAGCCAGCGTACCGGGTCCGTCGCGGTTGCGCGTTCTGCCACGTACAGCTGGTGTGGAAACAAGCGGAGGCGTCCGCCGAGGAACGAGCCGATGCCGCTCTCGCGTATCGATCGCAGGCGGCGGATGTCGCGAAGGATCTCGCCATCGGCGGGAAGCAGCGCGACGTCAGGTTTCGCGACTGGCTCGTCGGTCTCGGATGATGCGCGCGTGAGCGCGTCGCTGTTGGCCGCGATCCGCAGCGTCGCGCCGGTGCGCGGAAAGTGGACGACGAGCGCGCGCCCCTCGACGGCGGTTATGCGTCCGACGCCGAGTTCCGGGTTGAAGCGGTGAGTGAGGTAGTCGCCTGGTGCCCATGGCCGGGCGGGAGCTGTCACCTTCCGATCATCGCATCAGCGGATTCTCGAGGTGGCCAACTGCGGCCGCACCGCGATCGGGGGCGACAGTCGAACAAGTGGCGCCCAGCTTCAGTGGCGCAACGATCAAAGCCACCTCGTACGCCCGCTGAGCGGCGAGGGATTATATGTTGAAGGAAGGCTGGAGCTTTCACGATCCTCAGCTCACGGTGTGACGACCATGATGGAAACAGATCAGCGGTTTTACGTTCGGCGATCCACGATTCCGGAAGCCGGCGAGGGTTTGTTCGCGGCCGTCTCACTGGTTCAAGGCGATCGCTTGCGAGTTGTCGGCGTGTTGATTGCGGCTGATTCCGTATCCGATCGATGCACCAGGTATGCCGATCCGTACAAAGTGCGCGTCGGCGAACATCTCCTCATTCCCACGGGCTGGGGTGCGATGGTCAATCATCGCGAGGACGCAAACGTTGAAAAGGTCGTCGAAGGCGAGGACGTCTACCTGGAAGCGCTTCGGCCAATTGCGAAAGATGAAGAAATATTCTTTCGATATCACGAGTACGCGAAGAATCGGTTCGGCCCGCTGCTGCCGTAGGGAATCAGTATCAGGTTCTTGCCGAGGAACCGTGTTGCACCACGTGCATACCGTCGATTCGGCGTGACATGTCGTGCCCCGCCATTTCATCATTAACCGCACCGCTCTTTCTGACGCTGCGACATCGCGTGTTCCACACCTCGTAGAATCGAGGCTTCACATGCACGAGTACATCGAGATCCAGTTTCGTCGCAGGGATAAGCCGTTCCGCGTGGCACGACAAGTCCAGCGGGGGTTCGTGTTCGACGAACCTGATCCGCCGACGCGCAGCATCGACATCGGTTTCGCCGCATTCGACGATGGCACGCGGTATCGGATGCAGCGGATTCGTCAGGTCAAGGGTTGGGGTGGACAGCGATTCGACGTGAAGCTCTCGGTGGAGGACGGCTCGCTTGTGCTCCGCGGTGACGATCGGTTCTCGCTGCCGGAGGGGTGGTATACGATCACCGCGAACGTCAGCGGCGCGAAGGTGAAAGCGATCGACAAACGACGCGTCGAAGTCGTCAACGATCGTCACGCGCTTCTACACGTTGATCTGGAGCTCGACGAGCGCACGATCGAGGTCGATCTCGATGGTGCGGATCCGGCCATCCAGCGGGTACTCGACGCCTCGACGCTCGACGGGCAGACCGGGACCGACTGGGTGCAAGATAATGACGTCCGCCCGACTCGACGGGCCTGCGCGCTGAACCTGCTCGCGAGCCTGCGTACCACGCCGACAGGATCAGCGCCGCTTCTGGCCGAGGTCGACTGCATCTTTATCGGCCGCGACGATCGCTGTTACGCGCGGGTGACGCCCGCGTTCTATACGCGTGTTCAGGCGTTGTGTGACCAGGACAACAACAGGGTCTATCCGGAAGGTCCTCCCCACGCGAAGATCCACGAAGAGCTGCTGCTTGCGATCGGTGACTTCGATTCAACAGCCGCCGGCTGCTTCGGCACGAAGGGGCTGTGGAGCTTCCGAGCCGAGGGCAGCCCGTCGCTGCAGATGGTGATTGCGCGACCGACGACGATTTTCCCGATGGAGTTCGTGGATCTGGATCTCGATCTCGGCAATCCCCTTCAGGACGTGGTCGGCCTCGGCATTCACATAGGCGAGCTTGTCGACGGGAAGCCGACCAATCATCTCGACATGTACGACAAGCTCCAAAAACACAAGCTCAGGGCACCGTATCTTTACTACACGGTCACGAAGCCAGCGAAGAAGTAAGGTCAGCGGGGACGGGTATATCAAGCCGTAGTCGGCATCGGCCGAGATACCCGATCCGCCGCGACGAAATCAGCGAGTGTGCACTCGCGTGTGTTTTCCTAAACGCTACGGCATCAGCGAGGACCAATCTCGGTTCGACGCCGCCGACGCGCGCATATAATCCACAGCAAATGCATGTCGCCTTCACTGCTGGGGCGTGGCTCGGCGCGCATCGTTCAAGAGCCGTCGCGGCAATTACTGCAATCTTCCTGTCAATCTCGGGCGCCGCCCGTGCCGACGAGATCAGGGTCATGACGTCGGGGGCCTTCACAGCTGCGTATCTCAAGCTCGCCCCGCAGTTCGAACGCGCAACGGGCCATCATCTCGTTACCGAAGCAACGTCGATGGGTACCGGCTCCACGTCAATCGAGGCGCGGCTCGCAGCCGGCGAGGCCATTGACGTCGTCATCGTTGCGGACGCCTCCCTCGAACAGTTGATCGCGAACCATCGGATCGCGGCTGGCACTCGGGTCGACCTCGCGCGATCGGCGATTGGAATGGCAGTTCGAAAGGGCGCACCGAAGCCGGATATCAGCTCGGTCGACGCGCTGAGGCGAACCCTTCTGGCGGCGAAATCGATTGCGTACTCAGCCAGCGTGAGCGGCTCGTATCTCTCGACCGAGCTGTTCCAACGGCTCGGCGTTGCCGATCAGGTTCTGCCGAAGAGCCGGAGGATCGAAAACGAGCGCGTCGGCGCTGTCGTCGCACGTGGCGATGCGGAGATCGGCTTCCAGCAGATCAGCGAGCTCCTTCCAGAGCCGGGCATCGACTTCGTTGGACCACTTCCAGCCGAAGTGCAGAGAGTAACGGTGTTCTCGGCCGGCATTGGCGCCGCTTCGAGACAGCCCGATGCTGCGAGACGCCTCATCACGTTCCTCGTATCGCCCACCGCGATTCCTGTGATTCGAGAGAGCGCGCTGGAACCCGCCGCGCCCGCGCAGCCGGCGCCTTTCAACGTCGTCGAAGCGACCATCGATGACGTTCGTCTCGCGCTCGCGTCGAAGCAAGTCACCTGTCGGGCCCTTGTCGAGCAGTACATCAGGCGCATCGAGGTCTACGACAAGTCAGGTCCCGCGTTGAACGCGGTGCAGACCATCAACCGCCGCGCGCTGGAAGATGCTGATCGGCTCGATTCAGTGTTCGCTGTGTCTGGCCCAGTCGGTCCACTGCACTGTGTTCCGATGCTTGTCAAAGATCAGTTCGAGACCAGTGACATGGCAACCACCTATGGGTCTGTGCTGTTCAAGGATTTCATTCCAAAGCGCGACGCGACAGTTGTCAGCAGGCTGAAAACGGCCGGCGCGGTACTCGTCGCCAAGACCACTATGGGCGAGTTCGCTGCGGGATACCTTGGCTCGGCATTTGGCGTCGTGCACAACGCGTACGACCCGGCGCGAATCGCCAGCGGTTCATCAGGGGGCACCGGCTCCGGGATCGCGGCAAGCTTTGGGACAGCGGGGATCGGCGAGGACACCGGCGGATCGGTGCGCGGACCCGCGGCCGCGAATAACCTCGTTGGACTACGGCCGACCACGCCGCTTGTCAGCCGCTTCGGGATGTTGCCGGCTCGGCCAAGCACGGACACGCTCGGTCCGATCACCCGCTCGGTCAGGGACGCGGCAATCGTTCTAGACGTCATCGCCGGCTACGATGTCAACGATCCTTTGACCGCGGATGCAGTTGGACGGGTGCCCGCGAGCTACACGCAGTTGCTCGCAGCCGATGGGTTGAGAGGCGCGCGGATTGGTGTCATTCGTGAGCCGCTGGATCCGAAGGCCGATCCGGCGTCGACCGACTACAAGCAAGTGCGGGCAGTGATCGACCGCGCGCTTGCAGATTTGACGCGCTTGGGCGCCGTGGTTCTGGATTCGGTCACCATTCCCGATCTCGCCGGCCGCTCGGCGAGGATGTACGACGGCAACGTCTTCGAGACGGAAGCGGCAACAAACAAGTACTTGGCGCAGCACCCGAACGCGCCCGTGAAGAGCCTGAGTGAGATTCTGCTGTCCGGGAAGGTCGTGCCATCGCGCGCGCCGGTCTTGATGAACACCATCGGCCACTCCACCGGCGAGATCGGCTACCTGCAGCTTCTGTTAGCCAGGGACGAGCTCCGGCAGGCTGTGCTCGTGGGAATGGCAGACCAACGGATTGATGCACTCGTGTATGCGACGTTCGACCATCCGCCGCTTCGTATTCCGACCGATGCGTTGACGCGAACCGTCATAGATTCCACCGGTCCTGGCAACAATCGGCGCCTCAGTCCGGTCCTCGGGTTTCCGGCAATGACGGTGCCTGCAGGATTCACGGCCGACGGTCTCCCCGTGGGGCTTGAGTTCATGGGCCGGGCGTTCGCCGAGCCTGCGTTGTTCAGGCTCGCGTATGCGTACGAGCAGGGGACCCACCACCGTAAAGCACCAGCATCCACGCCGGCAGTGCCCCGGCAAACGAGCCCCCGCTAAACGGTTCGGCCGGCCTGACTGATCACCCCTACAACCCTCGGTAGGGCTCAGCCTGGATTCTCTCGGTGGCCGACTGCTACCGCACCGCGATCGGGGCGACAGTCGAACCGGTGGCGCCCACCAGCTTCAGTGGTTCCACGATCAGCGCGAACTCGTACGCGCGCTGGGCGGCGAGCTCATCGAGTCTCAGGTTCTCCAGCAGAAAGATCCCGTTCACCACGAGTGCGATTTGATGGATGGGATTTGACAGCTTCGGGTCGGGGCTCGGCGTCACGTTGACCGGCGCAGTGTCGGCACCGATGATCATCGGATCCTGCCGTGCGAGCCATTCGGACGCCGCGACGTCGATCCCCGGGTTGGTCCTCATGTACCGGTCGTTCTCTTTACCCCAGAGGCGGCCCCACCCCGTGTGAAGGATCACCGCGTCGCCGGGCTGCAGTGTGAGTTGCTGCTTTTGCAGCGCCTGCTGTAAATCCGCCACGGTGATCTCGTACGAGTCGGGCAGCATCTCGACGCCTTTGAGCGCCGCGATGTCGAGCAGTACGCCGCGCGTCATCAGCGCGCCGATGTTCTCGATGCCGAGCTTCGAGAAGCCGTTGCGGGTCGCGACCTCATCAACTTTGAAGCAGTTGTAGAGACTGTCGCCGATCGTCTGGTGCGCGAAGCCGTCGAACTGCGTGCCGACCTGGCCGATTTCCGCCAGCACGACCTCCTCGTTGCTGCCGCGGCGGTTCGATCCGGCAAGCGGCGAGGTCCGTTTCGTATGCAGCTCGAACGTACGAGTCGCTTGAAGCGGCATGCTTTGTTCGAGCCGTCGTCCCAGCTCGAACACCTGCCCCGTGCGGATGAGACGTGTGGCGCGGAGCACCGTCTCGGGCTTCATGTGATTCGCAGCGCCGCGCTGGTCGCCGGCGCCCCACTTCGACGGGCAGCGCTGGCTGTCGGCCGGTGGGTTCCACGTCTGCGCCTCCGCACCTGCAGCGCGAACGCACACAAAGGAGGTCGCGAGCGCAACGATGATGGTCAGTCGCATGATGAAACTCCTCTAACGCGTCTCCGCTTCTTTGACGAAACGACCAATCCGGGGATTATACGGGCTACCAGGATCGGCTTTTGTCGATCCAATGCACGCTCGTTCGACCAGTCAGTAGAATCGGCACTCTCGCCGGCTCGTGATAGGAGTTAGATGAGTCCCATGAGAAAGCTCATTGTTTCGGAGTTTGTGACATTGGATGGCGTGATGCAGGCGCCCGGTGGCAAGGACGAGGACCTGGATGGAGGGTTCGAGCACGGCGGCTGGACGTGGCCGTATTGGCATGACGACATCGGCAAGGGTTTCGTGGCGCTCATGAAGGATGTCGATGCTCTGTGTCTGGCGCGTTGCCCACCGGGAATGTCTAAGCAGGAGTCCGCTAATCTATTCGCGTGAATGCCGAAATCCGTCGCACTGATCCGTCCAGGGAGACCTTGACGCACGAGAACTGCTTCATTCTCGAGCTGGCGAACGATTCGGGTGATCCGGACGTGTCGATTGCGCGGGCACGGGTGTTGCCGGGTGTGACGACGGAATGGCACAGCGTCAGAAACATCGACGAGCGCTACGTCGTCGTCTCCGGCAAAGGGAGAGTGGAAGTCGGCGACCTGCCGCCGGCCCTCGTCTCCGAGGGTGATGTCGTCCGGATTCCAACGAACACGCCGCAGCGCATCACGAACGTCGGAGACGTCGATCTCGTGTTCTTGTGCGTGTGCAGTCCGAGGTTTGTCCAGAGCGCGTACGTCAGCGGCCGCCAGGCGGCAGGTCGGACCAGATAGGGAGTCCCTCGCGGCCAGCCGTATAGTAGACTCCGACACCTATGAACACGACTGTGAGCAGCGTCGGGGTCGCGCTGCCAGCGTCTCCCAAGACGCGTTGGCGACGCGACCGAGTGTTTTATACGGCGCTGCCCATCGCCATGGCAGTCGCGGTTTTCGTCGGGTTTTCGCCTACGTATTATTTGAAATCCGCGTTCGGCACTCCGGCGCTCAGACCCGTGTACCACGTGCATGGGTTCCTGTTCACATGCTGGATGCTGCTCCTGATCGTGCAGCCAGCGCTTGTCGCGGTACGGCGCACAGACGTGCACCGCCGGCTTGGCGTGGTCGGCGGGGTGCTCGCCGCCGCCATGACGGTGATGGCGTTCCTTGTCACGATCGATCTGGGCAGGCGCGGCGTCGGACCCCCAGGAGTGCCGCCGATTGTTTTCCTCATCGTGCCGTTTGCAACGCTGATCGTGTTTCCGTCGCTGATCGGCGCGGCGCTTTGGTGGCGGCGACAGCCCGACACCCACAAGCGGCTGATGCTGATCGGCACGTTGGAATTGATACCAGCCGGAATCGCCCGATGGGCGGTATTTGCGCCGTACGGGCCGCTGGCGTACTTCGGCCTCTCCGATCTGTTCGTGCTGGCGATGCTCGCCTATGACCGCACAACGCGAGGCCGTTTTCATCCGGCCACGATCTGGGGAGGCCTGTTCCTGGTTGCATCTCAAATACTGCGCATTGTGATCGGTGGCACTGAGACCTGGCAGTCGTTTGCGAAGTGGCTGATTAGCTAGCGACGGGAAGACCGTTAGGCCGATTTCTTTCCATACGCCGTGATCAGCGGTTCATGTGCGGTGATCGCTCCCCCGTCCGCCGTGATCAGCGGCCTCCTGCACGTACACTTTTTCCATTCGCGGTAATTTCCGACGCTTCCATGCGTTTTCCTTCCAAGTCGGCGTCATCAGCGTCCGCTTCCACGCGCACAGCGGTCATTTCCGCGTCGTTTCTGGCCATGCGCAGCGTCCATCTGGCATGCGCAGTATCCGCCGCAGCACGTGCTGTCGCTACGCGACTGTTTGGGACCTATCCGAAACCAGCCATCTGATGCGCAGGCCGTCGGCGTTATGCTGGACCGGCCTCTTGGGGTGGTCGCCAAGGCGCGCGGTCCCTAAACAACCGTCGGCACGGGCCTTCCACTGCTGTTCGCGACAATCCTGTTCGGAGTTATGCTGCGACCCATGCGGGTCGAAC
>Ga0070699_100004680_pt1 | contig 12099 bp, 11 predicted proteins | sample KBSK1503metaG_FD_65473 | JGI IMG/M metagenome (GOLD analysis project Ga0070699, IMG submission 65473) | Corn, switchgrass and miscanthus rhizosphere microbial communities from Kellogg Biological Station, Michigan, USA - KBS K1-50-3 metaG | ecosystem: Host-associated > Plants > Roots >...
TGGAGATCCAGCAAGCGGCCGGGCTCGTGGGGCCCGTCGAGACGTTGCCGCTCGTGGGGACGCAATCCTTCGAGCTGCCCGTCTTCCCGACCCCGAGGCGACAAGACCACGTCGCCGGGACGCCCGACTACGTCCTGAACGAGCCGTCGGTCGGCCGCTCGATCGACGATCCGGTGAGGGCCGTCGGGGCCCGACCGTGGCTCGACCTGGTCCGCGGGGCGCCGCCGTTCGTGGAAGCGCCGTTCGTCCCGTCGGCGACCGATCAGCCGCCGCGACCGATCGCGCCGACCCTCGCGGACGTGGCGGCCGCGCTGAACTACGTCCTGACCTCGGCGCCTCTGCCTCTGGGCGCGCAACTCTCGACGGCCGAGCTGCCCGGGAGGAACGACCTCGCCGAGCGGACCCGCCGGATCGCGGTGCTGGCGACCGACGTCGAGGGGACGCCGGTCGCCGCGCTCTCCTCGCTCGTGACCGCGACGACGGTCGGGTCCTCGGAGACCGAGCTGATGGGATTCGACCCGGCGAAGCTGGCCCGGGCCGAGGCGGCGCTCCGGGCGGACGGGCTGAGCGCGAGCCCGCCGTACCTGCTGACGGCGCCCGCTCCTCCGGAGGGGAGGCAGTGGACGGCGCTCCCGCCGTTCCCGGCCGCGAGGGCCGTGCAGGTCGAGCGGATGGCGACCCCGGACTGCCTGGTCTACGAACCGCGGGCCCGGGAGTGGACCGAGATCCCGACCCGTCCGGTCTACCGCCAGCAGCCCGAGCTGTTCGTCCGCGGGCCGTCGGTGGCCGGCCCGTTCGCGCCGATGACGGAGCCGCCGATCGGGCGGAGGATCGCGCCGCGGCTGGCCGACGTGACGGCCGGGCTGAACCACGTCCTGACGAGCCCGGATCCGCCTCCTGGAGCGCAGCTCTCGACGGCGGAGCTGCCGGGCCGAGACGACCGGGCGGCGAGGGCCTCGCGGGTCGCGCTGATGGCGATCGACGTGCAGGGGATGCCGCTCCCGGTTCGGGACTTCATCGCGTTCGTGCTGAACCCGGGCGTCGTCGTGACGGAGCTGATGGGCTTCGACGAGCGGCGGGCCCGCTGGAGCCGGGCTGCGGTCCGGTCGCAGGACGAGCTGCACGCTCTGTTCCCGCCGCTGATCACGATCGTCAACCCGAGGGCGATGACCTGGACCGCGCTCCCGCCGTCGATCTGGCCGACGTCGAGGGCCCACCTGGAGCCAGCGCAGACGTCGGTCCTCGACTACGTGCTGACCGAGCCGCCGATCGGGCGCCTGGACTACGCGCTGCCTCCGGGGACGCGGCCGCCGACGTGGCGCCCGGAGCGGGAGTGGGCGCCTCCGGTGCCGCCGTTCGTGCTGAACGAGCTGCCGCCCGCGGGGCGGATCCTGGAGATGCCGATCCGGCCCGAGCCGCCGCGGCAGGACTGGGTGCAGGGCTCGTTCCAGCCGTTCATCTTCGAGCTGATCCAGGGGCGAGCCTCGTTCGACCTGCCGCCTCGGGGCCGGCCGTCGCCTCGGATCTTCGAGGTGATCTCTGTTCCGCACTACCGCCTGGAGGAGCCGCCGGCCCGGCAGTGGACGGAGAACCCGCCGAGGGGCCTCGTCCGGCGGCCGGACCTCGACCTGCACGTCGGGGCCCGCGGGCCGCTCGTGCTGGCGACGCTGCCTCCGGGAGCCCGTCTCGACGCGCTCCCGCCGATCGGGCCGGCGCGACCGGTGCCGATGGAGCAGATCGGGGTCGCCGACTACCGGCTGAACGTGCCGCCCGCGGCGACGTGGGTCGAGCTGCCGAGGGTCCGCCCGGTCGCGCGCCCGTCGCTGGAGTGGGCCCCGCCGTCGTTCCTGGTCCTCTCGACCGGGTCGGCGCCGGTCGGGGCCCGGGAGATCGCGGTCCCGACGCGGGCGGTCGTCCGCGCGGTCGGGCTCGACGACGTCCTGGGCGTGCCGTCGTTCCGCCTCGCGGAGCCGAGGGCCGGCTCGGTCTTCGAGCTGCCGAAGACTGCTGATCGACGGCGGAGCGAGCTGGAGTTCGCGCCGGCGGCCTTCTCGCCGCTGGCGCTCGTCGTGGCGCCGGCCGGAGGGCGGGTCCTGGAGTTGCCGCCGAGCGGGCCGGCGCGGATCCGCCTCGACTGGATCGACTCGATCCCGGACTACCGGCTGAACGTCCCGCGATCTCTGTTCGTCGGGCCCGAGCGGCTCCTGGTTCCGCGGGCCCCGACGCCGCCGGTCGCGGAGGCGGAGGCGCTCGCGCTGCGGGTGGCCGTGCTCCCGGTCGGGGCGATCCTGGACGCGCTCCCGCCGCGGGGCCCGGGGCGGGCGGAGACGCCGACGCCGGAGGGGACGGCTCCCTGGCTGACGACGCCGCCCGCGCCCGCCGGAGGGGCCTCCCTGGCGCTCCCGGCGCGCCTGGTGATCGCGAGGGCGGACCTCGGGCTCGACCTGGTCGCTCCGCTGTCGCTCGCGCTGTCGACCCTGCCTCCGGGCGGGATCCTCGACGCGCTGCCTCCCGGCGGGCGGGCGCCGCTCCGAGGGGACGCGCTCGTCGTCGTCCCGAGCTACCGGCTGACGGAGCCGAGGCCGTTCGGCGGGGCGAGCGAGCCGGTGCCAGCCGGGCGCGTCCCGCCGCGGGCGGACTGGGTCGTGCCGTCGCGCCTGACCTTGCAGGTCGGGGAACTGCCGGCGGGAGAGCGGCTGCTGGAGGTGCCGGTCTTCCCGATCCCGCCGCGGTTCGACTTCGTGGGCCCGACCCCGGCCGCCTTCGCGATCGTGCCGGGCGGCCGCGTCCTGGAGATGCCGGTCCGGGCGGTCGACCGCCGCGTGCTCGATTGGCTCGTCTCGACGCCGGAGGCCTTCGCCTCGATTCCGGGGCGGGCGCTCCTGGAGATGCCGGTCCGGAGGATCCCGCCGCGCCTCGACTGGACCTGGTCGATCCCTCCGGCCTTCGTGCGGGTCCCGGGCGCGGCGAGCTGGGCGATGCCGGTCTTCCTGACGCGGCCGCCCGAGCGCCCGGTGATGGGCTCGCCGTCGGTGCTCTCGGCGATCCCGCCGGGCGGCCGCGTCCTGGAGATCCCGAGGGGCGCGATCCCGGCGCTCCAGCCCGAGAGCCCCGGCGTGCTCGGGGTGGTCGTCTCGTCCGATCGCCTGCCTCCTGGGGCCCTGGCCGTCGAGCTGCTCGGGTTCGACGCGGCGGGCGCCCGGAAACGGCGGGTCGCGCTGATCGCGACCGACGTCGAGGGGACGCCGGCGCCGATCGCGGCCTCGGTCGTGGTGTTGGGGACGGTCGGCCGCCAGGTGACGGACCTGATGGGCTTCGACGAGGCGCGTCGTCGGCGAGCCCACGCGAGCGCGCTCGCCTGGAGCCGGGGCGATCAGACCATCTTCGTGCTGCTCGCCTGGATCCCGTGCTTCCCGCTGCTCGTCGAGATCCGGGGAGACGGGACCCACACCGTCGAGGTGCTCGGGAGCGGGGCGATGACGGTCGAGCTGCTCGGGGACGGGATGCACACCATCGAGATCGTGTGCACGGACGACCCGTAGGAGCGGGCCCCGGACGGGGCTGGTGCCAGTTACAATCAGGGGTCCGTTCCGCCGAAGGAACGAGGCAGAAGAGGTGGATCCCGAGATGAGCGAATCCCTGGACCGACTGACCGCGGCGGTGGAGCGGACGGAGACCGTCGAAGAGAGCGCGAAGCAGACGATCGCGGGCCTGGTCGCGGAGGCCGCCACGCTGCGGGCCGACGTGGCGGCGGCGATCGGGAGCGCGGCCGACCTGACCGCGGCGGCGGCCGCCGTCGATGCCCAGATCGGCGCGTTCGCCGACAACCTGACCGCGGCCGCCGACGGGCTGGCGGCGGCGATTCCGGCCAACACGCCGGCGGCTCCGACCCCGTAAGGGGGTCCTCTGATGCGGATCGACGTCTACCACCACGCGCCGCCCGAATGGGACGGCTTCTCGCCGTCTCTCCAGGCGTTGACCGCGGCGGTGAACGCCCTCCGGGAGGAGGTCGCGAGCCAGAAGATCGACCGGGAGCGGCTGACGCGGCTGACGGGCCGTCTCGAAGCCGGGGCCGAGGAGTTGGAGGAGACGCCTCGGGCGTGAGCGCGATACCCAATCTGTCGAGGCAGGGGTGCGGACGAAGCGCGGAGCCAGGCCGCGCCACCCCTGCCGCTTTTGTTGTTACTATTCGGCTCGTATGGCTGGGATGTACGACTTCGTGATTCGGCAGGGGACGACGCGGGACTCGCTCCGCGTGATCCTGAAGGGGAGCGACGGTCAGGCGCGGATGCTGGTCGGCGTCGCCGACGAGGTGCGGTTCCACATGAGGCGGGACAATGGGCGGGTGGTCGTCGACGGCGCGCCCGCCGAGATCGAGGAGGGGGCCGGCGGGGACGTCGGGCAGGTCCGGTTCGACTGGAGCGACCCGGATGTCGCCTCGTCGGGCGACTTTCAGGGGTGGTTCGAGGAGATCGACCTCGACGGAACCACGCGCGGGTACCCGTCGCTGATGGGCCGGGAGGGGTACATCTCGATCGGGATCAGCCCGAGGTGACGACGGCGCTCGCGTTCCTGATCGTGGCGCTGGTCGCCTATTGGGCCCTCGGGGCGGTGGCGGTCAGCACCTCGCAGGCGTTCCTGATCGTCGGGGCGCTGCTCGTGACGCTCGTCCTGGTGCTCGTCCTGGAGGCGGTCCTGGCCCGGGGTGGCCGTGGAGCCCTGGAGGATGGCCGCGCGCCCGTGCGGGCCTCCTGGCGCGTCTGGGGGGATGCCGTGAGGTTCGTCGGGAAGAGCCGGGTTTGCCCTCTTCCCGGCCGGCGCAGTACCATCGCCGGAACGACAGAACCCGCGAGGCGTGCTGGACCCGAAGACCGCCGCTGATCCGCGTGCCCTGGACGCGTTCCCGCTCGTTCGTTATTTCGGCGTGCCGATCACGAAGGCGGCGAACGATCCGAACGACCCCGACGTGGTTTACGTCGAGGGGCCCGTGACGGGCGGGGCGGTCGACTTCGACGGGCAGATCCTCGACCCGGACTTCACGAGGCGGAGCCTCGACGAGTGGATGCACGGCTCCGAGCGGAGCCGGCCGCACGGGAACATCCGCCAGCAGCACTCGCAGTTCTTGCCGCCCGCCGGGAAGGCGGTCTGGCTGGATCATAGGAACGACGGGTCGTACATCCGCGGGAAGATCGTCGAGCCGGTCGCCGTGAAGCTGGTCCGCGAGGGCGTGTACCAGGACTTCTCGATCGGCGTGGCCGCTCCGAAGTTCGTCTACGATCCGCGGGCCCCGAAGGGCCGGTGCGTCGACGGCCGGACCGTCGAGGTGTCGATCACGGACTACGGCGCGTATCCGGAGTCGCGCTTCAAGTGGGACGCCGGCGAGCTGACGAAGAGCGCCTCGGGCTCGGCCGGGATCCGGCCCTATCTCCTGGCCCGCGACCCGTGGCTCGATCAGGCCGCGCGGGTCTGGCTCGATCGCCTGTCGGGCTCCGGTCCGTACCGCGAGGTGGCGGAGCGGTTGCTGATGGGGGGCGGGCGGTGAGCGGGGAGACCGTGGTGGTCGAGGTCGGCGGGGCCCGGATGACGATCGAGCCGGCGGGCGCGCTCCTGGCGAAGACCGAGCTGCTGGAGAAGCGCGACGTCGACCCGAACGTCGGCGGGGGCGTGGATCGCGACAAGATGCCGGACTCCGACTTCGCCGGGCCAGACCGGTCGTTTCCGATCGCGGAACCGGGCGACGTCTCGGACGCGGTAAGCTCGCTCGGGCGGGCCAAGACGGATGATGCCGGGCGGGCGCGGATCAAGGCGCGGATCATCGAGATCGCTCACCGGAAGGGGGCCGCGTACGTGGCTGAGCTGCCGGAGGAGTGGAAGAAAGAGGAGAAGTCCATGAACGCCGTGGCGGGGAAAGACGTCGAGGCCGAGGTGACGAAGGCCGCGGACGCGGAGGAGGAGGGGGACGGCAAGAAGCCGTTCCCGGGCGCGGCCGAGCCGTTCGGGAAGGCGGAGGACGCGGACGTCGAGAAGGCGGGGGATCCGGACGTCGAGAAGACGGAGGGGGCCGACGCCGCGAAGAGCGCCGAGGCCGAGACGCCGCCGCAGCGGCCGTACCTGCTGAAGCGGCTGCACGACATCCTCTGCCCGGCCCACTCGTGGGAGGCCGTGACGGTCGCGTACCCGGGCCTGACGAAGGACGGGGTCGCGGCCTCGCTCGGGCAGGGCGCGCTCGCGGCGCTGTATCAGATGCTCGCGGCCGAGGTGGCCGAGGACTCGGGCTCGGGCTCGGACGCCCACTCGGTGAAGCTGCTCTCGACCGCGTACGCGGACTTGACCGAGTTCCTGAAGAGCGAGATGTGGGAGGCGATGAGCGACGGCTCCGTGTTCCTGGCCGCCCGGGAGGAGTTGCACGGCGCCTTCAAGGCGGTGAACGCGGACTTCATCGCGGGCGGGAAGCAGTTGACGCCGCCGGGCCCCAGCTCGCCTCCGGAGGCGGGGCAGTTCCGCCGGCCGTACATCGCGGCCGGACGCCAACGCCAGAAGGCGAGCCCGGGGAACGTGCCGATCCCTGGCGCGGTGGACGTGCCGCGGGCCTCGGACTTCGACCGGGGGCCGCTCTCGAACGGCCAGCAGGCGCAGTCGCCGGCGAACAAGGCGGCGCAGTCGACGAGCGGGGCCTCGACGGGCCGCGAGCTGTACCTGGCGGCGGCGAAGGACATGGCCGCGGCGGGGCTCCAGAACTTGCACGATCACCTGATGGGACCGTTCCCGGACATTTGCCCGATGGAGCTGTTCCGCCCGGGCGAGATGAGCGGCGCCGCGAAGTCGCTCGACCTCCGCGACGTCGCGCGGCCGGTGGCTCGCGAGCTGGCGGCGCCCGGGATGCCGGCGGTGCGGAAGGCCGCGACGATCGAGAAGCAGGCGGGGGCCTGCGAGTGCTGCGACGAGTGCCCGTGCTCGCTGGAGCTGTGCATGGGGAAGAGCGAGGAGGCCGACGTGGAGAAGGCGGAAGGGGTCGAGGTCGCGAAGGCCGAAGGGGTCGACGGCGCGGCGGAGAAGCCGCCGGTCGACGTCGCGAAGGCGGCCGCGACGGAGGAGGGGGAGCCGGTCGCGGGCGACGACGGACACAAGCCACCGCCGAAGGATGGCGAAGAGGTGGAGAAGGGGGCCGACGAGGCCGACCTGACGAAGGTCGCGATGCCCGAGCTGGCGAAGTCGATCGGCGACGTGGCGACCGGGCTGGCGGCGCTGACGCGGCGGATCGACGGGCTCGCGTCCGACGTCGAGGCGCTGAAGTCGGAGCCGGATCCGAACCGGGCCCCGATCCGCGGGATCATGGGCGCCTCGCAATCCGGCGACGGGATACGAGCGGAAAAGACGAGCTACGCGGGCGCGACGACCTCTCGCGAGGACGCCGAGCGCAGGGCCTTCATGGAGCGGTTGTCCGCGATCGGAGGGCCCTACGCGCACGCGGCGCAGGAGAAGATCGACGAGATCGGCGTGAACGGGGCCTAACGAAAAAGCGCGAGGAGGAGCGTCCTGGTCGACCTGTTGGATTTCGCACCCGAGAAAGTAGCTGACCCGAACATCGCGGCCGAGGTGGGCCGCTACAACAACGTGGACCAGGCCATCACGGCCCGGATGCCCGACATGGTGAAGGGCGCCCTGTACATGCGGCCGGGCGGCGGGGCCGCTCCGGCCTTCGACGACGCCCAGGTGCTCGACCGGGCGTTCCGGGCCGAGCAGGCGCTCCGGAAGTCGGTCCGCGACGGGCTGACGATGCGCGCGCAGGGCGCGGACATCCGGAAGGCGTTGTCTCCGGCGTTCGCCCAGCAGTTCCCGATGTTCATGATGGACGCCGCCGGCGGGGCCATGTCGGGGTTCCTCGGCCAGATCCAGGAGATGCAGCAGGCGCTCGTCCGAGCCGGCCTGATGAAGGACGTCACGCTGACCTCGCCGCTGGCGACGTCGTTCGCGCCGTTCGACCTGGTCGCGCCGACCCGGCTGATCCATCCGATGCTCACGCCGTTCCGGAACCGCTACGCGCGGACGCCGGGGCAGGGTATCTCCCACCGGGCGAAGGTGGTCACGGGGATCTCGGGCTCGCACACGGGCTCCTCGGGCGGGGCGCCGGTGGACATCTCGATCGCCGAGTCGAACCCGGCGTCGAGCTGGCCGACGACGCTCCCGGGCTCGGGGACGCAGAACGCGGTCGACCTGACGATCCCGTACCGCTTCCACGGGCTGACCGAGAGCCTCTCCTGGCTGGCCCAGTTCGCGGGCCAGGGGTTCGACGACATCTCGGCCCTCGCGAACCTGATCCTGCTCCAGGAGGTCATGCTCTCCGAAGAGCACCTCGACCTGGACGGGACGGCGACGGCGCTCGTGGTGCCGGGCGCGCCGACGGCGACGATCCGGACGGCGGGCTCGAATGAGACGGCCGTGCCGAACGCGGGCGGCGGGAACTCGTACTACATCCGGGTCACGGCGCGGAACTTCTGGGGCGAGACGACCATGTCGGCCGCCGCGGAGGCCGCGGTGGGTGCGACGACGACCGACGTGATCGACCTGACGCTCCCGTACGTGCGGGGCTCGACGGTCGTGAACATCTACATCTCGGCGGCCGCGACCTCGGGCTCGGCTCCGTCCGGGCGGACGTCGTATTTCCTGCTCGCGAGCGGCGTCGGTGGGCGCCGCTACACCATCCAGGGCCCGACGCTCCCGACCTCGGGGACGAGCCCGCCGGCGGCCGACTCGGGGACCTTCGCGACGACGAGGCAGGAGGGGCTCCTCTCCGTGATCTCGGGGCACGCGTCGGTCGACGGCTCGCCGCTGTACCCGTCGGGGGTGATGGGGAGCTACTGGAACCGGACGATCGGGAAGATGCTCTCGACGGAGGTCGTGAACGACGCGCTGGCCGCGATGTGGGACGGCGCCGCGCCGACGTACGGCTCGAACGAGTCGACGGCGGGCGCCTACCGGGCGGACCCGTCGGACATCATGGCCGAGGGGTCGGACATTCGCCGCCTGGCCGAGGACGTGATCGCGAACCCGTCGAACATGGCGTACCGCCTGATGATCAATCAGGCGGAGGTCTCGGGCGTGCGGGCCGGCGCCGCGGTGTCGGAGTTCCAGAACCCGATCACCCGCTCGGTCGTCCGGATGATGGTGCACCCCTGGATGTACCAGGGGAGCGCGTACCTGCTCTCCTGGACGCTGCCGTGGGCCTGGTCGAACACGCCGAACGTCTTCGAGAAGGTCCTCGTTCAGGACTACCTCTCGGTCGGCTGGCCGGTGATCGACCCGACCTTCCGGTACTCGCTGTTCTTCTACGGGAGCCTGTTCTTCACAGCTCCCCAGTACCTCGGATTGATGGCCGGGCTCCAGATCTCAGATACTACGCCCTACAAATAGGTATGCAAAACGGTATGCTACCTCCCGGTACGGAGGGGGAACCCGTACCGGGAGGTAGCGGCCGATGGACAAAGAGCAACTGAGCGAGGTTCGGAGAAAAGCGGCGGAGGCGCGATGGTCTAAGCCTGGAGCTAGGGCAGAGCAGAAGCAAAAGATAGGACGTGCCTGGTTACCCGAACGACGGGCGGCCTTTTCGGAGAAGATGAGAGGTGTCCTATCCTCTCCGGAAATGCGGGCGAAATTCTCAGCGGCACAGAAGACTAATTGGGAACAGCCGGAGCGGCGAGAGAAGGGGAGCAGGGCACTTCGTGCTTACCATGCAACGCAGTGGGATGAAGCCGTGCTCGACCATGTCGCGCCCGCCGATTGGATCTATTACGCAGGCCTATGGGACGGAGAGGGAAGCATCCAAGCTAAAAGGGATTCTCGCCGTCTTAATACCCAGTGCCGTATCACGCTCGTGATGGGAAGCGTGGTCGTCGAGGAGATGGCGGGTCAGTTCGGGTTGAAGGCGCACTGGGTCTCAATGGCGCACAAGACGCAGGTAAACGGGCGTCCGTACGCCGACATGTGGCGGTTCGAGGCGAGCGGGAGCCGGGCCGTCGCGATCCTGAAGCGGCTGCTCCCGTTCCTGCGCGTGAAGAAGCGCGAGGCGCAGGCTGCCGTGGGGGCGGGATGAGCGACCACGTCGTTAACCTGCCGCCGAACTGCTACGGGATCACGCTGCCCTCCGGGCGGAAGGTGAACTCGGACGGGGCGGGGCACGTCCGGCTCTCGGACGGCGAGCTGCGCGCCGTGCGCGGCTCGGAGACGTTCAAGCGCGGGCTGATCGGCTCGGGGGCGGCGTACCTGCGCTCTGGGCCGGCCGCCCGCGATCGGACCTGCTGCGGGCGAACGATGTGGGAATGGGAGACCGCCTGCCCGAGGTGCGGACGGTCTCCCGGCGAGGAGGGGGAACGATGACGGCGTACTACTTCCCGTCCGACGTGAACTCCGTGTTCGTCGGGGAAACGGGCCACTTGCACGGGGGGATCGCGAACGCGAAGGGCGAGGAGAAGCTCGATCGGGCCTCGAAGCGCGTCGAGTGCCCGGACGGGACGACGCGCCTGGTGATCGACTGCCGCGAGTGCGAGCCGTACCTGCCCGAGGCGCGCGGCCGCGCGAACCCGGCGGACGCGTCGCTGCTGACCTTCGACGAGGCCCGGGAGCGGGCGGACCTGTCCCAGCAGCAGAGGGCGCTGATGGCGACTATGTCGAGCGACCTGGCCGGCCACGTCGTGAGGCAGATGCAGGCGGCCTCCGCGGCGCCGGCGCCGAAGAAGGCCGCCGCCGGGGGCCGGCGCTCCCGCTGAGGGGGCGCCGGAGCGGGGCGTCCTGAAGCTGGGGCGGCGGTGTCCGCTGTGTCCGGTCAACGGGAGCAAGAAGCACGGGTACGCGGATTACCAGTGCGAGGCGTGCGGGAAGCTGCACTGCCAGCATCACGTGAGCTGGGGCGATCGAGGCTGGATCTGTCGGCGCTGTTCCGCGAGGCGGAAGGCGGCGGCGGCGCGGACCGCCGGGGTTGCGCTGACGGGCTCCGCCGTCTGACGGCGGGCTGAAGCCGTGGGCTGCGACGGGGCGGTGTTCGTCTTCTACGCGGGCGTGCTGATCGCCCTCTCCTGGTTCTCGTTCGCGCTGGGGCGGAAGTCGCGGCGGGACGAGGAGTGGCACGAGGCGGGCCGCCGGAGGCTGGAGGCCGACCTCGCGGCATTCGAGGACGCTGACGACGAGCTGCGGGCGAAGCGCGAGGAGTTGGAGCTGCGCCTCCGGCCGGTGCGCAAGCCGTGACGGCGCCGTACATCACGCCGAACCAGCTCGCCGAGCGTGGGGTCGCGGGCGTCGACTGGGAGGCGATCCCGGAGGCGATGGCCGAGTCGAGCCGGAAGCACGCCGTCCGGGTGGACTACTGCCAGGCGGCGACCGACTTCGTCGACGGGTGGTGCAACCAATCGTTGCGCGCCGCCCTGACGACCGAGATGCAGTTCGGGCCGGACTTCTGGGTGACGATGCGCCCGAACGGGACGACGCGCGTCATGGTCTCGCGCTGGCCCGTGCTGTCGGTGGTCGGCGGCCGCGTGGCGGCTGGCACCTCGTTCCCGCAGACCTGGAATGACATCCCGGCCGATCGGATCGTCCTGGAGCGGAGCGTCCTCGGGAGCGCCGAGACGACGCCCGGCGGGGCTGGCGTGGGGCCCGTGGCGCTCGTGATCGCCCCGGGATACGTCGACTGGCGCCTCGGGCGGAACGGCTATCAGATCGAGGTGACGTACGTCAACGGCTGGCCGCACGCGGCGACGACCGCGCACGCGGTGGAGGGCGCGACGTCGCTCGTGGTCGACGACGTGACCGGCTGGGCCGGCGCGCGCGGGCGCCTGGTCGACGGGACCGCGACGGAGGACATCTCGGTGACGGCCGCGAGCGCGGCCTCGGGGCCGGGAACCCTGACCCTCGCGACCGGGCTCGCGCACGAGCACGAGGAGGGGACGCTGGCGACGGCGCTCCCGGACATCGTGCAGGAGGCGGCGATCATGTGGGCGTGCGCCTCGGCGATGAGCCGGCGACCGATCGGCGGGGGCGTCGAGATCGCGACCGGCGGGTACGTGATGATGCCGGCCGTGACCCCGGCGAGCCTGATCGACCGGGCGAAGG
>Ga0070699_100004681_pt1 | contig 12097 bp, 11 predicted proteins | sample KBSK1503metaG_FD_65473 | JGI IMG/M metagenome (GOLD analysis project Ga0070699, IMG submission 65473) | Corn, switchgrass and miscanthus rhizosphere microbial communities from Kellogg Biological Station, Michigan, USA - KBS K1-50-3 metaG | ecosystem: Host-associated > Plants > Roots >...
GTTGGCCCAGAGCTGGAAGCCATGCATCCGGCCGCGTGTGTCGCCCTGCGGCATCTCCTGGTGGAGAATCCCGCTCCCCGCCGTCATCCACTGCACGTCGCCGGCGCCCAACGCACCCGAATTCCCGAGACTGTCGCCGTGATTTACCGTGCCGGCGAGCACGTACGTGATGGTCTCGATGCCGCGGTGCGGATGCCAGGGGAAGCCGGCCTGATAGTCCGCGGGTGTATCGTTCCGGAAATCATCGAGCAGGAGAAACGGATCGTAGTCGCCCGTGTCGCCGAACCCGAACGCGCGGCGCAGCCGCACCCCCGCGCCCTCGATGGTGGGTTCTGCCTGAATTATTCTCTTTATGGGTCTAATTGACATGCTGGCCTCGGCGCGCTGGTGGTGTGGAACATGACATCAACGGTCGCGGAGGCGGTGGGGTTCCGTGCCGGGAGCGGGTTCCCTCCCTGGGCGGCTGGATGCGGCCTCGACTACCTCATCTCTTCGCCGTAGACCGTGGCGAAGAACCCAGCCACGTCCACTTCGAGCGCATCCTGACCTGGCGTCGGCTCCCATATGAGCCGATCCGTCAGCACCTCGGGGCGCGCCTCGTCAGGCCGCCAGCGCTCGATGAGCCGGGCGTCGAGATCCACGATCCAGTATTCAGGAATGCCGGCGCGCTGATAGCGCCGCCGCTTGAGCTGGCGATCGTAGTGCGCGGTTGACGGCGAAAGCACCTCGATCACCAACAGGAGCGCAGTGATGTCGCTCCAGTCGCGCAACGGCTTACCGCTCGCCGTCCGATAGATGAACAGATCGGGCTGCAGAATCTCGTCCTCGCCGAGCGCAATATCGGCCGGAGAGCCCAGCAGCTCGGCGATACCCGTACCGCGCAGCCAGCCGCGCAGCCGCATGCCGAGTTCCCAGACGGCGAGTTGATGCAGCCCACGCGGTGCTGGTGTCACGACGAGCACGCCATCGATGAGCTCGTAGCGGTTGCCGTCGTCCGGAATTGCGCGGACGCGCTCGGCGGTCCAGCCTGTGGAAGCGTGAGGCATACCCATAAGACTTCGCTCAGCGCGGGAGGATGGCAAGGGCGCGTGGACCATGATGAGGCGGCCCCGCACACAACCCGGCACCAGTCTTACGCGAGCCACATCTCTGCCACGAACGCGCAAGAGTCGATGCGCGGCAGATACCCTGCTCAGCTCAGCCGCCGGAAGGTTACCGCCATCCAGGGCTTGTCGTCGCGGTCGGTCATGTACGAGGGCTTGCCGGGAAGGGCAGTGGTCCTGTCGAAGCCGGGCTTCTGCCGCGCCCCGCCTGTGGAGTCCTTGAGCGCCACGGCGTGCGTGCGGACGTGGGCCGTGACCTGCCCGCCGTGCAGCTCCACCTTGACGTCGACATCGGCGCCAGCATTGGTCTTGCTCACCGCGGGGACGTCACAGAGCCAGACTGTTTTCGCAAGTTTCTTCAACGCCGGGCCGAGATCGGAGTGGTCGTGATTCGTATAGGCGGCAATGAGGTAGGCGTCGCACGCCCCTCCTCCCGCGGCGGTCTTCAGTTCGTTCATGACGCCTGCGAGCTCTGCCTTGTTGAATGTCGACATGGTGGTCAGGTGCACGCCCACCATGGTCGTCCCGCCCGCCGGAACCAGCACGACGGCGATGCACGACTGGATGTTGTTGAACTTCAGCTTGTGCGCATCGCTCTGCACCTTTCTGCTGAGCTGGCGGCTGCCGGGGATGTATTCGTCGAGGTACCTGGTCATGGCGATGCCGGGGCGAGGGCCGAGTTGCGCGCGAACAACGAACAGAGACAGGTATCACAATTCACGGTCACTCGCAACTCGCGATGCATCCGGCGCACCTCACATCCGATATCCAAGAATCGTCTTCACGATCAGCCCGTCCGTCGCATTGGTCAGGCCAAAGCCGACGCCCGTATTGAATTCCCAGCGTGGGCCGAAGTTCACATCGATGGAGGGAAAGAGCTGCTGCTCGGTGCGCGCCAGGGGATCGAAGCCGGACAGGGGACCGTAGGCGCCATAGTACTCGAGCGCGCCGGTGATCGTCCGGCTGACGTCGAACGTGACCTGCGCATTGGGTGAGAACTCGAATCCGCTCGATGAACTCGCGCCGCGGAGCGAACGCTCGAGCGTGGGGTTGAATGACCAGTACCAGCGACCGAGCCGCTGGTCAATGATTGGCCGGATCTCCCACGTCCACGTATCCGGGGAGTATGCGCTGCGCTGGTAGCCGATCTCCTGTGAGAGACTGAGGCCCACGGGCCAGTGCCAGCTCTCGGGAATGGCGAGACGCGGCCGGATATGGTCGCCAACCCACTGCCAGCCGGTACCGTCGCGCGCACTCGTGAACAGGTAGAAGCCGACCTCGAACCAGTCGGTGAACCCATGCGTGATCTCGAGCGTCTCGTGCAATGCGTGATTCGTGGGCAGTACGCCCTGCTCGATGCCGGTGCTGCCGCTGAAGGTGAAGTTGCTGTGCAGCTCCACCATGGTGAGCCCGGTGGGCACGAGGTCCGACCCGTACACCTGGATCTCGTAGTTGTCCTGGGCGCGCGCGGCTCTGGTGAGGAAGAGCAGTAGGAGCGCGACCATGCACGCCGCGCGACAAGCTCGCGGGAACGTCCCACCTGCTCCTGTCACGGCGAAGAGTTGGGGCATGCGGACTCCTCGGGAATTGCGTGCAGTGGTCGCGATGACTACGTCGCGCAGGTCCGTACCGTTGCCGTGGCCGCGCGACTGTATCACTATTCGTGACCCATGAGCGCATCGGCAAGGAGATTCTTCGATCACATCTATGAGCAAGCGCACGGTCCCGATGAGTTGCCCTGGCATCGGGACACGCCGCCGGCACTCCTCGATCGCGTGGTGTCCGAACGCGCGAAGTCCGGCATGACGGGACGCGCGCTCGACGTCGGGTGTGGCTCGGGCGTCTTCTCGGCCTGGCTTGCGATGCAGGGCTACGAGGTCACGGGGATTGATTTCAGCGAAGCCGCGATCGCGATGGCCCGCCAGACGGCGCAGCGCGCCGGCGTCACGGTCAATCTCGTGCGCGCCGACGCGCTTGCCTGGTCCAGTACGGAGCAGTTCAATCTGATCTTCGATTCAGGATGCCTGCACGGTTTTCGCGGCGACGCCAGGCGGCGCTACCGCGATCAACTGCTCTCGTGGCTCGCTCCTGGTGGCGACTATGTGCTTGGTCACTTCGACCGCCGGCATCCCCTGGACTGGCGGCCGATTGGTCCGAGGCGTGTGAAGCCCGCGCAGATTCTCGCCCTGTTCGTCCCTCCGCTCGTGGAACGCGCGCGCGATGCCGAGACGCACCACGCCGCGTTCCCGATCGGCCCGACCGTGCGCGTCGCGATCTACTGGTTTGGCCGGGGAATCGGCCTCACACCGGAAACAGCATCTCCCGATACTTCGGCAGCGGCCAGATCTCATCGGCGACCATGAGCTCCAGCGCGTCACAGCTCGCGCGCACATCAGCCATGCGGTCCACACCCTCCGACGTGAGCAGCTTTGCCTGGGCGTCGAGCGTATCGTGCATGTGCTCAGCGCGCTCGATGACCCGGACGAGCTTGTCGCGCCGCTCCCGGAGATGCTCGATGGCCGCGCCGACCTCGTTCGCCGCCTGCACCTGCGGGATCACCTTGATGCCCGCCGCCTTCGCCTGCGCCGCCGCCTGGGCCAGGTTGCCCGAATACTCGTACACCGCCGGCAGCACCTGCGTGTCCACCATCTGCAGCAGCGTATGCAGCTCGATGAGCACGTCCTTCACGTACCGCTCCATGCGCACGTGATAGCGCGAGTCGAGCTCGGCCTTGTTCAGGATGCCCAGCTTCGTGAACAGCGCGCGCGACTGCTTCGTGACGAGCTGGCCCAGTGCTTCGGGCGTGCCGCGCATGTTGGGCAGCCCGCGGCGCTTCGCTTCCGTCACCCAGTCGGGCGAATAGTTGTTCCCTTCGAAGCGCACAGTCGCGCTCTCCTTGAATGCATCGCGTACCACCGCGAGCACCGCATCGTCGCGCGACTTCGCGTGCGCGAGCTTCGCGCGCAACTGCTCGGTAAGCTCGCCGAGTGCTTCGGCCACGGTGGCGTGGATGAGCGTCATGGGGAACGCCGTGGACGCGGAGCTGCCCACCGCGCGGAACTCGAACTTGGCGCCGGTGAACGCGAACGGCGACGTGCGATTGCGATCGGTGTTGTCCTTCTGGATCTCCGGCAGCTTCGCGACGCCGAGCTTGATGAGCTGCTGCGCGGTGCCGTTGGATGACTTGCCCGACGAGATCTCGTCGATGAGCCGCGTGAGCATCTCGCCCATGAACACGGAGATGATCGCGGGCGGGGCTTCATTGGCGCCAAGCCGGTGTTCGTTTCCTGACGTCGCGATCCCCGCGCGGATGAGCCCGGCGTGCTTGTGCACCGCCTTGAGCACCGCCGCGAGGAACATGAGGAAGCGGAGGTTCTGGTGCGGCGTCTTCCCGGGCTTCAGCAGGTTCACGCCATCGAGCTCGTTGTCCGACGCAATGGCGAGCGACCAGTTGCAGTGCTTGCCGGATCCGTTGATGCCGGCGAAGGGTTTCTCGTGCAGCACCGCCTGCAGTCCGTGCCGGAGCGCGACCTTGCGCAGGGTGGCCATCACGAGCTGGTTGTGGTCCACCGCGACGTCGGTCTCCTCGAACATCGGCGCCATCTCGAACTGGCTGGGCGCGACTTCGTTGTGTCGCGTGACGATGGGGACGCCGAGCTTGTACAGCTCGTGCTCCACCTCGGCGATGCAGGCCTGGATGCGCTCGGGAATCCCGCCGAAGTAGTGGTCCTCGAGCTGCTGCCCGCGCGGCGGCGGCGCGCCGATCAGCGTGCGGCCGCTCATGACGAGATCCGGCCGCAGCGCGAAGTGGCCGCGATCGATCAGGAAGTATTCCTGCTCGGCGCCCAGCGTGGTGTAGACGCGGTACACGCCCTTGTCGCCGAGCAGCTCGAGCATCTCGATGGCCCTGGCGGAGAGCACATCGGAGCTGCGGAGCAGCGGCGTTTCCTCGTCGAGCGCCTCGCCGTTGTAGCCAATGAACACGGACGGGATGCACAGCGTGCGCGAGCCCGCGGACTCGACGATGAAGATGGGGCTGGCGGGGTTCCACGCCGTGTAGCCGCGCGCCTCCCACGTGGCGCGCAGGCCACCGGACGGGAAGCTGGAGGCGTCGGGCTCGCTCTGAATGAGCTGTTCGGCGGTGAACGACTCCATGGGCTGGAGGTTGTCGTCGAACGAGAGGAACGCGTCGTGCTTTTCGGCGGTGAGTCCGGTCTGGGGCTGGAACCAGTGCGTGAAGTGCGTGACACCGCGCGACACGGCCCACTCCTTGATCACCTGCGCGACGGTGGGCGCGATGTCCTGGTCCAGCTTCTTGCCGTGGCGAATGGCGGACGCGAGCCGGGCATAGGCATCGCGCGGCAGCTTGGCGCGCATCTGGCGCGCGCCGAGCGTATTGATACCAAAGTATTCGGAGGTGGAGTGCGGTCCGGCGCCATTGGCGGCACCGTTGAGCGAGGCGGTGGACGACTGGGAGCGGCGCTGCGTGATTTCCCTGAGCGCGGTTTTCCGGGCGGTAAGACCTGGGGCGGTCATGGGGTCGATACTCCGAATGTCAGAGATGGCGGCCGGGCAGTGGGCGCGAGCATGTCAATGAATATAGTGTCTTCATTGACGTGCCAAATCTGCACAATTATGGCGGTGTTTCGCAAGTATCAATGCCAAAAATTGCCAACTGACCACGATTTGGTGCACAAAGTGCAATGTCAACGCGTAGTGCAGCCCGCCCGGTCACGGCGTAAGGCCCAGCCACCGCTCCAGCGCCTCGCGGCGCGAGCGGCTCACGCGCAGCCGCGCGCCCCCCTTCAACTGCAGCTCGTAGTCCCCGCCGCCGCCGCGGTGCAGCGCTTCCACGAGATCGAGCCGCACGATCACCGACCGATGCACGCGCATGAACCGGTTCGGATCGAGCCGGTCCTCCAGCGTCTGCATGGCCTCGCGAATCACGTAGCGGCGCTCACCCACGTGCAGCTCCGCGTACGGTCCGGCGGCGGTGATGAAATCGATCTGCGCGACGGGCACGGGCTTCACCTGTCCATGCATTTCGACCGCGATGCGCTCGAGCCATGGCCCGCGCGCGCCCGCGCCCGGCGGAGTCACCGGCGGACTCGCTGTCGCAGCCTCGAATGATTCACTCTCGCGCAGCAGTGTCAGGAGATGCGCTCGCGCCCGCTCCATTCCTTCCAGCGAGAGCGCTCGCCGGGCCCGGCGCAGCGCCTGCTCGAATCGCTCATCGTCGAACGGCTTGACCAGATAATCCGTGGCCGCGACGTCGAACGCCTGCAGCGCATACTGATCGAAGGCGGTCACGAAGATCGTGAGCGGCATCCGCTCCGCGCCGATCTCGCGTACCACGTCCAGCCCGCTCTTCCCCGGCATCTGGACATCGAGAAAGACGAGATCGGGGCGCAGGGTGCGAATCGCATCGATCGCGGCGTTGCCGTCGTGTGCTTCACCCACGACCGTGAGGCCATGTTCGTCGCGCAGCAGATCCTGCAGGCGCAGGCGCGCCAGCGCTTCGTCATCCACGATGAGTACGCGGATCCGGCGATCGGCCGCGACCTGCTCAGCGCACATGCTCTCTGTCACTCGCCGTCACGTCCACGCCCTGTACCCGAAGCTCCACCCCGCGACGCGCGGGAACGCGAAGCTCGGCCACCGTGATGCCATCCACGCGTCGCGAGAGCGTGAATCGCGCCGCGTCGCCGTAGAGCTGCGCGATGCGCGCCGCGGTATTGCGCAGACCGATCCCATCACGCATCGGCGACGTGCCCGGCGTCCACCCCGGTCCGTTATCGCACACGCGCAGGACCAGCGCATCGTTCTCGAGCTGCGCATCGAGATCGATGCGCCCGGGCCCGGTCATCTTCTCCACGCCATGCTTGATGGCGTTTTCCACCAGCGGCTGCAGCACCATGCTCGGCACCATCACGTCGAGCGCCGCGTCGTCCACCCGGCGCTCCACCGCGAGCCGCCCCTGAAAGCGCAGTTGCATGATGTCCAGGTAACGATCGAGCAGACTCAGCTCACGGCGCAGCGTGATCTCCGGCTCGCGCGCGCCCTCCATGCTGAAGCGGAGCAGCTCGCTCAGCCGTGAGATCATCCGGCGCACACCGCGCGGGTCCCGCTCCACGAGCGATGAGACGGCGTTGAGCGTGTTGAAGAGGAAGTGCGGATCGATCTGGCGCCTGAGGGCGTCGAGCCGCGCTTCCGCAAGCTGCGCCTGGAGCTGAGTCGCCTGTTCGCGCCGCGCGCGGAAGCGCAGCGAGTACGCGCGCGCGAAGCCGGCGGCGAGCACGCCCAGGTAGATCACGAGGGCGTTGATGAAGCCGAACCAGAGCGGCGGCCCGTGCGATCGGTTGGGATTGCCGCCCGGCGGCGGAGTGAACACCGCACCGCGCACGGCCTGCCCCACGAGAGCCACGCCCAGTGCGATCGCAATGCCCACGAGCAGCAGCAGCGTGAAGTGCGCGAGGCGGCTCGAGCGCCAGGTGCCCACGCGAGCAGCCAGCGACACAATGAATGGTGTGAGCACCGCCCAGAGCGCCGCTTCCTGCAACGAGACAATGATCCACGCGGACAGCACCGCGCCGCTGGATCCTCCGCCGCGTGGACCAAACAGGTCGTTCCCGATGTTCAGCAGCGCGTAGATCGTCCAGAATCCGACCATGAACGCGATGTCGCGCACGGTGAGCGGGAACCGTTCCGCCGTCGCGGCGAGCGACATCGCGTCCTGGCGTGATGCATCGGGTGTCTCGAACAGGCTGATGGTCACACGCGAATCATAGGCATGGTCCGCGCGCGCGCGAGAGGCCAATGCACGGGCTGCACCTGCGTGTGCACGAGTTGCACGACGCCGTGACGAACGCCGCGCCGGACGCGGGCGTGCCATTCGTATTACCCAGCGGTCGATTCGGAACGTCTGGGTGCAACTCATTACAAAGCAGCAACTTACGCGATCGTCGCCCGTATCATTCAGTAGCGGGAATGGATGAACGATCCCGCCACTGATCGCGGAGAGGAGACCCCATGAAGAAGAAACTGCTGACCGTATCGCTGCTGGCCATGGCGCTCGTGACGAGCGGGTACGTCGCGTACCGGCGCACGCACAGTGATGCGGCACCGACCTACCGCACCGCCACGGTGCAGCGCGGCAACATCGAGTCCACCGTTTCGGCTACGGGTTCGCTTGGCGCCGTCACGACCGTCCAGGTCGGGACGCAGGTGTCCGGACAGGTCTCGGCGATCTACGCGGACTTCAATTCGAAGGTGAAGAAGGGTCAGCTCATCGCGCGCATTGATCCGACGCTGCAACAGCAGGCAGTCGCGGACGCCGAGACCGGCGTGGCCCGCGCGAACGCCACACTGCAACAGACGCAGGGTGACTACGCGCGCGAGAAGCAGCTGCACGATTCGGGATTCGCGACCGATCCCGAGTTCGAGACGGCGCAGCTCAACTATCAGGTCGCCGTCGCCAACGGCAGGTCGGCGCAGATCGCGCTCGACAAGGCGAAGCAGAATCTCGCGTACACGTCCATCTATGCGCCGATTGACGGCATCGTCGTCGAGCGCGACGTGGATGTGGGACAGACCGTGGCCGCGAGTCTCTCCGCGCCGCAGCTCTTCGTGATCGCGAACGACCTCTCGCGGATGCAGATCCTTGCGACCGTCGATGAGAGTGACATTGGCAAGATCCGGAATGGACAGCCGGTGACGTTCACCGTGCAGGCGTATCCGGGGCAGCGCTTCACCGGCACGGTGCGCCAGGTGCGCATCAACCCGGCCACCGTGAACAACGTGGTGAACTACACCGCGGTCATCGCGGTGGCGAATCCGGATGCCAGGCTGCTGCCCGGCATGACCGCGACCGTCAAGTTCGACGTGGGCTCCGTGCAGAACGTGCTGGTGGTGCCGAACGCCGCACTGCGGTTCCGGCCGGCGACAAGCTCGAGCAGCACTGCCGCGGCGAATGCGTCGAGTGGTGTTGCGCGCACCAGGAAGCCTCAGGTCGGCGCGGCGGACTCGAGCGCGACGCTCTGGTCGCTCAACGCGCAAGGTGCGCTCGTGCCGGTGCGCGTGCACACCGGACTCACGGATGGGACCCGTACGCAGGTATCGGGCAGCGGCATTTCACAGGGGATGAGCATTGTCATTGGCACGAACAGCGGGACCACGACGGGCGCGGCGAGCGCCGCGACCACGAATCCGCTGCAGCCGCAGAACAGCGGCCGGCGCGGCGGTCCACCGGGCGCCTTCTGACCAGAGTGAGGAGATGACCATGTCCAAGTCAGTGATCGAGATCGCGGGCGTGAAGAAGGTCTACCGCATGGGCGAGAATGAAGTCTTCGCGCTGCGCGGCGTGGATCTCACGGTGAATCAGGGCGAGCTGGTCGCGATCATGGGATCGTCCGGCTCGGGGAAATCCACGCTCATGAACATCCTGGGTTGCCTGGATACGCCGACAGCGGGCAGCTACCGGCTCGATGGCATCCGCGTGGACGGCATGAGCCGCAACGCACTCGCGGATCTGCGCAACGAGAAGCTCGGCTTCATCTTCCAGGGATTCAACCTGCTGGCGCGGACAAGCGCGGTGGAGAATGTGGAGCTGCCGCTCCTGTACGATCGCAGGAACCGCTGGAAGAATCCGCGCGCGCTCGCGGTGGACGCACTCACGCGTGTGGGCCTCGGCGCGCGACTGGATCACGAGCCCAGCGAGCTATCGGGTGGACAGCAGCAGCGTGTGGCCATTGCGCGGGCGCTGGTGACGCAGCCGGCCCTGCTGCTCGCGGACGAGCCCACCGGCAACCTCGACAGCCGGACGTCCGTCGAAGTCATGGCGCTCTTCCAGGAGCTGAACGAGCAGGGCATTACGGTGATCGTGGTCACGCATGAACCCGACATCGCGCAATACGCGCATCGCGTTGTGGAGATTCGCGACGGACGCATTGTGCGTGACCAGGCGGTGGCCGAGCCCCGGCGCGCCGCGACGGATGTCCAGACCATGTTTGTCGCGACGGACGATGTCATCGGCGTTGCGACCAGGGAGGCAGCATGAAGACCAGAGCGCTTCTCGGCATGGCGGCGGGCAGCATTCGCAAGAACAAGATGCGGACGCTCCTCACCATGCTCGGCATCGTGATCGGCGTTGGCGCCGTGATCATCATGGTGGCGGTGGGCAATGGCGCGCAGTCGCAGATCGAGGGGCAGATCCGGAACCTGGGCACGAATCTCATTGTCATCACGCCGGGCAGCAGCACGGCGGGCGGCGCGAGCCAGGGTGCGCAGACGTTCAACCGCCTCACTGTCGCGGACGCGGTCAAGATCCAGAACGAGTCCACGCTGTTGTCCGGCGTGTCGCCGGTGGTGGTAACGCGCGCGCAGGTGATCACGAACACGGGCAACTGGCGCACCGAGGTGGATGGGGTGTCGCCCGACTATGCGACGATCCGCGACTGGAACGTCAGCAGTGGCGCCTTTTTCACCAGCGATGACGTGAACGCGAGCCGCAAGGTCGCCCTGCTGGGCAGCACCATCGTGCAGAATCTCTTTCCGGACAGCGATCCGGTGGGTGCCGAAATCCGCATTGGCGATGTGCCGTTCACCGTGGTGGGCGTGCTCGCGCCCAAGGGGCAGACATCGAGCGGCCAGGATCAGGACGACGTGGTGCTCATGCCGTACACCACCGCGCAGGATCGGTTGAGCGGCCGCACCTTCCTGACACAGATCCTCGCGAGCGCGCAGTCATCGAACGAGATGGCCGCCGCGGAGGATGAAGTCCGTGGCATCATGCGCGACTCGCACGGGCTGCTCAACGGCGGCGCGGATGACTTCACGGTGCGTGATCAGACCGCCATCGCGCAGGCCGCGACGAGCACCACGTCGGTCATGACGGGACTGCTGGCGGCGATCGCATCGATATCGCTGGTGGTGGGCGGGATCGGCATCATGAACATCATGCTGGTCTCGGTGACCGAGCGCACGCGGGAGATCGGCGTACGCATGGCCGTGGGGGCGCGCGGCTCGGATGTGCTCACGCAGTTCCTCGTGGAGAGCGTCGTGATGAGCGTGCTGGGCGGACTGATCGGTCTCGTGGCGGGTTATGGCGGGTCCGTGATTCTCGGCCGCGTGATGGGGTGGAGTACCTCCACGCCGCTCGTCGCCGTCGCGGCCGCGGTGGGATTCTCGGCGGCCGTGGGCGTGTTCTTCGGCTACTATCCCGCGCGCAAGGCGGCGGCGCTCGATCCGATCCAGGCGTTGCGGTACGAGTGAACAATGCGGACGGTGTGCTGCGAGTGTATACCTTCCTGGTCAACTGGAGGCGTTCAGCCGCTGCCGTACGCGAGATCGTCCATGAGCTCCGCGAAGCGCGACCAGGAGAGGCGCTTCTCCTTCTGTCGCTTGCCGCCTCTCCAGTAGAGCGAACCGCGACCGATCGTCAGCTCGCCGATCTTCTCACCCCGCGCGCTGATCTCCAGCGTGAGACTGGTCCCGGCCTTGGTGAGCTCCTGCACGCGCAGCTCCGCGCGCACCTGATGCTTACGGACGCGCGGTCTGCGCCGTGTGGTCTTTCGCGCTGGCATGCGGCCTCCCGGTGTCTATTTCATCATGACGATGGAAACGTCTCCCTTCCGGCGCAGCACATTCACCGCGACGTCCTGCTCGTGTCGCAGCAGGAGCAGGTCCACGGTTGCATTGCCCACGCTCAGGTTGTCAATACGCAACTCCCGCAGGAAGTCGGGCAGAATCGGATGTGAGAAGATGAGCTTTCCCTCGCAGCTGCGCACCTCCAGGCCAAGACAGGCCTGAAGCAGGAGAAACACGGCGGCCGCTGCCCACGACTGGGGCGCGCATGACACGGGATAGCGGATGGGACTCTCGCTGGCGCGCCGATGAAAGCCGCAGAAGAGTTCCGGCTGGCGGTGCAGATCGAAGAAGCGACTCGCATCGAACAATCCGGCGAGCACCTGCGCGGCCTGCTCTCTGAGTCCGTAGCG
>Ga0070699_100004682_pt1 | contig 12097 bp, 7 predicted proteins | sample KBSK1503metaG_FD_65473 | JGI IMG/M metagenome (GOLD analysis project Ga0070699, IMG submission 65473) | Corn, switchgrass and miscanthus rhizosphere microbial communities from Kellogg Biological Station, Michigan, USA - KBS K1-50-3 metaG | ecosystem: Host-associated > Plants > Roots >...
AGCGCCCGCTCGATCGTCTGCAGCCGCGCGCGAACGCCCTCGATGACGGCGACGGTGTTCTCGCCCATCGCGCGGCGGACGTCGAGCTGGACCGCCGGCTTGTCTCCGAACCACACCGACGAGGTCGGTCGCTCGAAGCTGTCCTCGGCATAGCCGATGTCCGACACGCGAATCGGCGTGCCGTTCTTCGTCGCGACGACGACGTTGTTGAAGTCGGCGGCGGCATCGATCCGGCCGAGGGTCCGCAGCAGGAGCTGACCCTTGCCCTGCTCGATCGCGCCGCCCGGGATTTCGACGTTCTCGGCGACGACCGCGTCGCGCACCTGCGTGAGCGACAGCCCGTAGGAATTCAGCTTCTCGATGTCGACGACGATGTGAATTTCGCGGGCGCGGCTGCCCGCGATCGTCACCTGACCGACGCCATTGGCCGTCTGAATCGACCTCGAGATCTGCTTATCCGCGAGCTCGGTCAGCGTCCGCAGGCTCATCGAATCGGACGAGACCATGATCGACATGACTGGCGCGGCGTCCGGGTCGACTTTCGTGATGACCGGCGGCAACAGCTCGGGCGGCACGCTCTTGATGGCGCCGGCCACTTTCTCGCGCACATCGTTGACGGCGTCGTTGAGATCGCGCTCGAGGACGAACCGGACCGTGATGTTGCCTCGGCCTTCGGTGATCCGCGCGGAAATCTCGTCGATGCCGGAGACACCGCTGATCGCCTCCTCCATCGGCTCGATCACCGATGAGGAGATCTCGTCGGGGCTCGCACCGGGCAGCGCGAGCGAGACGTTCACGGTCGCCGGATCGGCGCGCGGGAAGAGATCGACGCCGAGATCGCGGAATGAGAAGACTCCGAGCACCACGAGCGACATGACGAGCATCGTGGCGAAGACGGGTCGGCGGACGCACAATTCTGAGAGCATGGGGTTACTCGGCGGTCTGCCTGACTGAAACCTTCGCGCCGTCGACGAGCTTTTCGACGTCCGAGACGGCAATGACCTCGCCCGCCTTGACGCCGCCGACGATCTCGACGCGGTCGCCGAGCCGCTCGCCGATCTTCAGCTCGCGCATGTTCAGCCGATCGCCGTCCACCACGAACACGCGGTTGACGCCGTATCTGTATTGGAGCGCGCTGTAGGAAAGCGTCAGCACCTGATCGATCTTTCCGCTCGCCAGGTGCACGCGCGCAAAAGTCCCGGGCTTGAGGAGCGCATCGTTATTGGGGACGAGCGCCTCGAAGCCGAACGCGCGCGTCGCGGTATTGACCGCCGGGCTGATCCGCGAAACCTTGCCGGCGATCGCCTTGTCCGGATATGCGTCAACGTGCAGCTCCACCGGCTCGCCGACTTTGATCCACGGCGCCATCCGCTCGGGGATCTCCGCGGTCACTTTCAGCGGATCGACGCGGACGACGCTCATCACCGGCGTCTGCACCTTGACATACTCGCCGAGCGACACGAGCCGCTTCTGGATGTAGCCGTCGAACGGCGCGCGGATGACCGCGTCGCGAAGCTGCCGCTCCGCCAGCTTCATCGTCGCTTCCGACGCATCGATATCGGCGCGCAGGTTCTTCGCGTTCTGCAGCGCCGCGTCGTAGCTCGCCTGCTTGGCCTGCAGCGTCGCCTGCGCGTCGTCGAGCGTCTGCTTCGGAACGAGCTGGCGCCGCTGCAGCTGGTCGGCGCGCTCGAAGGCCTGTTTCGCCTGCACGAGCTCGGCCTGAGCCTTCTGCACGTCCGGCGTCTTCTCGAACGGCGGAAGGTGTCGAGCATCGGCGGCGCCGAACTTCGCCAGGGCGCGCTCGAGCGCGGCCCGCTGCTGCTCCGCCGCGTACTGGAGCTTCTCGCGATCGAGCTCCAGAAGCGGCTGGCCGGCGTGGACGCGATCGCCGAGGTCCGCCAGCAGCTTGCTGACGCGTCCTTCGGCTTCCGACGAGACGGTCACCTCGTCGACCGCAGAAAGGGTACCGACGACTTCGACCGATCGATGGACCGCCTCTTCCCGCACGCGCTCGACTTTCACCGGCTTGGGAGCATCGTCGCGGCCGCGAGCCTGGGCGGTCTCGGTTTTCGAGCACGCGGCGGCGCCGCACCCCGACGCGAGAAGCACGATCAACAGACGTGAGTGCATAAGGGACATGAACGGAAACCGTTACGGAAAAACCGTAGAAGTATACGACGAGCGTCGTGCAGCGTTTACCTTGTAACTGATTGTCTATAAAAGAGAAACGTGGCGGAGCCGGAGCGCGTTCGCGATCACCGAGAGCGAGCTCATCGTCATGGCGGCGCTCGCCCAGATGGGGGAGATGAGCAGTCCCGCGAACGGATACAGAACGCCGGCGGCGATCGGAACGCCGATCGTGTTGTAGACGAAGGCGAGAAAGAGATTCTGGCGAATATTGCGCACCGTCGCCCGCGAGAGCCGCCGTGCGCGGAGGATGCCGCGGAGATCGCCTTTCACGAGCGTGATGCCCGCGCTCTCGATCGCCACGTCGGTTCCGGTACCCATCGCGATGCCGACCGTGGCCGCGGCGAGCGCCGGCGCGTCGTTGATGCCGTCGCCCGCCATCGCGACCTCGTGTCTCTCGCGTCGAAGCTCGAGGATGATCTCGCGCTTGCGATCGGGGCGCACGTCGGCGTGCACGTCGTCGATGCCGAGGCGGCGCGCGATCGCGTGTGCCGTCACCGCGCTGTCGCCGGTGAGCATCACGATCCGCAGACCGTCTGCCTTCAGTTGCGCGATGGCTTCCGCGGTCGTCGAGCGAATGGGATCGGCGACGGCAATCATTCCGGCGACGCGTCCGTCCACGGCGACGCACATCACGGTTTGACCGTCCTGGCGCAGAATGTCGGCGCGTCTGACGAGCGCCGTGGTATCGATGCCGCGCGAGGCCATGAACTCGATGCTGCCCAGATCGACGCCGTGGCCGTCGACGCGGCCTGACACTCCCAGGCCCGTCGTCGATCGAAAATCTGACACGGCAGGAATCGGAATCGACCGCGCTTCTGCCGCGCGCACGATGGCCGCGGCCAGCGGATGCTCGCTGCCACGCTCCACCACAGCGGCGATGCGAAGCACATCGGCGTCGGTCGTTCCTGCCTCCGGCGCGATGGACGTCACCTGCGGACGTCCTTCGGTCAGCGTCCCCGTCTTATCGACGACGAGCGTGTCGACGCGTGCGAGCAACTCCAGCGCTTCGGCGTTCTTGATGAGCACGCCCGCCTTTGCGCCCTGCCCCGCGCCGACCATGATCGCCATCGGCGTCGCGAGGCCGAGCGCGCAGGGACACGCGATGATCAGGACGGCGACCGCGTTGACGAGCCCGTGCGCGAGACGCGGATCGGGTCCCCAGACGGACCACGCGACGAAGGTGACGATCGCGCTGACGACGACCGCCGGAACGAAGTATTCCGCGACGCGATCGGCGAGGCGCTGAATCGGCGCGCGCGTCCGCTGCGCTTCGGCGACCATGCGGACGATCTGCGCGAGGAGCGTCTCGCTGCCGACGCGCTCCGCACGCATCGTGAACGTGCCGTTCACGACGATGGTCGCGCCGATGACGCGATCGCCCGCCCGTTTGTCCACCGGAACCGACTCGCCGGTCACCATCGATTCGTCGACGGCCGCAGCGCCATCGACGACGACGCCGTCGACCGGAATCTTCTCTCCGGGCCGCACACGCACGACATCGCCAGGGTGCACGCTCTCGAGCGGCACGTCGATCTCCTGGCCGTGCCGCACGACGCGGGCGGTCTTCGGCGCGAGACCGAGCAGCTGCCGGATCGCGGCGCCCGTCCGATGCCGTGCGCGCAGCTCCAGCACCTGTCCGAGCAGCACGAGCACGGTGATGACGATCGCCGTGTCGAAGTAGGTGTCGACCGAACCGTGCATGCGGAAGCCTTCGGGGAACAGATTTGGCGCGGCCGTCGCGAGCGCGCTGTACGCGTACGCCGCGCCGACGCCGATGCCGATCAACGTGAACATGTTGGGGCTCGCGTGCACGAGCGACTGCCACATCCGCTCGAAGAACGGCGAGCCGCACCAGAGCACGACCGGCGTGGCCAGAATCAGACCTATCCAATTGATCGACGCGGCGGGGATCCGTCGTCCAACCGCGCCCCCCAACAGCATGTCGCCCATCGACAACAGGACCACCGGCGCGCCGACGGCCGCACCGATCCAGAAGCGTCGCGTCATGTCGACGAGCTCGGGGTTCGGCGCATCGGACAGATCCGCGACGCGCGGCTCGAGCGCCATCCCGCACTTCGGACAGGCGCCAGGCTCGTCCGACAGGATCTCGGGATGCATCGGACACGTATAGGTCGTCCCCGACACCCGTAGGGGCGGAGCTTGCTCAGCCCGCGGTGACGAGAGCGGACTTGACAGCGAGGACGATGGCTGCAGCGTGGACTCTGGTGACGACGCAGACGAAGACGGCGACCCGGAGGGCCGAGCACGTTCGGCCCCCGCACGCGTAAACCCGCCGACGTACACGACGGGCGCGTGCTCGGTCATCGGCTCGCGGGCGCCGGCGAGGAATCGCTGCGGATCGGCGGAGAATTTCGCGAGGCAGCCGTTCGAGCAGAAGTAGTAGATCGTGCCGCCGTACTCGAAGGAACCCGCGGCGCGCGCGGGATCGACGGTCATCCCGCAGACGGGATCGACAGCCATCTAACGCACCGACAGTAGGCGCTCGGCGGTGGTGAAGCGCGGCTCGATGTCGACGGGAATCGCGGCAAGCTGGTCCAGCGCTTTCTGGACCTCAGGTCGCACGACGCCGAGGCGCTCGCCGAGCTCCTTGGCCTTGGCGTAATCGCCCTCGGCCTGAATCGTCATGATGTTGCGCGTCAGGCCGGCCACGCCTTCCTTGATCCGATCGCGATTGACCTCGAACGTCCCGTCGGGCCTGGCGACGAACGCGCGCTGATCGAGCAGATAGTTCAGCTGCACGGCGATGCCTTTGCCGTGCGCCTCACTGAGGCCGAACCGGATCGAGCGAAACGCAGAGGCGAGATACGTGACGTAGAGCTGCTCCTCGAGCGACTTCGGCATCACACCTTTATCGATCATGTGCTGAATGGCGAAGAGACCCGAGATATCGGCCTTCGCCTCCTCGAGAAAGCTGTAGGTCTCCTTCAACTGCTGGCGTACCGTCGTCTCACGGCCGCCAACGGTGATGTTGTGCGGGCCGAGCCCGTGCATCAGCTCGTGGACGAGGATGTGCGTGAAGAAGGCGTCGAACGCGACGTGCCCTCGGTCGCCGGGCGGAAGGACGACCTTCGAGATCGGGAGCAGCGTCTTCTCGAACTTCGCGTCCTGGACGTTCTTCAGCATGACGCGCTTGGCGCCCTTCTCGCGGATGACGCGCTCGTCGTTCGGGAGGTTGAACGCCGCCGTCTGCACACCGCGGTTCGCGTCGCCGGCCGCGAAGATCTCGTTGACGACGACGATCGGCGCAAGCGTGCCGAGCTTCGGATTGCGGAGCTTCGGATCGATCGGCAGTTTGTTCTCGATGTCCTGCAGCTCGCCCGCCAGCTTCTGCAGCTTCGCCGATTCGGCTTCGTCCTGCACCGTCACGAACGACTCGAACGCCGCCTTGTAGTTGAACAGCTCGTCTTCGTACACCTCGTACGGACCGATCGTCGGCTCGATGGCGCCTTTCAGCTCCATCCACGCGACATCACTGGCGTAGTACTCGTCCGAGAGAAACGCGTCGGCGCGTTTCGTGAGAAAGCCCTGCAGCGTCGGCTCGCTGGCGAGCGCGGCGGCCTCGCGGAGGAGCGCAGCCGCCGCCGTGAGCTCGTTCTGATACTCGATGCTGTACGGCACGACGGTGAAGCGGCCGCCAGTTGGGCCGGCGTTGCGTCGGATCACTGTGAAGAAGCCGGTCGAGCGCGCGCGAATGCTCTGCGGCGCCGACTTGAACCACCCTTCGACGTCTGCCTTCGCCGCACCTTCGGGATAGAAATTCGCACCTTCCGGCTTCTGGGACGGCGCACCGGGCACGAACGGCGCGTTGTGATCGAGCCGTGACCACGGGCCTTTGTTGATCAGGAAGTAGTGCAGGCGCGCGCGCCCTTCGGGCGACTCATCGCGCACCAGGTCGAGCAGCATCGCCTGGTTGCCCGCCCACACCTGCCGCAGGAACACCGCGTCGATGATCTTCGACGCCTCCACCAGCTTCGCCAGCACCTTGCGATCGGCGTCGGCGAGCTTTGACAGATCCGCGGTGATCTCGGTCGGTTCGAACCGCGCGGCCATCTGCTGCAGTCTGGTCGTGTCGGGCAATGCGGTCTCCTGCGCGGCGACGGCGAGGACCATAACGGCTATGGCGAGTCTCACGCTAATGTACTCCTCGTGACATCTGCAGCGCAGAAGGATCGGCGCCGAGCCGGCGAATCGCGGTTTCCCACATGCGATCAGGCGGCGTGTTGAAGATCAGATCGTGATCGACGTCGCTCATGAGCCACGCCGAGGCCTCGAGCTCCGCCTCGAGCTGACCCGGTCCCCATCCGGAATAGCCGACGATCAACCGCGCATCCGAAGGAGGCTTCGACTCGAGCAGCCGACGCAGCAGATCCGGTGACGTGGACAGCAAGAGATCGTCGGTGATCCGAATCAGGTCCGTGTCTTCGCTTTCATCGCTGGCGGCAGGCCGACCGACGAGGATCCAGCTTCGCTCCGGTTCCACCGGTCCACCGACCCAGACCTGCAATTCGCGATCAGTCGTGACCGGCGGATCGAGATTCACGATCACGCGTCCCGCCGTCGTCAGCGGACGATTCACGACGAGGCCGAACGCGCCTTGCTCGTTGTGACGGCAGAGCAGCACGACCGTCTGCTTGAAATTCGGGTCGACGAGCTGCGGCATCGACAGCAGAAATGCGGGCGCGAGAGATGAAGCCACGCGATGTGATCGCTCCTTCACCGATCATAAGACGATCTCGACGCGCACCGACGAGAGCGTCGAGCGGAGGCGTCTTACGCACATCGCGTCGACGCATGTTGATGCATGGATGCGGCGATCGCTGCGATGAACGGCCGCGGGCGTCGAGCGGGTGTCGTGATTCGCCGTGATGTTCAGCTAAAGCGGCGCGGCGTCTGTCGAAAGAGCACAGCTTTACGCAGCCACTCAAGTGCTTTCAGATGTGCACGTGGCTGCGCGATATCTCAACAATCAGCCCATGCCGAGGCCTCCATGAGGGCACTTTTTTGCCAATCAAGTGCCTCTTTTTGGTGATCTTTACCTTCAACAAAACTAGCTCTTGCGTACATCCCCGTTTCAGAACAATAATCCGCCTTCCCCTATCGAACACGAACGTCCATTGACGTCATCGATAGGACGTCTTAACGCAGAAATTTCGTCGAGCGCGACCAATGTCAAACCTGAACGCTTCTTTCCCTCAGGGCGCTCCACTGCAGGCTCAGCAAGTCCGGATCGAGCGGGCTCTCGTTATGGCCCGGCTGTTCGCCGCGCTTACCGCACTTGTGGCGCTTCTCGCCGCCCCTCGATCGGCACCTCAGTACGCCGACTTCGGCCGTTTCGTGCTGATCGTGTATGCGTTCCTCGCCGCCGTCGTGATCATCGTCGCTCACGCCCGTCCGACGACGTGGATCGCCTCACGGTTTGCACTGCACGTTGTGGACATCGTCGTGGCAGGCGCGCTGATGGCATCCACCGGTGCGAACGGCCCATTCTTCGTCCTGTTCGTCCCGACGCTCCTCGCCGCCGCTCTTCGCTGGGGATTCGCCGCGGCGATCGCGACGGCCGTTGCGGGAGCGTTGGTGCTCGGCATCGGTGGGTTCGTCGACGGAACGGTGCTCGGCGCGTCGCTTACGTCGTCCGAGCGAAAAACTTCCCACTTTTTGACGTATGCAAGTGCGGCATCGCTGCTGATCGGTGGCGGCGTCATCGGCTATGTCACCAGCGCGGTGATGCGTTTGTGCATCGAGTCTGTCGCTGTCACATCGATGATCGCCAGTGCAGATGTGCGAAGCGGACTCAAACGGACAATGGGATCAGCGATCCAATTGCTCCAAGAATTCTTCGGCGCCGAGCGAGTGCTACTCGTCGCACACGATCGTGCTCGCGGCAAGGCATTTCTGTGGGATACGGCGCCTTTGGGCCGGGCGACGGGCGATTCGATTCGCTGTTCGGAACTCCAAGACCGACAACTCTCCTCGTACATCTTCGAATCGAACGCCGCAACGTTCCACGTGCGGCGGCGCAGTCGTGACGGCGAGCGGTGCGACGTGTTCGCCACCGATGCCGACGGGACGCGGCTGAGCGCTGAATCGTGGAGGCTTCCGAAGGAATTTCTGACAGCCGTCGGCGCATTCGACGGCATCCTCGCCATCGGCTTCGATCTCGGGGAGGAATGGACCGGCCGCGTGTTCCTCATCGATCCAGCCGTCGGATCGAATCGCAGAACGGCGTTGGGTCTCGCGCGCCGGATCGTTCGGCAGGTCGCGCCCGCGGTGCACAACGTCTATCTGATGCGCCGTCTTCGCACCGAGGCCGTGGCGGTCGAGCGCGGTCGCGTCGCGCGCGAGCTGCACGACGGAGTCATTCAGGGCGTGATCGGCGTCGAGATGGAAGTGGCCGCCCTGAGCCGCCGCCTGTCGCGCGACGCGCCGCATGTCGCGGCGGAGCTGAATCGCCTCAACGGCGTTCTGACCCGCGAAGTGGTCACCTTGCGCGAGTTCATGCAGCAGATGAAGCCGCTCGATCTGGCGCCCGATCAACTGGTCGACACCCTCGCCGATTTCACACAGCGCTTCCAACGCGAAACCGGCATCGCCACGCGGTTCGTGACACAGCTCGATCATGTCGCGCTCGCTCCGCACGCGTGTCGCGAGGTGGCGCGCATTGTCGGCGAAGCCTTGATTAACGTGCGGCGGCACAGCGGCGCGCAAAACGTGTACGTGCGGTTGACCTCGATCGACGGCGACTGCCAGCTCTCGATTGAGGACGACGGGTGCGGCTTCCCGTTCTCGGGGCGGAAGAGTCACGCCGAGCTGGAAGCCTCGCGCCAGGGTCCCTTCGTGATCAAGGATCGCGTCCGTCTGCTCGGCGGACAGCTGAACATCGAGTCTCAGCCGGGTCAGGGTGCACGTCTCGAAATCGCAGTCCCACTTACACACCATGACGTACATGCATAACGCTTCTTCAGTCCGTGTTGTCATCGCCGACGACCACCCGACGTTCCGCGACGGGTTGACGCGGCTCCTCGAAACCGATGGAGACCTCCACGTCATCGGCAGCGCCGCTGACGGTGACGAGGCCACGCGCCTGGTCGAACAGCTGGAGCCTGATCTCCTCCTGCTCGACGTGGCGATGCCGCGCAAGCCGGGGCTGGTCGCCTTGCGCGAGCTCCGCGAACGTGCCGTCCGTGCCCGCATCATCCTGGTGACGGCGGCGCTCGATCGCGACGAATTGATCTCGGGGCTTCAGCTCGGCGCGCAGGGCATCGTGCTAAAGGAGTCGGCGAGCGAAGTGCTGTTCAAGAGCATCCGCGCCGTCGTAGCCGGTCACTATTGGGTCGGACGCAACGGCGTCGCCGACCTGACCACCGCGCTGCAGCAGCTGCTGGCGTCGCATCCACAACCGAGCCGCAAACATTTCGGGCTCACGCCGCGCGAGCTCGAGATCATCAGCGTGATTCTGGGCGGCTATTCCAACAGCGATATCGCGACGAAGTTCTCAATCAGCGAAAAGACGGTCAAGCATCACCTGACCAACATCTTCGACAAGCTGGGTGTGTCGAACCGGCTGGAGCTCGCCCTGTTCGCCGTGCATCACAAGATCGGCCTGACGCCGCTCCCGATGCCGGCGCCGGTTACGCCTCAGGCCGCCGCGGAGTCAGCGGTCAAGGCAAAGGGCCCTGCGACGTTGGTCTGATATCCAGACCGGGGGTCTGGGACCTTCGTTCGATTCCAGAAGTCGCCCCCAGGCGAGACAATTGTCCTCGACACGGCGGAATCATCCGTCGATTCAGTCACTTGCCTGGAGGAGGCCCGATGCGTAACTTCAAGAAGCTCGCCGCGGCGGTCGTGTTCGCGGGTGTTGTTGCTTCGACGATGATGACCCTGGAGACCAACGTGCACGCCGCCGGTTTCGGTAGCGGCTCGACCCCTGGCTTCTGCAAGATCCTGCCGATCGCAATCCAGAAAGCGACCGACCTCGGCTTCCAGGACCTGGCCACGTACCTCCAGTCGATCTTCGACAAATACTGCCAGTAAGAAACTCAGCCGGGACCTGCGCGGCGCCGCCCGCAGGTCCCGTCTACTCCGCTCGTCTAGTCCCCCGACGGTCAGAACCTGAAACGTTCACGGGATCGGTCGCTAGTCATCGTCGATGATCGTGCCGATGCCGTCGGCTTTGAGAATGGTGGCATTCGTCGCCGCCGAGAGCCTGACCGAGAATGTCTCGTTGTTCTCCTTGACGAGATCCCCGACCACCATCACCGTGATGGTCTTGCTCGTTTCGCCAGGCGCAAACGTCAGCATGCCCGACGTCGACTGATAATCGCGCGATCCAGCCGTCCCGCTCAGCGTCTGGTAGTTGACGGTCACCGGCAGCGCGGCGGCAGAAGAGAGCGTGACCGTGAACACCATCGGCGTCAAGCCTGTGTTGCCTTCGATGACGCTCGAGTCCGAGATCGAAAGCTTCGGCGGCCCCGCGCTCTGAACGGTGATCGTGAACGTCTGCGCCGCGCTGGTGTCGACGCCGCCGTTCGCGATGCCGCCGTTGTCATGCAGCTGCACGGTCACGTGGGCGATGCCCGTCGCACCGGCCGCCGGCGTGAACGTCAGCGTGCCGTTCGAGGCAACGGCTGGCTGCGCCGAGAACAATGCGGCGTTGTCGTTCGTCACGGTGAACGTCAGCGTCTGCCCGACCTCGTCCGCCGGTCCGGCGCTGATGCTGGTGGCCCACGTGGCCACCGTCTTAGCTCCGCTGTCCTGCGCGACCGTCTGGTCGGCGCCTTTCGTGAACGTCGGCGCATCGTTGACCGCGGTCAGCGTGATGCTGACGGTCGCCACGTTTGAATCGACCGTGCCGTCGTTCGCCTTGAACGTGAACGAATCGCTGCCGTTGTAATCGGCCGCCGGCGTATAGGTGACGTTCGGCGCCACGCCGCTGAGCGTGCCGTGCGCGGGCGGCGTGACGATGCTGTAAGTCAGTGCGTCGCCGTCGACGTCGGTCGCTGTCAGCGTGATCGCCTTGGCCGTGTCCTCGAGCGAGCTCACCGCCTGCGCGGTGGCGGCCGGTGCGTGGTTCACATGCACCACCGTCAGGCTCACCGTTGCGATATTCGAATCGACCAGGCCGTCGTTGGCCTTGAACGTGAAGCTGTCCGATCCGAAATAGCCGGCCGCGGGCGTGTAGGTCACGTTCGGCGCCACACCACTTAGCGTGCCGTGAGCCGGACCGACGACGATGGCGTAGGTCAGGGTGTCGCCGTCCACGTCAGTTGCCGTCAGCGTGATCGCCTTCGCGGTGTCCTGGTTCGTCGAGACGCTCTGCGCGGCTGCGACTGGCGCGTGGTTGACGTGCACCACCGTCAGGCTCACCGTCGCGACGTTCGAATCCGCCGTCCCGTCATTCGCCTTGAACGTGAAGCTGTCGGGGCCGAAGTAGCCGGCCGTCGGCGTGTAGGTCACGTTCGGCGCCGTCCCGCTCAGCGTCCCATGTGTCGGTGCCGCGACGATCGCGTAGGTCAGCGGATCGCCGTCGACGTCGGTCGCCGCCAGCGTGATCGCCTTCGCCGTGTCCTGGTTGGTCGACACGCTCTGCGCGTTGGCCACCGGCGCGTGGTTGACGTGCACCACCGTCAGACTGACCGTCGCGACGTTCGAATCCACCGTCCCGTCGTTCGCCTTGAACGTGAAGCTGTCGGGCCCAAAATACCCGGCGGTCGGCGTATAGGTCACGGCCGGCGCCGTCCCGCTCAGTGTCCCGTGCGTCGGGCCCACCACGATCGCGTAGGTCAGCACGTCGCCGTCCACGTCGGTCGCCGTCAGCGTAATCGCCTTGGCCGTGTCCTGGTTCGTCGACACGCTCTGCGCCGCTGCGACTGGCGCGTGGTTGACGTGC
>Ga0070699_100004683_pt1 | contig 12097 bp, 11 predicted proteins | sample KBSK1503metaG_FD_65473 | JGI IMG/M metagenome (GOLD analysis project Ga0070699, IMG submission 65473) | Corn, switchgrass and miscanthus rhizosphere microbial communities from Kellogg Biological Station, Michigan, USA - KBS K1-50-3 metaG | ecosystem: Host-associated > Plants > Roots >...
TATCCGCGTCAACGAAGCCTTCGGCGATACCGTCAACTGGGACCTCATCCCGACCATTGCCATCGGCCGCGCCGATGTGTGGACCAACAATCCGGCCTTCGGTCTCAACGCGCTGGGCGGCGCAATAAGCTTCCAGATGAAGGACGGCTTCACCTATCGCGGCATGGAATTCGACGCCTCGGGCGGCTCCTATGGCCGCGTCGGCGGCTCCCTGCAATACGGCGTCAGGAATGGGGAATGGGCCCTTTACCTCGCCGCCCAGGGGCTCAAAGACGATGGCTGGCGCTACCAATCGCCATCGCGGATCGCCCGCTTCTACGGCGATCTCGGCTGGAAGGGCACCGATGCGGAGGTCCATCTGGTCGCGAGCGCCGCCGACAATTTCTTCGGCGTGATCGGGCCGACGCCGGTCGAGCTTCTCAACAACGACTACCGGTCGATCTTCACCTGGCCGCAGACCACGAGAAATCAGGCGCAGCTCCTTGCCCTCAACGGCCGCTACGCCGTCACCGACCATTGGACCGTCCAGAGCAATTTCTACGTGCGCCAGTTTCAGCAGGCCCACGTCGACGGCAACGGAGCCGAGCTCGAGCGCTGCAGTGGCAATCAGGCCAATCCGCTGTTCAACACGCTGTGTCTGGAAAACGATGGATTCCCCACCCAGCCGCAGGCGAATTTCCAAATTCTCAACGCCAACAACCGGCCGATCAATTGCCCACCAGGTAGCGGCAACACCTGCGCCACCACGCCGTGGGGGACGGTCGACCGCACGTGGACCAACGCGCTCACCACCGGCGGAACCCTGCAGGCCACCAACGACGACAAGATCTTTGGCCACGACAATTATGTCACCATCGGCGGCAGCATCGACCACAGCAACATCGGGCTTCCGGGCCAACAGCGAACTTGGCTACGTCTTCCCCGACCTGTTCGTCGGACCCAATGCCGCCGTGCCGGGGACTGGGCAGATCATCCACACCGCCGCGAATCTCGGCTTCAGCCCGGTTGCCCAGAATACGTATTACGGCCTCTATGGCAGTGAAACGTTCGATGTCACCCCACGGCTGTCGCTGACCGCGGGCGGGCGCTACAACCTCGCCAAGATCGTCATGGCCGATCTGCTGGGCACCAGCCCTGATATCAACGGCAACTACACCTTCAGCCGTTTCAACCCGGTCGTCGGCCTGACCTACAAGGTCCTCCCGGACATGACGTTCTACACCGGGTATTCGGAAGCAAACCGCGCCCCGACCCCGCTCGAGCTCGGTTGCTCCAATCCGGCGAAGCCCTGCCTGTTGGAAGGTTTTCTGGTATCCGATCCGCCGCTCCAGCAGGTCGTTGCGCGCACGAAGGAAGCCGGGTTGCGCGGTAACGTAAAGGTCAACGGCGCACCGCTGGACTGGAAGCTCGGGCTGTTCCGCACCGACAGCCAAAACGACATCATCCAAGTCGCAAGCATCATCCAGGGCCGCGGCGTGTTCCAGAACGTTCCGGGCACCCGTCGACAAGGCTTGGAGGCAGGGGCGCAGTATCGGGCCGCGCCGTGGCTCTTCTACGTCAATTACGCGCTTGTCGATGCCACCTATCGGTTCGCGGGCAAACTCGCTTCACCCAACAACCCGTCAGCGGATGCGGATGGAAATATCTTCGTGACGCCCGGCGATCACATCCCCGGCATCCCGCTGCATCAGATCAAGACCGGCGTCGACTATGCGGTCACGCCGGCGTTGAAGCTCGGCACCGATGTGATCTGGGTCAGCAGCCAATGGTATATCGGCGACGACGCCAACCAGAACGTCAAATTGGCGGATTACTGGGTCGCGAACCTGCACGGGTCGTATCAGCTCACCAACGAGCTGCAGATCTACGGCGTGGTGAACAATCTGTTCAATCGGAAGTTCGCGACCTTTGGCACCTATTTCGACCCGCAGGCGATCGCAAACGCTATTCCCAATGCGCCGACCGACCACCGCACGATCACGCCGGCGCAGCCGCTCTCCGTCTATGTCGGCCTGCGCGCGAAGCTGTGAGTGCTTCGCGCGCGCCCCTCGTTATCGTGCTGACGAGCATCACGAGGTGATGCGTCTCGAAGCATGCAGCCGCTTTATCCTTCGACACGGGGCTACGGCCGTTTCCTCGGGGGTGAGGATGGATTTAGTCACCGCTCTCCCGTCGTGACGTAGCCCACAACGCCTCAAGCTGTTCGGGCTTGAAGAAATCGCCCCATGGCGGCATCTGGCTCTTGCCGCGCGTCACCGAATTGACGAAACGTTCGCGCTGGTCGGGCGGAAATTTCCGCCAAATTGAATGCCGCCCCGGGGTCCTGCATGCGCGCGCCGTGACACGGCGAGCAGTTGACCGCGTAGAGCTTCGCGCCGGTCGCGATCTGGTCCTTGGAGAAGCTTTGCGCCTCTTCGGCGGCAGCCGGTGCGCTGATAACAAAACATGCCAGGGCGATCGGTAACGCAACGTGCTTCATGCCGGGAACTTCGATACTTCTTGGATGCCCGCCGGCGCGGACATCACACTTTGACATCCTGCCTCGTCCCAAGACGCGTCATGGCCGGGTGGGCGTCCGGCGATGACACGTTGAGTAACTATGGAACGCTCGGCCTTTACTCCGGCAAGAGCGCGAAGGTCCAGACCGATCCGCCTTGCGGCACCTTGTCCTTGAGCTGCTCGCGCGCGATGTTCCAGTACAGCCCGCCGATGCCGGACAGCACGGTGACGTATTGTCGGCCCTGGTGCGTGTAAGTGACCGGCATGGCGTTGATGCCCGACCCGGTCTGGAACTGCCAGACGATCTTGCCGGTGTCGGCATCGACGGCGATGAATTCGCCGGTTTCCTTGCCGGTGAACAGCAGGCCGCCGCCGGTCGCCAGCATCGCCGACCAAATCTGGAAATCCATCAGCGGAGTTCGCCACTTCTTCTGCGCGGTGAGCGGATCGATGGCCTCCATGTGGCTGAGCGGCTCATCCGCCGCCCGCGGCAGCGGCAGGTTCTCGATGAATTGGTAACGCTGGCCGACCACGTGCGGCTTGATCTCCAGGTGTTTGTACATCCGCCCCTCGTGGAGCGTGTTGGCGTAGAGCAGGCCGGTCTCCGGATTGAACGCGGCGTGCGGCCAGTTCTTGCCACCCCGCGTCGAGGGCCAATGTTCGGTCGCCTTGCCGGCACGAATGCTCTTGGCGATGTCGGTCTCGACCGGCCGACCGGTCTCATTGTCGACGTGGCTCGCCCAGTTCACCTTCTCGAACGCATTTGCCGCCAGCAGCTTGCCGTTGGTGCGGTCGATCACATAGGGAAAGCCGTTACGGTTGAGCTGCATGATCACCTTGCGCTTCTGGCCGCCAACATCGATGTCGGCGTTGATTAGCTCCCAGCAGGCGTCGTAGTCGTAGGCATCGTTGGGCGTGAACTGGTAGTACCAGACGACCTCGCCGGTCGTCGGTCGCATGGCCAGCACCGATGAAGTGTAGAGGTTGTCGCCGTCGCGACTCTGCGACGCCCACGGTGCCGGATTGCCGATGCCCCAATACATCAGGTCGAGCTCGGGGTCGTAGGAGCCGGTGATCCAGGACGAGCCGCCGCCGACCTCCCAGGCATTATTGTTCTGCGGCCAGGTCTCGTTGCCGTTTTCGCCGCGGGCGGGGATGGTGTAGTGCCGCCACAGATGCTTGCCGGTCTCGGGGTCCCAGCCGTCGATGAAGCCGCGAATGCCGAACTCGGCGCCGGACATGCCGGTCACCAGCACGCCGTTCGCGACCAGCGGCGCAACCGTGAGCGAAAAGCCGTCCTTCCATTCCGCCGCCTTCGACTTCCACAGCTCCTTGCCGTCTTTGGCGTCATACGCGATGACGTGCGCATCGAGCGTGGTGCGAAAGACCTTGCCGTTGTAGATGGCTGCGCCCTTGTTGGAGACGCCGCAGCAAACGACGCGCGGAGTCTCCGGCGGCCAATCGAGCGCCTGTTTCCAGATCTGCTTGCCGGTGGCGACGTCGATCGCGACGGTCGCCCTGGCATTGGTGACGTACATCACGCCGTTGTAGACGATCGGCTGCGCCTGCTCGCCCCAATTGTTGTCGAGGCTGAGATTCCACACCGGCACCAGACGCTTGACGCTCTGCTTGTTGATCTCTTTGAGCGGGCTGTAGCGTTGCTGATGATAGCCCATGCCGTAGGTGAGGATGTTGTCGGTCGAGCCGCCGTGCCGTCTTTCTTGAGGTCGTCGAGCGTCTGCGCCGAGGCGCCGGCGCTGAGCAACAACAGAACACACGCAGCCGATGCGAGGATCTTCATGAGCGTCGCTCTCTGATAAGCCGTTCGTAGCGGTGGTACTGGCGGGCGGTTGAACCGACCTGTTGCAGGCAAGAATAGTGCATCCACGTCCGCCGTCGAGAGCCCCGACCGCGGCGATGGGGTGGATGGCTGGCGTGCTACGGGGGACTATGTCTTCGGGTGGGCAGAATCCCGCCGGGGGTGGGCACGACAATCAGAGATTCGCCTCAGAGAAACGCCTGATTGAGCCGCCGCGCGATCTCCTCGCGCAGGTCGGCGAGCTCCGCCGCCGTGTGCGGCGCGCGCGGGCGTGCGACCGCAACGTCGGCGAGGATCCGCGCAGGATTGACCGAGAGCAGCAACAGCCGGTCGGCGAGCCCGACGGCCTCTTCAACGTTGTGCGTCACCAATAGCGTCGTGACGGGACGGCGGTTGACGAGCTCGGCGAGTTCTTCGCGCAGGCGTGCCGCCAGTGCGTCGTCGAGCGACACGAACGGCTCGTCGAGCAGAAGCAGATCGGGCTCGACCGCGAAGGCGCGCGCCAGCGCCACCCGGCGGGCGAGCCCGAGCGAAAGCTCGCTGGGATAATGATCGCGATGAGCCTTGAGGCCGAGCGTCTGGAACAGCGCGTCGAGCCCGGCGTCGGTCACGTGCGGGGCGGCAAGCCGCACGTTCTGCTCGACCGTGCGCCACGGTAGCAGGCATGGCTCCTGGAACACCATGCCGAGCGTGCCGTGCGCGGGGAGCGCCACGCCGCCCTCGAAATCGCGGTCGAGCCCCGCGACGATGCGTAGCAGCGTGGTCTTGCCGCAGCCGGATGGCCCGACCAGCGCGGCGACCTGCCCATTGCCGAGGCTGAACGCAAGCTCGCCGAGCACCTGGAGCTTCCCGCCGGAGGCAGCGCGAAAAGACTTTTGCTTGATGTTGACGTCAAGCCGGTCGCGGGCGCCAGCGGGCGACATGTCGTTCAAGCGGCTGCACCAGGAACGTTTCGATTGCCAGCATGACGGCGATGAAGGCGAGAGCATAGGCCAGGATGCGCGTGACGTCGAACAATTGGAACGCAACCCCGATCTCGAAGCCGACACCGTTCGGACGCCCGAGCAGCTCGACAATGAGCACAATCTTCCAAACCAGCGACAGACCGGAGCGGGCGGCGGCAGCGAGATAGGGCGCGAGCTGCGGCAATATGACGTGGCGCATGCGCGTCCATGGCCCCATGCGAAACACCTGCGCCATGTCGTCGAGGGCGCGGTCGAGCGAGCGCGCGCCTTCGCGCACGGTCACGGTGGCGATCGGGAGCTTGTTCAGCGCCACCGCCGCGATCGCCGCGGTTTCCGTCAGCCCCGCCCAGACATAGGCGAGCACGATGATCACCAGGGCCGGCAGGTTGAGCAGAACGATCAGCCAGGGATCGCCGAGTCGGTCGGCGATCCGCGACCGACCCATGATGAGGCCGATCGCCGAGCCGAGCAGCATGGCGATGATGAACGCCACCGCGACGCGCGCGAGCGTCGCGCCGAGATTGAGGGCAAGCATGCCGGAGCGCGCTTCGTCGACGATAGCGAGCGCCACCGCCTGCGGGTCCGGAAGCAGGCGCGCGCCGGCCAGTTGCGAGCCGGCGTACCAGGCCGCGATGAGGAGCGCGAGCGAGAAGAGCCTGGCGCCCACGTTCACTCTCCGGCAGGCGGCCGGTAGAACGTTCCAGCCGCGAGCTCGCGTGCCGGTCCGACGAGCTCCGTGCCGCCGATCTCGGCGAGCACGCGATACAAGGCCCGCGCGTCCGCCTCCTCTTCGGCGAGCGATCGGCGCACGATGCTTTCGCCATAGCGCTGGCGGTAGATCGCAAGGGCGTTCGCGTCGGTGACGCGCATGCGCGGCGCCAGCCGCTGCCATTCGGCCTGCGATGAGGCGAGGATGTCCTTGGCCTGACGGGCAGCGGCGAGGAAGCGCTCGACGGTTGATCCATTGCGCGCGGCCCATGTGCCGTCGAAGGTGTAGCCGACGAGCGCGACCGGCCCCTTCGCCCCCAGGCTTTTCACGACGTGATCCATGGCAATCGCGCGTTTGTGCCCCTTGCTTTCGAGGTCGGCGCAGAAATTCCAAAACGTCAGCGTGGCGTCGGTCTCGCCTTGCAACGCCTTCTCGGACAGCAGCGGCGGCGCGCCGTACACGACCGTCGCCTGTTTCTTGAGATCGAGCCCGCTGCGGCGCGCCAGCGCTTGCAGCAGGAGCCAGCTCTTGTCGAGCGGGCCGCCCGCAACGGCGAGCTTCCTGCCTTTGAGATCGGTAATCCCCCGGATCGGCGATTGCGCCGGCACCATCACCGCGCCGAGTGTGCTCGACGAGGGATAAAAGACGAGATCGTCGCCGAGCGAACGCTCGCGCGCCACCCACAGCCAATCCGACAACATGAGATCGGCCGAGCCGGCCTTGAGCGCGACCTTTCCAGCTTCGGTCGAGGCGAGCTCGACGGCCTCGATCGCAAGATCAAGCTTGCGATCGAGGCCATGCGTCCGGATGACGTCAAGCTCCCACGCCAGCGTCCCGGTTCTTTGCACCGCCACACGAATGCGGTCGGCGGCTGTCGCGCTCGTTTGAGCGGCAAGCGTGATCACGGCCGCAACCGCAAAACCCAAGGTGCGAAACATGTGCAGACGATGCCATAGCCGGCGCGGGATGCAAATGCCGTGACCGGTCGGGGCAACGGCGGCGATCCCGTCGATCTTTTCAGTCTACATCTGCGCAAGCGCGCTATGATGCCTCTACCAGGCGGCCCCGCCGGCCAGGCGCACAACAACAGAACTGCGGCCGATCTGAAGACACGGAGGAAACATCATGATGCGATCGACGCTCATAGCCGCGCTCGTGAGCGCGGCGCTTCCGATGATGGCGCTCGCCCAGACCGCGGACGAGCTCAAAAACGACGAAAAGGCTCCGGGCGACGCGTGACAAAACGTCTCCGGGAAATCTTAATACGTTGTCGAGGTGCTTGCAGCGTGGGAAACCGCGGCACAATGATTGAGCGCACGAGACAATGGGCACGTCTTGCCAAACGAGACGTGTACGCGATCTATCGGGCGGCGCGCGATCCGCGCGTGCCTTGGTACGCCAAGGCGCTGGCTTTTTGCGTTGCCGGCTACGCGCTCTCGCCCATCGATTTGATTCCCGACTTCGTGCCGGTCCTGGGCTACATGGACGATGTCATCATTGTGCCTTTGGGCATTCTGATCGTGGTCAAATTGATTCCGCCGGAGATCATGGCGGAACATCGGGCGTTGGCAGCAGCGGTGCAGGATCGACCCGTGAGTCGCACCGCTGGAATTGTGATCGTCGTCGTCTGGGCGGCATCGATCGGACTTGCGGGATGGCTCTGCTATCGTGCTTTCATGAGCTAAACTCTCGCGTTAGTGAGGCGCCCCCGGACAAAAAATGCGCCCGTCTCAAAAGATCATGATTTAAACAAAGAATGGCCGTTTGATCGGCCCTAAGGCGACCTCCGACCGGTGTGCTTCGTTGATCCGTCTCCTGTTAGCCGGGACCTTCCTGTTCGCGTGGATGTCAGCTTCCGCCGATGCTGCCGAGATCAACATCGGCTATCTGCGGCGCACGGACCCGAAGTCGACCCTGTCGCTGATCCAGACGCCAGCCGCCAATGATGGACTGGCGGGTGCGCGGCTCGCGATCGACGACAACAACACGACGGGGCGGTTCCTCGATCAGCAGTTCTCGCTGGACGATGTCCGACTCGAGGGAGGCGCCGATGCCGTGGCTGCGACCATGGCACTGGCGGAGCGCGGCGTCTCGCTGGTGATCGTCGATCTGCCTGCGGACGCGCTCCTCAAGGCTGCCGACGCAGGCGCCCCGCGCAAGCTGCTGTTCTTCAATGTCGGCGCGATCGACGATCGATTGCGGGAGGACGACTGCCGCGCCAATGTGATTCATACGGCTCCAACACGGTCGATGCTGGCCGACGCTCTGGCGCAGTACCTAGTCTGGAAGCAGTGGCGCAGATGGCTGTTGGTCGTCGGTTCCCACGCGGAGGACAAGCTCTACGGCGATGCGCTGCGACGCTCGGCCAAGCGGTTCGGAGCGCGAATTGTCCAGGACAAGGTGTTCGAGGATACCGGCGGCGCGCGCAGGACGGACAGCGGCGTTGTCCAGATTCAGCGCCAGCTGCCGGTTTTTACGCAAGGCGCACCCGCCTACGACGTTCTGGTGGCGGCGGACGAAAGCGAGGTTTTTGCGTCCTATTTGCCGTACCGGACGTGGGACCCGAGGCCGGTCGCAGGGTCCGCCGGCCTCGTTCCAACAAGCTGGGACGGCTCGCACGACCAGTGGGGCGCGGTACAGCTGCAGGACCGCTTTATGAGGCAGTTCTCGCGGCGAATGACGGCACGCGACATGCAGGCTTGGACCGCCGTGCGAATGATCGGTGAAGGCGCGTCGAGAACGCGTTCGGCCGACCCAAAAGTCGTGCTGGATTTCCTTAAAGGACCCGATTTCGCCTTGGCCGCGTTCAAAGGGCAGCGGTTGACGCTGCGCGACTGGAATCTTCAACTTCGTCAACCCATCCTTCTGAGCGACGGCAGAATGATCGTCTCGGTCTCCCCGCAGGAAGGATTTCTGCATCAGGTTTCCGAACTGGACACGCTCGGGATCGACCGTCCCGAAAGTCAATGCAGGCTCAAATAGCCGATGACGGAGAAGAGGAGCATCGGGCGTTTTCTGCGCCGACGGAGTTCCCGCTTCGCCGGGATACGCAACCGTCTGCTCGGCGTGGGCATCTTCGTCCTCATCGGCGGCCAAGCGAGCGCCTTCACCGCCTATGTCTCGAACGAGAAGAGCAATACCATCAGCGTGATAGATACCGACAAATTCACCGTGGTGAAGACGATCAAGGTCGGCCAGAGGCCGCGCGGCATCGGGTTAACCAAGGACGAGAAATTCATTCTGGTGGCCGTCGGAGACGACGACACGATACAAGTGATCGACACAAGAACTTACGAGGTGGTCGCCACTCTGCCCTCAGGTCCGGATCCCGAGCTGTTCACACAGGATCACACGGGTAAGATACTCTATGTGGCCAATGAGAATGACAACACGGTCACGATCATCGACTTGGAGCGGCGCGCTCCGCTCGGCGAGGTGCAGGTCGGGGTTGAGCCAGAAGGCATGGGTCTCAGTCCGGACGGCAAGACCCTCGTCGCCACGTCGGAAACGAGCAATATGGCGCATTTCATCGATACCGAGACGCGCCGGATCATCGCCAACGTGCTGGTCGATGCGCGGCCCCGTTTCGCGGAGTTCAAGCGCGACGCCTCCGAGGTCTGGGTTTCATCCGAAATCGGCGGAACCGTGAGCATCATCGACCCCGTGAAACACGAGGTGAAGAAGAAGATCACCTTCGATATACCGGGGTTGCGGAAGGAAGCCATCCAGGCGGTCGGGATCAGCATCACCCGGGACGGCAAGACCGGATTCGTAGCGCTCGGCCCCGCCAATCGCATCGCCGTGATCAACGGTGCGACGCATGAGGTCCAGAAATATCTTCTCGTGGGGCAGCGCGTCTGGCACATGGCGTTTACCCCCGATGAAAAATACCTTCTGACGACCAACGGCGTATCGAACGACGTCTCCATCATCGACGTCGCAAATCTCAGGATCATCAAGACGATCCAGGTCGGCGAGCTTCCTTGGGGTATCGCAATTTCGCAGCAGTGACAGCTTCGCCGTTCGCTTCACGCCGGTCGGAGAAACCACTACATTCGTGTTTTCCGCCTGGGAGCCAACTGGGCGACACGCTTTCGCGAGTCTTAAGACCGCAAGGCCGGAGCAAGGCACCGCGGCGGACGCCACTCGGCGACCCATGGGAAGGTCCGGCGTGACGTCCGTTTGGCGAGCGCCGGAGGGACCGGACGCCGGCATGATGCAAGAAATGACGACCGTCGACCCGCCCGCCGTCGCCATCGAAGGCGTGAGCCATTCCTACGGCAGGCGTCAGGCGCTCGACGACGTGACCTTCTCCATCACGCCATCGACCTTCGCCGTTCTGCTCGGCCTCAACGGAGCCGGAAAGAGCACATTGTTCTCGCTGATCACGCGCCTGTACGCCATCCAGCGCGGTCATATCCGGATTTTCGCCCGCGACGTCGGACATGCGTCGAGCGAGGCTTTGCGCATGGTCGGCGTCGTGTTCCAACAACGCACGCTCGACCTCGATCTCTCCGTGATCCAGAATCTGACCTACCATGCAGCCTTGCACGGCATCGGCAAGCACGACGGCCGCGCGCGCGCCGATGAGGTGCTGACGCGCATCGCGCTGTCGGACCGCGCGAATGAAAAGGTGCGTAACCTGTCCGGCGGCCAGATGCGGCGCGTCGAAATTGCCCGCGCGCTCTTGCATCGGCCCCGCTTGCTTGTGCTCGACGAGCCGACGGTCGGCCTCGACATCAAATCAAGAGCAGATATCCTCGGCTACGTGCGTCGACTGGTCGCCAAAGACGGTGCCTCGGTGCTGTGGGCCACCCATCTCATCGACGAGGTCTCGAACGACGACGACGTCATCGTGCTGCACCAAGGGCGGGTTCTGGCGCATGGGTCCGTTTCGCGCGTGGTGGAAGCCGCTGATGCTCAAGATATCCGCGCAGCTTTCACTCGGCTGACGCAGGGCGCCGACGCCGCAATCGAGGCCCCATGACCGTCGAATTGGCCACGTTTCCCAAGGTGACCGGATTTGCGCTGGTCCAGTACGCGATCTGCCTCAAGGGGATTGTTTGGCGCGAAGGCCTGCGCTTCCTGCATCAGCGCGAGCGCTTCGTGGCCGCACTGGTTCGTCCCCTCGTCTGGCTTTTCATCTTCGCCACCGGCTTTCGGCAAGTCCTCGGCGTATCCATCATCCTGCCTTACGAGACCTACATACTCTACGAAGTCTACATCACGCCGGGACTGATGCTGCTGATTCAGCTGTTCAACGGCATGCAGTCCTCGCTGTCCATGGTCTACGATCGCGAAATGGGCAACATGCGCACGCTGCTCGTGAGCCCGATGCCGCGGTGGTTCCTGCTATCGTCGAAGCTAGTCGCCGGCATGGCGGTATCGCTGCCGCAGGTCTACACGTTCCTCGCCATCGCCTGGTTCTGGGAGATCGAGGCCCCGGCCTTCGGATATATCGCCGTCTTGCCGGCCCTGGTCCTGTCGGGCCTCATGCTGGGCGCGTTGGGCATGCTGATGTCGTCGGTCAGCAAGCAACTCGAAAATTTCGCCGGCGCGATGAATTTCGTGATCTTCCCGATGTTCTTCGCGTCATCCGCGCTCTATCCGCTGTGGCGCGTGAGGGAAGGAAGTCCTCTGCTCTACTATGTGTGCGAGCTCAATCCATTCACCCATGCAGTCGAGCTCGTCCGCTTTGCACTTTATTGCCAGATCAATTGGATTTCGCTCGCGGTCGTCGGCGGATGCACGGCGCTGTTCATGGTCGGCGCGATCCTCGCGTACGATCCCTCGCGAGGATTTCTTGCGCGTCGCGGAGAGCCTGGGGGCGGCACATGAGATGTTGGCCCGTCGCTGTGGCCGTCGCCATTGAACTGGCCTTACGTAGCATGTCGCTCGCCGCCGATCCGCGCTTCCCCGATTGGCCGTGCAGTCAAATCAAAGTGCCGGAAATCTCCGTTGCCGCCGTGTGGGCAGGACCGTCCATCGACGACGTCGGGAAGGCTTGGGAGGAAGATGCCACGATAAAGGACTTGGTCGCGCGGCTTGCGGCGCGCCGCACGCCGCTCGACGACGCGCAGAAGGCCATCTCAGATATCGTCACGG
>Ga0070699_100004684_pt1 | contig 12096 bp, 11 predicted proteins | sample KBSK1503metaG_FD_65473 | JGI IMG/M metagenome (GOLD analysis project Ga0070699, IMG submission 65473) | Corn, switchgrass and miscanthus rhizosphere microbial communities from Kellogg Biological Station, Michigan, USA - KBS K1-50-3 metaG | ecosystem: Host-associated > Plants > Roots >...
GCAACGACTGCTCCGTCGGCGACGAATTCGCGCGCGTCGTTGCCGCTGTAGAGGCGGTCGCGGCGGGCGAGGCGGAAAAAGAACCGCGCGAGCCAGTCGGGATGGGCGTTGCCGATCAGAAGCAGGCGCTTGGTACGCAGTTCGTCGAAGAGATTGGCGAGGCGCACGGACATGGACTCTTCGTGGAGTTTCCAGATGAATTCCAGCGTCTCCTCGTCGATGAGTGCGCTGTCGGGAATCCCGGAGATTCTGCCAAAAAGATGAAACACCACGCGATGGGGCGAGTGGGCATAGTCGCGCGGAACGTCTACAAGGGTGGAGTTTGGCGAGTAAGCGAAAACGTGATCAGCGGGCGAGCCGAGCGCATTGGCAAGGAGTGAATCGACGGTGGTGCTGAGGAAGAGCCGCAGGGGTTGGATGGCGCCGAGCTTGCGGAGCGGTTCGGGCGCGGGGAGCTGGCCTTTGTCATCGCGGATTTGGGTGAGGATCTCAAACGCCTTCAGGTTGACGTCGTCGCGGGAGTTCCGCCGGCTGGCATTGAGATAGGCAGCGACTACCTGGTCGATACTGGCAGAGGGTTCGCACTCGACTTCGAGCTGGGCCGCGAGCTGCGCGGCGAGGTATTCGTAGAGCAGTTGCTCGCGGCCATCGACCTCGATGCGAAGTAGATCGCGCCCCACAATCGGAATGACGACGCCCTTGGCGATGGCCTGCAGAAGTTTGCTCCACTGCTTTAAATCGTCACTCATCGTTACCCGAGGATAGTATCCGGCTCCCGCGGTCGTCCGCAAATCCTCGTCGCGCTCAAGGGATTAATCGGTGCTACTACTGTCTCACACCCGCTTGGTACAAGTCTGATAGGCGCCCGATTTCCTCACTTAACAGAGGTCTGCTATGCGAATCGTTTGCTCTTGCATTGAGAGTGTTTGCCAAGGGTTAAAATGGGGTTTGGGGAGTAACGGAACACTAGATGCAGTTAAGGCTCATCGTCCGCGGGAGTGCGCAGTGGCCTGAGTTCGCCACGGACCATCGGGTTCCGGTACCACTAAGGAGTAGCGGCCCAACATATTGATGTGTTCATGAGTGAGTGGCGATAGCCGTGCCACATCTTCATCCCGCACGGAATAGCCTTCCGCGCGGAGTTGGGTGAGTGCGGCATCCATATAGATCGTGTTTCACAATACAATGACGTTGAGCACGAGTCCTAATGCGCCTAACTGGTCCTCCTTCCCTTCTCGGTAACGCTGCCACAATTCGCCCCGTTTTCCGTGGAACACCGCCCGGCTCAAACTACCAGAAAGGAAAGTGGCAAGGTGAAACCGTTTTTCGTGGGCGGGCTTTTGGCTGCGAATAGGTTACGGACCCCGGCGATCAGCGCGACGCCGGTCAATAACAAAATTTCGTCAAGCGAATTGGAAAAACCGGCGTTGGTGCCTTTCCACGACTGCGATCGACCCGGCAAGCAGTTCACGCCACCAGTGTAATTGATGCTCAGCAATCGCAAGTTTTTCATCGGGCTCGGACGGCAGGTTTACCGTTGGTTGCGGCTGGTCGGCGACTGGCTCAACGCCTGGCATAAACGTTTTACGCGATATGCGCGACCGGCGTGCCGTTCATAACGACCGGCGAGTTTGAGAGCATCCAATTGTCTCGGGTGTGTTCGGCAATGAAAGCATTGGCCCGATACACAGTGCCTTGCAGAATCTTATTCGAATGGCCGGCGAGCCATTTTTTTCGCGCGGCAATATAAGCCTTGATCCAGGCTTTTTCGTCGCCGCCGGCCGCGGGTTTCTTCTCGGCAAATGAATTCATCAAAAAGCCGAGCATTGAGCCCGAATGCAAAAAACTGTCGGCAATCACCAGGTAAGAAAGCGGAAGAGTAAATCCGTATTGTTTGGCCCAGGCGAACGCCGGCCCGAGATAAAACTCGTCAAAACATTCCTTTTGCGCTTCGACCATAGCGGGTTCGACGCCGGCATCTTTGAGCAATGTGATGAACTTCGGATCATTGGCGCGGGTCGGCCCGGACCCAAGGTTCGGCACATACGCGGCGAACTCGGCCGAGAATTTGCCGCCTTTGGCAATGTAGCGCTGCAAAACTTTTTTCAGGTTCCCGCCACCCTCGGTGAATCCAATTGAAAGCGTGACCTGTTTGTGCGGCGGCTTGAACCGGTTGTCGTCGGCATAGATGTAAACTGCGGCCGGGTTCCATTCGGCGCGGTCGGTTTCGGCGACCGATAGAATGCGCCGGATAAACGAAACGAGAGCCGGATCAAAGGGGACAATGTCGCCACTCATATTTTACTGGCTAGCAAAAATAGGCCGCAAAAATCAAATCCGAAAATTGTAACCGATAACCGATTACGATAGTTTTTCCAAACCAATTGAAAGCCAGCTCCAGATAAGCCTTGTTTGAATAGATATAGACAGCGTGAGGTTTACCGTCTGGATGACCAGTCTCGGCTACGTTTAGCACGCGAAGAATGAGAGTCCGTACCTGTTGTTCATTTTTCCATCACACATATTTTCACACTTTGAGTCAATCGAAACCCTCGCGAACCGCGAAGCGCTCCGGATCAGTCCGCAGGATGCAGACGCGCACTACAATTTGGGTATTCTGCTGGCAGAGCAGGAGCGTGCGGAGGAGGCCGAGAAAGCCTACAGCGAAGCGCTCCGGATCAATCCGCGTACCGCGCGGCGTAGCCCCCGGGGCTCGCGAACGCAGGCAAAAACGTCGCCGGCCGCTTGAACGCGTCGTCTTATCCGGGTAAACTTGCCAACCTCTCTGATGCCGCATTGGCACACGATATTCGCAACGCGAGTATGGACTTCATCGCACATAATCTCGTATCATGGAGGTTAAATCTCGATGGACGGCGAACAGCTAATAAAGGAAGCTGCGGCAGCGATGGGCGGGGGACAGTCAGACGATTACAAGATCGCCCCTACGAAACATGCCGATTCGCTCGAAGCGACGGCTGCCGCACTTTCGAAGATCCTAAGAGGAAGTCAGCTCGGTACCGCCGCTAGCCAGTACGAGGAAAAGGATTTAGCCGCGACCGAGGCCCAAAATGCCTTCAGAAAAGTGGCTAAGCGCGCAAATTGGGCCGTGTTTTTGAGCACTTGTTTCAGCGCCGCGCTCCTCATCGTGCCACCGTTGGTCCCCGACTCAAAGTGGCTACTCGTGACACTTGGTTGCTGCGGCATTCTTTCCGGTGCTCTTGGCGCGATGTGGCTTTTTGAAATTCGGCAGGGAAATCTCTTGGAGGCTTGGATGACAGGAAGAGCACGCGCCGAAGCAGAGCGTCTAAAGTATTTCGAATTGGCTACTCAAAGCGTGGAGAACTCTGAAAGCGCGGGCATCCCATTGCCGTTGCTGCAACTTGAATACTTCCGGCGCTACCAGCTTGACGTTCAGCGCGCATACTATAGAAAAAGACGTCAGGATCATAAGCAGGCCGCTGACAAATTTCTGACACTGGGTGCTTATGCCGCCGGACTCGGTGCGCTAGCAACCGGTTTTGGCGGAATACTCGGTGGCGCCTTAGATTCTAAGTGGGCCTGCCTGGCAGGTTTGGCAACGGTTGCTTCGGCTCTTTCAGCGTTTGCTTCAACAAGCGAGGCCTTAGGTCAGGACCGTCGCAACGAGGAACTCTACGGTAAAACGAATGACGCTCTCGCAGATCTCGCAGCGAAGCTCGACGAAGTTCGCGCAGCAGCCGCGAAGGGCGACTGGGAGTCCCTTAAGCAATTTGTCGCCGCCATCCATGAACGGTTATCTATCGAGCATAAACAGTGGCTTAGTGCTTCCGAGAATACGGCGGCTTCGCTCGCGAAGCTTGACGAAGCCTTGGCTGCGGCAAAGTCAAAGTAGACTGAATCCAACCAGCCCGCTCCAACCCCAGCAGCCTCCGCCGAGTCGAAAGCGGCCTAGCCCATGTTTAACACTTTTTGGCGCGGAAGCGTCACTTTCTCGAGGGAAGGAGCGCTAATTCCTAAAAATCCGCAGCTTTCGGGACCTCAAAGCACTGAAGACGTCTTGTACAGTACTGTTCTGTGCCATTGCAAATTCGGCATTAGCCGATCCACTAGATTCCTCGAGCTTCCATCGGTCCTGCTTCCTCCGACCGGTCCATCTCATGTAGCAGGTAATGTTTGAGACTCCAGGCCACGTCGGGGTGCTCCGGGCCAAGGGCCGCTTCTAGGATCGCTAGCGACTGTTGGAAAAGGGAATCGGCGTCCGCGTATAGGCATGACTCGGTAAAACCTCGCCAGGCTACTGAGGCTCATGGCCGAGTCGGGGTGCTCCGGGCCCAGCGCTTTTTCTCGACTGTCACTTTCCGAATTAATTGGCATCACTTTTTCGGAATTATTTGGCATATCTCGGATCGGTCGAAGGAGCTTTACCCAGGACCATCACGGGCATTCAACTTGACGTTCTGGCCCAGGTGCCGCAGGCGCAACAGGGCGATTTCATCCGCGCCGCAGTCTGCGCCAAGACTAATTGCACGATCTCGCGGCTGTTGAACGCGAACATCTCCATGAGCGCAAAGCTGGATAACTCCGAAACTCGCCGCAAAGAAGAGGTACGGCGTCCCATCGATAGTTTAAAGGCATTATCGACCAATACTTTATTTCTTGGTTTTCAATCTCGAAAGGCTTAAATCAACTTGAGTGAGCGGAATCTGCTTCAGAAGAGCCTGCACATTATTATTGGGCGTAGTTCGGTTCACAGTATCGATCGGCTCGGCTGCCCAGCTGCCGCAAACAGTAATAGCGTACGACAAAGGTTAGAAGAAACGTTTGATACAATTAAAACCATAATTATGAGACAAATTCAGAAGATCACCGTCAACAACAAAGGTGGGTACGTGTTCAATTTCTCAGTCCAATGGCTTGGTAGCGACGGCAAGTGGAATACCACCGATTGGAACAGCGGCAATTATCCCGTGGCACAGTCCAGGACAACTCCCCCGCTTGAGACGCTCGGTGTCGCGGCCGATGCGCTGGCTGTGACTGTCTACGGGAGTGCGGTTCTCGGGACTTCCGGCCAGGGAACGCCGTTTGTTGCTTTCGCTCAGAACGGTCAGATCGCGACATATGACGCGGTCGGGACTACCTTTATTGGCTTTGCAATCAATTTGATTGAGTAGCCAGCAAACCTCGCCCCGGTGATGAACGGCGTCGGCCTTCCCGCGATCCCTCGTTGGCAGGAGGCCGGCGCCGGGCCTCACCTTCTCAGATCGTCTCGTTTCCATTTCACAACCTACTTTGATCGCCGGAGAGATTCCCATGAGACAAGTCGAGCGAATTGGTTGCCTTAACAATGGCATTTTTGTCATGAACTTTTCGATTCAATGGTTTGATTCGAAGGGGAGTTGGAATACTTCCGCTTGGAATAGCGGTAACTTCGTCTGGGGCCTGTACAAGGTGAGTCCTCCACTTGCATCGATTGGAGTCCCGGCGGATGCGATTGGGGTGGCGCCTTACGTTTCCGCGGTTCTGGGAAAAAGTAACCGGGGGGCACCCTTGGTGCAGCCGGCGAATAACGGCAGGCTGGCCGCTTACGAAGTCACGGGAACGACCTTGGACTTCAGTATCCAGCCTCTGCCGTGGAGGAACTGGGCCCAGAACATCGTTCATACGATGACGATCGATGGTGAATACTACTTCTCTCCGACGAGCCTCGCTGAACTTCAAGGCATCGTACGCCAAGCCGTGAAGGCTGGCGCGACGGTGCGCGTTTCCGGCCAGCGGCATGCACAGCCGCCGTTAGTCGCCGACGACCATCGCACCACCCCGAGTCCCACCCGCTGGCTCATCGACCTCTCCTGCTATAAGGACTTAGGTCCCGGCGGCAATCAGTCCATCGTGTTGCATCCATCGGAAGGTACGGTCACGGTGAACACCGGGGTCCGCGAGGACGAGTTGGATGCAGTCCTGACCGCGAATAACATGATGCTCAAGACTGTTACCGCCGGCGGCTTCTTCAGCCTTGGCGGGATGACGGCGGTCGACGTGCACGGCGCGACAATCAACGCGCCGATCTTCGCGGAAACGGTCTCGGCGTTCAGCATCATGGGTCCGGATGGCCAGGTGAAGACCATCAACACGCAGACGCCGGCAGTGGATGGTTGGTCACCCTTACGGTTCGCGCGCGTCTCTCTCGGTGCGCTGGGAGTCGTCACCTCGGTCACCGTGGATGTGATGCCGCGCCCGTGGGCCACGACGTTGAGATCGGGCAAGAACAGCCAAATTACGTGTAAGGACGAGAAGGCTTTCATCGCTCAGTTCAAGACGCTGCTCGGGAGCCATGACCGCGTTGAGTCCTTCCTCAACCCGTACTCCAACAGGTTTCTCGTCTTGTGGTGGGACGTGGTCTCGTCCCCATCGACGAAGACTCCAAACTTGAGGACAACCGTCCCGAATGCGTGCGCCCTGGCGGGAAACGCGGTCTTCGGCGCTCCCTATTTGATACCGATGGAGCCCATCATAGAGCCTCCCCTCATCGCGGCTCAGTACGCCGGAATCAAATCTGCGGCGAGCACGATCATTGATACGGGATACCTCACGGTCGAAGAGCTATTCGATCAGGCCGCGACTGTCTACTCGGACTTGTGGCTGACCAAGGCGTCCCGTGTGATCTTCATGTCCTATTTTGTCGAACTTCCGGCTCTCGACGACGCGGGGCTCAGCAAGGCCTGGAAGGGCCTTGAAGCGGTAATGGCTCGTCTCCAGAGTTCTACCGACTTCCTAGTGGTTGCCCCGATGGAGTTCCGGTTCGTTCGCGGCGGCGACACCGCACTGGCTGGAACATACACGGAAAACCCCAAAGCGACATTCGTCAATCTGGACCTTATCGGGTACGTGCCGGCCGTCGCGGCGTCTGAGTACCCCGCCAGATTGCTTCATTTCTTCGCAGACATCGAGCGTGCCTGGGTTGCCTTGGGAGGACTCCGGGCCGGCGAAAGGCCGCTTGGCGTAATGCCGCACACCGGCAAGGTGTTCGGCTTCTACGACCCGAGTCAACCTGCTGGATCTTTTTCGCCGCCATTCAACCCGGGGTTCCTGGCGGATCTCGCGAAGCGCCGCAGCGCTCGAGTCAAGGCCTTCGACGCCTACCGCCGAACATGCGATCCGAACGGCGTTTTCCACAACAATTTCGTAGCAGCGTTGCTGGGAGGCACGACCCAATAGGAAAGACAGTCCTGCGGAAAAGGCTGAACCCCTCCAGCCTTGCATTGCTATGCCGACTGAATACAGCGTTAAATCCGAGTCACGAGCCTGCGGATAGGCGTTTGACGGGAAAAGCGCAAAATAATTCCCCAAATCACATCACAAAATTAGGCTCGCCTAACTTTAGTCCTGCATAATGCAGAGCATTTTTAGACCGGCGTCGCGGCGGAAGACGCTTGGAGAGCAGTCGGAGGGTGATCGCCGCGACGGTGGTCTAAAAATGGGTTGCACTAAACCATTGCCCAGCGCGTGGCCTATGGGTATTGATTGTCTGCCGGATCTCGGGCGAGGGTCCGATGTAGCCAGAAGTGATGAGCGCGTGGGATGCTTTGTGGGATCGCGGTGCGTGCAGTGACCTATGGTGATGTCGGGGGAATGAGATTTGTGCCTCAGATTTTCTTCGGGATGACCCGTTTGGCAACGCTGCTCCTGTCGCTTGGCCCGGCCACCGGCCAAGCTCGTGCGGCACAGTTGGATCTAGCCTGACTTCCGCGTTTTGATATTTTTTTCGGCGGTTTTTTGGGGGGTAATCGCCCGCGAAGCCTCTATTTTATAGCATCGTTGTCCGAAAAATGGCAATTATAGTCACTAAATTTATCCTGAACTAATTCTTGCCTTATCTTAGCCGGGTCGCATATATAGGCACCACGTTCAGGCACCCAATCAAATGTCGATTTACGGGGAAAAAATGGGGCCGGCCAGCTCAGTAATGATGGACCGATAAGCGAAAATAGTCACTGAACGCGCCCGCCAACCCGCATCAAATCAAGATCGAGTCTAAAAAACGCGGAAGTTGGGCTAGATCCGAAAGCAGTCCTCTCCATCATGAGGTATCCTTGATCGGCGTTACATGCCTGTGTGGGCTTCGCGGAAAGATCTCAATCACCAGCATGCTCCCTTGGTGACAGACTGGGCATTCCCAGAGCGAAGAGCCGGTGAGTTCTTCATAGCGCTGACGATAGTCCTTGCTGACTTCTGAAGCCGGTGGTTCCGGCGGCGGCATGTCCAACAATTCTCGGCAGCGAGCTAGTTTCTGCTCTCGGTACCGGTTGGCCAGCAAGCCGTAGTAGCGGATGCGCTGGAAGCCCTCGGGCAGCACGTGTAAAAGGAAGCGGCGGATAAACTCCTCGGCTTCCAGTGTCATCGTCTTTTGCTGGGCGTCATGACGATAATCCTTGTAACGGAAGCTCACCTTGCCCTCCGCGATGTCCAACATACGATTATTGGAGATCGCCACCCGATGAGTATAGCGCCCGACGTAGTCCAACACCTGCTCGGGCCCGGCGAAAGGCCGCTTGGCATAGACCACCCATTCGGCCTCGCGGGTGGGAGCCAGGTGACCCAAGAATGTGTGTCGATCCCGGAGTGATTGGAGCGAGGAAAAAAACTCCAATCTGCCGGCATCAAAGGCGTTGACCAAATATTTCAGGAACAGACGACGAAACAGCCTTGAGAGCACCCGCACGGACAGGAAAAACCCATCCCGGCAGGCAATCCATTGACTGCCATCCGCAGCGAGACCGCCGCCGGGCAGGTGGGGGTGATGGAGCAGATTAGAGCCCCAGGTGTGGAGCACGGCGAAAAAGCCGATCTTGGCGCCCAGGTGCTTGGGATCAGCGCCGATGGTGAGCAAGGTCTGCGCGGTGGCCCTGAACAGGATGCCGTAGAGCTCCCTCTTGTTCTGATAGGCAATCGTTGCAATCTGTTCTGGTACGGTGAAGACCACGTGGAAGTACTGGGTGTCCAAAAGATCGGATTGGCGATCCGAGCAGGAGTTATACGCGTTGCGCTGATAGCCGCAGTGGTCACACTGCTCCAAGTGACCGCCGAGAACAGCAGTCCGGTCGATTGGCTTCGCTTGTCGCAAATTTCGAGCCGCCTCAAATGTGCAAATCCCGCAGCAGGTCGTTAGGGCGACAAACCGATCCTAAACCTCCGGGCACCACGACCGCCGAGATGACGAAAAAAGATATAGGCGTCTGGACTGTCATGTTGGGTCCTTTTGAACCGAATCTTTACGAGTATTGTTTCAAAGTCGACGACCTTCGGATAGCTGACCCGGAAAATGCGCCGCCCGACCCAGGGTGGAAGGTAACTACGCGACTTCCATTGGGAATGGATGCATGACTCTAGAAGACCAACGCCGGAGCGGGCAAAGACCGCCAGTTGCTGGTTTACACCCCACCTAACTATGACCGTCTTTCTCGGTCTCCCTTACCTGTCCTTTATCTCTACCATGTCTGGAGGGCTAACCGCTACCAGTGGGTGACGGAAGGGAGGTTACCCCAAATCGTGGACAATCTGCTTGCCGAAGGAAAGGCCGTTCCGATGATCGTGGTGGTCCCAGAGGCGAACGCCTTTGGATCTTGAAACTATCGGAGATGGTCGTGAAAACCCAGGTGCCTACGATTTCACGACAAATAGAGAGGCGGTGGATGAGGAACTTTTCCACGATGTTGTCCCTTTTGTCGAGGCGCACTATAGCATTAGCTATGATTCTCGTGAACGAGCAATTGCTGGGCTATCGATGGGAGGGCTTCAGGCGATTGACAGTGCTCTTGTATACCTTGGCCTATTTTTCCTGGATAGGTGCTTTCAGCCCGAGCCCGCTGGCCGCTTTCAGCCATGAGGTCCAAGACGCGCTGGAGGACCCAATTAAGATCAATAAAATCAATAAGAGTCTGTGCCTTTTCGCGATTGTCGCCGGAGATAAGGATCTTCTCGCTGGATCGGAAGCCGAATATTTTGATAGTCGGCTTCGTGGGTTAAAGATCCAACATGTCTACACCGTCATCCCCGGAACCCATAGCATGTTCGTCTGGCGGCCTGCGCTCTCTAATTTCCTGCAAGAAATCTTTAAGCAGTGAATCAATAGCTTGGTTCCCATCAGGCGCACACCAGCGAGGATCTTGTTGCGCTCCTTGCCCCGGAACGGAGAAACGCGGCTTTGGCAGCGGACGCACCGCTGGGCGGATGAATTGTCGGCGATCAGCAGTATCCGTCTGAGCAACCAACGCTTGATGTCACAGTCATTCCGATTTGAATCCAGTTTCGGCGTTGATCGATAGATTTGCATTATGCCAAATACTAGCAAAGTGACAAAAAAATAGCTCTCTCTTCCCCCGCAGTGTGAAACATAACCTCCTTTAGGTATCGCACGCCGGAAGGAGAAAAGTGTTGACTTCCTCTAGTAAAAAAACATAAAATATAAATGTAATCATAACATCATACAACAAACATCATATAAAATAGACCTCGGAAGTATGGAGGATCGATCAAGCTGATGTGCAAGAGCTCTTCACATACATCATGTTTTCCACGTGAAGCTCATTTGCGATCTGAGATAACTGATGCAAAATGTGTTGCGTGGCTCCTGGAATAATACTGCTATTCGCTACAAAAGTCCAACGCTTTACCGTTCGACCGAAATCAGTAGTACTATAGGGTTTTCTTACTTTTGGACCTTGCAGAATGCTGAAGGCAACGCTCGCATAATCTCCACAAATTGCTGATCATTCTGAATCGGGCCAGTTGCCGCCCAGCAGTCGGGGGAGAGGCCTCAATCATCTGCTCCTGGAGCTTGCGGGCCCCGGCCAGATCCCCTTGCGCGTTCAGGGTCAGAGCAAGGTTGTTCATCGCCGTCAGGGTATGTGGGTGCTCCTTGCCCAGCAGGCGCTTCCGGGTCTCAAGCACCTGCTCCTGGAGCTTGCGGGCCCCGACCAGCTCCCCTTGCGCATACAGCGCCCCAGCCAGGTTGTTCATCGCCCTCAGGGTCTCCGGGTGCTCCTTGCCCAGCAGACGCTCCTGGGCCTCGAGCGCCTGCTCCTGGAGCTTGCGGGCCCCGGTCAGGTCGCCTTGCGCGTTCAGCGTCACGGCCAGGTTGTTCATCGCACTCAGGGTCTCCGGGTGCTCCTTGCCTAGCAGGCCCTTCCGGGCCTCGAGCACCTGCTCCTGGAGCTTGCGGGCCTCGGCCAGATCGCCTTGCGCGTTCAGCGTCAGTGCCAGGTTGTTCATCGCCCTCAGGGTCTCCGGGTGCTCCTTGCCCAGCAGACGCTCCCGGGCCTCGAACACCTGCTCCTGGAGCTTGCCGGCCCCGGCCAGGTCGCCTTGCGCGTTCAGCGTCACGGCTAGGGTGAGCATCGCTGTCAGGGTGTCGGGGTGCTCTTTATCCAGCAGCCGAACCCGAGCCTCCAAAACCTGTTCCTGGAGCTTGCGGGCCCCGGCCAGATCCCCTTGCGCATACAGCGTCTCAGCGAGCTGGAGCATCGCCGTCAGGGTGCCCGGGTGCTCTTTACCCAGCAGCCGAACCCAAGCCTCCAAAACCTGTTCCTCGAGCTTGCGGGCCCCGGCCAGATCCCCTTGCGCATACAGCGTCCCAGCGAGGTGGAGCATCGCCGTCAGGGTGTCGGGATGCACCTTGCCAAGGAGACGCTCCCGAGCCTCAAGCGCCTGCTCCTGGAGCTTGCGCGCCTCGGCCAGCTCCCCTTGCGCTTTCAGCGTCAGGGCCAGGTTGTTCATCGTCGTCAGGGTATGTGGGTGCTCCGGGCCCAGCAGGCGCTCCCGAGCCTCAAGCGCCTGCTCCTGGAGCTTGCGCGCCTCAGCCAGTTCCCCTTGCGCGTTCAGCGTCAGGGCCAGGTTATGGATATCCATCAGGGTCTGCGGGTGCTCCTTACCCAGTAGGCGCTCCTGAGCCTCGAGCGCCTGCTCCTGGAGCTTGCGCGCCTCGGCCAGCTCCCCTTGCGCGTACAGCGTCAGGGCCAGGTTACTCATCGCCGCCAGGGTGTCCGGGTACTCGTTGCCCAGCAGGCGCTCCAGGGCCTCGAGCGCCTGCTCCTGGAGCTTGCGGGCCCCGGCCAGCTC
>Ga0070699_100004685_pt1 | contig 12096 bp, 11 predicted proteins | sample KBSK1503metaG_FD_65473 | JGI IMG/M metagenome (GOLD analysis project Ga0070699, IMG submission 65473) | Corn, switchgrass and miscanthus rhizosphere microbial communities from Kellogg Biological Station, Michigan, USA - KBS K1-50-3 metaG | ecosystem: Host-associated > Plants > Roots >...
GCCATCGACAAGAGCACCAGCGACTACGACAAGGAGAAGCTGCAGGAGCGGTTGGCCAAGCTCTCCGGCGGTGTGGCGATCATCAACGTGGGCGCCGCGACTGAGACCGAGATGAAGGAGAAGAAGTCCCGGGTCGAGGACGCGCTCCATGCCACCCGTGCCGCGGTCGAGGAAGGCATCGTGCCGGGCGGCGGTGTCGCCCTGCTCCGCGCCCAGGCGGCGCTGGACAAGGTGAAGGGCACCGAGGACGAGAAGATCGGCGTCGAAATCGTGCGCAAGGCGATCGAGGAGCCGATCCGCATGATCGTCCAGAACGCGGGGGCCGAAGGCTCCATCGTGGTGGCCAAGATCCGGGAGTCGAAGGACAAGAACTTCGGCTACAACGCCGCGACCGACACCTACGAGGACCTGGTGAAGAGCGGCGTGATCGATCCGACCAAGGTGACCCGCACGGCGCTGCAGAACGCGGCGTCGATCGCCGGCCTCCTGCTCACCACCGAGTGCGTGGTGGTGGAGAAGAAGGAAGACAAGCCCGCTCCGTCCGGTCCTCCGGGCGGCGGCATGGGTGGGATGTACTAACCGATAGGGCGGGTCTCAGACCCGCCCCTAAAGGTGCGGATGCGTGTGATAAGGGCGGCTCTTAGGGCCGCCCTTTTTCATCGCCGTTCTTGTATCCCGAGCGTAGCGAGGGATCTTGCGGGAAGCCCCCTCTCCATCATGGAGAGGGGGCTTTGTTTATCTTCCGGCGACCATGAACGGATACAATTTCTCTGACCAGGTACGCAAGGCTCTGCAAAGCGCGCGGAAGGAATCCGCACGGCTGGACCATGATTACGTGGGAACCGAGCACCTCCTTCTCGGCCTGCTGCTCCAGGTTCGGAGCGTGGCAATGGCGGTGTTGCTGAACCTGGAGGTGGACTGGAACGAGCTGAAGGCCGCGGTTGAGAAGCGGGTACCCAAGGGGCAACCCAACTCCCATGGCTCCGAGGTTCCCTACACCAGCAGGGCCAAGAAGGTCCTCGAGATGGCAATGATGGAGGCCAGGGAACTGGGTCATGACTACGTAGGAACGGAGCACATCCTGCTCGGGCTGATCCGGGAAGGGAAGGGGGTTGCCGCCCAGGTGCTTGAGAGTTTTGGAATCGTGCAGGAGAACACGCGTCATGAAACCCTTCGCCTGTTAGGCCAGGGAGCCAGGGATTCGACCCGCGATAGTCGCGTTGTTCAACAATCGGTCAGCGGAAAGGGATACAATTTCACCGACCGCGTCCGCAAGGTGCTGCAATTGGCTCGAGAGGAGGCGGCGAAGCATCGTCATGACTTCGTGGGGCCGGAGCACATCCTCCTCGGCCTGCTCCGAGAAGGTAGTGGCGTTGCAATCGCTTCGTTGCGGCGGCTCGGGGTGGAGCCCAACGCGTTTCGTGACAAATTCGAGCAGTCACTGCCGCCGGGAAAACATCCGAACGTTGTACCCGAGCTCCCCTATTCCGCACGGGCAAAGAAGACATTGGAGCTGGCGTTGACGGAAGCCAGGGAGCTCGACCATGAATACGTTGGAACCGAGCACATTCTAGTGGGTATACTGCGGGAGCAAACCAATGCCGGCGCCCAGGCGCTCGTAGGTTCCGGGGCGGACATCCAATCGGTACGAAAGGCGATCGTCGAGGTATTGGAGTCGGGATCCGAGGATTCCCGCTGACGCATGGAAGCCGCATCCCCCCAGGACCTCGAAGTCACGCCGGGAGTGTCACTTGGCCAGTGGCTCTACGATGAGCTGGGAGAAGAGGTGCTCTTCGAAACGGAACCATGGGCACTCGAACGGGTCGAGCGAGTGCTGGCCCGGCTCACCCCGCAACGGCCGGGCAAACGTGCCCTCAGGGTTGTCATTCCGTCGGTCACGTCGGTCGCTGCTTTCACGGCGCCGGGTCCATTCATCTTCTTCAACCGTGGATTGTATCAACTGTGCCCGGACGATGACACCACCGCCTTCGTCATAGCTCATGAGATCGCACACCATGACCTGGGGCACTTGTCGCTGGTCCCGGACTGGATGGGTCGAATGGCCCGCAGGTGGAGTGGCAAGATTGCCGTGATGATTGCGGGCGCCGTCACCAAACGCCTCTACGGTCCAGAGCGGGAGTGCGATGCGGACCTCTATGCATTGCGGTTGTGTATGAAGGCCGGGTATGATCCGGAGCGGTGCCTTCATCTCTTCCTGGTCCTGGAAAACTACTTTCTGGACCACGGGGACATTAGCGCCGTCGTAGGCACCGATGCAGAATCCGACCAGGAACTGGAACCGACCGCCTCGCGGGTGACCAAGCTGCGCGTTTGGGCCTATCAGCGGATGCGGGGCTATCTCCCGGTTCGAGACCGGTTGTTTACTCTGCGGCGCGCGGCTGGCTTACCAACCCCATAATACTGGCACGGGAGGAGTCTTTGCGCCGGCTAATTCTGATCGCATTAGTACTGGTGACCAGTTCGGCGTCTCGGCTCGCAGCCCAACGCCCTACTACTCCCTCCATCCTCGGCACCTGGCACTTCGACCTCCGCCAGGGTGACAAGAAGGAAGGGCCCCGCACCGTGATCGTGCGGGAAGACTCGAGCGCCAGCTACGGCGACGAGACTGCCCGCTGGCGGATTGTGGGGGACAGCCTCTGGCTCGCGATCGGCGGTGAGTGGGAGGTATACGGATTCCGGGTTCGCGGCGCCCGAATGACGCTCTCCGGCGGCGACCTGACCGATCCCATCACCTTCGACCGCACCGGCCCGCCCACGCCGCGCCCCGCGAATGTCGCGGTGCCGCCGGATCCCAAGAAACGTGCGATGTAGGAATCAGCGTCTTCCCTCTCCCGATTTGGGAGAGGGGGACAGGGGGTGAGGGATGCAGCTCCCCGGTGGGTGGGGCGTGCCCGCCCGGGCCGCGCGGATGACGCTGACCCTGGGGGCCCGCGCCATCGGCCGCCCGGAGCTGGGCCACGCGCTGCCGGATTTCCTGGTCATCGGGGCGATGAAGGCGGGCACCACCTTCCTGTTTGCCGCGCTCGCGGCCCATCCTCACGTCATTCGTTCCCGCCGGCGGGAGATCCATTTCTTCGGCAGCAAGTTCCAGCGTGGCACCTCCTGGTACCGGACCCATTTTCCCACCGGGATCGAGCTGCGGCGCTACCGGGCGATGACCGGCGAAGGTTCCACTTCTTATCTCGCCAATCCCGACAGCCCGGGCCGGATCCGGAGCGTGCTGCCGGGGGTCAGGATGATCGCCCTGCTGCGAGACCCGGTGGATCGCGCCATCTCCAACTACTTCCATGAACAGCGAACCGGCCGGGAGACGCTACCGATTGCCGAAGCGCTGGCCGCCGAAGATGCCCGGCAGCGCCCCGGCCACTTCTCGTACCGGCGGCGAGGACTCTATGCCGAGCAGCTGGCCCGCTACAACGCGCTGTTCCCCCGGGATCAGCTGCTGGTTCTCAAGAGCGAAGCCCTGTTCGCCGACCCGCAGCGGGTGATCGACCGGGTCTACCGCTTCCTGGACCTCGACCCCGAGCTCGGCGGCCGCGATTACACGCCCCGCAACCTGGGCGGCTACGACCCGAGCCAGGTCGCCGCGTCAGTCTACGAGGAGCTTACCCGCTACTACGCGCCGTACAACGAACGATTGTATGAGATGGTCGGGGAGGACTGGGGTTGGCGCAGACCATACTGATGGACGGTACCCGTGGCTGGCCTTGCAACAACTCCTCGCGGTGGACGCGGTGAAGCGCGGCGGCCGCGGTGAAAGCAAAGACACTGTCAGTTGTTGTTGCAGTTCACCGCGGTCACCGCGGACCACCGCGTCCTCCGCGAGGAGCTGTTTGAACCTACAAGCCGAGAGTAAGCACGGCCGACAGCGGGATGGTTAACGGGGCGAGCGGCTCGTCCTGGCGGGCGACGTGGAGCGTGCCTTTCCAGCGGGACTTCCTGAGTATCGGTTCCATTTCCTTGCGGGCGCAGGACTCCGAGTTGCACTTCTCGCTTAGGTGGGCGAGCACTACCAGCTTCAAATCGGGATGCATCAGCTCCTGGATCAGCTCGGCGGCGGCCCGGTTGGAGAGGTGGCCGCTGGAGCCCGCGATCCGCTGCTGCACCACCGCGGGATAGCCGCTGCTGCGGAGCAGGACGTCGTCGTAGTTGGATTCCAGGATCAGCGCGGCGCAGTTGCGGAGCAGGTAACGCACTGCCGTCGTGGGGCGGCCCAGGTCGTAGGCAATGCCGATCGAAAGCTCTCCCGCGCGAACCACGACCGCCAGCGGCTCGCTGGCATCGTGACTGGTGGGGCAGGCCTCGATCCGGAACGGCCCCAGGTCCACTCCTTCGCGGAGGCCGAGCGGCTGGTGCGCGGCGCCGTCGGGCAGGCGAGACCGCACCCGGTGCCAGGTTCCGTGAGAAGTGAGCACCGGCATCTCGCGGAGCTGAAGCAGGCGTCCGGAGCCGCGCGCATGGTCCCCGTGCTCATGGGTCAGCACCAAGCCCACGACCTGCTCCATGCCCATGCCTACCAGCCCGGCCCGCCGCTCGATCTCCTTGCAGCTGAACCCGGCGTCGATCAGCAGCACCGAGTCGCCGTGCTGGATCGCCAGGCAGTTGCCCCGCGACCCGGAACCCAGGACGTAAAGAACAGTTTTCATTTTGTCCGGCGTGTTTTAGTCAAGATCTTCTGAGCTAGAGGCTCGGCAAAGGCTCCTCGCGGAACACGCGGAACAAACGCGGAACTGTCTTTGTGAGAAACAACATACAATAACAGCGCAGGGCTGTCCGACTCTCTCTGAACGTTCCGCGCATGTTGTCCGCGTGTTCCGCGAGGAGCTTATGCTAAGCTTTTCCCGCAAGCCGATTGTAGATGGCCCGCAATGATGCCTGACGGTCAGGTGTCACTTCAACCTGCCGGCGGGGCATCACCCGACCCGCGATCTTGAGGAAACCCGCTTCATCCAGGCGCTCAACACCTAAGCTCCCCCAGGATAGCGGCGGAACGTACTTCGGCACCTGGCCCGGCCCGAACAAGTTGGCGCCGGCACCGACCACGGTACCGGTCGGGAGCATGGTGCCGATCGCGGTCTTGGCATGGTCGCCGAACAGGGTGCCGACGTTTAGCCGGCCGGTCGGGATGCTGGTTTCGCGGACCGACAGGCGGACTTCGCCGTACGTATTCTTGAGGTTCGACGTCGTCGTACCTGCGCCCAGGTTGACCCAGTGGCCCAGAACGCTGTGGCCCACGAAGCCGTCGTGCGCCTTGTTGGCAAAACCGATGAACACCGAGGTAGCCACTTCGCCCCGTACCACGCACCGGGGCCCGAACACGGAGTTGCGAATGAACCCGCCGAGCAGCCGGGTGTGCTCCCCGGCGTAGAGCGGGCCTTCGAGCCGGGTCCCGTGCCGGACCTCGACTCCTTCATCCAGGACGACGGCACCGTGCCGCACGTCGAACACCACTCCCGGCTCCACCAGGGCTCCCCGCAGGACCACCAGTTCAGGATTCCCGAGGACGATGCTGCCGTCAGGCAGTGCATCGTGGTCGCCGGCGCAGAAATCGGCGCAATCGGCCGTAAGGAATTGTTCCAGCGCGGTAAGCAGGTGATGGCAGCCCAGGAGGTGAAGGCCTTCGATGTTGACGCTGGGGCCCGATTCGTCCTCTCGGCGCCAGGTCGCTCCGGCCGGGAGAATCCAGGCGACGGTCTTGCCATCCGCGGACAGGCGCCGGGTTTCGGCAGTGGATTCGGGAGCCAGGCCGGACGGCGCGAAATCGCTCCGGGCGACGACCGCGGGCCCGGTAATCGCTCCCAGGGCCAGGGATGGCGGTTCATCATTCTCGTGAAACCCGGCCGCCGCGCCGCCCATGATGGCGGTGGTATCCATCCGGAGCGCGGCCTCCCAGCGCTCCCGGATCCGCCAAACCCCGGCGCGGAGCTCGGCCACCGGCCGGACGCCCGCGAACGGTTCCCATTGGGGACCCGGGTTTTCGGGTTCAACGAGGTAGAGCATCAGATGTTTTTCACTGCGTCCGGCACCCGGTCCAGCACCTGCTTCATTTGGGGCGCCCTGGACCGATGCATGACGAGAGTGCGTCCGTTGGCGCGCACGATGACCAGCTCCTGGGCGCCCGCCACCACGATCGGCTCGCCGTCCGACCAGCAGATGCAATCGTGGCTGTCCTGGAGATAGACCGGCCCGACGATGATGTTGCCCTGGGCGTCCCGGCGGCGGACCCGGGCGAGGGCGTCCCAGGTCCCTACGTCGTCCCAGGGAAAGATCCCCGGCACCACCGCCACCGAGGCGCTGCGTTCCAGCAACCCCACGTCGATGGACGTCGGGGTTACCTGCTGGAAGAACCGCTCGACGCTTCCGGCTTCGAGGGCGGCAAGTGCGGGCGCGATCTCGGGCGTGTGGGCACGAATCTCCAGCAGCAGCCGGCGCGCGGTCCAGGCAAAGAGGCCACTGTTCCAGAGCGCGCCCTCGGCCAGCAGGGTGAGCGCCGTGGCCGCATCCGGTTTCTCGCTGAAGTGGGCGACGTGCCGGGCCTGGTCATTCAGCGAGGGGCCGGGGACGATGTAGCCATAGCCGGTTTCGGGGCGGGAGGGCACAATGCCCACCGTCACCAGGACGTCATGGACCCGGGCGGTGCGGAGGGCGAGGTCCGCTGCGCGGCGAAACGACTCGGCATCGCCCACTGCCCAGTCGGCGTGCAGGGACAGCACTTCGGCCTCGGGATCCCGGCGCATGGCCTCCCAGGATGCCCACACCAGCGCGGGCGCGGTCGACGCGGCCCGCGGCTCCACCAGCACGTTTTCGGCTGGGATCTGCATCAATTCCTGCAGCCGGGGGGCCAGCGCCGCGCCGGTCACCAGGAGGATTCGCTCCCGCGGAATCAGTCCCTCCAGCCGGGTCACCGATTCCTCGGCCGTGGGGCGATCGCTGCTGAGGGGGAGCAGTTGCTTGGGGTGGGCGGGAGTGCTGAGGGGCCAGAACCGGCTACCGGTCCCTCCGGCAAGGATGACAGCCCACCTCATAACTGACGGAAGGACGGAAAGACGGTAGGACGGAAGGGATTCCTGAGAACACGCGCGATGCGATATGGGTTCATTAACGCCACAGTTGCAAGGTAGAGAGATGCCTGGTCCAAGGCCTTCCGTCCTTCCGTCTTTCCGTCCTAGATCAATTCAGCGAGAGCAGGCTGATGCCGCCGGAGGTCGTACAGCAGGTTGCCGATGTTAACGTCCGGAGTGGTGAGGATCGTCAGGTATATGTCGTCTCCCAGGGCGGAGAGCAGGAGTTGCCGGCTCCCGAACTCGAACGCGGCATGGGTCAGCCGCCCCCCGGTAGTGACTTCGCCGACCTGCTTGGCGCTCTGGGTGAGAGCCGGAAGCATCGCGGCGACAGCATCGGTATCGATCCCGGAGCGGGAGGCGTGATCGATGACCAGGCCGTCAGCGCTCACCACCATGACGGCGTCCACGCCGTCACGTTTGACCAGGTGCTGGACCACCTCGCGTAAGCCCGGCATGTCGCCGTCCTTTGGCCTGATCTGAGGGGAAATGTGCGGAGTCGAAACGGGACAGACGAACGTAGGGTCTGGAAGATTCGAAGTCAAGGAATGACGGTGGGTTGACCCACTCTCACCCGGCCACTAACCTTCGCCCCATGCGCCTCTTCTCCACCCTGTTCCTCCTCATCGCGGGTTCGGCGGCCCTGGCCTGTTCCGACCCCAATGCCCTGGCGAAGCCGGCGAACTCGAATTTTGAGGACACGCTCACCCTCTACGCGCTGCACGGGACGCCGATTGCCACCCCCAGCGCCTTCTCGGTACCCGAGGGGCCGATCCGGACCGACCGCACCTCGAACTTCGAGTTTGCCTACGACGTCGGCCCCCAGGGCGAGCACCTGTTCCTTCCCCTGGCCGTGCTGGATATCAGCGGCTCCATTTCGGTCAATCCGGGCCTGCTCCCCAGCAGCAAGCTGTTCGTGGACGTGCACCGCGCTCCCAGTAATGGCTATATCACCACCGACACGGTCGTCGTGGACTCCGGTGATATTTTTGTGGTCCGCTCCCGGTTGGTCTGCAATATCGGAGTCTCCGAGTACGCCAAGCTGCAGGTTCTCTCCTTTGATGACGCCCAGCGTTCGGTGACGTTCCGGGTGCTCGCCAATATCAATTGCGGCTACAAGGATCTCGACCCCGGCTTCCCCAAAGACTAGGGCCCCGTGATTGACATCAGACTTCTGCGCCAGGATCCCACGGCTTTCCGTGGTGCCTTGGCCCGTCGGCTGGATCCAGCCCTTGGTGATATGCTCGACCAGGTGCTGGATGCCGACCGCAGGCGGCGCGAGGTGCTGGTCCGGGTAGAAACCTTGAAGGCCGAGCGCAACCAGGCCAGCGACGAAGTCGCGCGCCGGAAAAAGGAAAAGCAGGACGCCGGTGATCTGATGGCCCGGCTCAAGACATCGGGGGAAGAGGTGAAGGCGCTGGACAGCCAACTGCGGGCGATTGACGCGGAGTTGGAGGGGCTGGCGCTCCGGATCCCCAACCTCCCCCTGAGCGGAGTGCCGGATGGCGATGGAACCGGCAATCGAGAGATTCGCCGCTGGGGTGCGGCGCCCCAGTTCATCTTTGCGGCCCAGCCTCACTGGGACCTGGGCGCGCGTCTCGGCCTCTTCGACCTGCCTCGCGGGGCCAAGGTGGCCGGCTCCGGGTTCCCGGTCTTCACCGGTGCCGGTGCCCGTCTGGTCCGCGCGCTTGCCGGGTTCATGCTCGACCTGCACACCCGCGAGCACGGCTACACCGAGGTGGCCCCGCCGTTTGTGGTGAACCGGGCGACCATGACCGGCACTGGCCAGTTGCCCAAGTTCCAGGAAGAGCTCTATCACGTCTCGGAGGACGACCTCTTCCTGATCCCGACCGCCGAGGTGCCGGTCACCAATCTCCGGCGGGACGAGATTCTCGATGCCGCGGAGCTTCCGCTTGCCATGACCGCGTTCACGCCGTGTTTCCGGCGCGAGGCCGGAGCCCACGGCAAAGACACCCGCGGTCTCATCCGGGTGCACCAGTTCGACAAGGTCGAGCTGGTGCGCATCGTCAAACCGGAAGACTCGACGCGGGAACTGGAGACCATTACGGCCCATGCGGAGGCCGTGCTCCAGAAACTCCAGCTTCCGTACCGGGTGCTTCAGCTCGCCGCCGGAGACACCGGGTTCGCGGCCGCCTGCACCTATGACCTCGAAGTCTGGGCCGCCGGGGTAGGCGCCTGGCTCGAGGTCTCCAGCGCCAGCACCTTCACCGACTTCCAGGCTCGCCGGGCGAACATCCGCTACCGGGCGGCAGCGGGCGCCAAGCCGGAGTTCGTCCACACCCTGAACGCTTCCGCGCTGGCGTTCCCCCGGACGATCATCGCGCTGCTGGAGAACAACCAGGAAGCGGATGGCAGTGTCCGGTTACCGGAGGCGCTGGTGCCCTACATGGGCGTCGAGCGCCTCCAGCCCCGTGCCTAAACGAGCCCTCGGCCGCTGGGCCCCGGCCATCGTCGCGGCACTCGTTCTCCTCCTCGCCGGTCTCAGCATTGCCTCATCGGTGATCGTGGTCCGGCACTTCCGTGCCGAGGCGCAGTCCATTACTCGACTGTCCTATGGTGTGTATGCGGCGTTGAGCGATCCCCGGGAGGGAGCCGAGGCCAATGCCCTGGTGGAAATCGGGAAGCGGGTGCGGCAGCTGGGAATCCCGGTGGTCATTACCGACACGGCCGGCCGGGTTACCGCCGCCGACAATCTTCCCTTCGACGCCCCGCTGGAGGATCCCCGGGTGCAGGCCTACGTGCGGGCGCTCGACCGGGAGCACCCTCCGCTGGTCGAATCCACGCTGGGCACCGTGGTGCACTACGGCTCGGTACCCGCGGAGCAGCAGCTCACCATCCTGGGGATTCTGCAGGGCGCGACCCTGATCGTCGTGGTGGTGAGCGGCGTGTTCGCCTACCGGAGCGCGATGAGCGCGCAGCGCGACCGGCTCTGGGCGGGGATGGCCCGGGAAGCGGCGCACCAGCTGGGGACGCCGCTCACCAGTCTCAAGGGATGGGTCGAGCAGATTCGCTCTCGTCCCACTCCGCCGGCCGGCCTGGCCGACTATCTCGCATCGGACGCCGATCGGCTGGACCGGGTGGCGCGGCGGTTCGAGCGGATCGGCCATCCGGCCAAACGCGACCCGGTAGGGTTGGGCGTGCTCGCGGGAAAGGTGGCGGAGTATTTCCGCCCCCGGTTGCCGCGCCATGCCAGCCCGATCACGCTCAAGGTGGACGCGCCGGGGCCGGGCCCCACAGTCCTGGGCGATCCGGTGCTGCTGGAGTGGGCGCTGGAGAACCTGGTCAAGAACGCGCTCGATGCCTTGCAGGGTAAGAGCGGAGCCATCACCCTCTCGGCCCATGCGCGCAACGGCAGCGCCGAGCTTCGAGTGGTGGACGACGGCCCCGGAGTTTCCCGTGACGTCCGCCGCACGCTGTTCGAGCCCGGCATCACCACCAAGTCGGGCGGCTGGGGCATCGGCCTGGCGCTGACCCGCCGCGTTATTGAGGACAGTCACGGCGGGGAATTGGTACTGGAAAGTACGGAGACTGGTGCGAGTTTTCTGATCCGGTTGCCGCTATACGAAAAAAGCAGCCACGAAAACACGAAGACGTGAAAATTCGCGTTTTCGTGTCAGGTGGTTCATGAAAGGAATCTGAAGGGAAATGGGAGCATCGTTGTTGGAGTCGCTCAATCCCGCCCAGAGGGAAGCAGTCGAGCATGTCGAGGGGCCGTTGTTGGTGCTGGCGGGCGCCGGGTCTGGGAAGACCCGGGTGCTCACCATGCGGATCGCCCGGCTGATCGACGATCACGGCGTCCCGGCCGACCGTATCTTCGCTGTCACCTTCACCAACAAGGCGGCCAGCGAGATGAAGCACCGGATCGGCCGGCTGCTGGGCCGGGATCCGGCCGGGCTCTGGATCGGGACGTTTCACTCGCTCTCGGCCCGGTTGCTCCGGCGCGAGGCGGAGCTGCTGGGGTTCACCCGTCGCTTCACCATCTATGATGAAGACGACCGGCTCGCCCTGATCAAGCGGTTGATGGACCAGCGGGGCCACAACACCAAACTGTTCTCTCCCCGCGCCATCCAGTCGCTCATATCCGCGGCCAAGAACCGGATGCAGGGACCCGAGGTGCTGGCGGCGCTGAGCAGCTATGACCGCCTGGCCGCGGCGGCGGCCGACGTGTTCAGCGCCATGGGGCCGGCGTTGAAGACCGCCAACGCGATGGACTTTGACGACCTGTTGCTCCACCCGTTGACCCTGTTCCGCGAACACCCCGATCGGCTCCTGGCCTATCAGCGCCGGTTCAGCTTCCTCCTGGTGGATGAATTCCAGGACACCAACATCGCGCAGTATCAACTGGTGAAGCAGCTGGGTTCCCAGGGCAACGTGGCGGCGGTGGGAGACGACGACCAGTCCATCTACGGCTGGCGCGGCGCCAACGTCGGCAACATGCGGGATTTCCAGACCGACTTTACCGATGTAAAGCTGGTGCGGCTGGAAGAGAACTATCGTTCGACCCAGGTGATCCTCGACGCCGCCAACGGGGTGATCGCAGAGAACGCCGGACGGCTGGGCAAGACCCTGCGCACCAGCCGGAAGGGCGGGGAATCGGTCGTGCTGCTGGCCGCTGCCGATGAACGGGACGAGGCCGAGTGGCTGGTGCGTGAGCTGGGGAAACGGCGGGAGGCCGGCGACTGGGAATATCACGACATGGCCGTCCTCTACCGGACCAACGCCCAGTCGCGCGCCTTCGAAGAGGCGCTGCGCCGGGCGGGGACCCCGTACCGCATCGTGGGCGCCACCGGATTCTACGAGCGCCGGGAGGTCAAGGACCTGCTCGCCTACCTCCGGCTCATCGCCAATCCATCGGACGACGAGGCCTTTCTCCGGGCGGTCACGGTGCCGCGACGCGGCCTGGGCGACACCAGCCTGGCGACGCTCGGGCGCTTCGCGAACCAGTGGAACCATCCCTTGCTGGAGACCGCCCGCGGCGCCGACCGGATCCCCG
>Ga0070699_100004686_pt1 | contig 12096 bp, 8 predicted proteins | sample KBSK1503metaG_FD_65473 | JGI IMG/M metagenome (GOLD analysis project Ga0070699, IMG submission 65473) | Corn, switchgrass and miscanthus rhizosphere microbial communities from Kellogg Biological Station, Michigan, USA - KBS K1-50-3 metaG | ecosystem: Host-associated > Plants > Roots >...
GCAGCCGCCTCTTCCGCCGTCGCCAGGGAAGACGCCTCGTGGGCCTCGCGGATGGCAGGGTAGTCCACCTCGCGCGCCGAGAGCGGCAGCGTCGCGAGGCCGAGCGGCGGTGCGGCCGGCGCAGCCGGCGCCGGCGCTGCCCCGCGACCGAGCGCGACCACGCCGAGCGTCACCTCGCGTGCCGTGTCGAGGTCGAGGAGCCGGTTGAGCTCGTGGTCGACGAAGCCGAGCACGACCCGCGCTGGAAGGTCGACGGCGGCCGCGAGGGCGAGCAGGTTGGCGAGGATCGTGCCGCTGTCCCAGAAGGCGTGGCGGTAGGCACGCGCCTGGTACTTCCAGCTGTTGCGCCAGAACGTGGTGGTGAAGAGGACGAGCGCAGGCGCGGCGGCGACGGCCGCCTCGCCCCCCGTCGCCTGGACCACGAGGTCACGATGGTCACCGGCGCGAAGCCTTCTCAGCGCGAAGTCGTGCGGGCCGAAGTGGTAGACGCCCGGGTCGAGGTCCGGAAGCCGCCCGCACACGAGGTAGAGGTCGACGTGATAGAGCGCGCCCGTGCAGGCAGCGGCCCGGTAGAAAACCTCGCCGCCCGGATACGTCGAGCGGCGGAGCACGCCCGCGCTGAAGTAGAAGAGCCGCGCGAGCGCGCTGCAATCGAGGGCCGGCCCGGTGCCGGCGGCGGCTCCCGCGTCGGCGATCGCGGCGAGCGCCGGACGCGTCGAGCTCGTGAAGTCGCGCGGCAGCGCCATCGGCTCGAGGTGGGGATACACCTTGAAAGGGCGCGGCATGATGTCCCAGTCGAGGAAGTGCCCGCTTGCACGCACGCTCTGCAACGAATGCTTGGTGCGCTCGTGATACGCGCGCATGGCCGCCGGGTCCGCGTTGCCCATGTCGGCGCGAGGCTACACGGTCGCGCGTCGGCCGAACAGCTCCCTCGCGAGGACTTGACCCGACCGGTCGGGCGGCGTAGCGCGCCCGGGAGGGTCGCATGCATGCGCCAGCTCGGGTGAGCCGGCTCCGCGTTCTCGGCGGCGTCGGCGAGGTCTCGCGCGACGCCTGGGATCGCCTCGTCGGGCCGGGCTCTCCGTTCGTCGAGTGGAGCTGGCTCGCGACGCTCGAGGACTCGGGCGCCGCGGTCGCCGCGCGTGGCTGGCGTCCGTACCACCTGACGCTCTGGGACGGGGACCGCCTCGCCGGCGCGTGTCCCGCCTACGTGAAGAGTCACAGCGACGGCGAGTTCGTCTTCGACCACGGCTGGGCCGCCGGGGCGGCGCGGGCCGGGATCGCCTACTATCCGAAGCTGCTCGTGGCCGCGCCCTTCACGCCGGTCACGGGAGAGCGCTTCCTGTCCTGCGACGCGGAGCGCGCGGGCGTCGCCGACGAGCTCGCTGCGGCGCTCGAGGAAACGTGCCGGCGAGAGCGCTGGTCGTCGGTGCACGTGAACTTCTGCGGTGCCGAAGAGGCGGAGGCGCTCGCCCGCCGCGGCTGGCTCCGCCGCACCGGCTACCAGTATCACTGGACGAACCCCGGCTTCGGGTCTTTCGACGACTACCTCGCGAGCCTCCGGAGCAAGCGGCGCAACCAGGTCCGCCGCGAGCGTCGCGAGCTCGCCGCCCAGGGCGTCGAGATCACGGCACACGCCGGCAACGACATCCCCGATGCGCTCTTCCCCCGCATGTTCGAGCTCTACCGGCGGACGATCGCGGAGCTGCCCTGGGGCCGGCAGTACCTCGACCGCCGCTTCTTCACGCTCGCCCGCGACCGCCTGCGCCACCGCGTATGCTTCGTCGTCGCCCGGCAGGCCGGCGAGGTCATCGCGGGAACCTTCAACGTGGAGAAGGGCGACACACTGTACGGCCGCTACTGGGGAGCGCTCCGCTCGCTCCGCCACCTCCACTTCAACGTCTGCTACTACGCGGCCATCGAGTACGCGATCGCGCGCGGCCTCGCCCGCTTCGAGCCGGGGGCCGGCGGCGACTTCAAACACCTGCGCGGCTTCGACGCGCGGCCCACCCAGAGCATGCACTTCATCCGCAACCCGCGACTGCGCGCCGCGGTGGCGGAGTTCCTCGCCCACGAGCGGCCGGCCGTGGCGCGCGAGATCGAGTGGCTCGACGAGCGGACGGCGCTCAGGCGGGGTGGAACGGAAATCGGACCCGAAGGGCGCTGCAAGCCGCGGTCGTAACCGCGCGTCGTCCGTCGCGTCACGTCACGATTGGATGTCTTGGGTGGGTCGGATCGTGATCCCGGACCACGCGTCGTCTTCCTGTGGCGCGTTGAAAGCCGCCGCGCGTAGTGCGACCCCGGACGAAGACTCGATGCGAAGCCCGACGCGGGTTGGCCGCAAGATCTGAGGGTCCGAGAGAGCCAGGCACTGGGCGGATCTTCTGCGGAGTTGACATCCAACGGACGAAGTCGTTCGCGAGGCGGGTTGAGCCTTGAGTTTCGGGTCGGGACCGGACACGAGCGTGAAGCGGCCCGACCACGCGCGACCGGGGTGCCGCGGCTGGCGAAGCCAGCGCGGCATCCGAGGTACGTGCACGTCGAACCGCGCCCGATCATTCGCGGGACCGCTAGTTCACATCGACCGCATCCAGGAACGCGTCGGTGGCCGACGGGAACGGCACCGTCCGGCCGTCGATCGAGTTGAGGAATGCTTGCAGGTCGTCCCGCTGGGTCGTCGTCAGGGCGGTCGCGATCTTGCCGCCGCCCAGGTCGTGCGCGGCGAAGACGGCCGCGAGCGTCTGCGCCGAGCCGTCGTGGAAGTACGGGGCGCTCTGCCCGATCCCGAGAAGCGAGGGGACGTTGAAGCCGAGGGCGCCCAGCGGGGCGGCGCCGGTGGCGCGGATCTCGAGCTTGTTGGCCGGGTTGAACGTGCCGACCGGCTCGAGGAAGCGGATCGTGTTGGTGCCGAGTGTGTAGGAGACGATCTGCGGGCCAGCACCGACGACGCCCAGGTTGACGCCCGGGTCCGTGGGCACGCCACCCGCCGCCGGGTCCTTGGTGAACGCCGGGTTGTCGCGATAGACCACCTGGCTCTTCGACCACTTGGCCCCGCCGTGGCACGCGGCGCATTGCGTGCCGAAGACGTCGCGCCCGCTCGCGACGCGCGCGGCGACACCCGGCGGCGCCAGCGGGGTGCGGACCGTCTGCACCCAGAGCGTCATCGCGTCGAGGGCGTCGCTCGCGCCCTGCGTGAGACCGTGCTGGTGGATGTTGGGGTTGGCCGGGTTCCCGGCGAAGCCCGTCCCGCCCTGCACGCCCTTCGCGTTGTTGTTGAAGTCGGTGATGCTCCCCATGACCGCGCTGTAGTTCGAGATGCGTTGGTCCCCCGGATTGTCCTTGGAGAAGAAGGCGTCGAGGGGAATCGTCTGCCGGGGACCGGTCGCGAAGATCCAGGTGACGCCGTCGGCCAGGCCGTCGGGATGACACGACGCGCAGCCGCTCCAGCCGTTGTCGGACGCCTTGCCACGGTTCTCGAGCGGCACGATTTCGCGCACGGCCATGCTGAAGATGCCGTTGTCGGGGACGCCGAGCGCCGTGAAGAAGGCGAGCTTCCCGACCAGCACGGCATGCGCGAACGTGCCGGGCACCGGCGGCTCGGCCGAGGGCAGATCGCGGGTGAGCACGTCGTTCGTCTCGAGGTTCAGGACGGACACGGAGAGGTTGACCTCGTTGTTCACGTACGCGCGCCGGCCGTCCGCGCTGACCACGATGCCGTTCGGAATGTTGCCGGTCCGGAAGCGGATCACGTTCGGGGCGTTCAGCGTGAGCTTCTGGTTCGCGTCGAGCGCCGCCCGCATGACGTAGTTCCCGCCGCGGCTCACGACGAAGAAGGCGCTGCCGCTGCGGGTGGCGTCGATCGCCACGACGTCGTTCCCGAAGACGCGGGTGAGGGTCTTCGTCGCGTCCGCCGGGGCCGGCTGCGTCTCCGACTTGATCTGCTCGTTCAGGTTGACGTGGAGGCTCGCCGCCTCCTGGCGTGCGGTCGCGTCGACGACGTGCACGAGCGCCTGGACGTTGACGTTGAACTTGATGGGCGGCTCGGGCGCCGCGCCGATGTTCGGGACGTAGACCCGACCGCCGCGGATCAGGATCGAGCCGAGCTGGTTCGGGAAGGCGCCCTGCGGATCGGCCTTGATCGCGTTGCTGTTCGGGTCGGTGACGGTGACGTCGGGACAGAAGACGTCGCTCGCCGGCGGTGCCGGGGCGACGGCCGGGCAGAACGCGGTGCGGTCGGCGGTGAACCCGCTGTTCACGATCGGTGAGAGCGTCAGCGTGCCCACCGTCCGGGGCGACGCCGACGGGAAAAACCACACGACGCCGCGCTTGCCCGTGTCGAAACCCTCGCCCGGGCCGCCCGGGACCGGCTCGGCGAAGAACCGGGTGACGAAGACCGTCTCGTCCGCGTCGTCCTTGTCTCCGTCGTTCGTGACGGCGATGGCTGCGGGGTTCGGGCCGACGGCCACGGTGTCGACGACCCTCCGGACGGAGGTGTCGACGACCGAGACGGTCCCGGCCGTGTAGTTGGCGACGAAGAGCAGCTTCTTGTTCGGCGTGATGGCGCAGGCGCGCGGCTCCGTGCCGACGGGGATCTCGGCGACCACCGAGTTGGCGCGCTTGCCGGCGAGCGCGACGATCGAGACCGTCCCGCTCACGGCGTTGGTGACGAACGCCTCCTTCTCCTTTCTCCCGACGGCCACGCAGTGCGGCTCGCGTCCGACGGCCACCTCGGCGATCTTGGCACCGACGTCGTTGCCTCGTCGGCGGACGTTCAGGACGGAAAGGCTGTCGGTGTCGCGGTTGACGACGAGCAGGTTCTGATCCCGGGCGAACAGCGCGATGGTGGTCGAGTGGCTCGGCGTGACGTCGCGTTTTTTCTTCGCTGCGGCGCCGGTCGGCAGGACGAGGATGCCCACTAGGGGCAGGATGGCCCACGAGCTCTGCGTCATATCGGTCCCCCCTTGGCGAAAAGATGCCTAAGAGGACATCCGCGATGTGGGGTCAATCCCTCGCGCAGCGGGGACGGTGCGCCATCGCGCCGCGCGCGGGTCCGGCTCGCTCAGCCCGATCCGACCGGCTCCGGCGGCGCCTTGAGCGGCGCGTACCGGAACGTGAGCCCCGTATCGTCTGCGTCGACCTCGACCCGACCGCCGTCGCGGAGCTGGCCGAAGAGCATCTCGTCCGCCAGCACTCGCTTGATCGCGGTCTGGATCAGGCGCGCCATCGGGCGGGCGCCGAAGTCGGCGTCGTAGCCGCGCTCGGCGAGCCAGCGGCGGGCGGCAGGAGTCAGCTGGATCGTGACCCGGCGGGCGACGAGCTGCGCGTCGAGCTCGGTCACGAACTTGTCGACCACCCGCTCGACCGCCTCCGGCGTGAGCGGTGCGAAGGTGACGACCGCGTCGAGGCGGTTCCGGAACTCGGGGCTGAAGAGACGCTCGAGCGCCTTCTTGCCCTTCTCGCGGTTCGACACCGTGCCGAAGCCGATCGCGGCAGCGGCCATCTCCTGCGCCCCGGCGTTGGTCGTCATGATGAGGATCACGTGGCGGAAGTCGGCCTTGCGGCCCGTGTTGTCGGTGAGCGTCGCGTGGTCCATCACCTGGAGGAGGATGTTGAAGAGGTCGGGGTGGGCCTTCTCGATCTCGTCGAGCAGGAGGACGGCGTGCGGCGTGCGCCGGATGGCGTCGGTCAGGAGACCGCCCTGGTCGAAGCCGACGTAGCCCGGCGGCGCGCCGATCAGCCGCGAGACGGTGTGCTTCTCCATGTACTCGCTCATGTCGAAGCGCAGGAACTCGACGCCGAGCGCCGCCGCGAGCTGCTTCGCCACCTCGGTCTTGCCGACGCCCGTCGGCCCGCAGAAGAGGAAGGAGCCGACCGGCTTGTCGGGATGCCCGAGCCCGGCGCGCGCCAGCCGGATCGCCGACACGACCGTGTCGACGGCCACGTCCTGGCCGAAGACGAGGAGCTTGATGTCGCGGTCGAGCGTCCCCAGCCGCTCACGGTCGGACGTCGTCACCTGGCGGGGCGGGATCTTCGCCATCGTGGCGATGATGTGCTCGATGTCCCGCGTGCGGACCACCTTCTTCTGTCGCCCGGAGGTCTGGCTGCGCGCCGCCGCCCCCGCCTCGTCGATCACGTCGATCGCCTTGTCGGGCAGGAAGCGGTCGTGGACGTGCTTGGCGGCGAGGTCGGCTGCGGCGCGGAGCGCGCGGTCCGTGTAGGTGATCCGGTGATGGTCCTCGTAGTGGGTGCGGAGACCGCGCAGGATCGCGTGCGTCTCTTCGACCGAGGGCTCGCCCACCTCGATCTTCTGGAACCGGCGGGCGAGGGCGCGGTCGCGCTCGAAGTGGCTCTTGTAGTCCTGGTAGGTCGTCGCACCCATGCAGCGCAGCTCGCCCGAGGCGAGCGCCGGCTTCAGGATGTTCGACGCGTCGAGCGAGCCGCCGTGCGTCGCACCCGCCCCGACCACGGTGTGGATCTCGTCGATGAAGAGGATCGCGCCGGGCCGGGCCTTGAGGGCCGCGATGACGGCCTTCAGCCGCGCCTCGAACTCGCCGCGGAACTTCGTGCCGGCGAGGAGCGCGCCCATGTCGAGCGCGAACACCTGGACGTCGCGCAGCGCCGCCGGCACGCGTCCCTCGTGGACCCGCAGCGCGAAGCCCTCGACGATGGCGGTCTTCCCGACCCCCGGGTCGCCGACGAAGATCGGGTTGTTCTTCCGCCTCCGGCAGAGGACGTGGACGGTGCGCGCCAGCTCGCGCGTGCGCCCGATCAGGGGGTCGATCCGCCCGGCCGCCGCGCGCTCGACCAGGTTCACGGTGAAGGCGGAGAGCGGGTCGCGCGCCCGCCGCGCGCTTCCGTCCTCGTCGTCATCCTCGTCTTCCTGCTCCTCGCCGCCACCGGGCGCCGGGGCCTCGGGGACCTTGGGGATGCCGTGCGAGAGGTACGTCACCACGTCGAGGCGGGTGACCCCGTGCTCGGCGAGCAGGTGCGCGGCATGCGAATCGGGCTCGCGGAAGATCGCGACCAGGACGTTCCGGCCGTCGACCTCGTCCTTGCCCGACGACTGCACGTGGGCCGCGGCGCGCTGCAGGATGCGCTGGAAGCCGAGGGTCTGCTGCGGGGGCTGGTCGACGCCGGGCGGCAGCTGCTCGACCTGGCGCTCGAGATACGCCGACATCTCGCGCTCGAGGAGCGAGATGTCGAGCCCGCAGGCGGTGAGGACCTCCGCCACGCCGGGATCGTGCAGCAGGGCGTAGAACACGTGCTCGATCGACAGGTATTCGTGCCGGCGCCGGCGGGCCTCGCGGAGGGCGAGGGCGAGCGTGGCTTCGAGGGCGCGGCTGAGACGCACGCCTCAGGCCTCCTCGACGCTGCACCGCAGCGGGAACTCGTGTTGCCGGGCGAGCTGCTCCACCTCCGCGACGCGCGTCTCGGCGATGTCGCGTGAGTAGACGCCGGCCACCCCGATCCCGCGGCGGTGGACGTGCAGCATGATCTCGGTGGCGGTCGTCTCGTCGTGGTGGAAGACGGCCTGGAGGACCCAGACGACGAACTCCATCGTGGTGTAGTCGTCGTTGTGGAAGAGCACCTTGTAGAGCGCAGGCGGCTTGGTCTTCGGCTTCGGCCGGCTCTGGGTGACGACTCCCGGGTCGCGCTCCGGTGTCCCGCGCGGCATGGCGAGGATATTAGACCTGGATCGGAAAACCCGGGCAAGGCGTGACAAGCGCTTCCTGTGGGAAGCACATTTTCGGCGCTCCCACCATCTGCTTGAGACGCGCCCTGTGACGGTCGCCTTCCCGCGAAGCCTACACTCCGAGCCCTTCCGCGACGCTCTCCCCGGCGTTTCTGAGCGCCGCCGCACAATCGGATGAGATCTTGGGGTTTCTACCCCTCGCGGCTCGGGCTACCTTCGTCTTGGCCCGATTGAGCACGTTCTTGGCACGCCTGAGCAGTCGCCGCGCTTGCGTCACCGGGCTTGATTGGGCCTGCGCGATGAAGCCCGCCGCACTGGCGAACCTCTTCGTCACGCTCGGTGGCACTGCCTCGCCTGCGCAAGGCGGATTCGTGATGGCTGCGGCGAAGGTGCAGTTCGCACTGGTACAGGGGAGCGTGGTCGTCGTCGTGCTGCTCGCGCCGGACGAGGTGGTGGCTGCGTGGGTGTCGAAGTTGGGGGGGCCGGTAGGGGCGATCTCCCATTGTCGCACGAAAGTCGGCGGATCGAACGCGGCGGACCGCGTCGAGGCGCTCAACTGTACGAGCAGCGATCCCAAGGAGGCGGCTACGACCAGCGGCAGAGCCCTGCTGAGCATCCGATGCTCCTTCGCTGCGCTCGCCGTGCAACCGACTCAAGGACAGAGGTGACTCGACGCGGTGCGTCTTCGAGCTGCCCGGGGTCGCGCAGCCTAAATGACGGCATGGTACCCCGACCTGGCCCCCCGACTCAGGTCAACGCAGCGTCGCTACATCAGCTTGGTCTCCGCAGTCAAGGGAAGATAGAGGGCAAAGTTAGGGGCGGGGACATCATGAGAAAGCTGCTTTCAGCCGCTGCGGCCCCGTGCGAGCGCGCCGTCCCGCCGCCACATGTAACAGGAGTCCGGGAGCCCACCCAGCCCGGCAAGCGACCGATTCGCGCCCGACGCCACCAGCCGGTCGGCCAGCGCGGCCAGGCACTGGATGAGAGTCGGCGCGAGCATCAGCAAGGCGTCGCGCAGGGGAGGGTGGGGCGACGCGGCGTCGAGCCGGCGGAGGAGCTCCGCGGCGCTTCCGGGACCGAGCGGCAGCCCGGTGAGACGCGTCGCCAGGTCATGGTCCTGGCGCCACGGAGGTTCCTCCGTCGTGGTCGCGTCCCGACTCCGTTCAGCGAGCTCCAGCCGGCTGACCGTCCGCGCCGGGAACTCGACCTCGGCGAGCACGCGGACCTCCTCGTAGCCGGCCAGGCGGTCGAGTGCCGGCACGACCGGCGGGGCCGGCGCCAGATGAAGATCTCCCTGCTGCAGGGCGAACGCGAGCGTGCCCTCGGCCTGCTCGTACCCGTCGACGATGACGTCGCGACGGAAGATGCGCTCGCCGGCGCGCCGGCGGGCGTCGAACCCGTGCACCGCGCGGTCGCGCTCCAGCGCCCAGACGACCGTGGACCCGAGCAGCCGGGCGAGGGTCAGGACGTGCGAGCAGCCACGCGGGCCGCCGATGCCGTCGCTCAGCCGCCGGTTGTAGCCGGCGTCTAGGGTCGCCCCTGCGAGGTCCCCGACGCGCGCGACCGGGTCCCGGCAGGACTCGCCGCCCGTCGCGGGCGACGCCTCGAAGGCGACGGTCGGCTGGTCGGCGGCGATCGTCTCGAGGCGGAGAGTCGCGGGGTCGACGACGGCATGGAGCCGCATGTCGTGGATGATCCCGCTCGGCTGCAGATCGCCGCCGACCGGGACGAAGCCACGCTTGCGGAGATCGAGGACGGACCCCGCGACGTCGACCCGGCCGTCAGCCCGCTGGAAGAGGCCGACGCTGAGAGCCCGGCTGTGAAGCGGATGGCCGCTGACGTCGAGACGCACCCGGCCACTCTCTCGCGAGCCGGGCCACCCATGCAAGCACGCTGGCACTGCTGTCCCGAGGCCGCTATGGAGCTCTCATGCGGACAAAGGAAACCGTCGCCCTCGTCACCGGTGGCGCCTCGGGCCTCGGGCTCGCGGCCGTGCGGACTCTGCTCGAGGCGGGCGGTCGGGTGGTCATCCTCGACCGGCCTGGGTCCGCGGGAGAGGACGTATCGCGCGAGCTCGGGGAGCGCGCGCTCTTCGCGCCGGCCGACGTCACGAGCGAGGGCGAGGTGGCAGCGGCCGTGGCGCGCGCGGCCGAGCGGTTCGGCGGGCTCCACGTCGCGGTCAACTGCGCGGGAGTCGGGGCCGCCATGAAGACGGTCGGCAAGGACGGACCGATGCCGCTCGCGGTCTTCGCGAAGGTGATCGAGGTGAACCTGATCGGCACCTTCAACGTCACCCGCCTGGCCGCGGCGCAGATGGCGAAGAACACGCCCAACGAGGAAGGTGAGCGCGGGGTGGTGATCAACACCGCCTCGGCCGCCGCCTTCGACGGGCAGATCGGTCAGGCGGCGTACTCCGCGTCGAAGGGTGGCGTCGTCGGCATGACCCTGCCCATCGCGCGCGACCTCGCCTCGCTCGGCATCCGCGTCGTGACCATCGCGCCGGGGACGTTCGACACGCCGATGCTCGCGATGCTGCCCGAGTCGCAGCGGCAGGCGCTGGCCGCGCAGATCCCGTTCCCCTCACGGCTCGGGCGGCCGACCGAGTTCGCAGCGCTCGTGCGGCACATCGTCGAGAACGCGATGCTGAACGGCGAGACCATCCGTCTCGACGGCGCGCTGCGCATGCCCCCGCGCTAGGAGCGCGACCCAAGACTTCTTGGGTCGCGGCCCGGACGCGAGCGTGTTGGCGCCGCATCACGCGCGACCGCCGTGCCGCGGCTGGCAAAGCCAGCGCGGCACAGGAACCCGCGCGGCTCTGAGCAGCCGCGGGCAAGCCCTCTCGTCGACGCGTGCGGCAACCGCACGGGGCCGAACCACCACGTAGGGGCTCGGGAGGCGTGCCCAATTGCCGCGCTGGCTTTGCCAGACGCGGCACGGCGGTCGCGCGTGATCGAACGCCACACGCTCGGGGTCTGTTCCGCGACCCAAGAAGGCTTGGGTCGCGCTCCTAGTCCCCGCCGAGCCCGTTCACGAAGCGCGTCACCGCTGCCAGCACGGCCTCGGGCCGATCGCGGTGCGGGGAATGGCCGCACGCGGGCAGCTTCAGCAGCTCGCACGGTCCGCTCACTCCCCGCGCAATCGCGTCGAGCTGGGCCATCGTGCCGAATTCGTCGTTCTCGCCCTGGATGACGAGCACCGGGCAGCGTACGCCCGGCAGGCAATCCTCGATGTTCCAGTCGCGAAAGGCCGGCGAGAGCCACACGTCGTTCCAGCCACGGAAGGTACGCGCGGCGTCGCGATGGTACTTGCCGAGGCGATGCGCGAGGTCGGTCGTCTCGAAGGCCCGCTTCGCCCGGCGGATGCCTTCGAGGCCGTGCTCCTCGACGAACACGTGCGGCGCCTCCAGCACGAGGCCGCGCGCCGGATGGCCGGCGCCGGCGTGGATGAGCGCGATGGACGCACCGTCGCTGTGTCCCACCAGCACCGGCGCCGCGATCTTCAGCGTCGAGAGCAGCTCCGGCAGGGAACGCCCTGCTTCGTCGTGCATGAAGGACGGGGTGCGCGGCTCCTCGAGGACGTCGGACTGCCCGTGGCCGTAGCGCGAGTACACCAGGGCCGCGCTACCCGTGGCCGTCGTGAGGCGCGCCGGAAAATCCCGCCACTGGCGGAGCGAGCCGAGGCCCTCGTGAAGAAAGACGAGCGGCGGCTTGCCAGGGCCGGATTCGCCGATCCATTCGTACTCGAGCCGGCGACCGGCGACCGAGATGAAGGCCACGCCTCAGAGCGACGCTGCGACCGGTGGCGGCGAGTGGGGCTGGGCCAGGAACCGCCCCGGATGGTCCGTTGCGGCCGTCGACGGCGGGTTTCCGAGCGCCTTCGCGGCGGCTTCGGCATACAAGGCCGGCGGCTGCGGCGACGGGAAGATCGCGAGGCCGAGGCGTCCCTGCGACGGCTCGTCGAGCGTGAAGCCGGGGAAGAGCATCTTCACGACGAGCTTGTCGTGCTGGAGCGTCGCCTTGGTGAGCGGAGCGCTGGCGCTGAACCGGTAACCCTTGAAGCTGGTCGGGCTCCCGATCAGCGACCAGAAGCCGTCGATCGCCAGGTTCACCTGCTCGTGCGTGATCGGATTGACGAGCGTCAGGTTCAGCCTCTGGCGAATCCTCGGATCAGCCGGGCTCCCGGGCGGCGCCGGCACGATGCGGTTCGCGGCGGGGGTGTTCCGCGTCGACGAGTGGAAGCTGAGCTTCACGGCTCCCGGGACCCCGTCCTTCACGGTGAAGGCGGTGGTCTCGATGAACGTGAAGGGCAAGGTGGTGGTCGTGGTGGTGGGCGGCGGCGAGGTGGTGGTGGTGGTCGGCACGGGACTGCCGGGGTCTTCGGGGTCCGAGCCGGCGTCGAGCTCG